>Ga0315307_1000212_pt1 | contig 23947 bp, 18 predicted proteins | sample TDP2_MG_FD_203079 | JGI IMG/M metagenome (GOLD analysis project Ga0315307, IMG submission 203079) | Freshwater sediment microbial communities from Lake Towuti, South Sulawesi, Indonesia - TDP2 | ecosystem: Environmental > Aquatic > Freshwater > Lake > Sediment | place: Indonesia: South Sulawesi...
GGCGGGCATTTGGCTAGGCCCGAAGGGCCGCCATGGCGGTCGGCGCAGCCGACCTAGCCACCCATGCCCGCCGCAGAACCCCCCTCCGTCGCACGAGCATCGCTGCCCGTGGCAACCCGAACCCCTGCGCCAGGAATCACCCGTCCTCGAACCGAACCTGTCCCGCATTCCTGCTCCCGCTTCCCACGCCATGACCTCGCGTGAACGACTGCTCTGCGCCCTCCACGGCGAGCTGCCCGACCGCCTGCCCTGGGCCCCGGAGTTCAACATCGTCTTCTGCCACCGCATCCTCCAGGAGCTTCCGGGCCAGCCCTTCCCGGCCGAGGACATCTACCTCGAGGCCTGCCGCCGGATGCGCGCCGAGTGCCTCCGCCGCGTGGATGCGGTCCAGGTCACCTACCCGAATGTGGAGATCGCCGAGTCACGTGAGGACGATGAGATCACCCGCACCTACCGGACCCCGCTGGGCGCCATTACCGCCCGCTCCCGCATGGTTCATGACATCGGCGCGGAGATGGAGTTCGAGCACATGGTGCGCACCGCCGAGCACGTGCGCGCCTATCGGTTCATGTATGAGAACGCCGTCTACCGGCCCCAGCACGATCTCGTCCGCGATCAGATCACTCGCATGGGCGATGCCGGCCTGATCTCCATCTTCGGCCCTCCCACCCCCCTGCTCGACCTGATCATGTTCCAGATCAGGCTGCCCACCATCTACTTCCTGATGCAAGACCACCCGCAGGAGATGGAGGCCCTGCTGGAGGCGATGCACCGGCGCAACTGCGAGTACTACGAACTCGCCGCCGAGGCCCCGGGCGAAGTGGTGCGCTCCTTTGAGGACACCTCCACGACCCTCATCTCGCCCCAGCTCTACCGCCGCCATTGCCTCCGGCAGCTTCAGGACTACCGGGACATCTGCCGCGCCCGCGGCAAGCTCTTCGTGCCCCACATGTGCGGATTGCTCAAGGGCCTGCTGCCCGAGCTGCGCGACACCGCCCTGGACGGGATCGAGGCCGTGACTCCCCCGCCCCTTGGCGATACTCCCATCGGCCTGGCCCGGGAACAGCTCGGCCCCGATGTCACTCTCATCGGCGGCCTTGATCCCACCCAGTTCGTCGGCGCAACCCCGGACAAGACGCGGCAGATGATCCGGGAGTACCTGGCGCACATCGGCGACGGCCGCCACCTGGTGCTGGGCCACGAAGAGGTCCACATCAAGGCCGACTTCGAGAGCGTCCGCGTCATCCCTGAGCTGCTGGAGGAGTACGCGAGGTTCTGACGCAGGAAGATGCGTCGCCTGAGCCGAACTGTGGTATAATGCAAACGCAAGTTTGAAAAGGGCGGAGGGCGTCGGCGGTGTGCGCGCCCCACATAGGAGGGGACCGATGATCCTGGTGGACTTTCAGATAGAGCGGGCCATTGCACAGGGAGAGATCGGCATTCGCGGTTTCTCTAAAGAGTGCGTTCAGCCGGCCAGCTACGATCTGCGCGTCGGGGGGGAGGGGTACACCAGCTCCTCCGGCGGGACGGTTGATATCGAGAAAGAGGGAGCCCTGGGTATCAAGCCCGGCGAGTTCGCGCTTGTCCTCACTCACGAGTACCTCCGCCTGCCCGCGAACTTCCTCGGTCGCTTTGGCCTGCGGTCCGTGTACGCACGTCGGGGCCTTCTCGCGGCCACCGGCCCCCAAGTGGACCCCGGCTTCGAAGGCAAGCTCGCCATCGGTCTCGTGAACTTCAGCCCCGAGGTCATCTCTCTTCCTTACCTCGACAGGTTCTGTTCACTAGAGCTCCACAAGCTGGACGAGCCGGCGCGCCATGCCTATGAGGGCCCCTACCAGAAGCAAGAGCACCTGGGCGAACACATTGTCAGCCAGCTTCCGCAGGAGACCATGCCCCTGGCGATGATGTTCTTCGCCCAACTGGCTGCTTACTTCCAGCTGGCCCAGCACACGGTGCCAGCTGGACCCAGACTTCTCGCCCCAACTGCCCCCCTACTCGAGGTCCCCCGTGCGAAGTTTCGGCGGGAGAAGCGGGCCTTCGAGCAGCTCAAGCCGGAGCTTCTGAAGACCCACCGCGGCAAATATGTGGTGATCCATGAAGGCAAGGTCGCTCTCACCGGCGACGACGAGGTGCAACTCGCCAAGCAGGCCTACAAGGAGTTCGGGTACGTCGAGCTGTACATCGGTCTGGTCCAGGAAGAAGCGCCCACGGTCCACATCCCCTCACCTCGCATCGGAAGGCAAGAGCCATGAGGCACCGCTACAATCACACACGTCTCGGTCCACCAGCGCCAGTCGTCCCCGTCACGGTAACGAGTTCCTCGGATGCGGGCACAGAGGCAACGCGGGTTGGTCTGGTGGACACTGGAGCTGAGGTAACGCTCCTGCCGCACACCTTGCTAGACTCTCTCGGCGCCAAGCCAGCCGGACTCTGCCACATCTTGGGTGTGAACAGGACCGTCATTGGCCCCTTTCCCACTTACTACTTGCATGTGGAGCTAGCGGGCGTACGCACGTTCATTAAGGTAGTAGGCGGGGGAGACGAGGTCATACTGGGCCGCAATCTCCTCAACGACTTCAAGATGGAGCTTGATGGCCCAGCCCAGACGCTCACTGTCTGTGCGCCTTCACCGCCCAGCCCGGCCCCCTGACCACGCCCCGTTGACCGGGAGATGGCAAACCAGGCCACCCGCGCTGCTGCGCGCGTCTGGCTCTGTGGGAGCCCCGTCCCCGGGGCGATCTGCCATCCCAGGCCGGCCCACCGGCACCGGGATGCCCGTCCGCCCTACTTCACCTGCCCCGGGTGTCTCTCTTGCCCGCAGTGCAGGTAGAGCATCACCGGTGGGTCCTCGGCATCTGACTCCAGGTGGTGGTTCTCGCCCGGCTCGATCACCATCACCTCGCCCGCGGACAGGGGCTCGTCCCGGTTCTCGAAGTGTACCACCGCTTCCCCCTGGAGCATCACGAAGACCTCCTGAGTATCGTGCACGTGCCGCGGCTCATCTGCATGGGCGAGGTGCTTCCTCGGCAGAAACAGCATCCCTCCAGTAGAGATGAACCGGCCCTCCACAATCCCGCCGAACACGTGCCCGCTGGCCACCTCTGGAAGTTGGCTCAATCGGTAGAGTCTCACCTTGGCGCCTCCTTTGGCCTCCCCAGCTTCCGGTGGATCTCTCGCCACCGGTTCTCGTGACTCTCGTGCGTCATCCGCGGCCGGAAGCCAAGGCCCAGGTACATCCGGATCGCGGGGAGCCGCCAGTCATCGGTCTGCACCACCGCGCGCCGGTAGCCTCTCTCCCGGAGCCGATGCAGCACCGACAGCGTCAGCGCCCGGCCCAGCCCCCGGCCCTGGTGCGCCGGATCAACGGCCACCATGTGCACATAGCCCGTGTCCCTGGGGTAGCGGTCTTGCCACACCGCGCAGGCCGTCCCGACCACCGCCCCGTTCGTCTCCGCGAAGAAAAGCCCTTGGGGATCGAACCCGCCGGAGCCCGCCACCGAGTTGCGGAAGGCGGCCTCGTCGTAATCGCCCCCGATGCCCTGGCTGATCAGGCGGCGCCAGTGCGGCCCATCGTCCTCCCGGTAGGTGCGAATTCGATAGCCCTCTGGCGCGACCACCGCCGGCACACCGTCGAGCGAATCTATCTCCATCACAAGCTGGGGAAGACGCTGACCCATCGCGCCCAGGATGCTAGCCCGCTCACTGTCAACTGTCAAGGCGCCTGCGCTCCCCCCCCGCTCCGGCTGGGCGCGGACCCAACGGGCAGGGAGCTGAGCAGGAACATCGGCCCCGCGAGGCCAATATGGCGAGGTGGGCTGCCCAGCTCCCGCCAGGGGGCGGACGAACTCGATCAAGGGGGAAGGGCAATGCAGGACTTCGGCATCATCGGCATGGCCGTGATGGGCCAGAACCTCGCCCTGAACGTGGAGAGCAAGGGCTTCGCGGTGGCGGTGCACAACCGCACCGCAGCCCGCACCGACGAGTTCATGGCCGGCGAGGCCAGGGGCAAGAACATCGTCCCCGCCTACTCCGTCGAGCACTTCGTGGCCGCGCTCAAGCGCCCCCGCTCCATCCTGCTGATGGTGAAGGCCGGGCCGGCCGTGGACGAGTTCATCCACGTTCTCCTGCCCCGCCTCCACAGGGGCGACCTGGTCATTGACGGCGGCAACTCCTTCTTCATGGACACCATCCGCCGCAGCAAAGAGCTCTCCGAGCGCGGCCTCCTCTTCATCGGCACTGGCATCTCGGGCGGAGAGGAGGGCGCCCGCCACGGCCCCAGCATCATGCCCGGCGGCCAGCAGGAGGGCTATCAGTTGGTCGCCCCCATCCTGACCAAGATCGCCGCCCAGGTGAACGGTGAGCCCTGCTGCGCCTACGTCGGCCCCGATGGCGCCGGCCACTATGTCAAGATGGTGCACAACGGCATCGAGTACGGCGACATGCAGCTCATCGCCGAGGCCTACTACATCATGAACCACGCCCTCGGCCTGAGCGCGCCCGAGCTCCATCAGGTCTTCGCCGAGTGGAACCAGGGGCCGCTGAACTCCTATCTGATCGAGATCACCCGCGACATCTTCGCCCGGGTTGACGAGGCGACCGGCCAGCCCCTGGTCGAGATGATCCTCGACAAGGCCGGCCAGAAGGGCACGGGCAAATGGGCCTCCCAGAACGCGCTCGACCTGGGCATCGGGGCGCCCACCATCACCGAGGCCGTGTTCGCCCGCTGCCTCTCCGCCATCAAGCAGGAGCGGGCCGCCGCCTCCAAGCTGCTGCGCGGCCCCGAGCCCACCTACCAGGGTGACAAGCAGCCCTTCCTCGAGGCCATCCGGCAGGCGCTCTACGCCTCCAAGATCTGCTCCTATGCCCAGGGATTCGCCCTCATGAGGGAGGCCGGCAAGGAGTACCACTGGGACCTCCACTTCGGCGAGCTCGCCAGAATCTGGCGGGGCGGCTGCATCATCCGCGCCCAGTTCCTCCACCGCATCACCGAGGCCTACCAGCGCGACCCCGACTTGCCGAACCTGATGCTCGACCCCTTCTTCAAGGAGGTCCTGGAGACCAGCCAGCAGCCCTGGCGCCACGTCATCGCCACCGCCACCGCCCTCGGCCTGCCCATCCCAGCGTTCAGCTCCGCGCTCGCCTACTTCGACTCCTATCGCCACGAGCGGCTGCCCGCCAACCTCATCCAGGCCCAGCGCGACTACTTCGGCGCCCACACCTATGAGCGGGTGGATAGGGAAGGCACCTTCCATACCGAGTGGACCAAATAGCCTCTAGGGCGGGCGTTCCGGACTTTACCCTGAGCGAAGTCGAAGGGCCCGGCGCCGATACCTGTAGGGCGGGCGTGCCCACGCCCGCCGCCGATGGCTGTAGGGCGGGCATTCCTATGCCCGCCGCCGATGGCTGCTCGTTGGGCAGGCCCCGGTAGGACAGGCCTGCGGCCTGTCCCAGCCGCCGCAGGCGGCTCCGTCGTTAGGCACAAGCGGCCTTGGGAGCGGCACCTCCTGCCATCTGCCGGGCCCGGGTAGGACAGGCCTGGGGCGGCTAGGCCCAATGGCCGCCGGGGCGGGCAAAGCCCTAGCCACCTGTCCCAGCCGCCGCAGGCGGCTCTGGCTCGTTGGGCAGGAGCGGCAGCTCCTGCCATCTCTCATAGAGGTAGACTGTGACCCATTCCCGTGATGTGATGGGCCTCGGCTGCGAGGACCGGCTACTGACCGATAGCGAGATAGACGCCACTCTCCGCCAGGCGGTCGAGGGTCTCGACCTCGCCGGCAAGCGCGTTCTGGTCATCATCCCCGACCACACCCGCACCGCCCCCATCGGCCGCGTCTTCCGGATCATCTACGAGGTGGCGGGCGAGCGTGCCAAGCAGCTCGACTACCTGATCGCCCTCGGCACCCATCCTCCGCTCTCCCAGGAGATGATCTACCAGCGCGTCGAGATCACCGCCCAAGAGCATCGCACCACCTTCCCCAAGGTCCGCTTCTTCAACCACCTGTGGCGCGACCCGGAGTCCCTGGTCGAGGTCGGCCGGCTCACCAGAGGCGAGGTGGGCGAGATCACCGAGGGCCGCTTCGAGCTGGAGGTGGCCATCTTGGTCAACCGCCTCGTGCTCGACTACGACCTGCTGCTCATCGTGGGGCCGGTGTTCCCCCACGAAGTGGTCGGCTTCTCCGGTGGCAACAAGTATCTGTTCCCAGGGGTGGCCGGCCAGCGCATCATTGACTTCTTCCACTGGCTCGGCGCGGTGATCACCAACCCCGTAATCATCGGCCGCAAATGGACTCCCGTCCGCGCGGTGGTGGACCGCGCCGCGGCCATGGTCAAGACGCCGAAGCACTGCCTCGCGCTGGTTGTGAAAGGCGAAGGCCTGGCCGGCATCTATTCCGGCCCGCCCGAGGAGGCCTGGTCACAGGCCGCGGATCTTTCCCAGAAGGTCCACATCGTCTATAAGGAACGGCCCTATCACACCGTGCTCTCCTGCGCGCCCCGCATGTATGATGACATCTGGACCGCGGGCAAGTGCATGTACAAGCTCGAGCCCGTGGTCGCCGATGGCGGAAAGCTGATCATCTACGCGCCCCATGTCACTGAGATCTCCGCCAGCCACGGCGAGGTGATCGAGCAGGTCGGCTACCACACCAGGGACTACTTCCTCAAGCACTGGGACAAGTACCAGCACTTCCCCTGGGGCGTGCTCGCCCACTGCACCCATGTGAAGGGCATCGGCACTTACGAGAATGGCATCGAGAGGCCCCGCGTGAACGTCCTCCTCGCCACCGGCATCCCCCCCGACGTGTGCCAGCAGGTCAACCTGGGCTACCTCGACCCGAAGACCATCAACCCGGCCGACTACGCCGGCCGCGAGCACGAGGGAGTCCTCTACGTCCCCAAGGCCGGAGAGATCCTCTACCGGCTGAAGCACGCGCCTCCGGAACTGGGAGGAGGACTGTAGGGCTGGCGTGCCTACGCCAGCCACCCACGCTTGTAGGGCGGGCATTCCGGAGTTTATCCTGAGCGAAGCCGAAGGGCCCGCCGCCGATGGCTTCCCGTTGGGCAGGAGCGGCAGCTCCCGCCATCCCCTACTCCCTCCGGTAGGACAGGTCCGCGACCTGTCCCAGGCGGCGAAGCCGCCTCCTCCTCACACCCCGGTAGGACAGGCCTGTCCTGAGCGCAGCGAACGGACCCGCGACGGCTAGGCCCAATGGCCGCCGTGGCGGGCAAAGCCCTAGCCACCTGTCCCCGCCGCCGCCGATGGCTTCCCGTTGGGCAGGAGCGGCAGCTCCTGCCATCCCCTCCTCCCTCCGGTAGGACAGGTCCGCGACCTGTCCCAGGCGGCGAAGCCGCCTACTCTGGGACGCGACCCTGACGTGATCTGGTGGCTGGTGCGCTTACGCCCGCCACCAATGCTTGTAGGGCGGGCATTCCGGAGTTTACCCTGAGCGAAGCCGAAGGGCCCGCCGCCGATGGCTTCCCGTTGGGCAGGAGCGGCAGCTCCTGCCATCCCCTCAGAGCTTGCCTCCTGCGCGTCTTCGCAGGGCGGGTGCGCTCACCCGCAGAATGCTCTTGCCGAAGGAGACCTTCGGCTCTCATGCTATCTTCTCTCCTCGACGCGACCGAGATCACGTCTCCTCTGCCGGATGGGGCCGCCCACCAACTCGCTCGCGCTCTCCCCTTCGCCACCCTCTGGCGGCCATACCCTGGCTCCATCGTCGCGGCCCGCAAGGTCCTCTACTTCCTCGGCAGCTCCGGCCTGCACAAACGTCTCGGCCTGCTTTGGGACAGGGCCTCAACTCCCTCTCCCGTCGCCGACTTCTGTGGCGAATCCCTCTCCGCGCGCCTCGAAGGCCTCGATCTCACGGGCCTGGCCGGCCCCCTCGACCACACGAACGCCCGCGCCCTCCGCAAGCATCTCCCCTTCACCGCCCCCCAGCTCATCGGCATCCGCTCCGCCATCGGCACCGGCGACCGCCTCGGCCTGGCCACACCCGCACACGTGCGCGCGGTGCGCGGCTCCGGCCTTCGCCCCTTCTTCGCCCAGCAGTCCATCCGGGAGATGACCCGCACCGGCCGCACCCCGGACCAGGTGCTCGACAGCGCCACCTGGGGCGTGTTCCAGGAAGGTTGGCGAGATGGCTTCGGCGCAGATGCCGACCACCTCAAGAACCCACAAGACATTGACGCCACCGTCGCCGCGGGCTTCACCATGTACACCATTGACCCCGGCGATCACGTGGACAGCCAAGCCGAGACCGCGGACCTGGCGGCCCTCCGCGCTAAGTTCCAGGCGCTTCCTTGGTCGGGGCTGGAGACGACATCGGATGACCTCCGGCGCGCCTTCGCCAACCCGGTCCGCTTGCCCGACGACACCGTGGTCTCATTCGATGAGCCCACCCTGCTGCGCGCCGCGGCCAAGTACGGCAAGGCCCTCGCCCACACCGCCGCGATGTACCGCCATCTCGCTGAAAGGATGGGGTCAGAGCCCTTCGAGCTGGAGATGTCGGTGGATGAGACCGCCACGCCCACCTCCATTGCCGAGCACGTGTTCGTGGCCCGCGAGCTCACGCGGCTGGGCGTGCGCTGGGTGAGCCTGGCGCCGCGCTTCGTGGGCGAGTTCGAGAAGGGCGTGGACTACATCGGCGACCTGGGAGCGTTCGAGCGCAGCTTCGCCCACCACCTGGCCGTGGCCAGGCACTTCGGGCCGTACCAGATCAGCATCCACTCCGGCAGCGACAAGTTCTCCATCTATCCCATCGCCGCCCGGCTCGGGGGAGACCTGGTTCACCTGAAGACCGCGGGCACCAGCTACCTGGAGGCGCTCCGCGCCATCGCTGCCGTCAGCCCTTCGCTGTTCCGGGAGATCGTGGCCTTCGCCATCGAGCACTACCCCACTGATCGCGCCTCCTACCACGTCTCTGCCGACCTGGGGAAGGTGCCCGCGCCTGACAGCTTGAAAGATGACGAGTTGGCGGCCGTGCTGGATCACTTCCACACCCGGGAGGTGCTGCACGTCACCTTCGGCTCCGTGCTGGCCGCTCAGGTGGAGGGCCGGTTCCGCTTCCGCGACCGGCTCCTCCAGACACTTGCCGAGCACGAGGAGACCCATTACGAGACCGTCCGCGCGCACATCGAACTCCACATCCGTCCGTTCATGCACGCCGCTGCGCCCCCGTAGGGCAGGAGCGTGTCTCCTGCCCCTGCCCCTGCGCCCCCGTAGGGCCGGAGCGTGTCTCCTGCCCCTGCCCCCGCGCGTAGGGCAGGAGCGTGTCTCCTGCCCCTGTGCCGCGAGACAACAACAATCCCAGCCCAAGGAGCGAGAGAAGCGAGATGAGCGACCCCCAGGCCCCCCTGAAGAGCTTCCAGCCCCGGCACGAGTTCTTCGTCGGCATTGACTCCGATGGCTGTGTCTTCGACACCATGGAGATCAAGCACAAGGAGTGCTTCATCCCCAACATCATCAACTACTGGCACCTCCAGGCGATCTCCAAGTACGCCCGCGAGGCGGCCGAGTTCGTCAACCTCTACTCCCAGCATCGCGGCATCAACCGCTGGCCCGCCCTGCTCCTGGTCTTCGATCTCCTCGCCCAGCGGCCCGAGGTGCAGCGCCGCGGCGTGAAGCTCCCCGAGGTCCCGACCCTGCGTCACTGGACCGCCACCGAGAAGAACCTCGGCAACCCCGCGCTCAAGGCGGCCGCGGAGAAGAGCGGCGACCAGGTCCTCAAGCACGCGCTTGCCTGGAGCGAGGCGGTGAACAAGACCATCGCCGACATGGTGCACGATGTCCCGCCTTTCCCCTTCGTGCGCGAGAGCCTGGCCGCCCTGGCCAACCAGGCCGACATCATGTGTGTCTCCCAGACCCCGGGCGAGGCCTTGCAGCGGGAGTGGGAGGAGCACGACATCGCCAAATATGCGGCGGTGATCGCGGGACAGGAGATGGGCAGCAAGACCGATCACCTCCGGCTCGGCGCCGACGCCAAGTACCCCCAGAATCACGTGCTGATGATCGGCGACGCACCCGGTGATCTCAAGGCCGCCCGCGCCAACGGCTTCCTCTTCTACCCGGTCGAGCCGGGCCGGGAGGAGGAGTCCTGGCAGCGGTTCCTCCAGGAGCCGATGGAGCGCTTCCTCCGCGGCTCCTACGCGGGCGACTACGAGACCGGCCTCGTCGCCCAGTTCGAGGCCCTCCTGCCCGAGAGCCCTCCCTGGAAGCGATAGGCCTCCTCAGCCTCCCGCCGCCTGCTGGAGCGCGGCGAGCTGGGCCCGCGAGCCCATGGCGATCAACCGGTCGCCGCGGTTCAGCGTCGTCGTCGGCCCGGGGTTGGTGTGGAACCGGCCTGCCTCGTCCATGATCGCCAGCACCATCGCGCCCCCCTCCCGCATCACTGACTCCCCTATCGGCCGGCCCACCGCGGCCGACCCAGCCGCAACCACGATGGAGGCGATCTCCACATCCAGTTCCTCCCGATGCAGCACTGTCTCCAGGAAATCCACCACCCCAGGCTCGGCCGCCGCCGCGGCGATCGTCCGCCCGCCCACCACATAGGGGGAGAGCACGTGGTTCGCCCCGGCCCGCAGCAGCTTGTCCACCGTCGCTTCCTGGCTCGCCCGCGCCACGATGTAGAGCCTGGGGTTCAGCAGCCGCGCGCTGAGCACGATGAACAGGTTATCTTCATCCGTCCCCACCGCCGCGATCAGGCCCTTGGCGCGTTCGATGCCCGCGCTCTTCAGGTGCTCATCCTCCGTCGCGTTCCCCTCCACGAAGGGCACACTCGCGCTGGCGGCGTGCTCCAGCGCGCTCCCGTTCTGCTCGATGGCCACCACCGCCAGCCCCCGCCGCCGAAGCTGCTGCGCCGCCTCCCGGCCCATCCGGCCATAGCCGCACACGATGTAATGGTCGCGCATCTCTCTCAAGGCTCGCAACCTCCGTCTCCGCTGCACCTCCACGCTCAACTGCTGCCCCACTAACAGACTCGCCGCGCTCCGCGCCGCCCAGGCGAGCAGCAGAATCCCCGTGATTGCATAGCCAGCCGTGAACAGCCTCCCCCCTGGACTGAGCGGGTGCACCTCGCTGAACCCAATCGTGGTGATCGTCAGCACCGCCATGTAGAGGCCGTCAACCAGGGACCAATGGATGCCGGAGAGCGTCGCCTCCATGTGCACGTAGAACTGGACCGCGACCAGCAGCAGCAGCGCCAGCAGGAACAGCGCCACCCACAAGTGCCGCGCTGACCGGCTCAGATCCTCCACCGGGAACAACCTGGCGCGCCAGTCATCCATCTCTCAGACCCCGGTAGGACAGGCCTGCGGCGGCTAGGCCCAATGGCCGCCGTGGCGGGCAAAGCCCTAGCCACCTGTCCTAGGCGGCGAAGCCGCCTCCTCCTCAGGCCCCGGTAGGACAGGCCCGCGGCCTGTCCCAGCCGCCGCAGGCGGCTCTCTCGTTAGGCACGAGCGGCCTTTGTTGGGCAGCAGCTTGCCTCCTGCCCGTCTTCGCCTTTCTGTAGGGCGGGCATTCCCATGCCCGCCGCAGCCTGTCCGTCGCCTGTTGGGCAGCAGCGCCACCTCCTGCCACCTGCCTGCCCCTCGCGGCCTTTCTGTAGGGCGGGCGTGGCCACGCCCGCCGCTTTCTCATCGCCCCGGGGACGAGGCTCCCACAGGCTGTCGCGCCACCATCTCCCCTGTGGGAGCCCGGTCCTCCGGGCGATATCCTGTGGCACCCACTGGTCGCAGGCCTTCCCACCCCGCACACCCCTACCCCAACAACCTCCTCACCTCCACCTTCCGCCCCTCCTCGGCGCTCACGTAGGCCGCATACAGCACCACCGCCACGTCTCGGGCCAGCATCAGCCCGGAGGCCGGCTCACGGCCCTCCCCGATCGCGCCCACGAAGTCCGCGATCTCGTGAAGATACCCCAGGTTCCAGTGCTCATCAGGAGATGGGAAGGTCCACCCACCCTTGGTCTCGATCTTCTCGGTGATGTACTCGTCGCCGAAGACCTCTGGTGAGGGCGCGTAGGCCACGCAGGCGTCGTTCGGGTTCATGTTGGCGCGGATGCGCGCGTTCGACAGGTAGGCCTCCAGGTAGTTGTGCACCCCCCCGAGGGTGGTGTCCCCCGCGGCGATCTCGGCCACCGACCCATCCTCGAACTTGAGCACCATGATCCCCCAGTCCTCCACATCCTGCCAGTCGCTCTTCAGGTAGTGCGCCGGCTCTCGCTTGAAGGCCTCGATCCAGGTCAGGTTCCCCACCTCGCACACCACCGACGCGGGGCGGATCGGCCTCCCGAACTTGCGCTCCCCCTCCCACTGCTTGAGCTGGAGCACCGCCCCCAGCGGATGCGCCCCCTTCAGCACCAGCGACCCGCCCCCCGCAGTCTGCCATCTCTTCGCGTACACCGACCCCGACCCGGAGTGCGATTCCTCCGCCTGCATCCGCAGGATGGTCCCCCCGGCCGCCTCCGCCAGCCGCCGCAGCTTCACGAACGCCGGCGCGTACACCCAGTTCTCCGCATAGCAGAACCGCACTCCCGCGCGCCCGATCGCCTCCCCGATGGCCTCACACTCCCCCACCACCCGGTCCAGCATCCGCTGCTTCGGCACGGTGTGCCCGATCAGCTCATCCGGCGGCGTCTCCGGCTCGCCGAAGTAGCCGGTCAGGTGCTTCTCGCAGATGATGTGCTTGCCCGCCTGAGCGGCCTCGATCACGAACCTGGTGTGCAAGTGGTTGGGCACAGCCAGGTCCACCGCCTCCACCTCCACCGAGGCGAGCATCTCGCCCATGCTCTCGAAGGCCCGCGGGATGCCGTGTCTCTCGGCGAATCCCTGGGCCCGCTCCTTGCTCCGCCCGCACACACCTACCACCTCGCACCGCTCCGGCCCCAGCCTCTGGAAGCCCGGCATGTGCAGCTCCGCCGCGAAGCCGTATCCCACCAGTCCGACACGCACCTTGCCCATTCGCTTACTCACCCCGCTGGCCCACAGGCGCCACCCTGCTGTAGGGCGGGCATTCCCATGCCCGCCGCTGCTCTTGCTTGTAGGGCGGGCCTAGCCACGCTCGGCGTAGCCGACCCACTGAGTCTCGCCTGATGCAGTCAGGGCGAGACTCAGACAGAACACGTCAGGAAGCTCCAAGAAACCCCTGCCGCCGTGACTGCAATATGCGAAGCTCCCTAGCCACCCATGCCCGCCGCTGCTCTTGCTTGTAGGGCGGGCGTGCCTACGCCCGCCATCGGTAGGACAGGCCCACGGCCTGGGTAGGACAGGCCTGCGGCCTGTCCCAGGCGGCGAAGCCGCCTACTCCTCAGACCCCGGTAGGACAGGTCTGCGACCTGTCCTAGGCGGCAAAGCCGCCTCCTCCTCCAGAAGCAAGCACGTTGTCCGTCGCCCGTTGGGCAGCAGCGCCACCTCCTGCCATCTGCCACGCCCGGCCTTTCTGTAGGGCGGGCGTGCCCACGCCCGCCATCGGTAGGACAGGCCCACGGCCTGGGTAGGACAGGCCTGCGGCCTGTCCCAGGCGGCGAAGCCGCCTACTCCTCAGACCCCGGTAGGACGGGCCCGCGGCGGCTAGGCCCAATGGCCGCCGTGGCGGGCAAAGCCCTAGCCACCTGTCCCAGGCGGCGAAGCCGCCTCCTCCTCCAGAAGCAAGTACGTTGTCCGTCGCCCGTCGGGCAGCAGCGCCACCTCCTGCCATCTGCCAGACCCGCCGACCCGCCTTACCGGATGGCCTGCTGTAGGGCGGGCGTGCCCACGCCCGCCGGGCCACTCGCCGATCCCCCCCTACCTTGTCGGGCCCTACCCCAACAACCTCCCCACCTCCACCCGCCGCCCCTCCTCTGCGCTCACATAGGCCGCGTAGAGCACCACGGTCACCTCCCGCGCTAGCCTCGCGCCCGACACCGGCTGACGGCCCTCCGCCACCGCAGCCACGAAATCCGCGATCTCCTGCGGATAGCCCTGGTTCCAGTCCTCATCTGGCGACGGCCGGGTCCATCCCCCCTTGGTCTCGATCTTCTCCACGATATACTCGTCGCCGAAGATGCGCCCCTCCGGCGCATAGGCCACGCACGCGTCCGTCGGGTTGATATTCGCCCGCAGCCGCGCGTTCGAGAGATAGGCTTCGAGGTAGTTGTGCACCCCACCCAGCGTGGTATCGGCCGCCTTCACCTCAGCCACCGAGCCGTCGTCGAACTTGACCACGATGATGCCCCAGTCCTCCACATCCCGCCACCCGGTCCGCAGGTGCCTCTCCTTCTCCTCCTGAAAGGCCGGGATCCAGGTCAGGTTCCCCACCTCACACATCACCGAGGCCGGCCGCACTGGCTTGCCGGACTTCCTCTCCCCTTCCCAGTGCTTCAGTTGCAGGGCCGCCCCCAGCGGGTGCGACCCCTTCACCATCAGCGAGCCCCCGCCCGCGGTCCGCCACTGCTTCGCGTAGTCGGCGTGCGAGCCGGAATGCGATTCCTCCGCCTCGATGCGCAGGATGGTGCCCCCCGCGGCGCAGGCCAGCCGCCACAGCTTCACGTAGGAGGGCGCGTACACCCAGTTCTCCGCATAGCCGAAGGTGATGCCCGACCCCTCGATAGCCGCGATCACCTCCTCGCACCGCGCCATCACCTGTTCCAGCATCTTCCGCTTCGGCACCACCTTGCCGATCAGTTCGTCCGACGGCCGGTCCTCGCCGAAGTAGCCGGTCAGGGGCTTCTCGCAGAACACGTGCTTGCCGGCCTTCGCCGCCTCCACGATGAAGGGCGCGTGCAGGTAGTTGGGCACGGCCAGGTCAACCGCCTCCACCTCCGCCTTCGCCACCATCTCCGAGAAGCTGTCGTAGACCTCCGGTATGTTGTGCTTGGCCGCGAATGCCTCCGCCTCGGACTTCGGCACCCCACACACCGCCGCCACCTGGCACCGCTCAGGGGCGAGCTGCTTGTACCCGTGAATGTGCAGGTTCGCCGAGAACCCGCACCCCGCCATCCCGATCCGCACTCTGGGCATCGCGGTCACACCTCTTACGGAGTCTCTTGCATCATGGTTAGACCATGATGCAAGAGACTCCTCGCCAGAGGGCGTGACGCCTGTCTAGCGGGATTCTCTTGCATTGCGGTTCTAACCGTAATGCAAGAGAATCTGTACAGCGCATTTCATAACCCTCCAACCACGGTTCCAGCACCGCGTGGGCATGAAATGCGCCCGGAATACGCCCTGCTCGGAGCAGGCTGTTTCATAGCCCGCCCCCAGTGGCGGGCTATGAAACAGCTTCTAGGCTGCCGACCCCAAGGGGGGCCCGCAGGGGGCTCCCCTACGAACCACCCCCCCTCGGGCGCTCGTACACCTCCGGGTTCACGCAGTACTCCGGCCGCCGCCCCTCGAACACCGCCATGATCGCCTCCACTACGCCGTTGCCCATCGCCAGCAGCGCGCCCGGTGTGTTGGACGACACGTGCGGCATGGTCACTGTCCGGCCGCACTTCAGCAGCCGGCTCTGGGTGGGCGGCTCCACCGCGTACACGTCCAGGCCAGCCCCGAAGATTCGCCCCTCCTCCAGCGCGTCGGCCAGCGCCTCCTCGTCCACGATCGCGCCCCGCGCCGTGTTCACCAGAATCCCGGTCGGCTTCATCATCCCGATCCGCTCCCCATTGATGCACTTGCGGGTCTCCTCGTTCAGCGGCATGTGGATCGAGACGAAGTCCGCCTCCCGCATCACCTGCTCGATCGAGTCCGCCCGCTCGACCCCGAACCGCGCCCCGAACTCCTCGTCGAAATAGGGGTCATATGCCAGGATCCTCATCTCGAACCCGCGGCCCCGCCGCGCCACCCCCTTGCCGATCCGGCCCAGGCCCAGCAGCCCCAGGGTCGCCCGGTACACGTCAACGCCATAGGTGTTCACCCACTGCCCGGCCTTGGTGGTGTGATCTCCCTCCGCGATGTGCCGCGCCACCGCCAGCATCAGCGCGAAGCTCATGTCCGCCACCGCCTCCGCATTCGCCCCTGGCACGTTCGCCACCACAATCCCCCGCCGCGTGCACTCGGCCACGTCCACGCAGTCCATCCCCGCCCCGTGCCGCGCCACCACCTTCAGCCGCTCGGCCTCGTCGAAGGCCGGCGGGAAGAACTGATCCACTCCCGCCGCAATCCCATCCACCTCCCTCAGCAGGGGCCTCAGCTCCTCGGCCGTCATGGGCCGGCCGTAGGGATTGTGCACCACCTCGTAGCCCGCGGCCAGCAGCCGCTCCTCAGGCTGGCGCGTCACCTCACTGAACGAAGTCGCGGTGATCAAGACTTTCATCCCCTGGCTCCTCGGCCCACCGCCCCCCTTGCTCGTTGGGCAGGAGCGTCAGCTCCTGCCATCTCCCAGACCCGCCCTTTCTGTAGGGCGGGCATTTGGCTAGGCCCGAAGGGCCGCCATGGCGGTCGGCGCAGCCGACCTAGCCACCCATGCCCGCCGCTGCTCTCGCTTGTAGGGCGGGCGTGCCTACGCCCGCCATCGGTAGGACAGGCCCACGGCCTGGGTAGGACAGGCCTGCGGCCTGTCCTAGGCGGCGAAGCCGCCTCCTCCAGAAGCAAGCTACCTTGTCCCTTGCCTGTTGGGCAGGAGCGCCAGCTCCTGCCATCTCCCAGACCCGCCCTTTCTGTAGGGCGGGCATTCCCATGCCCGCCGCTGCTCTCGCTTGTAGGGCGGGCGTGCCTACGCCCGCCATCGGTAGGACAGGCCTGCGGCCTGTCCTAGGCGGCGAAGCCGCCTCCTCCAGAAGCAAGCTACCTTGTCCCTTGGCTGTTGGGCAGGAGCGCCAGCTCCTGCCACCTGCCACTACACCGTCCCCTCCAACTGCACCATCTCGATGTTCTGGTTGGGGCAGCGGCGCAGACACATTCCGCAGGCCACGCACTTCTCCTCGTCAATGCAGAAGGCGTCCCCCCCGACCCGCGTGATGGCGAAAGAGGAGCAGATGCGCGCGCACAGGCCGCAGCCGACCCCGCATCCGCACCCCAGGCATCGGCTCGCCTCCCGAACCGCCTCCTCCTCGGTGAGCGTGCGGTTGTAGGGCGCGAAGTCCGCCCTCCGCTCCGCCGCCGGCCGCAGCTCGAGCGCCACCCGCGGCTCCTGGTTCAGCCCTTTCTGCCTGGCTAGCACCTGCTGCTTGGGCACTTCGGTCAGGGCCGGATCGTATTGCAGAAACGGCTCGCCCTGGGAGAGGTAGGCGTCTATCGAGGCCGCCGCGCGCCGCCCCGAGGCGACCGCGCCGATGACTGTGTCCGGCCCCGTGGCCGCGTCTCCCCCCACGTATACTCCCTCCACCGCGGTGGCGCCGGTGTCGAGATCACAGGCCAGGGTGCCATCGGGGTTCACTCCAATCCCCTCCACCTCGCCCCCCGCCTCCTGACCCAGGGCGTTGATGACCATGTCGCAGGGCAGCGAGAACTCCGTCTCCTCCACCGGGTCGGGCCGCCTCCGACCAGAGGCATCGGCTTCGCCGAGCGTATGGATCCGCATCTTCACGCCGGTCACCCGGTTCCGCTTCTTCAGCACCGCAATCGGGGCCACCAGGTAGATGACTCGCACCCCCTCCTCCTCCGCCTCCCACACCTCCTCTGGCACCGCGGGCATCTCCTCGCGCGTCCGGCGGTAGCACAGGAACACTTCCCTCGCCCCCAGCCGCACCGCGGTCCGCGCCGCATCCACCGCGGTGAATCCCCCTCCGATCACCGCCACCCGCTCTCCCACCTTGACCTTCCGGCCCCGGTGGAAGCCCCGCAGAAAATCCACCGCAGACACGACGCCCCGCGCCTCCTCACCAGGCACTCCCAGCCGGCGCCCCACTTGTGTCCCGATCCCGAGGAACACCGCGTCGAAGCCCAGCTCCCGGAGGCCCGCCAGCGTCACCTCCTTCCCCAGCCGCCGGTTACACTTCACCTTCACCCCCAGCGACTTCAGCGCCTCCACCTCCGCCTCCAGCACCTCACCAGGCAGCCGGAAGCTCGGAATGCCATAGCGCAGCATCCCCCCTGCCTTCCGCTCGGCCTCGAATATGGTCACCTCGTGTCCCGCCCGCGCCAGGTCGTGGGCGCAGGCGATCCCGGCCGGCCCGGAGCCCACCACCCCCACCTTCCGGCCGCTCTTCGGCAGCCGATCCACCTCCCGCTTCCACCCCCGCGCTGCTGCGTACTCCAGCACGAACCGCTTGATATCTCGAATCCGGATGGGCTCGTCAACCTCCCCGCGAGTGCAGGCCGTCTCACAGGGGTGCGCGCAGATGTAGCCGCAGGCCGACTGAAGCGGATCCCGCGCGGTGATCAGCCGGTAGGCCTCCCGGAACTCCCGCTGGGCCACCTTCTGCACATAGGCCTGCGCCGGCACCTGGTTCGGGCAGGCATACTTGCAGGGCGCCGACAACTGCGGCTCTTTCACCCGCCCATACCCCGGGTAGAGGGTCAGCCTCTCGGCCGAGGTCACCTCCCACACCAGCAAGTCGCGCATCGCCCGCCAGCTCTCGAACCCCATCCTGTCCAGGTATCGGAGCACACCACCAACCATCTCGCCCACGATCCCATACCCATGGGCCAGCACCGCGGTGCAGATGCCCACCAGGTCGGCGCCGAAGAAGGCCATCTCCACCGCGTCCTGCCAGCTCTCCACACCACCCGTGGCGATCGCCGCCACCTCCCGGCCAGCGCGCTTGCGGATCTCGAAGATATCCCGCAGCGCCAGCGGCTTCGCCCACGGCCCCGACATGCAGCTCAACGACACCTCCTCCTGAAGGTGGTACACCGCTTTCTTCGGGTTCCAGATGTCAATCGGCGGGATCGCCAGCCGATTCGCGTTCGATCCCACCGCCGCTGCCCCCGCCTGGTAGGCCGCCTTCGCCGCCTCCGCCAGCCGGCCGCCCTCCGGGCTCAGCTTCACGAACACCGGGATCGAGACCGCCGCGACCGTGGCCCCCACGATCTCTGACACTGCCTCCGGCTGCATCCCCAGCGAGGCCCCGCTCACCGGCCCGCCCTCGTGCACCTCTCCCGTGAGCGCCACGTTGAACGACATGTTCGGGCAGCCCAGGTTCACCTCCAGCACGTGGCAGCCGGCCTGCTCGAAGACCTTCGCCATGTTCACCCACCCCACCACCCCCTCGTCACCTGCATAGCTGTAGTTGGCCATGATCGCGAAGTCTTTGTCCACCCGAGGCAGCGACTCTTGCACCAACTGCACCGCCTGGTCGAGCGCCAGCCGCTTCTCCGCGGTGAACGAGAGAAACCCCTGGGCCTCGAAGTAGCCGTAGCGCGGCTCCCGGTTGATATAGGGAGGGGGATCGAAGGTCAGCTTGATGGAGGCCCCGGACCAGCCCAGCTCACAGCCCCGCTCGAGCTGGTCGGCCGAGTGGGTCGTGGGTCCGGAGGCCAGGAAGAACGGGTTCTTGAACCTCACCCCGGCGATGCTCACCGCCAGCCGGGGATCAGCGCAGATCGCGGTCATGGCCGTCGCGCTCCTGCCTCCTCGTGCGCCCTTCAAGACAGCACAGGCGCGCAGGCCGGCACCACCCTCCCTGCGCACCTCTGCAGTTCGGCGCTGAGCAACTCCTGGGCTATCATAGCATTTCCCCCGAACCGCCCGCTACCCCTCACCTGCCCGCCCCCGGTAGGACAGGTCCGCGACCTGTCCCAGCCGCCGCAGGCGGCTCTCTCGTCAGGCACGCGCGGCCTTTGTTGGGCAGGAGCGCCACCTCCTGCCATCTGCCAGGCCCCGGTAGGACAGGCCTGTGGCCTGTCCCAGGCGGCGAAGCCGCCTCCTCCTCCAGAAGCAAGTCACCTTGTCCGTTGCCTGTTGGGCATGAGCGGCAGCTCCTGCCACCTGCCAGGCCCGGCCTTTCTGTAGGGCGGGCGTTCCCACGCCCGCCGCTGCTCTTGCTTGTAGGGCGGGCGTGTGGCTAGGCCTTCGGCCGCCATGGTCCCTAGGCGAAGCCGGGATGGCGGCCCGCCTCCGGCGGGCCTAGCCACGGTCGGCGCAGCCGACCTAGCCACCCACGCCCGCCGCTCGTTGGGCAGGAGCGCCACCTCCTGCCACCTGCCAGGCCCCGGTAGGACAGGCCTGTGGCCTGTCTCAGGCGGCGAAGCCGCCTCCTCCTCCAGAAGCAAGTTATCTTGTCCGTTGGTCAGGACCTTGCCCCTGCCCCTCCCGGCCTTTCTGTAGGGCGGGCGTTCCCACGCCCGCCGCTCGTTGGGCAGGAGCGCCACCTCCTGCCACCTGCCAGACCCCGGTAGGACAGGCCTGCGGCCTGTCCCAGGCGGCGAAGCCGCCTACTCCAGAAGCAAAATTACCTTGTCCCTTGCCTGTTGGGCAGGAGCGGCCGCTCCTGCCATCTCCCAGGCCCCGCCCCCGGTAGGACAGGCCTGCGGCCTGTCCCAGGCGGCGAAGCCGCCTCCTCCTCCAGAAGCAAGTTACCTTGTCCGTTGCCTGTTGGGCAGAACCGCCACCTCCTGCCACCTGCCCACCCGCCTCTCTCTGAAGGGAACCCTTCCCGCGCGGTGGAACCTCTCCCCCGATCACGTCGGCGAGGAACGGAGATGAGCGATCTGCGGATCAAGCCCGCGGGCGCGGGTTACGACGCCATCGCGCTGGGTGAGGTGATGTTGCGGATTGACCCCGGCGATCTCCCCACCAGCCGGGCCCGCTATGCCCGCATCTGGCATGGCGGCGGCGAGACCAATGTAGCCGAGGGCCTGAGCGCCTGCTTCGGCCTCAACACCGCGGTGGTGACCGCGCTGGTGGACGACGGCATCGGGCGCAACATCGAGAACCAGCTCCGCGAAGCCGGGGTGGACACCTCGCACATCATCTGGTTCAACACCAGCGGCAAGGGCAAGTTCTCTACCGATGGCAAGGGCACACTGCACAACGGGGTCAACTTCACCTGGGCCGGCAAAGGCGTGCTCCCATCAGTGACCGAGTACTACCGTGCGCACACGCCGGTGCGCGAGCTGAAGCCCGGCGATGTGGACTGGAAGACCATCTTCGCTCAGGGAGCGCGCTGGTTCCATACCGGCGGCATCTACACCTTGATCTCACCCACCTCCTCCGAGCTCGCGCTGGAGGCGATGAAGGCCGCGGGCGAGCATGGCGCCTTCCGGTCCTTTGACCTGAACTACCGCGCCAAGGTCGAGCCCAACAAGGAGCGCGCCCGCGAGATCAACCGCAGCATCGTCCCCCACACTGATTTCCTGGTGGGCAACCAGAGCGACTTCCTCGACGCCCTCGGCTATGAGAGCACGAAGGTGGCGACCACTGATCCGTTCGGTGTCTGGCTCGAGGCCTATCAGGAGATGCTGCGCCGCGTCGCCCACGACTACCCCAACCTGAAGCTGATCGGCACCCAACTGCGCGCCGCGCTCACCGCGGATCGCATCAGTTGGGGCGCGGTGCTCTACGATGTCGCCGGGGACATGATGCACCAGGCCGCGGTGAGGGAGAACATCGAGATCGCCGATCGCACCGGCGGCGGCGATTCCTTCATGTCCGGGGTGGCGGCCGCGCTGCTGAAGGGCCATGGCCCCGAGGTGGCGGTGGAATGGGGCGCGGCCCACGGCATCCTGGTCCAGGAGACTCCCGGCGATACCACCATGGTCACTCAGAAGGAGGTCGAGGCCGAGGTGGCCCGCGCCCGGAAAGGCGCCGGCGTCTCCGCGCTCCGGTGATGCTGTCATTCTGAGCGCAGCGAAGAATCTCGTCGTTTGGAGGTATCCGTTCTATGCCCGACTACCAACCCAATCGCCGCCGGGTGCTCGTTGGGCAGGAGCGCCACCTCCTGCCACCTGCCAGGCCCTGGGTGGCGCAGGCTTCCAGCCTGCGCAGGGGCGCGAAGGCGCCCCTCTCTGTCGGGCTGTAGCGCGGGCGCGCCCATGCCGGCGAGCCAGGCCCTGGGTAGCGCAGGCTTCCAGCCTGCGCAGGGGCGCGAAGGCGCCCCTCTCTGTCGCGGCCGGGCGCCGCTGACCATTGCTTGACAACTTGGAGGAACACCATGCCCGACTACCAACGCAATCGCGGCCGGGTGGACCAGGTCCTCCGCGCCGCTGGCATCGTGGTCGTCATGAACCGCGACCATGTGAAGAAACCCGACGACCTGGTGACCACCATGTGGGAGGTCTACCAGGCCGGCTATGTGGCCGAGTGCACCTTCCGCATAGACCAACCGATCATCGCCGAGGCGATGCAGGAGCTGGTCAAGCGCCGCGCCGCCGCGCCCGCTGACCGGCCGTTCGTGCTGGGCGTGGGCAGCGTCATCAACCCCAAGGAGCTCGAGGCCGCCATCGGAATGGGCTTCGACATGGTGGTGGCCCCGGCGAATGTGATGGGCGGCTATGGCGAGGGCGCCCAGTTCGTCCGCATCGCCCACGCGGCCAACGTCTTCGCCGCGCCCGCGATTCTGTCACCCACCGAGCTTCAGTACTTCATCGAGCGCGAGGATGGCCTGGAGCCCGACTGTGTGAAGATCTTCCCCGCCGGCGTGCACGGCCCGAGCGGCGTCGCCGACCTGCTGGCTCCATTTGTGCGCGATCGCCACAAGGGCCGGATGATCATGCCCACCGGGGGCGTGAACGCGGAGACGGGGCCCCAGTATCAGGAGAGCATCAGCAAGCGCGGCTACTTCCCGGTGCTGGGCATGTCCGCTCCCCTGGCGCTCGTCGGCAAGCTCAAGAAGCCCGGCGACCCGGACACCATCAGGCAGTCCCTCGCCGAGTTCAAGTCGAAGTTCACGCCCTACCAGCCGATGTGACCCTTGGGGCAGATCCGCTGTAGGGCAGGCGTTTGGCTAGGCCCGAAGGGCCGCCATGGTCCCTGGGCGAAGCCGGGATGGCGGCCCGCCTCCGGCGGGCCTAGCCACGGTCGGCGCAGCCGACCTAGCCACCCACGGCCGCCGTTGGTCTTGCTGTAGGGCGGGCGTTCCCACGCCCGCCGCTGGTCTTGCTGTAGGGCGGGCGTTCCGGAGTCTACCCTGAGCGAAGCCGAAGGGCCCGCCTGTGGAAGCCCGCTCCTCGGGGCGAGTGATTACTCGCCGAAAGGATGGCCTCATGTGCAAACCTGCTGACCATCTCTTCGACATCACCGGCAAGGTCGTCGCCATCACCGGCGCGGCCGGGGTGATCTACGGCGCCATCGCCAGGGGTCTTGCCGCCCGCGGCGCGAAAGTGGCTCTGCTCGACCTCCTCGCTGACAAGGCCCAGCAGGTAGCGAATCAGATCAGGGCCGAGGGCGGTGACGCGATCGCGGTCCTGTGCAACGTGCTCGAACCGGAGAGCGTCTCGCAGGCCCTGGAGGCGATCCTCAAGGCCTATGGCAAGGTGGATGTGCTCATCAACGGCGCGGGCGGGAATCGCCCCGGCGCCACCGTGCCCCCTGATGGCAGGTTCACCGACCTGGCCCTGGAGGAGCTTGACAAGGTGTTCGCGCTCAACTACAAGGGCACGTTCCTGCCCACCCAGGTCTTCTGCAAGCACTTCGCGGAGCGCGGCAAGGGCATCGTGGTCAACACCTCCTCCATGTCCGCCATCGCCCCGCTCACCAATGTGCCCGGCTACTCGAACGCCAAGGCCGCGGTCACCAACTTCACCCAGTGGCTGGCGGTGCAAGTGAAGGTGGATTTCCCCGAGGCCGAGATCCGCGTCAACGAGATCGCGCCTGGCTTCCTCGACACCACCCAGAACCACCGGCTCCTCTTCGAGGCCGATGACAAGACCCTCACCCCTCGCGGCCGCTCCATCATCGCCCACACCCCATTCGGCCGCTTCGGCGACCCCGCCGAGCTGTTGGGGCCCATCCTGCTCCTCATCTCCGACGCCGGCAGCTTCCTCCATGGAGTGACCCTCCCTGTGGACGGCGGCTTCGCCATCTACTCCGGCGTCGGCCCCCTGGACGAGAAGACGCCGCAGGCGCAGGCCGGATAGGTCTTGGCCGCACGAGGTCCGTCGA
>Ga0315307_1000213_pt1 | contig 23846 bp, 13 predicted proteins | sample TDP2_MG_FD_203079 | JGI IMG/M metagenome (GOLD analysis project Ga0315307, IMG submission 203079) | Freshwater sediment microbial communities from Lake Towuti, South Sulawesi, Indonesia - TDP2 | ecosystem: Environmental > Aquatic > Freshwater > Lake > Sediment | place: Indonesia: South Sulawesi...
TGGACCAATCCCTTCCGGATTCTCTTCATGCGCGATCCGATCTTCCGCTACGCCGCATTTCCTACCACACCTTTCCTCACGCAAAGCGACAAGGAGAAGCTCGACCGCTCTACTACCCGCGGACCAGGGATCTCCTCATCCGGAGCTACGACCTGATGGTGTTCCACGACCTCTACGGCTGGCAGTTCACGGGCAGGCAGGTCTTCGACTTGGACTACGCCTTCAGGGAGGCCGGCATGACGGCCATCTGCGGCCTGGCCGAGAGCTGGGACCACGTCTGGCAGCCAACGATCCTGGCGGATCTGCTGCCGGTGTCCGAGCACAGAAGCACCCAGGCTTTCGTCAACCGTCCCTATTGGGTCAAGTTCCGCACGGAGAGGGATCCAGTGTTTCTGCCCTTCGTCGATCTTGGGATCGAGAAGGCGTTCGGGAACAACTATTGCCTGATGACGGCCAGGCAGGGCGCAACGATCTGGGGGGACATCAAGCCGGCCGAGATCCCATGGATGGTTTCCTGGAGGCCGGGCGGCAGCAACGCCGGGATGCAGTGGATCGTCTCCCACACCTTTGACCCCTGGTGGGCGGAGGAGAATAACCCATATGCCCTGGATGTCGCCACGAACATGGTCTTCTACTCGCTGGGCCGGCCGCTGATAAGCGACATACACGCAAGGAGGGAGGCAAGGCGCCTGTTCGCCAACGTCCAGACCCAGAAGTCCTTGATTCTATCCATGGTGGAGTGGGCCGATAGCTTCGGGGCCAACGTCGACTATGTCTTGGACAGGTTGAAGGACCTGGAGGGCGAGACGGCTGCTGCCCGTCAGCACTACCTGGAGCAGGACTACCTCCCGGCGATATCTTCCCTTGACTCGCTGTCCGGCGCGGTCAGCGAGATCGCAGCTGATGCCGCGCGACTCAAGGATCAGGCCCTGTTCTGGGTGTACGCATTCGAGTGGCTGGTCGTGACGGCCACTGCCCTGTTGGCCGGCGTGTCCCTCTGGACCCTGATGGTTAGAAGGAGCATGTACATGGTCTCAGACACCACGGGGCTGAAGCGTGCCTACTGAGTTCTTCCTGAGTCACCGTCCCTTGCTCACTCATGGTCCCTGGGAAGGCAGCGGCCATGAACTCTGCAGCGTCCGCTATCCAAGGCTTTGGGCCAGGATAGCTAGCCTGGCGTCAGGGCAAGGGTGTTAGGTGTCAGGCATTGGTCCTGACCCGGTGCGATGCAGTACACCATCCTGTGACTCTTGATAGGTCCGCCGGCGTGGACGGGATGTGTCCGGCCCGAAATCGAGGCCCCTGGTGCGCACCAGTTGCTTCTGCTATTCGGTGAACGCGCCGCCATGGCGCAGGCTCTCCCATATCTTCACCAGATCCAGCATCCGACCCGCCTGCGGATTTTTCGGGATCTGGATGCGGAGGTCCCATATCTATCTCCGTCTCGGATCGGCTTCCCGTCCTTTCTCCCGGGGGCCCATCCGCCTTCTCCGCGGGATGCACACACTTGTGTCCGAGGGAGCCCTCATGCCCTTGTTGCCTGGTTGTCCTGGTTTCTTCGCTGCGCGTCCACATGCGGGTTGACCATGCCGCCCAACCTAGCGAAGGGCTGCCGATCGGGGGTCATCGTCTGGGGTGTCCTCCTTCTTCCGGTCTGACGGACAGCTTGGAATCACGGGACCGTACGGGCGACCGGGCACGAGTCTTCCGTTCTGCACGAAGCCCTCAGGGCGGTCACGTAGCCGGACGATGAGTCGCTCGCGCCAGCTGGCCAACCGACCGGCGGCATCTGCGTCCTGCGCGAGGTCATGACGTTCGCCGGGGTCCACCGTCAGGTCAAAGAGATGCTCCCGCCCGTCGCTGGGCTCCCAGATGTACTTCTCGCGCCCGTCGGTCAGGCACTGGTGGTGCGGCGAGTGCTCGATGTGGAGGGCATCCCGCCAGGCGGATGGCCGCTCCCCGCGGAGAAGGGGGTAGAGGCTCAGGCCGTCCACGCTGTCGGGGATGTCCATGTCCAGCATGTCGAGCAAGGTCGGCATGATGTCGGCGTGCGTGGTGGGCGCATGGACGATGAGTCCTTTGCGGATACCGAACGCGGGCGGCGCGCTGATCAGGAATGGAACGCGTGCAGAGCCCTCGTAGGCCACCGACTTGCGGAAGAGGTAGTGATCGCCAAGCATCTCCCCGTGGTCGCTGGTCAGGATGATGATCGTGTCGTCGCAGTGCCGGATGCCCTTGACGGGGTTGATCAAGCGGCGAAGCTGGTCGTCCACATGGTTCAGCAGTCCGAAATATGCCGCCTGCATGCAACGCTGTGCTTCGGCGGGTAGTTTGATGCGGTGAGCCGAAACATAGTCCTCGTTGCCGAGTTCCTCTGGTCGCGGCGGCACGGCCCAGTCGCCGATCACGGGGTCCGGCAGCCGTGCCCGCAGATATCGGTCGAGGTAGAACGGCGGCGGCTGAAAAGGGGGGTGTGCTGCGATGAATCCGAGCGAGAGGAAGAAGGGGCGTGAGGGATCGCGCGTCTCCATGAAACGCGAAGCCCGCTCGACCGTCCAGTTGGTCTGGTGCAGGTCTTCGTCCAGATGCCACGGATGCACCGTCCAGTCATTATGCATCACGCCGCCGCCAAACCAGTCGTCGATGCCGTGGCGGGGGTGCTGGTCGCGCAACCATTCTAGGTAGTCCTCGCCGATTTCCATATGCTCGAAGCCGTATCGCTTGCGCGGCGGGTACTGGTGCATGCTCCGCCCGATGTGAACGGTCTGGTATCCGCTGTCCCTCAGGACGCCGGGCAGCGTGGCCACGCCATCCCACTCCAAGCCCTCCCGGTAGCCCACCATGCCGTGGGTCTGCGGGTCTTGGCCGGTGAGGATGCTGCGCCGTGATGGGATGCATGAGGGACAGGCCGAGTAGAAGCGGCTGAAGCGTACTCCTCGGCGGGCGATGTTGTCCATGTTGGGCGTTAGCAGCACCGGGTGTCCCTCGCAGCCGAGACAGTCGCCCCGGTGGTGCTCGGTGTGAATGAACAGGATGTCAGGCAAGTCTGGCAATGCCGATCTCACACCCCTGTGAAAGACCTCTTTTCGGAGTTGTCTGGGCTCGGCTCCAGTTCTCCTTTACCCATCCACCCGCCATGCATAGGCGGCTCTTAACTCTTGGGGTGTTACCTCACCTCTAGAACCTGCATCCTCTGAGACATCTCGAACACATCCCTTGGCGGGCCGCGGACCGGGTTCTCATCTCTGTTTCGGGACCACCATCACCATTATTGTCTTCCTGATTCTGGTTGTGGGACAAGAGGGGCCTCAGTTGCCAGCCGCCCTTGTGAATCCCCCACTCCTCATCAGGCGAGACAATCGACATGCTTACACAAGAATACAGGAAGAACACATCAACCAGCTATGCGCGCCCGCGCCCGAATACGCAAATAACGACACATCCAGGTCTTGCTAGGATGATGCAGGGAGAGGGGGATCGTAAGCGAGCCCGATACGTACTTCTCTTCAACTTTGTGTGGGTACGTGGAGTAGGTCGTCCTTTGCGGGTAGATCTAGGTCGCCAGCCACCAGATAGACCAGGGTCTTCAGATGCTTCAGCCTCTTGAAGCCCCACCGGAAACCGCGGAACTCGGGGATCAAGCGCCCCGTTTCGGTCCTGGGTCTCCCAGGCATCGTCCCTCACGCGTGGCGACCTGACGAATCACAGCAAGTGTTCTCCTGCCCCTTGTCAGCCCAACCAGTACGATACACCTCAGTAACGATTTACACTCACACAACCATGTATTCACTTCGCAAACAGGCTCTCAATACACGAGCGAACAGTCCCTGAATTCTCCGGCCGCCTTTGACTTGTCCCGCATCTCCCGAATCAAAGCGTCCAGCGCTTGACGAAGGCGTAGTCGCGCGGTGGTGGTGCCCGCACTCCCGGGAGTGCCTATCCCTGCATATGCCACGGAATCTCGATGCCGGCAAGTGACAACCCCGTTGGCTCCAAATCGATCGTGCTAAACCGCTCTTCGCTCAAGCGGCCCGGCTCCAGCCCGCGGTAGCTATGCTCGGAAAACGCCGCATGGAGATTCACATTTATGGAACCGTGTGCTGGCTATCGGATCACACAAGGGAGGAACCGTATCTGAAGCAGCTCGTAACGCGTCCCCGCGAGACAAGCGGCATCCCGCTCGGCGGCATCGGCGCCGGCAGCGTGGAGTTGCGCCCGGACGGTGGCTTCTACGATTGGCAGGAGATCTTCCAGCTCGGGAGCAAGCCGATCGCTTGGCCGGTCAATCGCTCGGATGTCTACGCCACGACGCCGATGCCGGACATCCCGCCCGACGCACTCGCGTTCGTTCTGCGTACGCATGTGGCTGATGCCTCGCCGCAGGTTCGCCTGCTTGCCATGAACCCGAACGCGGCGCAGACGCTGTATTCGATGTCTTGGTTCAAGTCCGTTGAGGAGATACGCTTCGAACAGCGATTCCCTGTCGCACGGTTGGAGTATGTCGACGCGACTCTTCCCGTCAGCGTGGCTTCCGAGTACCTCTCGCCCTTCGTCCCGCACGACGCAAGAACCGCGGGCACTCCGGGTTTCTACGCAACCTATCGTCTCTTGAACACGTCGGATCAGCCGGTATCGGCATCCATCCTCGCTCGCGTGCGGAACCCAATACACGATGGCTTGCGGGATCGCGGATTGGTGAATCGCGTATGGGTGGAAGGCCATGCTGCATTTCTCGACATGACTACCTCTCTGCTTTCAGAACGTCGCCCCACGACCGGAAGCGTGTCTCTTGCAGCGAGTGGAGGGGAGTTTGCCTGGATCGCCGGGGAATACCGGGCTTTCATGGGACAGGGCACCGTCGTGAGCTCTCCCTCCCACGGTGTCTGGCACCAGGGGCTCTATCGTGATTTCCGCGACGGTGTCGCAGGCGCCAGCGCCGGGCTTGAACGTGCTCCATCACACTGGCTCAAGATGAGCGACGCGGATGTCGATGGGATGGGCTTTGAGGAGGCTCGCGCTCTGGTCGAAGAGTTGTGCAGAATGCCGTTCGCCGCCGATATGAAGAGGCGAGTCGTTGATGCCACACCAGCCGCACTTGATACGGTGGAAGGACTTCGGAACCTGATCAAGGCAATCATCGCACAGCTTTCGGTCTACGGGGGAACGGACAACAGGATGTGGGGCGACGGCGCCCTCATCGTCTCGGTCGATCTGGAGCCGGGCGAGGCCCGGGATATTCGTTTCGCATTCGCATGGCACTTCCCCTTCCACTACGCCGCGAACGAGGCGTTGCTCGGGCATATGTACGAGAACTGGTTCGACAACGCAGGTGATGTCTGCCGGTATCTGGTCCATGAGTGGGATAGAATCGTCCCCACCGTGCGGCGATTCTCCGATTCGCTTTTTCGGACGACCCTCGACCGCGTGTTCCCGAACGCCTGGTCGGGTCAACTCGGGACGCTCGTCAAGAGCAGCTGGTGGCTCCGCAACGGACGGTTCGGCATCTGGGAGGGTCTACGATGCTGCGGCTTCCACACCATGGACATCTCGTACCAAGGATCCTTCGGTCTGGTCGCGCTGTTCCCAGAACTGGAGAAGGTGCAGATGGCGCTCTCCGCGCTGTATCAGCGAGAGGACGGGCGCATACCGCACCTCCTTGCCATCGATCTGAACCAAGTGGACAACGACTTCGAAAGGGTAGACATGAATCCTCAATTCGTGCTGCTCACCCTTCGCGATTGGCTTTGGACCGGCGACCGAGACCATCTTGAACGGCAATGGCCAGCGGTGGTTCGCGCGATGTACGCGATGCAGCTTCTTGACGAGGACGGCGACGGCTTGCCGGACCACGGAACCCGCAAAAACACCTACGACCAGTGGAATTTCCACGGTACGCCGTCGTACATCGCAAGCCTGTGGCTTTCCAGTTTCGCCGCGGCGGCTCGGATGGCAACGGATCTCGGCGACGAGAAGCGAGCGGACGCATGGAACGCGCTGCGGAGGAAGTGTGCCAGCTCCTTCGATCGCAAGCTGTGGAATGGGGAGTACTACAGCCTTTGGGTCGACGGCGACTCCCGTGACGAGTGCTGTATGACCGACCAGATAGATGGGGAATGGTTCTCAAAGATGGTGGGTCTCCCACCAGGTTTGCCGAGGTGCCGCATTCTCGCCGCCTGCGATGCCATCATGAAGCACAACTACTCCGAGGATGGTGGGCTCATCAACGCGGCCTATCCCGTCTCATATGCAGGCGAGCGTGTGTACGACACTTTTGGGAACGTCCAGGCTGAGGCCACCTGGACCGGTATCGAGTATCTCTTCGCGGCGCTGCTGGTGGCGTTCGGCAGGATGGAGGATGCGAGAAATATCGTTGCCAGCATCGAAGACCGACACGCCCGCGCCGGAAGGCTGTGGAACCATCTCGAGTGCGGCGATCACTACTACCGCGCCATGTCGTCATGGACGCTGCTGCTGGCTGCTTCGGGTTTTGTGCCGGATGTTCCCAACAGCCGCCTCACCATTGCTCCCGTCAAGACCGATATGACGGCGCCGTGGGTATCGTCAACCGGGTGGGGCTACCTCGAGCGGCACAAGGATTCGCTCACGGTCGCCTGCGAAGGCGGCCACATATCCTTCTCCGAGCTTCGGACGAATGTTCGAGCCAATTCCGCTCGACTCAACGGCAGAGCACTGAGGGTGATGGTCGAGACGGCCGATGGTCTGGCGGTGTTGCGGTTTGAGACACCCGTAAGGATCGATGCGGGCTGTGCGTTGTCGATTGCGAAGTCCGATCGACGGCACCCGCACCGTGAAGGTGCGGCGGGCTGAGGCGCATGCGGGTGTTCGCCGGTTCCTTCCTTGCTCTGAGCCGGGCTCTACCGCTATCCTGAGCGCAATAGCTGTGCGCCGTCCACGCAGCCATGACTGGCCCGATTGCGTGAGGTCCTGGGATCGTATCTTCCGATCGCGGAAGACATCTGCGTCCGATTAAGGGATGGCGATCTCAGGTCCCCCTTCATTGCCTCCCGCTCTCGCGGAGGCGAGCTGGAACTCTCACGGCCTCATTGACTGCGTGCTCTCACCTGTTCCCCTTTCGACGAAGCCGTGGAATCCAGTCCGGACCTGATATCGTCCTAGATCCGAACCCCTCCTCTTCCGGATCCTCGAACTCCCTCATAATGGTCCAAGAGGAAGTAGATCCCTCTCATTCCGGAGGTGTTGGGCACCTGTTCTCCAAAGGAGGAGGCCAGCGTTTTGGTCATCCCTTCCGCCGTCTTTGAAGGAGCACAACCCCGGTCAGGTGAGCACCGGAAGCTTCTTATTTAGGCTAGCAACTTCGGGGAAAGAATTGAAACGATCGATCACGACACGCAAAAAGCAGGAGGAAGGACCCACGCGGGTGGCGTTTAGCATGCCTTTCGCATTGCCCAGACTGGCTATAGCTACGTGCATCCTCTTGATGATCTTTGGGATTCTCCAATCCGGTCCCCAGGCGTTCGCCCTGGAGGATGGCAGGATCGGGGTCCTCTACGTCGGGTGCATAACTCGATCCAAACCGTTCTGGGTTATGAGGTCTGACCCCCTATTTCGGTTCAGCTTCGTGGGTGCGTCGCTTCGCTTTTGGGAGGCTGGCCCGATGCCCGTCGCAGATGAGTCGGAGGTGTATAGGAGGGTGAGGATGTACATGCCGCGCACCTACGAGGATCTGGTGGCAAACTACGATGTGATAGTAATGCACAACGCAAACGTGCTCGTTGTCGGTCCTTGCATCGACAAGCTCGCCCGAGGGGTCTCAGAGGGGGGACTTGGCCTGCTGATGTCGGGCGGATGGGAGTCCTTCGGGGGGACGGGCTCGTCATCCCCGCCGTGGGGCGAGACCTCGATCGGCCGGTTGCTTCCAACCGAGGACATCGTCGGCATCTGGGATGAGTCTGGCCGCCTGGTCATTGACAAGCCCGAACACGAACTGATAAGCAGTCTGCGCTGGGATATGAACGATCCCGATCTGACGGCCTCCATAAAGTGGCACCACAACCCCGTGACGCTGAGGCTGGGGGCTGGGCAGTTGGCGCGCGTGATATCGGGCTCTGGACGCCAGGACCCCCTTATGGCAACCTGGAGGCTTGGAAAGGGCGCACGGGTCTTTGCCTTGACCAGCGAGATCCATGGCCTTTGCTGGCAGGGGGGACTGTACGGCAACGCGTGGAGGTACTGTGTCGACTTCGGATGCAACCTCATGATCTACCTTGACGACCGTGCGGTTCCGCAGGACATCGAGCTTGTGCATGCCGCTAGATCCAAGATGTCTGAGGTTGGGACGAGGAGTCCTTGCTCGTGTCCCTTTTGGAATTCTGCGAGTCCTTCGGCGCGAATACGCAGAGGATAATGTCAAGATTTGGCGAGATGGACGAGGCGATAAGCCAAGCCATGCCTCAGTATCTTGAGCTTCGTTTCGAGGAGATGCTGGAGACCTACCGCCGGGTCGGCGAGATGTTGGAAGACGCCGAAGCGGAGGCGGTGAAGCTCAAGAACCGGACGTTGCTTTGGGTCTACACGATCGAGTGGCTTGCGGTCACCGGGACCAGCCTGGTCTGCGGGTTCCTAGTATGGTCGCTGATGGTCCGACGCAGACTCTACAGGGAAGTAGGTGCCACCTAGCCTGGCAGCCTGAGCGACGGACATCGGATCCGAAAGGGCAGAAAGCCAACGGGGCGCCAGCATGCCACGTCCTGCCCGAGAAGCTTGAGTGGAAATGGGGGCGTTTTGTGGGTCAAACGGGGGAACCTACGAGAACATCACCGATCAGCGTAGCATCCAAGTTTGCCTGGCGGATAGAAAACGACGGGATCGCAGTCCTGGGCTTCCACATCAAGGGCAGAAGCGCGAGTCAAGAGGATTGCGACCTGCTCAAGTTTGCCAAGGTGAGGACCTCCCTCTTCCGAGATCTCATGGTCGTCGTGCGCAGCGAGAACGGGTGGGCACGCCTTGCGAAAGGAGTCGCAGGGAAACAGGGTCACGAGTTGTACAATGCTGCACTGCGACACCGGCATCGCTCTGGCGCCCTAAGCAGGACCCGGAAGGTCTTCAAGGGAGAGGAACTGGACCTGATCTGGGCGACCGCATCGGACCCGCTCCACAGAACCACGAGAAGGCTTGGACCCGAGTACCATACGATTATGGTCCAGGCAAGGATGTCTGACGTGGTTCACACCAACCGGACACCTCTGAGGCTGGGCGGGGAACCATATCGGACATGGGACTTCCTTGACCGACGCGGAGACCCTCTACGTCCAACCAAAGGCAGAGGGGCTCTGCAAGAGATACCATGCGAGAGGGTTGGGACGGCGTGGTGGTGTGCGATGGTCCAGGATCCCGCGACAGCTTGGCTCACAACATCCAGAAATGCTGGGCCTGCATGAAGGATGTTGGCCGGCTGGCACAATGGCAGAGCGAAACGGGAAGGGCGCACTTCAGCTAACTCGGCCGTCTGTCGTAGTGCCCACGGCAACCATCGGTCTGAGTAGGTCTCGACACGAACCTTGGAGCTTGGAGAGACACTTTTGAGCCAGTGCGAACATGGTGAGGGGCAGTTGGGCGGAGGCGTGAAACGTCCGTTCCGTCCGTTCGGCCTGCCCCTGCGCTGCACTCCGTCCGACGAAGAGGCTGGTGGCTTGGAAATCGTTAAGCTCTCGAACGCATTGGTTGAGTTCTCCTTTGACCGCCGGACGGGATGCTTGGTTCAGATCCGGGACGTGGTGGATGGCCGGCAGTACACCGGTAGAAGCGACGATGCCCAGTTACTCCGGGTCATGTGTCCCAGTCCGACATGGCAGTCGCGCTACGCCGATTCCCAGCATGCGGAGCCGCCGGAGGTGGAGGAGAAGGCCTCGGGGCTTGAGCTGCACTGGCCCAAGCTGGCCGCCCCGGACGGTGAGGTCGAGGTGAAGGCCTCGGTGGAAGTGGATCTGCCTTCCAACTCTCCCGAGGCAACGTTCACCCTCGAGTTGGGAAATCTGAGCAAACACCGTCTTCACGAGGTCCGCTTCCCATGGGTAGGCGGGTGGACGGGCTTGGCAGGCCGGGGAAAGGATCGGGCCTACTGCGGGTGCGTGCCGGTTCAGCTGCATCCCGAAGGACGAGAGACCTTCTCCTACAACCTCGCCGGGTGTCATCGACGGCGCTACTATGCCTACAACTGCCAGATGATGCTTCCCTTTTTCGATATCTCCGGGGAGGGATCCGGCCTCTCCTACATATGCTACCAGCGAAGACCCCTTCTCGGCGGCATGGTGATCGAGAACCTGGATCGAGAGCCCAACGGACTATCGCTGAGCTGGTCGTGGGTTCACTACCCGTTCACCAAGCCCGGCCTGTCCTGGCGTTCGCCGCCGATCGGCATCGGGGTCCACCGTGGGGACTGGCATGCCACCGCTGATCGGTATCGGGCCTGGGTCAAGAAGTGGTGGAGCTCACCCCCGACGCCGAAGAGGCTTAGGACAAGCATAGGGTTCCAGGTTGTTCAGACCCGCGGCTTCGACGGCACGCCCTTTCACAGATTCAGCGAGATACCTCGGCTGGCAAGGGATGGACTTCAGTTCGGTGTGGAGGACCTGTGCATCTGGGATCCGATCGCAGGGTTGTACCTGAGGCCGGACGAGGGCGACTTCTGGGAGGAGTTCGACCCTTCCCAGAGCCTTGACGACCTTCGCGGGGCCCTTGCCAAGACGAGGCGCATGGGGGTCAACGTATCCACCCTTGTCAACTTCCGGCTGATCCGGGGCAACTCCGAGCTATACCAAAGAATCGGAGAGGAGCTGGTCCGGCGGACCATCTTCGGCACCCCGGGCTCAGAGGACTGGAGCAACTTCAGCTACAACCATGCCAATCTGCGCACCGAATATCTTTCCAGGGACGGTCGGGTTTTGTGCCAGAGGCCGGAGTCCTTCAGGGAAAGGGCCCTTCGAATAGTCGAACAGACGCTTGGGCTGGGTTTCACCTCCCTTTTCATAGACCAGACCTTCGAGGCAACCCCGTGCTTCTCGGAAAGCCACGGCCACTCCTCCCCCGACGACACACATGAGGCAGCCCTGGGATGGGCGGCCCATGCCTCGCGCATCGTGCGAAATGCCAGCCCAGAGTCGTACGTCATAGGCGAGATAACGGACGTATTCGGGATGGCGCACGTGGACGTGAACTGGAACTGGTCTTGGTCGTCGATGGCGCCGGAGGTGGTTCGCTATTCGCTGCCCGAAACCATTCACTGTTGGGTGGTCGACCACCAGCCCGAGGTCCTCAACCGGGCATTTGCCATGGGCTTCTTGGTGGCCTTCACGACGGGACAGGCCGAGAAGACCCTCGGTGCCTACCCGGATTTCGGCAGACATGTCGCCCAGCTGTCCGAGCTTCGAAAGAGGTGCGCGGACTATGTGGCCTTGGCAAGATTCAGGGACACCGCGGGCCTGTCCGCCGGGAACCTCCTAGCCCACGTCTTCGAGGGGGAAGCGGGGCTCGCGGTCGTGATGGCCGAGACCAACGGGAAACCCGGGAAAGGCCGTGTTGTTCTCGACACCAAAGGATTCGATCGGAGGCCCGGGAAGCGATCCATGGTACATTTCCATGACGGGAGAGCCATTCCGCATGAAAACTCGGACAAGGATGGCAGGCTTGAGCTAGAGGTCGATCTTCCGGCCTTCGGCGTAGCAATCTGGACAATCCCTTGCAGCGGGCGCTGCGCCTGAGCGTCTTGACATCCGGGCCTCCGTGACCGGGCTGGACCAGCGCGTAGCGTCGCGAACCCCGCGTTCATTTCAAGTAGTCCGATGGCCGCTGTCTTCAGGCGATGGCCGTCATCGTTCCGTATTCTGGCGTTGTCATCACGGGTCTTGAGAGGGTGGCGGTGATCCCGACTCTCCTGGGTTGGGACGGGGACCTCGTCGTTCCCTTTCCATCCATAGGATTCGGCTGCACGGACCTCACCGCCCGTTTGCTCGGCGCAGCGTCGGACCTGCTCGCGGAAGAGCCTCGCACGCTCCTCTGTTCGGTGAACTGCGGGAGCCCCTCTGTGGGGGAATGAGAAGCAGCGCGGCTGGGCTCCCCGTGAATGCGGTGCGTGCACGGATTGATGGACATCCCATGCGATCGGGCGAGCACGGTTCGGCGTCATCCCGATCACCGTCGACCGAACTGATCCGGCGAAGGGCGTGAGTCGAATAGGGAGCCGAGCGGAAGCCGCCTCGGAGTCACCTCATCTGCGCGCCGGGGACAAGGGATCCATCGCGCCTAGTTGGTGCAACGGGTGGCATTTCACCCTCCGACGTCAATGTACATCCATTGGATGCGCTGTCGGAGGTAGGGGTCATCAGTGGCGCCGAGCTGGAGCAACTCGGCGATGGTTGCGTCCTCCGAGACGAGCCGCTCGCGCAGGTGCGGTTTCCCTTCGAGCAGCTTGGACATCCTGTTGCCGAGGTAGCCTTTCCATTTCATGAACTGCCGCATGGCGCGCTCGCCCCGGTAGTAGGCCGGGCCATAGGTCGGGTCGCTTTCGACGGCCGTGTGAAAGACCGCCATCGCTTCGTTGACGATGGCAGCGACTTGGCGGAGTCCCTCCTCAAGGTTTTCGCTTTCGGGTGAGAGCTCCTTGAGGAGCTCGTGTGCGCGAGGCATAAGATAGGCGAGACGGAAGCCGGCGCGGACGTACCCAACCCGCTGCCTTATCTTCGTGCTCTTCGCAGCCTTGTATGCGGCGTTGATATGCTGCCATGCCTCCTCGCGGAATTCCGGTGTCCACCGCTTCAAGTGTATGCCAATATTATCTAGTCCTTCGAACCATTTGCCCTCGCGCGGGGTCATCCAGTAGCGTTCCAGCACCGCGTAGAACGCCCTCATCTGCGGCGCGGCCCCGGCGAACATCCGCTCGAACCATTCGTCGAGGACCTGCTTCGCATTGAGGGATGGGTCCCACAGGAGCCGCGACGCGAGGAACAGCTGCGGGCCGGTGTACGCCCAGTAGGGGTAGGACTCGCAGTAGAAGCCCTTCACGCCCACCGACTTCAGATAGGGCAACGTCCGCGCCACGATGGAGGGGTAGTAGCGCGGCGCGAACCAGCCAAGGCCGTAGTAGTCATAGACCGCCAGATGATGCGCCTTCTTTGCCCACATCTCCAGGATCTCTCGGTCGCGTCGCTCGTAGTTCGGGTCGAAGTGCTGGCTTGAGTCCTGCGTGAGGTAGACCACCACGTTTGGCGGCAGGTGTCGTATGCTCTCCGGTGGAAGCTCGGTCGTCCAATAGGCGTACGCGCTCACGTAGCGGTTGGGGTGGCTCTTGAGGATCTCGCCGGCGACCGCGTCGATGAAGCAGAAGTAGCTCTCCGAGTTCATCCTGCGCCCGCGATACCGGGGCGTCCGGTCGTCCAGTGCGCGGCAGGAGGGGCACTCGCAGAACTTGTCGCTGTCGTTCGGGCACAGGCTGAAGGTGCTCACCGCCGGGTTCTCGTCGAAGAACCTGCGAACAGTTTCGACGGCGATGCGGATGACCTCCGGGTTGGTCAGGCAGGGCTGAATGGGGGTGTGCCCGTCCTTGTCCGGCACGCGGCGTTCCCCGTCCAGCATCGCGTAGTATTCGGGGTGATCGCCGTACTTGCTCGGCGGGAGGATGCTGAACAAGTTGTGCCCATGTCCATAGAAGGGGAGCGCCCTGTCGCCGTCGTCAATGCGATTGCGCCTGATCCAGTCCGGGTCGTTCCCGCTCCACACACGGAAGCCGAATGCCGGGCGCTCCGTGCGATCGATCGAGGCAACCTGCACCGTGCGCCGCTGGGGGATATCCTCAAAGATCGAATCGGCCACGCCCCAGAGGACGCCGAGTTCGCTCGTAAGCAAGTGGTATACTCCATGCGAGATGCCTGTCGCGTGCCTTCCGGTGATTACCAGGCGCGGTGTGCCGCTCTCTAACCTGGTGGCGATCCGATAGCCGTTGACCGGGAGGTCCTCGGGTACCGGGACGGCCTTCTGCGCGAACGCCGTCGGGCCGATGTGGACCTGTGGGATGGTCTCAGGCGCGTGCCCATCTTCGAACACCGGTAATGCCGCGCCGCTCATCAAGGCGATCACCCGCACCATGTCGCGTGCCGCCTCTCTAACGCCGGGACCAAGCTCAGATGCGAGCACGACCGCGGCATGCGGGCTGCCGTCCTCAACAAAGGTGATCCTGCAATCATCCATGGGGCCCGCTCGCATTGGAACGTTGAAATATGTAGACCGCAGGGCTCCTGCAGGCGGTCCGCTTCGACCCTTTCCTGAGTGCCCCATCTCTTCCAGACGCATGCAAGGTCCCCAGATGAGCAGCCTTTCTGCCAGACATATGTTGCGATAAGAGCCTTTTCTGTGGTTTCCAGCTGTGCGTCGGCGACCTAGCCGGCCGTCAGGCCGATCCTTCTCAAGCCCGGGATGCCATCGAAGTCCGGGTCGTCGGAGTGGATGACGTAGATACCCTTGCTCATGCAATTTCCAGGTGCCGAGGTGATCGGCCGACGGGTTGTGCTTTTCGTATCGGGGTCGAAACGATAACGGTTGGACGCTTCAAGACAAAGCCCGGGTTATCGCCATGCGATGTGTGTGGAGGCTAGTTTGATGCTTTTCCGGAGCCGGACCGCGGCGTGGATCATCAGCGAGTACACCGATGTGAATGGCCCTGAGTGAGGTATGTCGGCACCCGGGGCGAGCAACTGTCGTCCTCGACGACCAAGGAGCAGCCGTGTCTTGGCGTGTGCCGAGGACACCCAGCGAAAGAAGGGGGATGGCGATAATGGGACTGGCAACCCGAACGAAGTCAGCCGTCCGGACGCTCTGATCACCCGGGGGCTGCGGCATGTAGTCGGGTTAGCCTGACCGATTATCTTCCCGATCGTGATGTGCCCCCAACCTCAGGAAACGGTAAGCCTGAATCCTGCTGATCTGGAGAGCTTCTGATCGTCCGAGGCCCCACCAGATGGTCAGGCGTGCCGGCTCGGAAGGCCGCCCCCCAGAAGCGCGGCCACAATGAGGATGGCGATGGGCTCCGGCACGGCTGCTGACCATTGTCTGAGCCCGTCGAAGAGGTAGGCCTCGCTTTCCCTTGTTCTTCCGTCTTCGAGCATCCTTTTGGCGTTGGAGATGGAGCGGAGGATGGTGATGGGGACCTTGCTCGTTCTTGGGGAGGCCAGGCCGTCTTGGACGGTCGGCCAGATGTCGGCTAGAACCTTCTGGTAGACGGATTCTCTGATGCCTGGCAGTAGTGACCTTGCCTGGAGGTATCTTCCGGCTTGGAACTCGCTCGATGCGAGGGAGATGGCGTTCTCGGCTTCGGGGAGCGCGCCTGCCCCGAGGCTTCGCTGTCTGAGCCTATCCTCAACCCAGAGCTTGGCCCTTTCCCAGGGCATGCTTCCCCAGCTTAGAGGAATGAAAACTGCATCAAATCCAGTCCGCTCTAACTCTGCTAGCGTTCTGTAGTTGTACGCGACGCGTCGAAATGCGAACCCGTCGCCGCCGGCCGCAAAGGGGCATGCGGCAAACGCCACCAGCCAGGGCGCAATAAGTCTGCCCGCCCACATGGAACCGTCCTCGTGGCGGACGGTTCTAAAGATTACACGTAACCATGGTCTCAACGGAATCGATGGGGCCGTCGTGCTTGACGGCGATCTCAATCTGGATGCCGTGGCGGCCTGGCTCTGAGCAACCACATGGCCTCCTGAAATCGAAGCGTTTGGGGTTGCGGACCACGGTAGCGTCCGGTTGTTCATGATAAGAATCGCCTCATGGTTCGGGTGGAAGGTATGCTTCCTGCCGATCAGCTTCGTTTTACCTTCATGGCCTTCCTGCTTGCATCGCGGAGAGTAGCTATCTTGGCCCCCCGTCATCGCAGATCCCCCTACCGTGCTCGCTGGGGACGCTCCGCACCCGATGAATCCTACCCTGATGGGCATGGAGCATCACCAAGACTGTGCATCCAAGAACCGAGTTTTCAAATGATTAGCTGATACATCTCCCCACAGTCTCTAGGTTGACACTTAAGAGCGCCTGAGGAGCACGCCCGGCGGTTCCGGGATGTGGTTGAGTTCCATGGTCTGCGTCGTTGGCCGGCATGAGAGGGTGTACTACATTGCCTGCGGGGGACCCGGGCTCCTCGTCGACTGCGGCTCGAAAGCGACCTACGCTGCGAACGTCGAGATGCTTGAGGGAGAGGGCGTGGATGTTTCGAGCGTCAAGGCCATCCTCGTCACCCACGAACACTTTGACCACCGGGGCCATCGGGCGGGCGAAGGCACAGCTTGGTTGCCCGGTGATCTCCCACGCCCTGGCTGTCTCCAGATTCCCTAGGCTCTAAACGGGCGCATGCTTTCAGCAATCAGCGTGTAGACAGCCTGGTGGTTTCAACCTCGCGGTACAACCTGCGACGAATCATGAGGGACCAAAGCAGGAACCCGCAGAACAATGTGGTTCCCGTCACCGTGAGCCACTCCACAACGTAGACCCAGAGCAGCGTTGCGTTCTTGAGTTTGATGGCGTCTTCTTCCATCTCCTCAAGCATCGCTTCCACCTCCCTGTAGGCATCCAGCATCTCTTCGAAGCGGAGCTGCAGGTACTCCGGCATTGCGGCTGCTATGGCTGCGTCGGTCTCTCCGGCGCGCCGCAGGATGTTTCTTGTGTTGGCCCCAAAGGACTCGCAGAAATCCAGCAGGCTGATCAGGAGGGATCTCCTCGTTGCGACCTGGAAGATCTTGGTCCTTGCTGCGTGGACCAGGGCCACGTCCTGGGGAACCGGGCGGTTATCCAGGTAGATCATCAGGTTGCTTCCGAAGTCGATCGCATACTCCCAGGGGGAGCCGTACCAAGAGAGCGCGTGGATCTCGCTGGTCAGGGCAAACACCCTGGCCTCATTAGGGAGTTTCCAAGTGATCATCAGGGGGTCCTCGGATCCGCTGGCAGATACGACGCGGGCCAGCATTTCGGCTCCAAGTCTCGGCTTCACCATGTTGTGGTGCCACCTGATTTGGCCCAAGCTAGGGTCTTTGAAGTTCCACGGGATGCTCCGGATGAATTCGTGGGCGGGCTTGTCGAAGATAACCGGCCAGCCGGACTCGACCCAGATGCCGATCACATCCTCGGTCGGGAGAAGCTTGCCCACGGCGCTATCGCCCCAGGGCGGCGCAGCCGTGCTGGTGCCGCCGAAGGTCTCCCAGCCGCCCGACATGAGCAATCCCATGCTCCCCTCCTCCACGCCCTGCGCCAGCTTCTCCACGTGTGTGCCCACCGCGAAGCGGTTGGCATTGGCAAGGACTATCACATCGAAGTTGCTGACCAAGTCCCGGTAGGTCCGGGGCATGTAGAGCCTGACCCTCCTGTGCACCTCGGATTCGGCCATCCCAGCCCAGTCGCGCAGCGTGGCGATCACGAAGCCCATCGAGAAGAGCGGATCCGATCTCATGAAGTTGAACGGGGGCGACCGGGCGATGCAGCCGACATATAGAACGCCGATCCTTCCATCCTCAAGCCCAGTGGCCCCAGGAATTCTCCATAGCAAAAGGCCTAGGATCGCGATCGCTACCGATATGCCGCGGCCAAAGCCATTCCTAGACAAGCCGCTCGCCTTTGTCACATGGCAGCTGGCAAGTATGCTGCTTGCCCAGCTTGTTTGTGTTTCACATTGGAAAATAGGCCACTTGAACCCGAGGATCCTTCTAGAAGACCTCCGCTGCCCCCCTGACTGCGGCCTCGGACAGGCATTCCACCAATAAGGACTCAAGGCTGAGTTATTAATTTGTTTCCGGGTGCTTTTGGCCGGCTCTGCTGGCCCATAGTTCATGGCGTATTCCGTGCCGGACCGGGGCACCCAAACGCATCAGTTCAAGCGGGCCGGGCGGGATTTGAACCCACGGCTTGCGGCTTTCTTCCATGGGAAAGGTAGGAGGCCGCCGCCCTATCCAACTAGGCCACCGGCCCAGAAGCAGTAGCGGCCATCGGTCCGAATTTTCCATTAAATATCTTTTGCCAAGAGCAGTAGATGACAATGTAGCCCTTGTCAGAGTGCCTCGGGTCAGAGAGGAGATCTAGCTTGTCTCCTCCTGTGAAGCACAAGATGTGACAGTATGGGGAGGAAAACCGCAACGAAAATGATCATCAGAGGCAGCCAAAGGTTTGACCAAATGGGACGGAGTGAATCCTTCAGCTGATGCAGCACACTCTCATACCTCGGGGGCCAGTCAATTCTAGGGGCAAACCCACCGCGTCCGCTCGATTGTGGTTCGGGCCAGTATATGATGCCTGCTATCACCAGAATTAAGACTAGGAGGATCGAGAGAACCCCGAAGAAGATAGGCGGTGGCTTCGAGACGGCAAACCTGTCCTCACGGCGCATCGCCCACTCCCCTTGGTTTCTGCCTCCTACTTCTTCCCTGATAGATGTCACGTTGCCATCTACTGAAGAGGCTGAAAGGAGAGGCAAGTTGCAGTGCGGGCAATCGACACGCCCGACCTAGGCGAGAAGGATTTCTCCAGATTTGAATAAGTCGCTGGGTTTTTATCGTCTCAGAGCATAACCGATCCAGTGGCGCAGCCCGGCGAAGAGCGCATCACCGGACTTCAAAAAGGCATCAAGAACGGCCTCCACAAGCTACGCGGACTGGACGTAGCGGATCAGCTTGGCATCGAGATCCTAAGCCAACTTGTGGGGCAAAAGAAAACCATGGCCGAAATCGTGGAAGGGATCTGGGGCCTGAGAAGCTCGGATCCCGGTTTCAGCTCCTGCTACACCAAGGTGAGAAGAGCGACAAGAAACCTGGAATCAAAAGGCCTAGTCTCCACAAGGCTGTTCGGAAGGGACAAACCCTACCGTCTCACGGATCTGGCGATGATCAACCTTGCCAGGATCGGTGGGGAGGCAAAACAGATCCCCGCACTACCCAGGGTCGACCTAGCCACCTACCTGGCCACAGCCGTGCTGTCGATCCCAATCATCCTGCTGGGAGCGGATTGGTTCCGCATGTCCAACCCCAGCATCATAGCCGTGTTTGCCGCCTTCTTCTTCCTTCTCGGGGTCTCATTCTCCAGATTCATCCAAGCGCTAAGGAGGGTGCTGTAGATGTCCGTCAAGGATACGAAGGAAACCGAAGTCGAAGAGGAAGGCGCCGAGCGCTGGCAGAGGCCGACGCTCAGCATGAGGGCCAAGCTTGCCCTGGGAGGGCTTGGCTTCTTCACTTCGATGATCCTGATAGCCGGGTCTGGTCTGCCATACCTGGTTTCAGCCCTCCAATCGATCCAGCAGGAGAAACCCACAGAGGAGAAAGGCCTTGTTCTCTTACGAGTACCCGTTCTGGGCGAGATCCTGACCTACTCGCTCAGGAAGAACATCAGCACCACGCTGGAGCAAGAGGACCGTGGGTTGGTCCAACAGTCCGGAACCTACTCGGTCGAAATCCTTCAGGCGAGCAACGAGACCAAGACCTACCTGCAGAAACAGCAGGGCGTGGGCGAAGGCATCGCCCAGACCTTCAACCTAACCTACAGCAATGACTTGAGGACATATTGGGCAGGCGGTAGGTGGGCAAACGAGACGGAGATGGGGTTCCTCAGTCCTTTGAACCTTCAGCTCGTGAGCTTGCACATACTCCCGCTGCCCGAGACAGAACTTGGGATGGGAGACTCCTGGCAGCTGGAACACCACGACCAGGGGGAGGAGTTCGGGCGGCAGGAGACGATCCAGGCTCGGGCCGAGTTCACTCTGCGAGATGTGGAGGAGGTCGAAACGGAAGCTGGCAGATTCCGGTGCTACGTTGTCCGGGGTATCTGGGAAGGAGAGCTTGTCTCCACAAACATCTCCACGGGCGCAGAGATCGGTCGCATCATGATCCAGGCCGAAACCGTCCACTGGGTCGAGAGTGGGAGGAGATTTGTCGTGAAAGCCTGGGAGACTCAAGAATTGGTCTCCGACGGTTGGTCGGCAAAGCTATGGGGCGCGATAATGGGTTACGAGGATTATAGATCGTTGGACTATCTGGAAGCCGAGATCAGCATGGCCCTCGTCCTGGCTGGTCGGAGTGTCCAAGAGGGGTAGAGGAATGCAGACTTTGGGGGACAGAGCCCTTGCGAGTTTCTTGGAAAGATTCCATAGAGTTGCCGTAGACTGCTTGCCTTGCACCAGCCAGCCAACAGACCATGTTAGATGGGTGACCGTTAGTGTGCTGTCGAAGCCAGGCCCCCGGCCGGGCTCAAGTTGTGATTTGAGATATCTGGGGTGAGGAGATGAATTCCCGGAAGGCGTTCTTCCATCAGTTTCCAAGGGGCTGCCCAAGTTGCGGCAGGCCGAGAAGGTTCATCACCTTCACCGAGCTTGTTAAGCGGCCGGAAGGCATTGGCAAGATGTACGCCGTGTGTTCTGTTGTCGCACTGGCTGGGTTCAAGGTGTCATGTTTCGCTGAGTGCCGGGTATGCCAGGAATTCTGGGTCTGGCAAGAAGGGACGGGGACATGGATCAGCTCATCCGATGCAGAGAAGAACCGCATAGACAAGCACAGGCTGGCAGGTGGCCGAACACCACCAGCCTTTCACGTGCATCGAAACCAAGATCAGAAACCTCACTTGAAGGGGGGAAAAGTCACTGACCCCTGATCCCGTGCTTTTTTTTCTCTTCCTCCTTGCTGGCTACGGCCTAGTCTTCATCATTGTCAGTAGGTTCAAGTGGTTCTGGAACCGGTTTGGCACAAGCAAGATCATGACGGATGCCGTGATCGAGGCGACCGAGTACTCCAGGACCTGTGAACCCAGGTATGATGAAAGGTACTGCCCTCACTGTGATTACTTCACCAGACAAAGTGACAGGGGTTTCTGTCTTAGACACAACATGTTCCTCTAGGTAAATCATCCGCGACGGCATAGGACTGTTGGAACTGCATATTCGTAGCGCGGTCTGCGACTTGAGAGGGTCTTGATGAGGTTAGGTGGATCTCCATTCCCGCTCTTTGCCTACGACGCGGCGCAAGGCAAAGACGGGCTCCCTCATACCCGTATGACGGAGGTCTTTTCGACTCTGGGGAGAGCATTCAGAAGGATCGGGATTGGGCCTACCACTTTCCGCCTCGTCGTGGGAGGTTGTGGTATCCGCTATCCTTCTTTCGGAATTCGGTGTTCGTGCCCCTGGGGTAGGGGAGTTTTCCATCCTCTATGATTAAGGCCCCGACATATCCGCAGTCATGGCACTCCCACTTCGTCCAAGACTGTGGGAGGCCGTGGCGTTTGATGTTGTTGGAGCCGCACTTCGGGCACTTCTTCGTCGTCATGCCTGTTCCCCGCAGGTCCCTACCAAGCCCTAGCCTCAGCTCGGCGATCTGAGAGCTCATGCCGAGAGCTTCGGCAGAGAAGATAAATTCTGCCCATCCCCACGATCCGTGCCGAGGGAGTCTTGTGTCTGTCGATCAAAGGGTCCAGCCTTCCGAGTCAACTCCGTATCTCCTCAACTGCATATCGAATAGCATGCGCAGGTTGATGATACTGTCTCTTGCCGGACACGAGCAGCTCTCTTTCTCGCAGCTGATGAGGTTGTGTGGTCTGAGTCCCAGGTACGACACCACGGGCACCTTTGTCTACCACCTTTCGCAGCTGACCAGGATCGGCGTTGTCAGCAAGGTCGGTGACGCCTACAGTCTGACTCCGGTTGGGAAAAGGGTCCACAGGATTGTAGGGCTGCTGGAGAGGGAGTCGCGCTTCCTCGACAAGAGGGAGAGAATGGTGGGTGCAAAGATCAAGGCAGAGGGAGGAGTTCTTGTAAGACCGGCTCTGGCGGAGGACAATCCTGCCGTGGCCGAACTTGTGGCTTCCGAGTACTTCGAAGAAGCATCCCGTCGCTACGCGGTGCCGTGGGACTATTACGAACGAAGGAAACGCGAAACGGACTTGACGCTGGGCGTGTCGGGGCGCAACCTAGTGTTCTTGGCCCAGCGTGGTGGTGAAGCCGTCGGCGTCTGCTGGTGGATGCTCATAGAGAGGGAGGCCGTGGGCGGGAGCGTCAACAAGGAGGCCTTTCTGGAGCATCTGTACATCAGACCGGGATCCGACCATGCAGCGATCGCGGAACGGCTCATGAAAGCGTCCATTCAGATTCTTCAGGACAATGAGAAGACGACGATACTGAACGTCTTTCACAGCAAGGATGAACCCTTCGGCAAGGAGTTCTACGCGAAGTTTGACATAACGGAAAGCGATATCCAGCTTCTAATGCACGTGGCCCAATGGGCACGCCCACCTTGGCGGCCAAGGGAAAGCAAGAACCGCCAGCTTCCCAAGGATCATCTGCCATCCTCGGCCTGAGTCAACCGGACTCAGCGGTTCTCGGCAGCAGGCGCGGAGATCGAATCTGGTTCGGCATGGTCGTGCCCGACGGCTTGGCTATCTCGGGGAAGAGATTTCACCTGCCGTGACTGAACCTGTGACATTGCTGAGGAGAGATTCGTACAAGGAGTGGAAGAAGGAGGAGTCCTTTCCCTTCCGGGGATGGGATTTCTCCCATCTGGAAGGGCGTGCCGAGTGGGAGGACCCTCCCTGGGACTACCTATCGATGGCCAGGGAGTTGGTGAGGAACTCCAAGTCGCTTCTGGACATGGGTACGGGGGGAGGCGAGTTGCTTTCGACCCTAGCCCCAATCCCCGGGCGAGCGGCCGCGACGGAACTCATTCCGGCTAGCGTTGAGCTCGCGAGAAGGAGGCTCGGCCCGTTGGGCGTAGAGGTCATAGAGTGCGACCATGACCGTGGGATGCCCTTTGATGATGGCGAGTTTGACTTGGTGCTGAACCGTCACAGCTCCCTGCCGCTGAAGGAGGTCTCAAGGGTCCTGTGTCGAGGCGGCACGTTCCTGACCCAGCAGGTCGATTCACATGATCTGTGGGATCTGAGGAAGATCTTTGGCGTGTCCTGCTCGGGATCTAACACTCTGGCGAGCGTCCGCCGCCGCCTAGCCAAGCATGGCTTCGAGATTGGGAAAGCTCAGGATTGGGAGGGGACGGAAAGCTTCAAGGATGTTGGGGCCATCGTTTACTTCCTCAGGGTTGTGGATTGCGTCGTCCCGGGGTTCAGCGTCGACAGGCACTTGGCTTGTCTTGAGGAGCTTCAGCGCCGGCTCGACAGGGGCGAGCGGTTGGTCTACTCCCAGAAGCGCTTCCTGGTAATGGCCAGAAAGCTTTAGGGCCCGTCCGGGCCCAGCAGGGACCGTATGCGGCGGGGACGACGCGCCAGAATACACTTTAAAGTGCCTTGGCGACCCAGCGTCGAACCCGCCTAGCTGGCGGGGCCTTGGTGATGAAATGGCTAATCGCGTAGGTCTGGCCGCAGTCGGGACTGGAGGGATATTCCAGGGCGCGCACCTACCTCAGTACGTGAAGATCCCCGTGGATTTCGTGGGCGTATACGACGTGGACAAGGCGATGGCGGAGGCCGCCGTCAAGAGGTACCAGGACTTAAGGGCTGAGGCCATGGGCGAGGCCTCAAAGTCCCTGCCGCTGCCGAAGGTCTACGACAGCATCAAGGAGATCGTGAACGACGACAGCGTGAGCATGGTCGACGTCTGCACGCCGCCCTCGGCCCGCGACATGATCGTGGGCCTGCTCAAGGCGGGCAAGAACGTTTGCGCCGAGAAGCCGATGTGCAGGAACTACCTTGAGGCCAAGGCCATAGCCGAGGTGGCAAAGGAGACGGGCAGCCTCTACCAGCACAACGAGAACTGGTGCTACGACGGGTACCGCTACACCCTCCAGAAGCTTCTCAAGGAGGATCTCGGCGTTCCCCTGATCAGCATGCATTCGGAGGGCCATGGCGGCCCCGAGGGC
>Ga0315307_1000214_pt1 | contig 23790 bp, 22 predicted proteins | sample TDP2_MG_FD_203079 | JGI IMG/M metagenome (GOLD analysis project Ga0315307, IMG submission 203079) | Freshwater sediment microbial communities from Lake Towuti, South Sulawesi, Indonesia - TDP2 | ecosystem: Environmental > Aquatic > Freshwater > Lake > Sediment | place: Indonesia: South Sulawesi...
CGACTCTCACTGCATCCATGGCATCGGTCGCGTGGGCGTCGGCTCCCGCCTGCTGAGCCCATGCCTTGGAGGTTGGCGCGCCGCCGATGAGTATCTTTGTCTGTTGTCTTAATCCTTCTTTCTCGAGCAGGGCCACGACTTTCTTCATGTTGGCCATCGTAGTCGTCATCAGAGCCGACATTGCGACAATGTCCGGCTTCAGCTCTTTCACCTTTTCCACGAAGAGGTTTGTCGGGACATCGATTCCCAGATCGACCACTTCGAAGCCTGAGGCGGAGAGCATAGTGGAGACTATGCTCTTGCCAATGTCGTGAATGTCGCCCTCGACGGTGCCGATGAGGATCTTTCCCAAACTCTCTCGTCCTTTCCCTTTTGGTATAGCGGGTTCGAGGACGGCCAGCCCTTGCTTAATGGCCTCGGCCGCCATCATAAGCTCTGTTAAGAAGGCTTCGCCAGCGCCGAACTTCTCGCCGACTATCCGAACGCCCTTCGCGAGCCCTTTCTCTATTGCTTCGACGGGATCCACATTTGCGACCAAGGCTTCTCTTGCTGCTTTGACAGTGCCTTCGACATCGTATCCAGTGACCGAGTCAGCGAGCCTCTTGAGAATGTCATCGTGAGACATGAGCTCACCTTGATCCCTATGCGATGACACCACGCACTAATAGCCTTTCACTCTATTCTGGAATGAAGTTGAAGGACTGTCAACAAAGGTGGGCAAGAGACTTCATCTCTTCCCTGTTCTCCGGGTCTAGGCTCGTCTCGAAATCCGTGCCGCCAACCTTCCCGTCATCACAGTTCATTTTTGTGTCGGCATTGATCTTGAAAACCAGCTTGCACGCCACGAAAGTGGGCAAGAAGTGCGTATTCGACCCGATTGCCCAGTCTAGTGCCTCAGGCTATCCGAAAGATCGGGTGATTTCTGGGCGGAATCTTTCCAGCTTGCAGGGAGAGCTGTGCGTGCGCTGCGTCAACCATTGCGACGGCCGGGAACACCACGTCGGCGTGGTGGACAGGCCCATATAGGATGAAGTCCGCCCCTATCATCGCAGCGGCAGCTGCACAAGAGGCCATCGCTGGCCTGTAGGCTTGGTCTCCCATCTTGGTTCTGAGCCCGCGCCAAGTGCCAATTGCGTTGTGCGCACCCATTCCGACGGGGAAACCTGTCTTGTCTTTCAGTCCCATCAGAGCTTCGCAGGCCATTCCGAAGCTAGGAACATCAATGACACACGTGTCGATGAGAGGCATTCTAATGTTTGCAGCCTCAGCCTTGGCCAGCAACTCTGCGATTACCTTCGTCCTTCCCTTCGATGAGAAGTCTCTCTGATTTAGGGTGAGTAGAACCGCGCTCTTCACGCCTAAGTCAGCGATCCTTCTGAGCTCATCCTCTTTTGTTTCTGGCGTGAGTGAGTTGTAGATCGCACGGTCGAGAAGTCCGGTCTCGATCGCTCTCTTAAGCCCAGCTAGTCTGACTTCGGGAGATACTCCATCGATCAGGATTGGAGCATCCGTCGAGTCTGCCACAAAAGATACGGCCCTCATGAGGGCTTCAGGGGTCGCCCCCACCACATCGAACATGTGGGGGTTCCCAGTCTTCTGTGAGAAGTTCTCTTGCAGAGCAATCAGCTCCTTGGCCGCTTCGACATCGAACTCTCCGGTTTTTTCGTCTCGGAGAACTCTATGCTTGTGGTAGAATATTGATCCGATTAAAACGGTGGGACGCTCACCAGGAACGCCCCCTATCGAGGTCTTTCCGACCTGAAAGGCTGTCTGAGCTTGAGAGTATCTCCACAAGAGAGATCACTTCCGAATGGCCGTCGATCAGAGTTGCCGCAGCGCTTAACACTTCCGATCAAAGCTCGGACTTGACGGGTGTCGGTGAAAGGTCTCAAAAGACACAAATATGCCTCTGTTGTCCAAGCCCTACAGTTCTAGGAGATTCCGTTGCTCTCTCTTTCCGAAGCATCCAGAGGAAGAAGCACTGGACCTCACGCGTTAGCGTTGCTCCGCTCAAGGAGAGCCTTCCTCTTCCTTCTGGCGATTGCAGTTACGGCGGCAATTTTCCACTTCGCCCCTAATCCAACGCCCGAAGGAATGTACCAAGCCACTCTGACAATTCAGAACGGAAACCTGACAGACACAGCTCAGTTCGCGTTCAATCTTACATCCATGATCTCTGAATCCTTGGCGACAAAGACGAGCTTGACCGGAACACACTACAGATTTGATGTAACGTACAGACAGATCTACAACCTGTCGCCGGGAAAGAAGATCGAGACGGACGTTGCCATCTCCGACCTCCAAGGAGAACCCGTCACAGTCCAACCAGCTGATGCCTCGATGACTCTGAGCGATACCCGTTTTGTCTATGAAGTAACGATTGGACCGTCAGCAGTTGCAGAGAACAGACTTACCTTCTCCTACACGCCCCTCTTCCGGTCGAAAGAGGTATTCTCCCTATTCGCTCTCGTCGCCGTCCTGTGGCTCACAGAAGTCGTCCCACTAGGAATCACTTCCCTACTGTTTGCGGTCTCAATGGTCGTACTAGGAATAAGGGATGCAGCTGTTGTCTTGGCGCCATTCTTTGACCCTATAGTGGCTTTGCTGCTCGGCGGATTCATCCTAGCCTCCGCGCTCAGCAAGTATGGGGTCGACGCGATACTCACGTCAAGGCTCATCAAGTTTGGATACAAGGACGCAAAGACGTTCCTGTTCGTCTCCATGTTGACCAGCGCTGCTCTCTCCATGTGGATACCGAACACGACCGCGACGATAATCATGCTGCCGTTGATAAGAGGCAACTTGAAGCGCCTTAGGGGCGCCAAAGAGGGCTTCATCAAGGCCACGTTGATCGCGGTAGCCTACGCTTCAAACATCGGTGGCATCGGGACGCTGATTGGGACGACAACACCTCCCATAGCCGCTGGAAGCCTCAGAAACTTTCTCAGAATGCCTGTTACCTTCACCGACTGGCTTCCATTCGGGCTCACTACTGTAGCAGTGATGCTTCCCATGACGTATCTGGTGCTCGTCCGACTCTTCAAGGTCAAAGGAACCTTCCAAGAGGTCATCGAGCTTGAGAGAATCCCTTTCAGAAGAGGACAGGCAGTCACAACTGGGATCTTTGCCTTGACAATTCTGCTGTGGGTCACTGAAAGCATCCATGGGATACCGTCTGGAATTGTAGCGTTGATCGGATGTGTCCTGATCTTCGTCTTCGGGCTGCTGGATTCAGATGATCTCCGGAGGATCGATTGGAATACGCTTCTGCTGATCGGCGGAGCTCTGTCTCTGGGCTCAACCATCTTTGCGACTGGAGTTGGAGATTGGCTTGCTCTCCAGTTGAGCGGGCTCGAAGTCAGTTCTCACATTCTGATACTTCTTGCTGCTGGCGCGCTATCCCTTGCTCTAACTCAGTTCGTCAGCAACACAGCCGCGGCCGCGCTTCTGGCGCCTGTATATATCCCGCTTGCCATTTCAATGGGGGTCGATCCAAAGCTCCTCGTGATAATGGCTTGCGGCATCGTCTCATCCCTCGCCTTCATGTTTCCCTTCTCGACGCCGCCGAACGCCATCGTCTTTGGAACAGGAGGGGTCAAATTGAGAGACATGGTCAATGCAGGAATATTGGTGACAGCGCTATCTCTTCCATTGGCGACGATCGTCCTTCCTTATCTCTGGTCGTTCCTCGGACTAGTGCGCCTCTAGCCCTCGACAACTAAGCCTGCCGAGAAACCACCACGTCTATTCTTCTTCCTTCACGATCAAAGGCTGCCAAGTCGGCCAAGCTCTTGTAGGGATAGGCGATGATGATCATGACCCTCCCATACATCCAGTTTAGGTCGCCGGTCGAGGGCCTGAGGATACCCGATGGATGCGAGTGAGCAACGCCCATCACAGAGAAGTCTATCGGTAGAGAGTGGAGTGGGAAACCGGAGAATCCACGCCCCTTGGTGGCGAAGGGCGGAATCAACACCTCCATAATAAGCACGCTCTCCTTCTTGGCTCTGCCTCGAAGGAGAAGAATTCCTTCTCGAGGATGATTCATTCGCGCATAAGAAAGTAGACTGTCGAAGACCTCTGGTATCAAGACGACTTCTCGGAGCTGGCGGTTCAGGTTTGAGCTCCTTAAGGGCCTGTCTTCGGCATTCGAAACTTGCGTCAGCTGATCACCTTCAGACACTCGTCGACCTTCTCGACAGCTTCATCGACCTGTTCTTCGGTGATCACCAGTGGGGGATTTATCCTGACGACGTTCCCCAGCCAGCCGAAGCCAGCTGGCAGAAGCAAGCCGCGTTTTCTGGCTTCTTCCCTGAGTTTCAAAGACTCTCGTCGAGCTGGTTCCTTCGTTCTTCTATCCAGCACAAGCTCCATGCCGATGAGTAGGCCTTTTCCTCTTACATCGCCGATTATCTTGTGGCGGTTCGTGAGTTCACCAAGACGCTTCAAGAAGTGGTCGCCTAGTCTTGCAGCCTTTTCCGAGAGTTTCTCGTCCAAGATAGCCTGCACAGCCGCGTTAGCAGCCGCACACGAGAGCGGATTTCCACCGTAAGTTGTAAAATAGTCCATCGGGGCGAAAGCCTGCGCAACATCCTCTCTGCTGACGACGCCCGAGATCGGAACTCCTCCTCCTAGCGCCTTTGCAACGGTCATCAAGTCCGGAGTGACGCCGTAGTGCTCGATTGCAAAAAGCTTCCCCGTTCGTCCGAAGCCCGTTATCACCTCATCGTCAATGAACAGGATACCGTTCGAACCAAGTATCTTCTCAACGGCTGCGAAGTAGCCGTCGGGAGCTGGTACGTTGCCAGCGGTTCCCTGCAGCGGTTCGGCAATGAAGGCCGCGACATCTCCTGCACACTGATACTTAATGGCGTCCTCAAGCATCTTAGCACATCGGAGATCACAGCTCGGATGCTCAAGGCCAAGCACACATCGGTAGCAGTAGTATGATGGTATGTGTGTCACTCCTGGCAGGTATGGGCCCATTCCACGCTTGTAGTAGTACCAGCCCACTGCGCTTCTAGCACCATAGGTTCTGCCATGGAAAGCGCCGTACAGAGCTATGATCTCGAACTTCTTCGTGAATTTCCTTGCCATGTAGAGCGCACATTCCACTGCCTCAGCCCCGGCGCTTGCGAAGTAACACCTCTTGAGCGTCTTCGGTGCAATGGTCACGAGTCTGTCAGCAAGCTCCACCGAAGGGATTGTGTGGAAGTCGTATGGAGAGAAGATTAACTTCTCAGCTTGCTCCTTTATGGCGGATACGACCTTCGGGTGGCAGTAGCCGAGCGAGAGTGCTGCGTGTCCAGCGAAGAGGTCGAGATACTCCTTGCCTTCGGAGTCCCTGACGACCGCTCCTTTTCCTTCGGTGAGGACGAGTGGTTCACTGAACCATCTCTTCACTGCTGGAACGAAGTGTCGATCATCGAGATGAACGTTAGACATCCAACAACCACAGCGCGGATTTGCGTGTGCGAGAACGGGGCATATATCGCTGTTGGTGCCTCGTAATAGCATCTGAAGAGGGGTCGTGCGAATTCGCGCACGTTGTTTACAGAGTACAGGGTATCACGCATTGGTATTGCTAGAGATCCATCTTGTGACGAGCAGGCCTTCACTGTCTTCCATCAAAGCGTGTTCAACTCACTGTAAACACTGAGACCTCTGTCTGGGTGGAAATCGTTTTAAGCACCTTCGGCACGAAGTTTTGAGAGGCTTTCTACGTCCGAGGAACCAGACTCCGAATCTGAAGACTACGAAGAGATCGAGTCGTCGCTCGACGACGAGTACCTTCCTACCTGCTGCAAGATTGCTGCACACAAGCACCTGTGAAGAGATATATCGTCGGGCTCCGGTCTGAGATGGTAGTGTCAACCCTTCAGTCGGGAGGCTCGCCGAGATTTGAGGAAGATCGACCGCTCAGGCGTCATTGGTCTTTCAGCTTTTGAAGGCGGTATGACGCACACCAGATACGTGTCTCGCGCCCTCGAACAGAGGGTGAAGATTCTAAGCCATCTAGACAACACTGACGCGGAGAGGCTCGCCGAGATTTTGGGTATCGAGATGATCGATCTGGCGATAGATGACGCGACAGAGTGGGCGGTCGCCTTCAAACCGTTCAACGGCCTTGAGTTATACTATCTACTTCAGAGGTACTCTCCAGAGATGGAGGATGTGCTCAAGGTTCTCTACTCCAAGGAATCCGCTGGCCTCGGGATCTCCGGTGAAGATATCTCAGGCTTCACAATTCTCTATGCGAATGTCCTCATTTATGCGGCCAAGAAGTATCTCAACAAAGCGCTGCCGTCGATTTCTAGGTACTTGTAGTCTGGCGATTTGGAAAAGAGCGAGGGTTCATATCTCTATCTCCTCGCCCACCTTCATCACACGCACCTTGAAGCCTTCTCTCTCGGCCTTCCTTCTGAACTCGTTGGGGTCCACTCTTATCTGTGGGAAGGTATCGTAGTGCATCGGAATCGCCAGCTTTGGCTTGATGATCTTCAAAGCTTGAACAGCTTCGTCCACATTCATGGTATAATATCCCCCTATGGGAATGAGAAGGACATCTATATCCCGGAGAGGGGTCACGCCTTCAACGTACGTGTCCCCCAAATGAGCGATTCTCTTCCCATCGATCTCTATGACGTAGCCCGCGGCCAACGGGCTTGGGGAAGCGGGTGGACGTTGATGGCTGGCACCGATCATCTCAACGCCCACACCCTCAATGGTCTCTTTCTCACCGACCTTCATGACGTGCGCCTTTTCAACTTCGCAGCTAGCGGTGCACACGATGGGAGCGCCAGTCTTTGCCAAGAAGGCTGAGTCGGCATGGTCGCTATGCTCATGGGTTGCGAGCACCAAGTCTGGTCTACCCGTGTATCTCGGGGCTAGAGGGTTCCCGGAGAAGAATGGATCTATCAGGAGCGTCTTCTTGTCCTTTACCTCGAAACAAGCGTGACTCAGATATCGAATCTTCAAATTCTGTCCCTTGGGGTAGTGCTAGAGAAATCGGGTGCTTATTTAGTCTGCGAATCGCGTCTGGACTTGGCAGGTGGATTTAGAGGGGTGAGTGGCTAGCGGATTCTCTTCCCTCTAATATCTTCAGCGACCTCGTTGAGCACTTGCAGTGCGTAGTCAATATCGTCCTTCTCTATGCCGTTGTGAGTGACCATTCGTATGACGGTCTTGGCTGTATCGAGGCTCTTCACTCCCCGTTCGTCGGCGAGCGCAACGAACTCGTCTGAGGTGGCGCCCGTGCCCGCGACGTCCAAGTAGACGAGGTTGGTCTGCACTGTCTCCATGTTGACGCTTATGCCTTGAATCTTGAGCAATCCTTTGGCCAATCTCTTCGCATTGTCGTGGTCATCCTTGAGCCGGTCGATCATCTTCTCCAGTGCGACTATACCTGGGGCGGCTATGATGCCTGCCTGTCTCATTCCTCCACCGAGTATCTTCCGCATTCTTTTGGCTCGCTCTATGAAGTCGTGACTTCCAACCACCACCGAACCGACAGGGCAGCTCAGTCCCTTCGAGAGGCAGAAGGTCACGGAGTCAGCTGGCCCAGCCAGTCTCTTCACATCAACTCTAAGCGCCACGGCCGCGTTGAAGATCCTAGCCCCATCAACGTGCAGTCTCATTCCATGCTTCTTCGCGAGATCCGCCATGGCCTTTGTCTGCTGAGGCGTAGTCGCCGTTCCCCCTGCTCTGTTATGAGTATTCTCCAACGCAACGAGTGTAGTCTCCGGGCAGTGGATGTCCTTAGGACGAATAGCCGCCTCCACATCCTTGGGGTCTGGATATCCAAGCTTTCCCGGAACGGTTCTAGCCATCAGCCCGCCGATCGCGGCAAGCCCTCCGACTTCGTAGTGGAAGATGTGTGAGTTGGCCTCAAGAATGATCTCATCACCCCTCTTGGTCTGAGAGAGGAGTGAAACGAGGTTGCCCTGGGTGCCTGTGGTTACGAGTAGCCCCTCTTCTTTTCCGAGCTTGGCCGCAGCCATCTCCTGCAGCTTGTTGACTGTAGGGTCCTCTCCGAAGACATCGTCTCCGAGCGGTGCGTGCCTGATTGCCTCGAGCATCTCCTCCGTGGGAAGGGTGACTGTGTCGCTCCTCAGATCGACAACCCTCATGCTAAAACCCTCATTGATCGAAAGGATGAGATGAGCGAAGAAGCTGCACTCCGATTTAAGATTTGGGCAGACAGTTCAATCTCACCAAATCCGCTTGGAGAGAAAATGGCGCACATCCAATGTGTGCATGAAACTCGCCGCATTTGGAGCTGAGGGAAAAGAGCTCGTTTCTAGACGTAAGATAGGCTGGAGACTCCGCTTTATCGAGCTCTGCACCAATCCATGGTTCCGATCTGACGAGTCGAGCGTCAAGTAAGCAAAACGACATCGGGTTAAGAAATAGAAATCGGAGAAGCCGCTTCTGTTGAAAATCTCTCTCATGCAAACGATAGTAAGCCAGCTTCCAAGAACAGAGAGAAGACGATCAAATGATTGCATAGCCTGTCGACACCACGTATTCTGAATGAAGCACAAGTTCCTCAGTTTCCTTTACATTGTCCAAGTCGCGGCTGCAGACGCTTGGTCTTCGTAAGTCACCAAGAATAAGTTTGCAAGTTGGCTCGTATGTGCGCCGTTGGTGTCTGAATATGTATATGAGTGAGAACGAGATCGACCCTGTGTGCGGAATGTACGTGGACAAAAGACAAGCTACATTTCGCAGCAGCTTTCGGGAGAGAACATATTACTTCTGTTCTCTTCCGTGCAAGACACAGTTCGAGCAGGATCCAGCGAAATATCTAGGAAGGATTCACGAGTCAGCAGGTCCTCACACGGGCCATCACTGCTGTTAGGCTACCTATGAGGGACGGCTCCTGGCAAGCAGAAAACTCGTGTGGGGAATCGGATTCGGGCTGATAACGCTCGCATTGCTAGGACTTATTGTGGACAGGACCTTTCTGTGGATTGCTTTGATTGCTTTTTGTCCTCTCTCACATATTCTCGGGGGGCACGGGCACTCCTCGCATAACACTGAGGAGCATCGACATGAAGGTCAAGAAGAACATCCTTGAAGCTCTTTGCTTCGTAGGCCCGCTGCCGTTCAAAGACCGTTCGTACACAAAAGTAGCAAAGCGGCTCGACGCGAAGAGCTCTAGTTAGCGATGACCGCTCGTTACTAAGCTCCAAGCATGCGAGCTTGGGTCTGCTGATGCGACATTTCGAAGCAAAAAGATCCAGACTTCTAGATTTTGAATAGCGGCTTCTGTGCCCGGTATAGAGATATGGTACCGAATAGCGTCATGTATCTGGCCGTCTCCTCAACTCGTTCAAAACCAGCCTCTCGGAACATCTTCGGCAGCAGACCCTTCACATTATCTGAGGCTTCCTCTAGGCGTCCAATGATCGCCGAGACGAGATGCATGAGGATGTTGTGCGGCTGCCCAAGATCCGCAACGTGCAACTCCCCACTTGGTTTAAGCACTCGATACACCTCTTTCAACGTCCGAACTTTGTTCTCACGAGTCAGGTGGTGAAAAACCATACTGGACACGACACGATCGAAAGACTCGTTCGGATATGGCATCTCGAACGCCATTCCATAGTCCAGCATCACATCCGCACCGGCTCCTATGACCTTCGATCTCGCGATCTCCAGCACGGTCTTATCGCCATCGAGCCCCACAACTTCAGCGTCAGGGTGCTTCATTTTGAGGAGGATCGTAAGGGTTGCCGTGCCACATCCGAGATCGAGCACTCTAAAGCCTCTCCTAATACTGGTTTGATGCACCAAGCGAGGTTTGAAGGCTAGCTCACGCGCTCCCCATCGCATCATGAGGTCATAGGATGGAGTAAGGAATCCATAGCTGAAAGCCGGAATGTACCTGCCCTCGTTCACTCCAATGCTCTTGCCGTCTCTCTGAACCATACAATCACTCTCTTGGCAAAAAGGACCAGAGGATCCTCTGCGCTGACAACGGCTTCAGTGCCAAGGTACTACGTCGTGTGGTGATGGATGTCCATATGGCCATTGGCCACTGCACTCACGCATTCGCCGAAGTGTTGACCTCCATGCTCACGGAGACACGTCTGTGCCATGTCCGATGTGTGCTGGCCGTAACTCGGTTCTAGGCCCACGGGAGTCTCTATCGAAGCATACGCCAAGTACGACGCTTGGCTCAACAATATCGCGGCCGCAATCAGAAGTGCGGCAGTCCTTAGATTCAAGTCCTCACCTCAGCCATACGGATGGCGATGTCCCGCTTAGAAGTTGCTCTTGACAAAAATCAATAATGCTGCGAACGCGTCTACAATACCAGAGATTTCTTTTGGCCAAAACTTTCAAACGGTGCTCCAGAAGCGGCTTCCCGTACCACAGTTTAACTAACCTCTTACCTAATCATACAATCCGCAATCGTCTGGTCCGAAGCCTCTAATATGAAGAACGAAAGGACACGTTGTCGCTGGACTGAAAGTCCTATGGCCAACCCAACGATCGTTCGCGATATCGAAGGCAGACTGAGATTGGGAGACCATCTCTGCTCCTTCTATGAGGATAGGAAGCAGCAATTCCAGATAGTCATCCCCTTCATCAAAGACGGACTGCGAAAAAGAGAGAAGTGCCTCTATGTCGTCGACGAGAACACTGCTGCGGAGATCAGCGCAGGCCTACTCATGCACGGCATCAGCGTACAGCACTATCTCGAGCGAAGCCAGCTAAGCATCGTCACGTCGAGGGAGTCATACCTCCGCCTCGGAAGATTCGACGCGAACGCCATGATATCTTTCATCTCTTCGGCCTTGGAAGAAGCTTTAGGGCAAGGCTATTCCGGCCTCAGAGGCGCTGGAGAGATGAGCTGGATACTTCGCGACTTGGATAGCTTGGACGACTTCTTCAGATATGAAGAAAGATTGAGCACAGCGTTCAGGAGACTTCCTGTCAAGCTCCTCTGTCAGTACAACACCAAGAAGTTCTTTGGTAACATACTTATGCAAGTGTTGAAGACTCACCCGCGCGTGCTTCTGGGACTTGACCTCTACGAGAACCCATTCTGTGAGCATTTGGCTGAAGTTGATTGAAAGAATCAGCATAGAAGACTCCGGAAGATGCTGGGCTACTCTGCAGGCGATTATGCGATCGCCCATTCAGTCATGTCGCGTAGTCTCGTGAAGATGTCAAATTTCTTCAAAATCTTGTTCTATACGCTTCTCCCAAAACGATAATCGACCACAGGGCTTTGAACGCCTTGAGGTAATCCTTCCCCTCCGTGAACTTCACGCTCTTCGGCCCGGCTCTCTTCGTGAATGGAAGTTGCTCTGCGGCGTCAGCCATCAAGGTCTCAGCAAATTGCACCTCGAGAGCTAGCGGCATCCTTGGCTTGAAGGGCTTGAACTCACCTACTCTCTTCACCGCTCGCTCAGCTGCTTCGGAGATCATCCTGTGCGCCCTGTTGACGTGGCTGAACTGCGCGACCGTCCTCGTGATTCCTTCCTTGACTTGAACGGTCTCAACCTCTCCTAGAAGATCTTGCGCCTCCTTGATGACCGTCTGATCTCCTGCGACTAGGGCGACTGGAACGTTGAAGTAGCCAGCTATTGCAGAGTTGACTCCGAGTTCTCCTACGGGCACGCCGTTCATATGGATGGATTCGACTCCAAGAGTGAATGTGTGGCTCAGCACGCCCTTTTCGGTGCCTGCTCTCGAATGGTATCCTATCAGAAAGGCCTCTGAATACGAGCTGTCTATGCCTTGCATCATGGAGAGCGGTTTGGGAGACCCTTGGATGAGCTTCGCCCTCTCGTCGAGCTCCTCTATGAGTAGGTTCCTCATGCGGCCGTGGGAGTCGTTGACTACTATTTCTTTTGCTCCTCCTTTGATTGCTCCGTCTATGGCCGCGTTGACGTCCATTGTCATCCTCTTTCTCTGCAGCTCATCGTCACGAACATCTCTCGCCTCTTGCGTGAATGGCCAGTTTGCCACTCCAGAGATGCCTTCCATGTCAGCTGAGATGAATACTTTCAACATGTCTTCCCTCTTAGAAACCAGCTTGCAGGCCCATCTTTGTCAGAGGGAATTAGAATAAGTCTTTCTAGCGGGCTTTCGCAGCCATCATGCCTTCGGCCACCTTCTGTAATCAATGATCGAACTCTAATCGGATTTCGACTTCGGGCGAATGCATTCTACCTAAATGTCTTCACACCCCACGTTTCAAGAGCACATCTGAGCTCTTTTCGATCTCGAGCGTAGTCTTGAAGATCTTGCCCGTTCATTGTTGCTTCGATTGCCTGTCGCAACGCTATCGCACCAGATCGGCCGCCATCTGGGTGTCCCCAGATCCCGCCTCCTGCTTGTATGATAATATTGGATCCTACCGTCTTGATCAGTTGCGGGATAAGGCCCGGATGAAGACCTCCTGAGCAAGTTGGGAACACCGGCTTAATCGATCCCCAGTCTTGGCCGAGCAACCATTGTCTCGCCTCTATCGTTCTTTCTTGAAGATTGTCCCTCAACGCGATGACTTCCCCCGGAGGTGACTCGAGTTTCCCCACGACAGTGCCAATGTGGAGTTGATCCACACCAATCAGCCTGGCCACATCCGACACGGCCAACATTGACATACCATGCCAGCGGTTTCGAGTAAAGGCGGCATGGAATGCTCGGTGAGCATGAATTGCGAGTCTCAGATCCTGGCATACTTTGCGTAGCGACTGGAGCGCTGACCATCCTGCTGTAAGGATGTCGACCATCACGTACTCGCCGCCTGCGCCAGACACGGTTTTTGCTCGCCGAATCATCTCTTCTGTTTCAGCTGTTACGTTGATCAAGTAACTCTTCCTTTCACCGGTCTCCTTCTCGGCCTTGTCTCGCAATCTGAAACATTCGTTGACACGCTCGCTGAACTTGTTGAATCTCTGGGAGGAGAGGTTTTCATCGTCCTTCAGGAGGTCAACTCCTCCCACCCATGCTTCGAAACCCGCCTGCGCATGTTCTTTCGCCGTCAGTCCCAGCTTGGGTTTGGGAACGGTTGCCGTCAAAGGTCTCTTCGCCGCCCTGAAGATCTTCCGTACTCCGTGGATGCCGAAAAGCGGTCCTTCAAAAGAGCGCATCAGCTCTCCAGGCCAGCGGATGTCTTCAAGCCTGAGGCATCGAACGGCTTTCATCCCGAAGATGTTCCCTGCGATTGAGCTGATCACTTGCGGCATGTTCCCCGGCTCGAAGAGCTGAACAGGGTAAGCGACCTTCACCGTTTTGCCCTTAATCTCATACGCCTTAGCCATCAACTTCCGAATCCGAGGCTTCATTGTAGTGACTTCGGTCCAAGTGCCGACGGACGACTCTGAGGCCACTCTTCCGGCCGCGTCCTCGATCGTGAAGCCCGGCGCAGGTCTTACCTTGAAAAGGCAAATCAGGTCACTTGGCTTAGGTTGGTAGGTCTCAACGAACTCATCGTACCATTCGCTCATTCACGCGACCTCGAAAGCTAAAGAGGAGTCGTATTCTGATAAGGTTGTTTGGATTCTGTTTGCAAGGTTATTTGACCACCGAGATTTGAGGTGTGTAGCTTCTCGTAGGCCGTTTACTCCATCTGGTACACTGAGTTCATCCTTTTGACACTTAGAGCCCAAAAGTCTCGGCGACAATTAGGTTATACCAGATTCTGTGCCGACCATGCTTCTGTCCGATCTGCAGCATCGTTCAATCCGAAGGTGACAGCAAGACTCGTTACAGTAAATGGATCGGTCTGGAATGCTGACGGCTGTCAACGCCTTGGAGTTCGCTTAAGACGTATTCGCCTCCTAGCGCCCTTCTCGGTGAGCTGGGGTTCTAGGCGCCTGCTCGGGGCGTCAACTCCCTCTTCACCTGTCTCTCATTTGCAGCCATGATCTCCATTGGGCCTATGTCGAGAGGCAGGGTGATGCTCTGCAAAGCCTCTTTTTCAGCCCTTGTCTACTTCTTTTTCAGCTGGAGTCCCATGCCCTGAATGCTCTTTGATTCTGACAGATCGCTCGGCTCCCCTGTGGCATATAGCTTGTCTGCCCCCCATTTCGCTATGTGAATGACTTGAAACTAAGAATCGATGGACTCTGCATCTGAGACTACAGTTATTTAGCCCGCCTACTCTGAACTCAACTGAAGGGTTGGCCTTGGAGAACTTACATTCACTCCTGATCTGGTCAGCCTTGCTGGCACTTTCGGGAGGCTTCCTGCTCTACGCGATATCCATGGCTCAGGCTCTCTTGAGCCAAACCTTGTTGACTCTGATGGCTGTTTCTCTATTCTTTGTTTCTCTTTTCTTCACGACGTATTATGGGTACCAAGTGGTGAAGGAGCGTCGTTGGAGAAGAGAGATCTTCAAATAGACTTCGGACAGATCCTACAATTCTCCTCTCCGACAAGCGGACAAGATCAATGTGTGATCGATTGTACCATTCAGAGCTGGCTAGAACGTCTCGACTGCCCCATCAACCTGATAGGCCCTCTACAGCCATGCCCGCGCCATTATCTTCACCTTCAGCGGCCATCATTACCTGAGCCAGAGGGAGAAGACATTGCACCTGATATTTTGCGCAAATGCCTTGGCTGTCTTCTCGACCGCTTGAGGGAGACAGTCCAATCCTAGAAGATTTTGTCGCAGCTAATGAGCATCACATGACTTCTCGCATGGTGCAGCTCACATACGAGTTGGGTTCCAATACTCCACGTCATGAGACCCAAGGCGTCCACATGTTTCTCCCGTCCAGCCACTCCAACCTCTTCCAGTCATCATCTGCGCGTGCCTGGATCTCCTCCACGCGCTCCTTCCTGAGGTGGGCGAATCTTCCTTGAAGTGACAGATAATCCGTGACCGGCCTCGGCCTTGGCTTCAGCGTAACTCTAACCGTGCCATTCTCTATCTCATAGAGATTCCACATACGCGTCTGGACTGCGAGCCTCGACATCTCCACCGTCCTGTCTGGCGGGTATCTCCACCCTGTCGGGCATGGCTGCAAGACATGAATGTATTTGAAGCCCCTGATCGAGGCGGCCTTTCTGGACTTCCGAATGAAGTCCTCTGTGTAAGCTACCGTTGCTGTAGCTACATAAGGGATGTAGTGGTAAGCCATGATCATCGGCATATCCTTCTTGCGTGTGGCTTTGCCGACGGGGGTGGTGCTCGTCCAGGCCCCGTAAGGAGTTAGATGGCTCTTCTGAATTCCGGTATTCATGTACCCCTCGTTGTCGCAGCAGAAATGAAGGATGTTGTCTCCCCTCTCAGCGCATGCTGATAGCTTGGCCAATCCTATGTCGGAGGTGCCTCCGTCCCCTGCGAAGGAGACGACCTGAATATCTTCTCTGCCCCTCATCTCCAAAGCGCTGGCAATCCCCGCTGCCCCGGTGCCCACGCCTGAGAAGTGAAGGCTGAAGCAGGGAACCTTCTTGGCGGTCCAGCCGCCGCATCCACCCGTGCCAAAGAAGATCACGTTCTTCCCTAGGGCCCTGAGGATGAGCTTGCTAACAATTGGCCCGGCACAACCCGGACAGCATGGATGGCCCGGAAGCTGCAACACCGCTACGTCGAATTCAGGCTGATCCAATTTCGCCATGATTCTCACGCCCTCAGCTGAATCCATTCCGCCTCTCCATCAGTCTCGCCGGTCTTGGACGCTTCCAGAACCCTTCGATACATGTACTTGATGTCGGCTGGCGTCACGTCCCTCCCACCTATCCCCACGACAAACCCAAGCAACTGAGGCTGCCTCTTCAAATGATACAGAGCCCGCGCGGTCTCGATGTATCCGATTCCTCCACCCGCAGAGCCATGCGAGAAATTCCTGTCAACAAACCCGATGGCCTCAACCTCCCGGGCAACTTCTCTGAGCTCCTCGGTCGGGAATGGCCTGAAGGCCCTGAGCTTCACCAGTCCTACACGTTCCCCATCCTCTCTCAGCTTATCCACGACCTCTCTCGCTGTGCCCGTGATGGATCCCATAGTCACGAGTACGGCCTCCGCGTCTTCGCAGCGGTACTTCTCGACCAGACCATCGTATCTCCTGCCGAACCGATCACAGAACTCGGCATCGACCGCCTTTATGACCTTCTTGGCGTTCGTCATGGCTTCTTCGACTTGGTACCGGAGCTCTGTCTCTCCTTCCTCTTCGACACCGTAGACGATCTCTTGATCGAAGTTCTCCGGGTCGAGGTGTACGTACCGATGCTTGTACGGGGGCAGGAATCTATCAACTTCTGACTGATCTGGTATCTGTACGGGTATCGCCGTGTGGGTTACGGAGAACCCGTCCAAGCAGAACATCGTCGGCAAATACACGCCTTCATTTTCGGCTATCCTGTACGATTGGATGCACATGTCGAGGACTTCTTGGCTGTTCTCGCAATAGATCTGAATCCAACCGTTATCCCTCTGCAGTAGTGAGTCGTTATGGGTGGCTCTGATTCCGCCGGGTATAGCAATCGATCTGTTGCAGATCGCCATTACGACAGGCAACCTGTGGCCAGGCACCATCCACAAGACCTCCTCCATGTAGGCTATGCCTTGTGAGCATGACGCCGTGAAAACTCTGGCACCGGCGGCAGATGCGCCTGCACATATGCTCATAGCAGCATGCTCGCTCTCGACGGTAACGTACTTGGCCTTGAGCTCGCCGTCAGCAACGAATCTCGCCAGACGGTTCGCCAACTCGGTCTGAGGCGTGATAGGGAATACTCCTATCACCTCGACTCTGGACAGTCTCGCCCCATAGGCTGCAGCCTCATTTCCGTCCAGCATCTTGACCGATCCCACTTTGGAGACCTCCTACTCCTTCCCCATAATCACGGCATGAGCCGGGCACTCGCGTGCACAGATTCCGCACCCTTTGCAGTATCGATAGTCGATGACGGAAACGCTCTCGCTCTTCGAGATGCAATTCTCCGGACAGAAGAACTCGCAAATACCACAATTGACACATTTCGCACTGTCAATAGTGGGCCTGAACGTCCTCCAAGACCCGGTCTCTATGACTCTTCCTCCCGCACCTCCGATCATATACACGCTGGAGGCGCCTCCTCCCATCGGGATCTCCCTATAAGTACGCGCTCTTTTCATGCGGGTTTCCCGCTCCAATGATTCTCCAATCTAGAAGCTGAACTACTACCGAAAAGGCCCTCTTATCTGTATGCTGTAGTAATCGCGCGAGCGGAGAACTCTGTGGACCGCAGAGGTGCTGACCCACAAGAAATGAGACCACAGCAAGAGCTGTTCGCTTGTCTGCATACCGTCCGTGGTTGACGACCCAACTCCTCGGAGCAGGATTGGTTCGCAGGACTTATTGGTTCGTCCTACAGATGCAGTGCTGCGTGGTCTGAATGGCCTACGTTCTGAGGATGAAGGATGCAAAGGGTGAGAACCTTCCAGAGGGAGGCTCTCGGGCTCTCGTACTTTCCGAGCAGATGGGGGCAAAGGAGCTCGGTGGATTCTTCATCGTGAAACCACCCGGAAGCTGGTCGAGATACCACTATCACAAGAAACGGGAGTCGGTCTGGTTCGTACTGGAAGGGGAGATCGAGGCAACCATAGACGGGAAGACGCAGAAGGTCGGAGCCAACACGCTAGTTTTCACGCCGCCGGGGCACAAACACAAGTTGACAGTTGTCGGAGACAGAGAGCTCAAGATGATCGAGTTCTTCACTCATCCGGAGCCGGACATGATATATGTTGAGTAGCGACAAGGAATGCCAGAAATATGGTGGTCTTTCTTGAGCGAGAGGAAAGTGGTCTCAAGACTCAAAGAGATGGGATACTCGCCGACGAGAAGATTGGCGTCGATGGCCGCTCAGATGAAAGACGTCATATCGCTCGCTGGAGGAGACCCGGACTTTGACACTCCAGCACACATCAAGGAGGCTGCAATCAGGGCCCTGCAGCAGGGTTACACGCATTATACGCCGACCAGAGGCTTCATAGAGCTAAGGAAGGCGATCTCCGACTACTATTCGAAATATGGCCTGAAGGCTGATCCGAACACGGAAATTATGGTCACTCCTGGAAGTCAACAAGCTCTCTCTGTGGTCATGGAGAGCCTACTGAATCCCGGTGATGAGGTGCTCGTCCCTGACCCTAGCTACTTCGTTTACGGACCGCAGATTCGGTTCTTGGACGGAAGGCCGGTTCCATATCGCCTAGATGAACGAAGAGGGTACCACATTGACATCGATCATCTGAAGGCGCATGTGACTCCGAGGACGAAGTTACTCCTCATATGCAACCCGAACAATCCAACAGGAACCGTCTTCACAAAGGAGGAACTGCAAGAAGTCGCGAGTGTCGCCATCAAGCACGACCTTCTGGTAGTCGCGGATGAGATATACAATGAATTCATCTGGGGAGGGAGGAATCACTCCGCCATAGCAACCATCGCCGGGATGAGGGAGCGGACGGTCGTTATACAGAGCTTCTCGAAGACCTTCGCGATGACAGGCTGGCGGCTCGGCTACATAATTGCGCCCAGCGCGCTCATGGATCAGATGGAGAAGCTGCAAGGGAACTCTGCGCTCTGCCCGAACGCCTCGGTTCAAATGGCCGGGATAGCTGCCCTCACAGGCCCATGGAAGCCAATAGCAGAGATGGCAAGCGAGTATGAGAGAAGGATAGACTACATGGCGAAGCGGCTCAGCGAGCACCCCGGAGTGTCATGCCCGAAGTCTGAAGGAACCTTCTACGTATTCCCGAAGATACCTGCCCTGTCCAGAGAGTTCTCCGATAGGCTACTGAAAGAAGAGAAGGTGACCGTTGTGGCTGGCGTCGACTTCGGAGATGAAGGAGAGGGACACATACGGATACCGGTCACAAAGCCAATTGAGGTCCTTGAGAAAGCCGCACAGAAGATAGGTGCACTCGCCTCAAGAATAAGATGAAACAGAGCTTCAGCTTCAACCACAGAAGACACGCCATCCTATGGACGCCTTCACTTTTTCTCGAGACCGCCATCAACCCAGCTCAGGGGCATCTAGTCTGTGAGGAAGCTCAAGTAAACGATTAACTATATGCTCTGCGAGACATGGGGCGGGTGCCAAGATATGGCGCGCCTTCTGGAGAACGTGAGGATCCTCGACCTATCCCAGTATGAGGCTGGACCCTACGCGACTATGCTCCTAGCGGATATGGGTGCTGAAGTGATTAAGATCGAGCCCCTCTGGGGCGAAGCCCTGCGAGCCGCTCCACCCCTGATTGGGGGTGAGAGCGCCTTTTTCATGTTCTACAACAGAAACAAGAAAGGCATGGCCCTGAACTTGAAGGATCCTAGAGGCGTCGAAATATTCAAAGAGCTTGTCCGTCACGCCGACGTTGTCTTCGAGAACTTCACTCCCGGAGTGATGGACAACCTTGGAATAGGTTACGAGACTCTCAAAGAGATCAAACCTGACTTGATCTTCGTCTCAGTCTCAGGCTTCGGCCAAGACGGACCTTACTCCAAAAGACCGTCATTCGACCTCATAGCCCAAGCCATGAGCGGAATCATATCCCTTACAGGTGAGCGGATCGGCCAGCCTGTCCCGGTTGCAGACTACATCGGCGACTCTGTCCCAGCACTCTATGCTACAATCGCAGTACTGTCCGCGCTCTATCATAGAAAGGTTGCAGGCGAAGGCCAGAGAGTAGATGTTGCGCAAGTCGATACACTCTTCTCGATACTCGTCTCACCGACGACCTTCCCTGCGAATAGGCGGACAGCCTATGGAACCGTGCAGTCTCATCCGACCGTCATATACGATATGTATCGAGCAATGGATGGACATGTTGTAATCTGCGCACCCATGGGCAACATTTTCGATAGGCTGAAGAAAGTCCTTGGAATGGAAGATGTGGACCATGAGAAGGTAAAGCAATGGGCCTCAGAAAGAACAGTCGACGAGATTGTCAAAACCCTTGTAGATGCAAAGGTGCCTGTCGCTCCTGTTTTGGACATCGAGAACAGTCTGGAAAACGCACATGCGAAGGCAAGGGAGATCGTGGCCACAGTCAACCATCCACAGGCTGGGAGTGTGAAGATGCCGAATTTTCCGGTGAAATTCTCGAAGACACCCGTGAAGGTGCGCTCCCCATCTCCATCGCTCGGGCAGCACACTGAAGAGACCCTCTCGTCGCTCCTGAACTACAGCAAAGAGCAGATAGCCCGACTGAGAGAAGAACGGATCATATAAGAATGCCATGCGGTGAACATTCAGGCGACTTCTTCGAGGCTTCTGATGGTTTCGGTGAGCATTTTCGCTGTGTCTAGGGACTGACGTTTTCACGTTCTCAAGATCGGACAGGTCATGCAGTGGACTCCGCCATTTCCCTTTATCAACTCGTCTCCCCTAATCTGAACCACATCTATGCCGTGCTCCCCTACCTCATGCATGACCCTCGGATTTCCCTCATAGTGTATTGCCAAGTCGTGATCCACCGTCAAGAAATTTGCCGCGGCACCAAGGAAACGCTCTTCATCCGTCATCTCAAATATTTGCCAACCTTCATTCTTGAGCCAGTCGACGAAAGATGACTTCCACGACTCAGATCGAGTGTAGAAGTCGGCTGGCGCGTAATCAAGACTCTTTGAGTGAACTATAGCTATCTTGCCCGGGAGCTCAGCGAAGTCTCCGTCTATGTGGATGTCGTCGGGAGGCAGATTGAGGACAATGAAAGTGTCGACGACTCTCTTCTCGAAGAGGAAGTTCTTCACGGCTTCGAGGGCGCCCAGCGTTGTTCGACTGCACAACCCAGCCACCGCGACCCGCCCTTCAATCAGGGCGAAGCCCCCACCCTCAAAGGTCGAAGGTTCCTTAAGCTCAAGGCCGATCGGAACACCCAAAGCTTGATGTGCGGCCTTAATTACTGGCGTCTCAAGCCTTCTGGAAGGCAACCCCATTCGCATCAGAATGGCGCCAGCATCCGTCACCACGCTGCTGTCGCGAGTGAAAACGAGGTTGGGGCACTGCCCCACTTGCGCTGCCATCTTCGGATCGGACTTGACGATTGTGCCGACGTCGAGTACCTCGACTCCTGCCTCGGAGAGAGAGTCCATGAGTGCTTGATGTTGGCGCATGAACCTGCTAATGTCAACGGGCCTCTCGAAGTTGTGCTTTACGGGATCAATATTGGCGAGTTCTAGCTCTCTCCCAGGATGGTGAACGAGGACGCGTTTGAGGCTTCCACTCTCATGTGTAATCCCGAAGTAGGGCATATTGGCCACATCTTGAAACGTGGTTGAGGATTACCCTAGAAACCGCAGGTCACATAACTATCTTTCGAAGAGATTCTCGAAAGTGCCGTGTAGTCTCGAGACTTTTATCCGCGCTCTCCGCGGCGGCCCCTTACTCAACAGGGGGCGTGCGACTTTCCAGGCCTCTCTTGGCCTCAATCCTTAAGAGCGTCATAGACAGCTTTGGAGGGGCACCCCCAAGCTTTGAGGTCGGCCCTAGTAAGCTCCATAAACGGCCCGAACAATCCTAAATGTAGAGCAAAATGGTTCTCGGATGGGCTATACCACCTCCCTTGAGCGAGGTCACAAAGTCGCCTGAAGAATTTGCCAAAGAAAGAGAGGCCATGGTTGCACGGCTGATCCGACAAGGCTTCATCAAGTCTCCTGTTATCGCTCAGGCCATGAGATCGGTTCCGAGAGAGAACTTCACACCCATCGAGTACCGAGACTATGCATACAGAGAGCTGCCCTTTCCTCTCCCCGGAGATGGAAAGAACCAAACGATCTCCTGCCCACACAGTTACCCGCTCTTCTACGAAGCCCTCGAGTTAATGCGAGGCGACAGGTTCCTCGAGATCGGCACAGGTTCAGGCTACGGAGCTGCCTTGGCGAGAGAGATCATCGGCGACGAGGGAGTGGTGACGACGATCGAGATTGACCCAAGAACCTACAACTTCGCCAAGAAGAACCTTGTTGCCTTAAGCTATCACGACATACTATCGATTCTAGGAGATGGCTCAGAGGGTTATGCTCCAAGGGCGCCTTATGACAAGATCTGCGTCACGGCAGCCTGCCCGAGGGTGCCCCCTCCTCTCATACAACAGCTCCGCGTAAGCGGAAGGATAGCCGCTCCTATCGGTCATTCACAGACTCCCCAGAGTTTGACGATCTCTGAGAAGACGGGAGACTTCAGAATCAGAAGCTGGTTCGTAGAAAAGGTGCTCTATGTCCCGCTCCTCGGAAGATACTGATGGCACATGAGAGAGAGTTCGCAGTGAGCCCTCGGATAGAACTCTTCGAGTTCCCAAGTCAGAGTTTCTGCTTCAACACGCTCCCTACAGACGCTGTGAACCGGTCAACATCCTCTTCGCTATTGTAGAAGTATGGCGAGACGCGTAGTCCGGATACCTCTCCGAAATTTCGGGCCGGTACGATAACCTTTAGCTTCTCGAGTCGTCTGGCCAGCTCCGCGCCGTCAATCTTATCAAAGGCACAGAAGAACATCGCCGAACGATGCTTCTCATCCAAGGGACAGAGGATCTTCGCCCCCATCTCTTGGAGACCATACACGAGCCTGTCTCGGAGCTTGAAGGCGGTCTTCCTGATCTCGGATATACCCAGCCGTTGGAGAAAGTTGAGGCATCTCTTGAGTCCATAGACTGAGAAGTAACTCAGGTTGCCCGGTTCGAACTTCCGGCCGCCGGGGGCCAGTCGGTATGGTCCGGGCCCCATCGTCTTGCTCGGCCTAGATTCAACAGACTCTCCTACCGAGTACCATCCCACGTGGGGCGGCTCCAGCTCATCTGCGATCTTCTTCTCGACGTAGAGTTCTCCGACGCCGAAAGGTGCCAAGAGCCACTTGTAGTTGCTGCTGACCAGGAAGGCCGTCTTCCACCTCTTCACATCGATATCCATGTATCCCGTGCCGTGTGTAGCGTCGACCAAAAAATGGACTCCTTTCTCCTCGGCTAGCTTCCCCAAGGCTTCGACATCGTATCTGAAGCCGTTGAGCCATGAGATGTAGCTTATCGTGATGAGTCTGGTCCTGTCATCTATAGCTCTCTCGTAGTCTGAGACATCTACGCCGCCGCGGCTGTTCTTCAGGATGACGGTCTCGACGCCCTTCTTCCTGAGCTTCTGGAACGGGTAGATGTCGCTGGGGAAGTGAAGGTCGTCCATGATCACCTTGTCGCCTCGCCTCCACGGTAGCATCTCGACAACTGTGTTGATGCCCATCGAGGCGTTCTCTTGGAACGATATCTCGTCTGGAGAGGCGTTAACATACTGGGCAAAATCTTTCCTAGTCTCCTCGACCGTACGTAACCACTTGGCGAAGAGCTCCTCGTATGGAGGAATCCGGGTCCGCTCCTCATTGAAGGCGTTCAAATCCTTCGTTACTGATACGGGGGTTAGACCCACGCCAGACGTGCTGAGGTAGACGTACTTTTCCACTAGCGGGAACTCTTCCAAGATCTCGCTGCGCTTGAGTCCCATGATACTGCCACCGAACGAACCACCAATCTCGCATCGAAGCAACGAGATAAGACTTTGGCTCCAGCTGAGGAAAACAGATACATCCGATCGCGACAGAGGCTCCGTATCTGAAGGTTCAACACATGGACTCGTCCTCGATTCGTTCTGACAAACCACTCATCGACCGCCTACTCGTCAACGGAACAATCCTGACGATGGATCCTAGCCAGCCAAGAGCGGAGACGTTGGCTACGAAGGATGGCAGAATCGTCTTTGTCGGCTCAAACCAAGCAGGAAGAGATCTAGCTCGAATGGCCGGAGAGATCGTAGACCTGAAGGAGCACGCAGTTCTGCCAGGGTTCATCGACGCGCA
>Ga0315307_1000217_pt1 | contig 23351 bp, 25 predicted proteins | sample TDP2_MG_FD_203079 | JGI IMG/M metagenome (GOLD analysis project Ga0315307, IMG submission 203079) | Freshwater sediment microbial communities from Lake Towuti, South Sulawesi, Indonesia - TDP2 | ecosystem: Environmental > Aquatic > Freshwater > Lake > Sediment | place: Indonesia: South Sulawesi...
CGTCCTTTGAAAGGTAGCCAATTCTTGGCAAGTTGAGCGTTACTACGCCTATTGATCCAGTGAGTGGGTTCGCGCCGAAGAAGCCTCCGCCTCTTCTACGTAGCATTCTGTTGTCAATCCTCAAGCGGCAGCACATGCTGCGTACGTCATCGGGTTTCATGTCGCTGTTTATGAAGTTTGAGAAGTACGGTGTTCCGTATTTGGCCGTTGCTTCAAACACCTTTCGGGCTACTGGTGACTCCCAGTCAAAGTCGTTTGTAATGTTATAGGTCGGGATCGGGAAGGTGAAGACTCTTCCTTTCGCATCCCCCTCCTGCATGACCTCTGCAAAGGCGGCGTTGAACATGCCGATCTCGTCTTGTATGTCGCCATAGACTTCGTCGACCACTTTTCCTCCGACAGTAATCGGCTCGTCCCTCATGAACTCTGGAACGGTCAGGTCGAGGGTTACGTTCGTAAAGGGCGTCTGGAATCCGACACGTGTCGGTATGTTGATGTTGAAGAAGAACTCTTGAAGAGCCTGCCTTACCTCCTTCTCGTTCAAGCCGTCATAACGTATGAAAGGAGCAAGGTATGTGTCGAAGCTGGCGAAGGCTTGCGCGCCAGCGGCTTCGCCCTGCAGCGTGTAGAAGAAGTTAACTACCTGTCCTAGGGCGGTTCTGAAGTGTTTCGGCGGCTTGCTCTCCAGTTTCCCAGGCACACCTCTAAAACCCGAAAGAACAAGGTCCCTGATGTCCCAGCCCACGCAGTAGGGTCCTAGGACTCCGAGATTATGGATATGCATGTCGCCTGACTCGTGTGCTTCTCCTATGTTCGGCGGATAGACCCTGCTGGTCCAGTATTTTGCTATTACAGTGGAAGAGAGATGGTTGTTCAGCCCTTGAAGGGAGTAGCTCATGTTGGCGTTCTCGCGCACGCGCCAGTCTTCAAGGTTCAGATACTGTTCCACCAGATCAGATGAGCTTAGCAGAGCAGCCAGTTCCCTGAGGTCTTGGTGCTGCTTCCGGTACAGGATATAGGCCTTAGCTGTTCTTGCATGTCCATTCTCTATCAGAACCTTCTCAACTATGTCTTGAATCTCTTCAACAGTTGGGACGCCTTCGTCTCCGAATCGTTGCTTCAGCTCCTTAACAACTTGATCGCTTAGACTCTTGGCTCTCTCTTGGGCTCTTCCGCCGACAGCTCTTTCAGCCTTCCATATAGCTGTGGTTATGCGGTTGCTGTCGAACTCCTCTAGCCTTCCGTCTCTCTTCCTGACATACTTCAACTGTCTCAATCCTCGCTTGAGATGGATGTAGGTGCCAGCTGTTTTCGGTGTTGACTGACAACGAACCACTCAAAAGAGATACGATGAAGAAATTTAAACCTATTTATCTAATAATCTAGACAGAGCAATTCCTGCCAAAAAATGGGGAGGAAACGGGAGAAAAGGCAAGGTTCATCCTTCTTCGCGCAACCCAAAGAGGTCATCAGCAACGGTCGGGCATCCCGCGTGGGTTTGCGGTGAACCTGTAAGATTTCAAGTAACCCTAAGTTTCGGCTTCAGCATCTTTTTTCATTGTTTGTATGAATTTGTTGAAGAGTTGCCTGAAGTAAACCCTACTCAGCTGGGGTCCTCTTCCGATGCCGGGGCATTCATTCGAGCAGCCAAAGGCATACTCGTCATCCTTCACGTTGCGGAGTTGGAATGGGTAGAATCTGCAGATCAAAGGTCTTGTCTCGTATATCGTGCATGAACCGTCCTTTAGAAAGACGCATTGCCCGTCGCTAGTCTTCCTCATTATGTAACAATAAGGTTCGAACCCTTCGATCTTCTCAACGAACTCATGAATGCACAGCGATGTCTTCCTGGATATGTCTTCAGTTTCATCTCTCAAGAGAAGTATTGACCTGGACCTGCGTTCCGTGTCGCCGCAGCACAAGGCGCACCTCTTGCATCTGAAACGCAAGTGCCTAGGGTATTCAAAGCTCAACGTAGTCTCGCCATACCGGCCCGCTGAACAACGAAAGAAAGCAGAGCGCTTTTTAACCTTGCTGTCCTTGCCTTCGGCGTTTGGCGCAGATGGCGAACGCTCTCGTCATCGTTTCCCTGCGTGCGGGGTGAGCCTTGGTCCCAAAGCCTTATTATCTGAGTCAACGGTTGTGTGAGCGAACTTGAGGATGACATGGTCGATAAGGGTTGATGAGCAACCGAGAACGCATCCTGTCTGTCTTTAGTCGTCAGAGGGCTGATCGGATAGTCTGGCAGCCTAGGTTGCACCACTGGTTCGAGGTGAACAAGGCGAGGGGGACTCTCCCCAGAAAGTACGAAGGATGGAGCATTCTTGATGTGTTTGATGATTTGGGAGCTTCTCCGCGTGGTTACCACTACTTCAATGATACTGTGAGTGTGGTCGAGGGCGATAAGGTTCTGGTGAGAACCCAAGAAGACGCAAGCAACATTTACACGAGGTATGAAACGCCGAAAGGCAGCCTCACCCAGGTTGAGAGAAAGACGGAGTATGGGACGGCGAGGTTAAGGACCGAATACTTCCTAAAGAGGGTTGAGGACTTCGAGGTGCTAAGGTACGTTCTTGAGAACCAGAGCTTCGTGTTTGACCCAGACCTCTATGAGAGGAGGGAGAGAATGCTTGGTGATCGTACGGAGCCGATTTTGACGGTCCCATGGGGTTCCATTCAGCGGTTCTTCATCGTCTATATGGGGTTCCAAAGAGGCGTCATCGCCCTTTGGAAGCGTCGTGACAAGGTTGAGGACCTGCTTAATGCTTTCGACGAGAACGATAATGGAAGGTTTGATCTGATCAAGAAGACTCCGTTCCGGATCGTCAATTTTGGCGACAACATAGATGAAGGACTGTGTTCACCCACATCATTTCAGAGGTACATGCTCCCGTACTATCAGAGAAGAACAGAAGAGCTCCATAGCGTCGGGAAGTTCTGCACGTCCCACTGGGACGGGAAGATCAAGAGCCTCCTGCCTTTCGTTCGGATGACGGGTCTTGATGGTCTGGAATGTGTTCCACCAGAGCCCCAAGGGAATGTTACCCTTTACCAGCTGAGGGAAGCATTGGCAGGTAGAATCTTGGTCGATGGGATACCTGCCACCCACTTCCTCCCCATGGTGAAAGTGGAGGAGCTTAGGTCATTCGTCTACAGAATACTTGATCTTTTCAAGCCAAACATTATACTTGGCATATCGGATATGCTGCCGCCGGATGGAAGCATTGGGAAAGCTCGCATGGTGGCCGAGATCGTGGCTGACTACAAGATCTGACAGTTCAGTCTCGGATTCGTTGCCAGTGGACTCGTCTCTCAGAAAGGAGGTGTCGTAAGATCTCGGTTGTGTATCCCGGTTTTTTCACACTGTGCGCAGAAAAATTTTTTTTCCTTAAATACTGAAGAAACTTCAACGAGAAAGCCTGGAAACTTTGAAGTCAACAACCGAATTTCTGGAATGTTGAAGAATCCTTGGCAGACAAGGGATTCCGTTGAAGAATCCTTAACAAGCTTGCTGCGAAACCTTTGCACGGCGGCAGTTCTCATAATTCTTCTTCAGCCATGATACTCATGGAGTCGCGCGTGTGGGCGCGTTTGCACTCCTTTATGAATATGCCGTGCTGAATATCGGCATTGTGCATATACTTCAGGCGTCTGGATGGTTTAGTTGATACCAATGACTTGAATGTATACTTGGAGTACGCTCTCTGTTGGTAAATGCTACGCCTGATAGCGTTCGCGAACGGATCAACATCAGCAAAGCTGAATGCCCAGATGACATCATAATCCGATTCACTGCAGATGCAACTGAAATGGTTGAGCTTGAGACAGGTTTAACCATAGATCTGTAATCTTGCCGCACTCTACTGCGCCGCAATCTCCCCACAGTATATTTTAACTCTTGCTCTGAACATCAACCAGCAAATGGCATATAATCGTAGCTAACTTGGTAGCCCGGGAAACATGACTTATCTCGCTTAAATTTCTCAAATTGCGAAGATTGGAGAGAGTACGAATCTCTTGCCCTGCACCAACTTTTTCGCCAAGTTTTCAAATTTGCAGTTAGCGCGTTGTAAACAAAAGTGGACCAGGGGGTGCATGTGTAGCTCTGATCACCAGTACCGCCGCGAACTTGACTGGATAACTTAATTTATATGAATTTGTGCTATTAATGCTCTTAAGTTAGAGGATTGCCTAAGATGTCGGCTCCCACGGCGAAAACCCCTCCTCCAACCAGTCTGCCTTGCAACCGATATTGGACGAGCCTCCGCCCTGAATGTAAAAAATGTAAGGATAAAATGAAGTGCCCTATGTATCTCGCGCACTGGAAGAAACATCAAAAACTTATGAGGTGATGAAAGTGATCGTAGAAAGGCCTTGTAAAATCGTGTTTCTTCAAATACACCGTATAAATGTGTACACACTAGCTATTTTTGATGGCGGGGTTCTCGCCATTCGTCTATTCAGCTTTTGGTTTACTCCCCTACAGACATCTATTCTTGTTTTCTATACTCTTCCCCCTTTCCATACCCATCATCATGCGTTATGCGGATGTGTTGAAGAATCCATCGACAAAAAACGTCATTAACATACAGAAAACCACGAGAAAGTATGGAATTATTGGGGTAACCGTGATATGGGCTTATGCACTGCTCGCAAAAATAGCTGGTTTTTGAAGGGGGTTTGGTGCGCAGCGTTGAAAAGGTATATACGAGTTTTCTGCACCTAACTATAACTTATCACCTAAATGCGAAGTGAATGCTGTGTCTGAAACTAGTGAAGGCGTCATCGTGAGTTGTCGGAGGGGACCGAAAACCCAGAAGCCCAAAGAATACATCCTGCGTTTTCCCGACATTGAATCAGTTGGCGGGGCGGCGCGACTCATAGGTCGAAAGGTCGCATGGCCCATCAGAAAACATAAAGCCATAGGAAAAATCGTGGCGTTGCATGGAAAGAACGGACTCGTTAGGGCTCGTTTCAGAAAAGGTGTGCCGGGTCAAGCACTGGGGAGTCTAGTAGAAATAATCGGTTGAATCAAATCTACGTGTCTTCTGTGTCAGCAACACTAACGTTTTAAGATACGGTTCCTCTTGCGCGCGCTAAGATTATAGGAAAACTATTGGAAGTGCAACGTTGATAGTTTGAAATGATGAGCATGCATGCGCTATTTATTTTTATTTTCAGACTCTATTCCATACAAAGACTTCGCAACTGCTGCTTTCACACTAGCCCATGTACCGAGTATACCGAAGAAAATTGCCAGCAGTAACCAAGTTGTTGGTTCCAAGACAAGAGTTCTGTCTAATGCATCCGAAATGATTCCTACTATAGCAAATAGTAAACCGAGAACTGAATCAAAGAGACCAATAGAGGAAAATTTTCCAATTTCTTCCTTTACTTCTTCCCGATTTCTAAATGGTTTCTCAGCCATAGATATCACCTCCCTTTCCCTACTAACCTCAATATTCTAAGCCTTCTAAGCCTTCTAAGAAGTTAAAGCTTTCATGCATTATCAGCCTCTTGGAGAAGTGATGATAAGAAGGGCGTGCAAAGCTCGATTACAAGATGAGTACAGAAGGAATAGAGCAGGCGAAGTGGTTGACTACATCAAAGCTTCCACGTACACGAAGAGACGAGAAGAGCCACCTAACTTGTTACCTCTCAAGAACGGCGTTCTCGACCTGAACACGATGGAACTGAAGCCTTATACGCCTGAGTTCATGTTTTTTAACAAGATACCGGTTAACTATGATCCTGAAGCAGACTGCCCAGAAATCAAAAAGTTCCATAAGGAAATAGTTAACGGCGAGGACCAGATAACTGTTCTGGAAGAGGTAATTGGGTACTGCCTGCACAGAACCTATTTTACAGCGAAGGCCTTGATGTTGGTCGGTGGGGGTTCTAATGGAAAAAGCACCTGGCTAGCTCTAGTAAGAACATTTCTAGGACCGCAAAACGTGAGCGGGCGCGGTCTCTTCGAGCTTGAAGAGAACCGGTTTGCACGTGCCGACTTCTTTGGTAAATTCGCAAACATCTACGCAGACCTTCCAGACCGGGCACTACAACGGACAGGTATGTTCAAGATGCTTACTGGTGGAGACCAAATCACAGCAGAAAAGAAGTTTCAAAACTCTTTTAACTTCGTGAACTATGCGAAGCTGCTCTTCTCAGCAAACAAGGTCCCAGAGGCCTTGGATGATACAGATGCGTTTTTCCGAAGGTGGATTATCATAACGTTCCCGAACGTGTTTAATGGTGCAGTTTGCGATCCTTACAAGCTAGAGAAACTAATAGCTGACCAGGAGCTTTCTGGCCTTCTAAACATAGCGTTAGCAGCTCTCAAGAGACTGTTAAAGACTGGGCATTTCAGCAATACACAGACTACGGAAGAGATACGAGAAGACTATATCCGGAGGTCCTCGCCTATCGCGTCTTTCATAATGGATTGCCTTGAAACTGATGCGGATGCCTTCATAGTCAAGAAGGAACTGTTCGCGGTATTCGCGGAATATTGCCGGCAACGAGAAATCCCATGCGTGACGCGGGACACCTTCTTCAAGAATCTTCCTCAGCATGTAGCTGTGATCGATTATAGACCTAAGATAGAAGAGGCGCGTCTTCATGCTCTAAAGGGGGTTAGATATAGTCTAGGCGTGTCCACCCTGTCCAACGTGTCCAGGGTGTTCTGTATTTTAATGCAACGGCGGAAAGACTTCGAGAATGAAGCCTATCACATTCAGGAGTTGAAAGATGACGGTTTAATTAAAATAGGGGTAGGGGTGGACAGAGTGGACACGGTGGACACAAAACCAAATATGGATAAATGGATAGTGCTTCGGGCTGATAGTTGCGAGTTCTGGCGTAAAAACAAGTGTATAGATCATATTTTCAGTGCAGTACAAGCTGACAATCCTTGTCCTCAAAGATGCAAGGAATACAAGCCTAAGGCGGAAGGTTCACTTTCATGACAGAGTTTTTTAAAGAATGGTTTGGACGTCACGCGGGCCGAGAAATATTCAAGGACCACACACGCGAGTATATAGGGACACCTGAGGAACTCTGTTGGTACGTGCAGTATTGCGCTGAAACACAGCAGCCGGCTTGGATGAGCGTGCAGCCGTTCCGGGCTAGAAACGAAGTGTTCGCGGTCGACCGCTTATTCTGGGACTTTGACTGTAAGGAAGACTTGGACAAGGCTTGGAAGGAAGCTGTGTACTTTGCTGAGAGTCTCAAAGAATATTACAATGTTGCGCCTTTCTTGGTTGCTTCTGGAGGCAAGGGCTTCCATGTTTACGCTTTCTTTTCGACTACTATTCAGTTCTGGCCTGTCTGGCGCGAAGAACTGGTTAAGCAAGCCTACGAAACGCTCCAGTCCAAAATTCTTAAAGGACTCAGCTTCGACACTTTGGATCCTTCTCCTCTTGGCGACATACGCAGACTGTGTAGGGTTCCCTACAGCGTTCACGAGAAGACGGGCAACTTGTGTGAACCAATCGATCAGAATCGGTCAGCTTTGAGGGTTGATTCTCTTGAAGTATACCGCAAGCAAGGTTTAGACTCGAACATGCTTGTTGAGTGCCTCAGGGAAGTGAAGGCCGTAGAGAAGTGGCGCAAGATCCGTTCAAAGAACCATGGCAATTTCAAAGGAGGCGCAGAGGTTAGACCCTGCATAGAAAAAGCAGTCAGTCTTCCATTAGAGAAAGGGGAGGGCCACAAGATGCGTGTAGCCATAGCAACGGAGTACTTGCATAAAGGAGCGTCTACAGAACAGGTTGTTAACCTATTCCAGGGACAAGCCGATTTTGGAGATGGCTCTAGGGCCCGTTATTATGTTGCGGACATACTGAGAAAAGGCTACCAACCGTTCAAGTGTAAAACAATCCGTGAACTAGGATTCTGCCTTGGTGCTTCATGTCCACTTCACAAATTGGAGGTATAATTTTTGGGTTTTGGAATAGTTGAAATTGGCATATCCACATTCAGGGTATCCGGACGAAAAGTAGAGGTCCTATACGGCAGACAGTGGCTCGAAGTCTGGAAGATTACAATTATTGAAAACCATAGGGACCTAGCTGTGGACGTGGACCTAAAACGTTCAACTGTACATGTTACTAGGAGAGCCAAGCCTCAGCCTGAAGGAATGGGGCGCTACGTAACCGACAACGACTTGGTTCTGTTTGACCTGGAAAACGGTCAAGTTCTAACCCTGGAGTTGACGCCTACCATCAACCGAATGCTCAAGGTCTTAGTCGAGAACGGTGTTCCTTACGAGAGAGGCCCAAGCGTTACGAGAGAGGTTCCCTACAAGGGGGGCGCATCATGATCGAGTCATGCAGAAACCCCTTTAGGTCCAGGTCAAGGATCCACAGTGAAATCGTGCTCTACATTGTGTACAAGGGACAAGTTCGTCCTGTATGCTCAGCTTGCTGGAAAAAACTAGGCGATTCAGCGCAAGAATGGAGGTCTGAGAGTTGATTTTTGAACCGAAACCTAGGAGAACGGAAGGACACGGGCGAGTAGGCCGACTGAAGATGAGCAGGTCAAAAAAAGCGTCTTCAGTATGGAACAGTTTGAAGCCATGAAGATAATTTAGGAGGGAATTGAAATGGGGAAGAAATCTCGGCGATGGCGGCGAGAGCACAGACAGAAACATAAGCCGAAGGCAACGATTGTCCCTCCCCAGCCTAACCCCCCGAAAGCAAAGCCAAAAAAGCTGGGGTTCCTTTATATCCTGCCAACGGTTCTTTAAACGCATCCTTGAAAAAGAAATATTCGATGTAGTTTTAACGCAGGCTGGGTATGATCCAGTTCAAGCTCAAATCCGGCTTAACTGGGGCGTACCGGATAAGCCTGAAATCATCGTAGCAGACATAATGAAAGCCGCAGAAGACAACCTCATAAGCCGAGACGAATTCCGCAGCATCGTGCGAGAACTAGGCTGGAAACTCGAAGAAATAGAACAGGCACAGAAATAATATGCTGATCGATCGACTTGTACGAAAAAGTATATAAAAAAAGGGAAGGTTATGCTTGGTTTGTAGTGTTTATGGTGTGACTTTGTATGGGCGCATCATTTCGTTGTCTTCATGGTCAATTATGTGACAGTGCCAGACATATCCCGGTCCAATGGTAGGATCAAATGTGAACTTGTTAATCTCAGGTGCAGCACCAACCGCATCTTGTGGCGCATATCTAACTCGTATCACAGTAACTTCGCCAGGATTAACCTGAACTGTGTCCTTCCATCCCTTTTCATTTGCAGCGGGACCAACTGGCTTGCCTTGTAAGTAAGGAGTTACAGGCAGTTTGATTGTAGGCTTTGTCAGTGGGGGCATGCCATTGATCATCATCCAATCGGTCATGTATTTTTTGGTCTGGAAGGGTTGTCGGCTGATGACTTGGAATTGTACCAAATGCAGGTGGATGGGATGCGTATCCGCTGTAGGGTTAACAATTACCCAATCTTCGGTCGATCCAACTTTAGGTTGTTCGGATATTGGTGCACTCCACTTTTGTCCGTCGAGGAGGATTTCTGCTGGACCTGCTGGACCCATTACCTCAATGAGCGTCATGGTTCTTGAAGGTACATCTGGTGTTAGAGCTGGTATGGTATTAAGTGTTGCTGGTAGTGGTGTTGGAACAACGACGGGAGCTGTTGTTACTGTGATTTGCATTATCTGACCTACTGTTTGTGGATCTGCTGGAGCTCCTGCGGGGAATGGCGCTTTGGCGGTATTCTGAAGAATTACTTTTGTTCCGGGTGCTAGGCCTGAGAAATCAACTAGGATATCAGCTCTTTCACCTGGGGCGATGGTCAATGTTGTAAGGGGAACCGCTGTTGGAAGGTATCCACCATCGCTACCAATCTGGGTGAAGGCCATCTTGTTAGAGAAGCTAAGTGTATAGAAGCGTGCATTCGAACCATCTAGTAGTCGGAAGCGGTATTGTCTAGGCTCCACGTTCAGATTTGGCCATACTTTACCATTTACCATAATAGTGTTGCCGAAGAATTCAGGCATCCAGTACGGATGAATAGTTGGGTTCATGCCAATTGTTGGGAACCAGAATGAGCCATCAAGGTTGAATGTTCTATCCTGGATTGCTATGGGTATTTCATATTGTCCGCTTGGCAACGATGAAGCAATTGTATCAACAGGGTCTCTGAGGAGGTAGAAACCGGCAAGTCCAGACATAACATTGATTCGAGTAATGCCTAACGCATGATCATGGTACCATAGGGTAGTAGGCAACTGTGTGTTTGGGTAAGTGAAAGTGGCTGCATTAGTATCGGTAGCGTCCAAGGAATTGTATGCTGAACCCTTAAGCCCATTCACTGTGAACCAAGAGTCTGGATGGCCATCTGAGGTTGACGCTACTTCACCGCCATGAAGATGCGTAGCGATGGGGACTGGACTTTGGGCTAGTGGGTAGCCTGGTGGGTACGCTGTGAAAGGCGCCATTGGCATACCTAAATTATTAGGGTCTGCCCAGTGGAGAGTTGGATCTACAGCAAACATGTGTGAAAGTGGATTAGCTGCTGTTCCCAGATTATTAACCCATTTAACCCTTATTGGGATTCCTCTCGTAGCTTCAAAGGTAGCTGCTGGTGAGTTTCTGAAGTAAACGAGTCCTACGGTCGTCTGGATTAGGCCTCCGTAGCCCCATACTTTTGTTTGAGCAAAACCAGTAGGGTTACCGAGGGCATCAACGGTTGGTAATATCTGTTCGTAGAACTCGGTCACATCTATAACGTAATCGTGCTCGATCACATTACCTAAAGCATCAGTCACAATTGTAGGCACATATACGGGTGGAGTAACAAGCTGGTTCACGAATTTGGGAATGGTTGTTGGATCCAAAAGCACTTGAGCGGGCTTAACTGCAAATACTAGCGATACAACAGAAAATACCAAGGTCGACATTAGTACGAGGGCTAGAGTTAACGACAAGACAGATGTTGTTTTTTTCATTTTTATCCAACAAATCCGTCCTCAAACCCTCATATATGTATTTGTAACTGTGATAGCACAGTAACAACTCACACTTCCAATAATTTAGTCCTTTTAACGAGAATTGAATTGCTTGGGGGTGCACCGTGAGTGTATCGTAAAAACCTCAAATGCAACTCTTTCTTCTTAGTAAAAATAAATATGTATTGGTCATAGTCCTCTTTGCTAAAAAATCGACAGCTACAGATCTTGACAAATCCGTTCTCAGAACTTCGGTATTTTGGGTGAAGAATAGTAGTTGTTGAAAGTCTTCGAAGACTTGAATTAAACAATTACAATATTTTCATAGTGACATCTTTGTAGTCAGCAATCAATGTTACCTTAGTTCTCACAACTATCGGTTTGAAACCATACTTTTTGGCGAGTTCGAGTTCTTTTTTATTCCTCTTTGATAAATCTTGTCTTCTACAACATAATAATTCTTTCCCTTTCTCGCTATATAACAACTGTGTTCTACCAACACAGCTGTCTCCCTACGTTTTCTGCTTCCATCTTGGGTTAATCATCCTCCAAATGAAGATGAAAAACAACAATACCAGAACGACTAGTGGATGCGACTCATTTGAAGAATGCTTAAGAGTATTCATATTGGGTGGATTCTTCTGTAATTTCCTTGAGGTTACCATTTTGTTCCATAGAACCCAGATTTTTTTATGGCTTTGAGTATCTTCATGTTCAAATGAAGACAAAGTAAGGAATCTTCTTAATCTCTTCGAGCAATGCTTGCTTTTCTAGAACTAATTTTCAGGTTAGGTTTTCTTCTTTGCGTTATGAAGACTGATCCTCCAAGATTTACGTGTTGAACAACTTCTGAGAAATCAATCTCATCCGCCTCTTCTACATGAACGCTCTGACCTTCATCGTTGTTCAAGAAGTAGATAATGAATTGAACTTCCACTTCTCCTTTGATATATGTTTGACTTAGGCTCTCCATCTCAGAATCCACCCGAAATAAACATGTGGGAAAGTAATTTTTATATATATGTGACTGTGACAATACAGTAACAATCAGGGTCAAAGGTAGAGATCCAAATTGTCAGAACTAGAAGATAACGCTAAGAAGTTGTGCGATTTCGGGCTTACCCCTTATCAAGCTAAGGTTTACTTAGCCGTAGTTCAACTTGGTTTAGCTTCAATCAGCAGGATCTCGAAGCTTTCAAAGGTTCGTCGAGAAGAAGTTTACAGAACGCTGCCAAATCTCGAGAAGGCAGGTTTGATTGATAGAGTATTGGGTAAACCATTAAAGGTCAGAGCTTTACCTGTCCAAGACGCACTTTCTATTTTAATTGACCATAAAAAAGAAGAAGCAAACAGAGAAATCTCAGAATTGATTGCTGAAAAAAGTGATTTCTTGAGGAATTTCAAAGCGAACAGCAAGAAAATAATGTTGGAAGAGGAAACACCAAATTTTGTTTTGATCTCAGAAAAGGACGCGATGATCAAGAGAATTGAATCTTTGATTAAGAGCGCACAGAAAGAGATCGACATCGTTGATTCTAGGGAAAATGTTACACGGCTTGCATTTAGCCACATTGAACCTCTCAAGAAAGCCCTAAAAAAGAATGTAAAAGTTCGCATAATTTCAGAATTGCCTGATGACGAGGATATTGTTCCAATAACTCTGGAAAAATATTTCCCCGGAAACTCTTTTGATCTCAAATATGTTGAGGATCTTCCAAGCTGCTATATTATCGTTGACAACAAAGAAACCATTATCGCTTCGGGAGCAAAGGATCTAGCTTTCCCACGAAAGAATCTTTGGACAAATGACTTCAGTCTAGTTGGGGTCTTACAAAGAAATTTTGAGGATCTTTTTCACTCCTCTGTAGACTGGAAGACCTTAATTTTTTCTCCTTCCGAAAAAATAAATCGAATAGTAAATCGTTTAAAACCTAGAGATCATATAATACTTGTTTACGACTCTGTAGAGACAAAACACAATTTCCTTTTCAGCTATATTAAAACTGGATTAGAAAATAACGAAGCTGCAGCATATGTATGTTCAGAAGAGAATCCGAACCAGATAAGAGAAGCTATGAAACAATTCGGCATTGAAGTAGAAAAACATGAAAGAACAGGTGCTTTAACCATTATCCACTACACTGATTTTTACATAATAGACGGAAAATTCAACACCACAAAAGTATTGGATTCATGGACCAAACTTTACAAAGAAGCACTAACGAAAGGATTCAAAGGACTAAGAGTCACAGGCGAAATGGGATTTTTCTTCAAGCATAATCTCACTAAAGAACTAATAGAATACGAAGATGCATTGCACAGAGTTCTTGACATCCCAATAGTTGCCATATGCGCCTACAGCACCAATATTTTGAACAGAAGTGAAGATCCTGTAAACATATACTCTGAATTGGTCAAAGCTCACGGTACAGTTCTTTTCACAGGAAAAGACAACAAACTAGGCACAATCGAGATTCGAAAAGCCTAGACCAGCCCCTTTTTCGATCGATCGATTTCTTTCAACTGACAGATTTATTTTTCAAATTTAAAAAAGAATTTGTATGCGATCATCGATCGAAACTTTATAGGACAAAAAATCGTTCAACCTTAATTGAGTTGTATGCGTAGAGGTCAAAAAGTTGTTTTAGTACTTGCATCCGCTTTCCTTACCGTAATTGCAGGTCTTGCGATTGCTTATGGAGTTGAAGTTTGGATGCGTAAAACAAATCCCTTAATGGATGTGCCGAGTGCGGAGTTTCTAAAAACCGTCAACACGACCACAGTTAGAGTAGGTGACATTCTCAGGGTTAACGTTTTCATAGGTTGGCATGGTCATGTGCTTCCAGAATTCACCCGACACGTTAAGACTGTCGACTGTATCAAGAAGATTTCTTCATTCTCATAAATGGAAGCAACATTTGCGAATATCTCGGTGGAGGACCTGGCCCGGGCTTCACATATACACTTAGAGTTGTAGGAGGCCAAGGCAAAACCGTTCAATTACCATCGCCAAAATTCTATTTGGACGGTGTCGAGATACCATTAAGTGGCATAAGTCCATTGATTCATATAGGTTCGCAAAGCGATTACATACATGCGTTGGAAGTGGGACTTATTGCGCGCGCTTTCTGTAATATCTGTAATTCCACAGAAGCCATGCTATTACACATGCATCCGTTTGCCCAAACAAGCGGAATGAAGTGGGGATACATGATGGCCGTGCTATTTTTTTCAAAAAACTTAGTTGATTCAATAAGCGTTCGGTTAATAAGCCTTAACGAACTCAATCTTCTTGGAAGAGGTAGTGGATATTGTCACCTTCAGAACCTCTTTGACGATCTCATACCCAAAAAATTGGGGGAAGTATTCTCTTACACATGTAATGGTAGCCCGGGAGAGATGACTACACACGTTTAAATTACACGTTTTTGCAGAAACAATTAGAAATTTGAACGCCATCCCAGATAGGTTCTAGGTGCCCGGGATAGATTCAGGATTTGCGTTTAAGTACTAGCGTCAGATCCTCCTAAGATCTGTAACTTTCATGCTGAACTCTTCTTCATGCTCAATGATGAATTCATCGCTTGTTATTAGAGGTAACTGGTATTTTCTGGCTGTTGCTACGTGGAAGGAGTCAAAGTAGTGTAGTCTCCTTGGTCCTCCGTATGTCCTGTAGAGTTGGAGCGCATCATGAGCTAGCTCGACTGTTACCAACATAGGGTTGTGAGGTATTTTCCTCATAGCGTTTAAGAAAAGTATCGCATTATCGATGGATGACCCTCCGCTCCTGAGCGCTGATGCTATTTCATCGTAAACTTCCGAGCACACGTAAAGCTCGGTCTCGCCTCTGCCTGCAGCAAGTACCACTTTCTCGCTATGGGATGATAAATCGTCCCCAGTAAGGTAGGAGAAGAAGAGGTCGGCTTCTACTTGAACTTTAGAGGGAAGACTCATCGGCGTCCCTCTTCAATGAACTTCTCCAACTTCTCTTCAATCTCATCCCAAGTAAATTTCACGATGCCGCTCAAGCTGCCCTTCATGTTTTTGAGTTCCGAGAGTTCCGTCCTCTCTTGGCTGAGCTTTCCAGATTGTTTCTCAACTTCTCCTTCTAGAATTTCTCTAATCAAAGCAAGGGTATAAGATGCGTTTTGTGTTTCACGCTGATAGTGTCCTGGCCTATAAGGGTTCACCTCAACCTTCACGAACTTCTCCCATACTCTCTGGAAGTCTTTTTTTGTGATATGACGAGGCATTTTAGTTGAAAGAGGCATCACTATGATCTCATCGTATGAACCGTCATATACTGCTTTGAACTCACGACGCGTCGAAATCGTTGTCAGCATTGTCTCGCTCGAATATCGGTTTCGCACCTGTACCCACACAGACTCGAAATCCATCATTCAATCACTCAATTAATAAATCAACCACACCATCCTATAAAAGTTTCCTTAAACTCCATCAGAAAACCTTGGCGAACAACGACCCAAAAAGCGATAAATGTTTCCGAGCACTCTTAAATTAAGCTCCAGATTCCCTAAATATCTAAATAGAAAAATGCTCAAACGAACAGCAAGTTTAGTAGCCCGGGAGAGATTCGAACTCTCGTCGGCGGGTCCAAAGCCCGCTATGCTTGTCCGCTACACCACCGGGCTTCGTTGGCTGTGTTTTCTCTTTTCCTTTCCCGAGTATTAACCTTAGCGTTCTTGGGGAGAAGGGCCGTGCACATAGAGGGAAGTATGTAGCAGAATTCTAGTGCAGGTCAGCTTGCGCAGAAAGACTATAAATGTAGGGTTGGTTTAGTATGCGCAAAAGTTGACCCTGGTTTTGCACGCTTAGCGAAGCTCATATGCGTCTATCAGGGTGACGTGTCTATGAGATAGCCGCTGATTCTCTTGTCTATCTTGAGGGGCTGAAAAAGGATTAATGTTTCCATAGCAGTTTGCCAGACAATAGCCTGTAAGAAAAGCCGGAAGTCTGAACTGGCAAATCAAAACTGATATTAGGATGGCAAGCCTTTCCTCTAGAAGCATTAGGAGGAGAAGCAATCCACGTTTGCAGTTGGACACATCGCCCTAGGATATACTATTGGGAAAGCATCAGCAAGATTGCTAAGAGTCTCTGACCTAAATGTCCCATTTATTATCACACTCTCCGTAATTCCAGACATAGATCTTCTCATCCCAATGGTAAGGCATCGAGGCCCAACCCACTCACTCCTAGTCGAACTCTTCCTACTCCTGCCCCTCCTTTTGTTACTAAGAAGAAGAGCTTTACCCTACATACTGGCTCTGACTCAACACTCAGTGATAGGAGACTACATAGCTGGCCAAACACAGCTTTTTTGGCCAATAACAGCTGCCAGTTACGGGCTTGGAATGGACATAGAGGGCCAGCAAAATCTGGCAGTGGAATGGATAGCGTTCACTGCATCAATCATTCTGATGCTTGAGACTAAAGACTTTCACACGCTCCAGCAACAACACACATTAAACCTGACCCTCTCTATACCAACGTTCACTGTGATGCTTCCCGCCACTCTGAGTATCCCTCTGCATGTACCGTTAAGCCTCATGCCACCACACCTGTTCTTTTCGTCTCTCTTCCTTCTGTCAATAATCCGCTCCTTACAAACGGCAAAGTGACTTCGCGGCAGTGAAGCCCCAATCCAAGTCATGATATCTCGAACAAGAAGTCGTTCAGAACGTCATTTGCCTTCTCTCTTTTCTTTTGATGTTGCATGAGGAACTTCTTGACTTTACCTGAGAGCATCTGCTTATGTTCGCCACAGAGGAGCTCGCCTGACTTGCATTCTTCGCATATGCTTTTCAGTTTCTCGTCGTCTTCCTCAAAGAGGTAGTACTCATAGTAATAGACGGGGCACGTTGATGGGTCTCCGCCAAGGCGTCTTTGCTCTTCAATCGTTGGCCTCCCACCCGTAAAGGCGTCTAGGATCTTCTTCTCAGCCACCTCCGGAGAGTCTGTGGTGAATATGCAGGTTTCGGGAAGAGAAGCCGACATCTTGCCGCCTTTTCCTAGCCCCGGCAGAAACTTGCAGTGAATCTGAGCTGGCTTGAAGTAGCCAAGCTTCGAAGCTATGTCGCGAGTAACCCTCCAGTATGGGTCTTGATCTATCGCCGCCGGAATCAAACATGGCACATTCTCACCTGTTAGTGCGGCCTCCAGGAAGCAAGGAGCCGCTTGAATCGCCGGGAAGAAGATTATGCCAATGTTTGAGCTCTCGTTGAAGCCAAAAGTGGCTTTCACCGTGGAGAACGTGATGCGCTTGGCGATCTGCACGGCCAACCTGTAAAGGGTTCCTGAGTCTCTTACATCGATGATTATCCTTGTCTTCTTCGGGTCGAAACCTGTGGCGATCACATCCAAAGCGTTGTCATAAGCGAACCCAGTGGACTTTTCGAGCGTGAACTCGGGGTGTATCAGAAACTTCTCGTCATCCGTCATCTGAAAATAGAGTTTCGAACCGAACACATCCTGCAAGTGCTTCGTGAAAATCCAAGGAACAAGGTGACCTATGTGAACGGGACCGGACGGACCCCTGCCCGTGTAAAGTACAAACTTCAGACCGGACTCGTACATATCAAGCACCCAGTCAAAGTCTCGGTGAGAGAAGAATAGTCCCCTTCGCAGTTGCAGATGCAGCTGACCGGTGTGTTTCTGAACCCTCTTCAGAAGGTCGTCTGTTACTGGCTGAGTGCCAAACTCCTCAATTAGGCGACTATAGTCGATCTTGCCTGAAACCGTCCAAGGCGTGACGACCATCTCTTCCTCGTTGTTGGACATGATCCGGCACCTTCCGTAACCCTGTCAAGACAAGAGGTCAGTTCGAGTTAATAATGTTAATTGGCCTAGAACACCATAGGTCTTTGAAAGGATTGAGAACTATTCGAGCCACCGGGCTTAGGATGCCGCGCAGTTAGAGCGCTTTAAAGTTGTTGAACCAGTTCTCGTAGGCCGTTAGTGACTCCTTGGATATGCTAGGTTTCCTTTTCTGAAGAACCTCAAGGAAATCTGCCATGCTTATCCTTCGTGGCTCTGCTTTGCTATTTGCCAGCCCTGCCTCGAAGAGTTCGGTGTTAACCTTGAGCTGTGCGGACTGACACACATCCATCACGTCGCTTCCAGAAAAGCCTTCAGTCAACCTTGCCAGTTCCTTGAGGTTCACGTCTGACGATATCTTCAAACAGCTGATGTATAGTTTGAACATTTCAAGTCGTTCCCCGTACGTTGGAGGAGGGACATAGATCCTTTTCTGAAACCTCCTGATAAAGGGCAGATCTAGGTTCCAAGGTTTGTTTGTAGAACCGACCACGTAGACATGGATCGGGTTCTTCTTGTCTATTATTCCATCCATCTCCTTTAGGAACTGGTTCCGCACCCTCGTTTCCCCGCCTACCTCGAGTCGGTGGACACCCATCAAAGAATCGAGTTCATCGATGAAGACTATTGATGGCGTGTCTTTGGCTGTTCTTCTTGCAGTGTTGAACAATCTTGCAACATTCCTTTCAGCCTCGCCTAACCACTTGGACATGATCGACGCCGCGTCAACAGAGATGAAAGTGGCCTTGATCTCGTTCGCAACAGCGGCGGCAAGCAGAGTCTTCCCGCAGCCTGGGGGACCGAAAAGGAGGATTCCTTTGGGCCATCCTAAGGGAAAAATATCTGGCCTAATCGAAGGGTAAACAACAGATTCTTTGACTGCTTTCTTGGCGTCTTCTAGACCGACTATGTCTTCCCACTTGACTCTTGGGGGTTCTTTTATGATCAACTCGTCAAAAGGTCCGCTACTAACCGTCTGAGTTGCTTCTTGGTTCGGGTTCTCGCTTTGAGTTGGGCTGTCGCCCCAATAGTCCCCGAGTACCCTTATCCTTGTCCTATAAACTTCAGCTCGCTGCACATAGATTCTGTTCAAACGATGGTTAGGATAGTAACTAACAAGTCTGAGTAGGCAATCAACAGCGCTTCTATAGGCTGCGACAGCCAACTCCTTCTTGCCTTGACGGTCTAAGCTCACCGCTTCCTGGGCGGACTTCACTGCACTCTTCTCGAGCTCTTCCATGGCGCTCATTCAAGTCACTTTTCAATCTTAATCTTCCCTTTTCGGTTCAAGGCCTCAAGAGCCTCAAGTACCTTGACAGGAGGCAGATTCAGCTCTTGTGCACATTTCTTGACGTTCATTTCGCCATTGTGTCTTTCAATATAGTCCATCACCAACTCCTCGGAAAGCAGGTTCTGGGGCCCGTCAAAAGCGTTTGGTGAACCATCGCTTCCGATGTTGGAGGAATCTTCGCCAAAGTAGACTTCAGATCCATCGGCAGTCAAGGCAACTAGGGGTTGGGTGGACTTAACGGGCCTCGGAATCTCTAGGTCAACGGGCGGCTCAGGAATTCTGCTCTGCAGCTCCTGCTCAGCGAAGTCCGCAGCTTCTTTAAGAATGGCTTCGGTCGTCGCATCATTGAGTATAAGTGGCTCGGGAGCTGTTAGACTGACTTGGGTTTCATCTAGTACATCGCTTATTGCCCTGTTAAGCTTGTCCATTTCGGGTGTGATAGCGGGCATAATGTTGGCGACAAGTCCCAGAGCTTTCTTGACGTCAACGAATACCCCCTTGAGCGACTCAAAGGTCGTCACCGCCGTCTTGAGAGTCTCTAGCCTCAGGATCGCCCGTTCCACAGCTAGTTGAGTTTGACGCACAACAGTCAGTATCTTCCTGATCTCGACTATCTCATTAGCGTAGATCGTGGCTCTGGCTTTTGACCCTTTCTTAAGATGATAGCTACATGCGTTAAAGAGCTCCTGATCCCTCCTCCCCAGCTTCGAAGCCGCGAACTCCAACCTCGAATAGTACTTTCCAAGTTCTGTTGTGGCTTCGAGGACAACCTCGCTGATCGATCTTCTACCCTTCTGGAAGAGGTCTTTGATCAACAGAGCTCACCACTAGATCGAGAGAAGCTTACGTCAGAAAGGCCTATTCTTGTGTCATGCGTACAGTGACGGGCTCTTTCTCTTCAGTCGGCTCGGTCGATGGCTCAGTCTTGCTTTCAACGACAGCTGGTTGAGGCTCGGCTATGGGTACAGCCTGAGATGCTGCTATGGGTTCAGCTATAGGCGCTGGCTTCAGCTCCTCCTCCTGCCCCAGAAGAATGCTTGAGACTCTGTCCTTGTTCTTGAGAAGGCTCAGCTTCTTCTGCGACGTGTTCTTGGTCTCCTTGAGGATTGAGAGGAGAGATGCTTGGTAGACCTCATCTTTCACGTTGCCTATCCCATACTCAATCTCCAAGAAGGTCCTAGCCACTTGCAGTATTTTGATGAACTCTTCCTGAGCTTTGACCTGCTTATCTAGATCCTCTAGGAGGTTCTGAGCCTCAGTTGTCATCTCTGTTAGGGCCTTGTCGAATTCCTTGCATAAGTTCTCGTAGATTTCCGACGGGATGACTTTGCTCTCTGAAAGCTTCTCCAGGACTTGCCTCTTCTTCTTTATCACTGGGAACTTCTCGGCCAAGTGTTCTACTCTCTTGTCGACATATGATGATAGAGATATGTCGTCTTTGTTGGCCTTCAGCCTATCCACCGGGTACTTGATGAACTTCCCGTACTTGTTTTCGACTAGGACTTCTTCGACTCGACCGAGGGTGTCGATGAGAAAGGACACGATCTTTCCGATCTCTCGGTTGCTCTCGTCTTTCACATGTTTGCCGATCAGCCTTGAAGCGTCTATGATGGAACTCACTATCTATCTCTCCTGTCACGGGGTGAATCCGAAGTCTTGTGGGAACCCAGTCTCTTGCTTGAGCGTAGGAAGCTCGGGGAATCTCTCCTTCATCTTCTGTTCAGCAACGACTGCCGCTTCGCTGAGGATCTTTCTTGCGTCTTCGCTTGCGACTTCGAAGTCTGGGCTGGTTCCTGTCGTCTGGCCTGCTTCGACCATGATATCGTTGAGCATCACTCCGACTTGTTCGAGTTCTCTCTCGGCATTGGGCAAGATTCCAGCTATTCCTGATCTGACACTTTGAAGAACCTTTGCGGCAGGCGCCAAGTTCACCACCGTGTTGCCCAATTGCGTCACAGTTCTCAACCTGAGAACAACTCTCTCTAGTGCCAGCTGAGAATTCATCATGAAGTTCGCCATCTTCCTCAGCTCTGCCAACTCGTTGGCGAAGATTCGGGCTCGCTGAACCTGATCTTTGGAGTAAGCATCGACGACTTTGGAGAAAAGGTACTTGTCTCTGTCGGTGAAACGGGTCAAAGCACTGTCCAAGTACTGTATCTGCGCCTCAATCCTTCTTGTGGCTAGCTCAATCTTCGATTTGAGCGGCACGGACGGCCTAAGAGCGCCCTTGAATCCGCTCGAGTCTTTCTCTTCCCATTTCTTGATGAACTTCGATGACAATCAATGCTCACCTCCCTAAAGGGACGGGCTACGAGAATTAGAACCTTGTTATTACGCTCAGATCGCTACCATATATATGGTCGTATAGCACGTGCTAGCGGCTGTTGATGTGCCTTTTGCACCTTCGACCTCAAAGTGGGGCACAGAGGCCCTCTGCTTTGCCAAAAAACATGACAAACTCAGACTTGTGAAAACTCACGGATCGGTTCCTTGGCGACCGTTGGCTTGGTACCTCCTCTGATCTCATCTATCTCGTCGATTGCCTTCTGTACGTCGTCTTTGCCCAAGTGGACTGACAGAGCGATCTCGGCACGGTATCTTCCAGCAGGGCCGAGCTTGACAACTCTGTTCTTCTCTCTTTCAAACCGCTTGGGATTCGGGAAGCCCGTGCCCGGTTCAAGCCCGACGACGTAGCCTTCATCTTTTGAAGCCGTGTTCTTCCACAATGTGAAGTACGGAAGCTGCTTCACTGAGAAGGATAGAGAAGCCGCTTTGGTTTCATCGCTGTTCACAAGCATCACCTTCGTTCGTCCTTTGCTGTCGGCAAGTAGCTCCATAAAGAAGACTTGCTCGACAAACCCCTTTGTAGGCAAACCGAATACGTTGAAACTGTCAACGCCTTTCGCAGCGGCCGCGTCTCTTGGCGCAACACACCGGAACGGCGCCACTAACCGCCCGCCGTCTTCCAAGAACGGGCTGCCATAGTTGCAGTGATACAGCAGCTGCATCTCATCTCGGATACCGCGGAGGTTCTCGACAGTGTCCAGAACTTCTATTGTGTTGCTCTCCGGAGTCGTAACTACTGAGGTGGTCAGCTTCAGGTTGGAACCGAACATTGTTCTTTCGCAGACGGTTCCCTCAACACCCATCTCGTGGGGCGGCCGCAGTCCGACCCTGATCTTTACTAGGTTTGCAGGAAGGTTCGCGATCCTTCCATGGAGAGTCAGCATAACGTTCTGCTCTCTGCCTTGATTGTCTCTGACTATGTCGATGGCAGGAGCGCCGAAGCTGCTGAGACCGCATCGAACAACCCACTCGTTGAAGCCGTCAAGCCACCCCAATCCGCCCCTGGCTTCAAGGGTAATGTGATGGGGGTGAACAAGGTTCTTAACGGGAGAGTCCCAACCTAAGAAGGCGCCTCCGTATTCTCCTTTCCAGATGCCCATGCCTCGAGTTGGGACAACAACAAATGAGAGGCACCCATTGTCAACGGTCACGATGTCCACACTGTCTGAAACACCACCGTAGAGTCGCCGCTTGCCGATTCTCCATCCTTGGCCTAACCCCAATTCATTACTTGAGACGTCCCACCGTTCCACGTAGACGTTGTTCTCAACATCCGTCAGGATTTTCTCGGAGAATCGTTCATCTAGTCCAGAAGCTTTCGTTGAAGCAACCATGACTTCTCACCAGACTATACTTGCAGCTATGAAGGCTTAAAGACTTCGCGAGACGGCTATCCGTCTAGACAACGAGAATCTTCGACTTGTCAGCGGCACGGTCTTGATATCGGGAGGTCGCCGATTGGCTAAAGCTCGAAAGTTTTAAGCCAACTTTAGGTTAGTGTTTCCTCTAGTGGTGAAAGCGGATTGCGGGATGTCACGCAGGGGCGACTGCTTCTCGCATTGAGTCTCCTAACTATGGCCGTGTACTTCTGTGCCATCTTCCTAGCTCCCTCGGATGCTCGGTTTCTGGGACGAACCATTAGCGAGTGGGCCCTGATAATACCTGTCATGCTCATCGTCTACCTGTTCCTTGTCGTAGTCGCCTGGATAGGCTGGGCAATGGCGACCACGCCTCCTCCCTTGCCTATGAAAGGGAAAGACACGAGCAAGGAGGAAGAGAGCAAGAAGGAAAAGAAGGGAACCATCTAGGGTGAGGGTTGGCCCGGCTGCACAGTTTCACCTTGGCGTTGAGTTGCTGTTTCGGCACGCGGTTCAGGAAACCGCGACCAGTGTTCGTGAACGATTTTCCAC
>Ga0315307_1000219_pt1 | contig 23305 bp, 36 predicted proteins | sample TDP2_MG_FD_203079 | JGI IMG/M metagenome (GOLD analysis project Ga0315307, IMG submission 203079) | Freshwater sediment microbial communities from Lake Towuti, South Sulawesi, Indonesia - TDP2 | ecosystem: Environmental > Aquatic > Freshwater > Lake > Sediment | place: Indonesia: South Sulawesi...
AGTGGGACGGTGGTGACCGGGAGGGTGGAGCGGGGGCTGGTGAAGGTGGGGGATGAGGTGGAGGTGGTGGGGCTGCACCCGGAGCCCCGCCGGACGGTGGCGACCGGGGTGGAGATGTTCCGCAAGCTCTTGGACCAGGGGCAGGCTGGGGACAACATCGGGGTGCTCTTGCGGGGGGTGGAGCGCAAGGAGGTGGAGCGGGGGCAGGTGCTGGCCAGGCCTGGGACCATCACCCCCCACACCAAGTTCCAGAGCGAGGTGTACGTCTTGTCGGCCGCGGAGGGGGGTCGGCACAAGGCCTTCTTCTCGGGATATCGGCCCCAGTTCTACTTTCGCACCACGGACGTGACCGGGGTGATCCAGCTTCCGGAGGGCAGGGAGATGGTGATGCCCGGGGACAACGTGACCATGGGGGTGGAGCTGATCCAGCCGATTGCCATGGAGGAGGGCTTGCGCTTCGCCATCCGGGAGGGGGGCAAGACCGTCGGCGCGGGAGTGGTGGCCAAGGTGGTGGCCTAGGGGCCGGTAGGGCCGGTCCGTAAGGTCAACAAGGAGCGTGATGCTGTGGAGCCGCGGAGAAGGGTAGATGCGGAGAGCTGAGCGCAGAGGGCCTGGGGAGCGGATTCGCATCCGCCTGAAGGCCTTCGATCATCGGGTGCTGGACCAGTCCGCGGTGCGCATTGTGGACACCGCGCGCCGCACCGGAGCCCGCATCGCGGGGCCGATCCCGCTTCCCACCGAGATCAACCGGTTCTGCGTCATTCGCTCTCCTTTCATTGACAAGGAGTCAATGGAGCATTTCGAGATGCGGACCCACAAGCGGCTGATAGACATCCTGGAGCCCAGCCCGGAGACCATCAACGCGCTGATGCGCATTGACCTGCCGGGCGGGGTGGATATCGAGATCAAGCTCTAGACGAGCTTGCAGGGGGCGGGGCGCGGACCCGCCCCACCGGAGGGTCGGTCGTGAAGTCGGTTCAGAAGGCCCTGCTGGGGCGAAAAGTGGGCATGACCCAGGTCTTCGGCGAAGGCGGTCAGGCGATGGCCGTGACCGTGATCTTGGCCGGCCCCTGCTATGTGGTGCAGCGCAGGAGCACCAAGAAGGAGGGCTATGACGCGCTCCAGCTCGGGTATGAGGAGGTGCCCGCCAAGCGGCTGAACAAGCCCCGCGCTGGACATCTGCGGCGCGCCGCGCAGCAGGCGCAGGCCGACATCCCTACCTTGCGCCACCTGGCGGAGTTCCGGTTCGCAGACTGCGACGCCTACCCCGTGGGGGCGAAGCTGGAGGCAGGCCTATTCGCGGTGGGCGAGACAGTGGACGTGACCGCCATCTCGAAGGGCAAAGGCTTCGCCGGAGTGCAGAAACGCCACGGCTTCAGTGGCGGCCCTGGCAGCCACGGCTCCATGTCTCACCGCCGGCCCGCCTCGGGTGGCGCCACCGACGCGGCCCGCACCTTCCCGGGCACCAGGAAGCCGGGACACATGGGCAGTGTCCGCACCACCGTCAAGCGCCTCCGGGTGCAGATGGTGGACGCGGAGAGAGGGCTGCTGGCGGTCTACGGCGGGGTGCCTGGCCCCAGCGGTGGGCTGGTGATGGTGATCAGTCCGGCCGCCCCGGCGGCGAAGGCGAGCCGGGAGGGCAAGTGAGCGTGGCCACACTCCCTGTCTACAACATCGCCGGCGACCAAGTCGGGGAGCAGGAACTCCCGGGCGTGTTTCTGGGGGAGTCGCCGAACCTCGGTGTGCTGCACCAGGTCGTGGTGGCCGAGCTGGCGGCCCGGCGGCAGGGCACGGCCCACACCAAGAAGCGGAGCGAGGTGTCGGGAAGCGGGCGGAAGCTGTGGCGCCAGAAAGGCACCGGGCGGGCCCGCGTGGGCGACCGCCGGCCGCCCCATCGGATTGGCGGCGGTCGGGCGACGGGCCCGCGGATGCGCTCCTATCGGCAGCGCCTCCCCGCAAGGCTCAAGGAGGAGGCGCTGCGCTCCGCGCTCGGCGCCCGGGCGGCGGCTGGAGAGATCCTGCTGCTGGAGCCCTTCGAGCTGACCGAGGCCAAGACCCAGGCCCTGGCCGAAGTGCTGGAGGCGGTCGGAGGCAGGGGGAGCGCCCTCCTCGTGCTCGGGCAGGCCGATGAGAGAATTGCTCGCTGCGGCCGGAATCTCCCCGGCCTGAGGGTCGCGGAGGCGGCGGGGGTGAGCGCGGCACAGGTGATGGCCGCCCGCAAGGTGATCTTGACCACCGATGCCCTCCCCCGGCTGGAGGCGCGGGTCGCATGAAGGACTTCAGAAAGATACTGATCCGGCCCATCCTGACGGAGAAGAGCGTGGCCCAGACGGCGCGCCGCAAGTACACCTTCGAGGTGGCGAGGACCGCCACCAAGGTCGAGATCCGCCAGGCGATCGAGCGGCTGTTCGCGGGGACTCGGGTGGCCGGCGTCAACACCATGACCATCCACGGCAAGCGCCGGCGGCTGGGCGGCTATCGGCGCAGGGCGGCGCGCACCGAGGGCCGGACGGCCACCTGGAAGAAGGCGGTGGTCACCCTCACCGAGGGTACTATCCCGGCCTTCGAGGGGCTCTAGGCCGTCGCGGGTCGAGGAGCAAGCATGCCAGTCAAAGGGTATCGCCCGATAACTCCTGGGCGGCGGTTCATGACCCAGGTCGAGCGCTCGGGGGTCTCCTCAGAGGGCCCCGAGAAGAGCCTGCTGGCCCCGCTCAAACGGACCGGGGCGCGAGACAACACCGGCCAGGCGAGCCTGCGCTTTCGCGGCGGCGGGCACAAGCGGCGCTACCGGGTGATTGACTTCAGGCGGGACAAAGACATGGTGCCAGCGCGCGTGGCGCGGATCGAGTATGATCCCAACCGCTCGGCCCATATTGCGCTGCTCCACTACGCGGACGGGGAGAAGCGCTACATCCTCGCGGCGGCCGGCATGGAGCCCGGCGAAGTCGTGATGTCCGGGGTGACGGTGGGTGCGAAGGCGGCGCGGAGCGGCGACACCCTGGAGATCCGGCCCGGCACCGCCATGCCGCTCCAGGGGATCCCGGTGGGCACGGTGGTGCACAACATCGAGCTGATGCCGGGGCGGGGAGGGCAGCTCTGCCGGAGCGCGGGCAGCAGCGCCCAGTTGATCGCCAAGGAGGGCAAGTTCGCCACCCTGCGCATGCCCTCCGGCGAGATGCGCATGGTCTACATCGGCTGCCGCGCCACCGTCGGGCAGGTGAGCAACCCCGAGCACAGCAACATCAAGCTGGGCAAGGCGGGCCGCACCCGATGGCGGGGCCGGAGGCCCCACGTGCGGGGGGTGGTGATGACTCCTCGGGATCACCCCCACGGCGGGGGCGAGGGCCGCAGCCCAGTGGGGCGCAAGAGCCCGGTGAGCCCGACCGGCAGGCCCGCGTTGGGCCAGAAGACCCGGGGGAAGAAGCCGAGCGACAGGCTGATTGTCAGGCGGCGGAGCGCGAAGTAGGAGAAGGCAGGCTGACCATGGCGAGATCCCTCAAGAAGGGCCCCTACGTTCATCCGAAGCTGCTGAGGAAGGTCCACCAGATGAACGCCTCCGGGGAGAAGCGGGTCATCAAGGTGTGGGCGCGCGCCTCCACCGTCGTGCCCGAGATGATTGGCCATACCCTGGCGGTGCACGACGGGCGCAAGCACGTGCCCATCTTCATCACCGAGAACATGGTCGGGCACAAGCTCGGAGAGTTCGCCCCCACCCGCCACTTCCGGGGGCACGGCCACCATACCGAGCGCTCGACCGCGCTCCGGTAGTCGGAGAACGGGCACTGGGATGCAGGCGAGAGCTGTTGCCCGCTACATCAGGATGTCGCCTCGCAAGGCGCGGCGGATGCTGCGGCTGATCCGGGGCCTGCCGCTGAAGGAGGCGCAGTCGCTGCTGGAGGTGATGCCACACCGGGCGGCGCGGGTGGTGCGGCGGGTGGTGGACTCGGCGGCCGCGAATGCGGAGAGCAACCACGGCATGGCCCGAGACGAGCTGTGGGTCGCGGAGGCCTACGCGGACGAAGGGCCCAGCATCAAGCGGGTGCGGTTTGCCTCCGCCGGACGGGTGGGGCGGATCCTGAAGCGGATCAGCCACATCAGCGTGGTGCTGAGCGACGAAGCGCGATGAGTCGAAGGGCTGCCTCAAGGAGAAGCTGATGGGACAGAAAGTGCATCCGATCGGGTTCCGGCTGGGCGTCATCCGGGACTGGGATAGCCGCTGGTATGCCCACAAGCGCACCTACCAGGAGTGGGCCCTGGAGGACGCCAGGGTGCGCGCCCTGCTGCGGCAGCGGTTTGCCGCCGACGGGTCCCGCCGGGGCGGCGGGCGGGGGCGGAACCGGGATGCCGGCATCAGCCGGGTGGAGATCGAGCGCGCCCCCAACATGCTCAAGCTCACCCTCCACACCGCCAAGCCGGGGATCATCATCGGTCGGGGGGGCCGGGGGGTGGAGGACATCCGTGCCGAGATCGAGGCGGTGGTGAGCCGCAAGGTGCACATCAACGTGCAGGAGATCCGGCAGCCAGAGCTGGACGCCCAGTTGGTCGCAGAGAACATCGCCTCCCAGATCGAGCGCCGGGTGGCCTTCAAGCGAGCGGTGAGGCAAGCGGTGCAGCGCACCATGAAGGCCGGCGCCCGGGGGGCCCGGGCGCTCTGCTCGGGGCGGTTGGGCGGTCAGGAGATGTCCCGCTCTTACGGCGACCGGGAAGGCAAGATCCCCCTCCATACTCTCCGCGCTGACATAGACTATGGGTTCACCGAGGCGCGCACCCCCTCCGGACACATCGGCGTCAAGGTGTGGGTCTACCGCGGCGACATCCTGCCCAAGGCGAAGCCAACGGAGGAGAGGCGAGAACGGCCCGCGGCGGCGGAGAAGCCGCGGCGAGGGTGGCGCCGGGTCGGGCCGGCGCGCCGCCGGGAGGTGAGCCCACAGGCTGCCCCAGCCGAGAGCCAGGCCGTGCCTGCTGGCGAGCCGAGCCCGCCGGCCCCGCCCCCGGCAGTAGAGGAGCGAGAGCGCCATGCTGATGCCATCGAAGGTCAAGTTCCGGAAACAGCAGAGGGGCCGCAGGAGGGGTAAGGCCAGCCGCGGCACCGCCATTGTTTCCGGCGAGTACGGCCTGATGGCCCTGGGCAACTGCTGGCTCACCAGCCGGCAGATCGAGGCGGCCCGGGTGGCGATGACGCGCTACATCCGGCGCGCCGGCAAGGTGTGGGTGCGAGTGTTCCCCGACAAGCCGGTGACGGCGAAGCCGGCCGAGACCCGGATGGGCTCCGGCAAAGGCTCGCCCGAGTACTGGGTGGCGGTGGTGAAGGCCGGCCGAGTGCTGTTCGAGATGGGCGGGGTGCCCGCGGAGGTGGCCCAGGAGGCGCTTCGCAAGGCCGCCCACAAACTGCCCATCCCCACCCGGGTGATCGGCCGGCCGGCAGTTGGGAGCGAGGCAAGTGAAGGCAGCGGCGCTTAGGGAGATGACGACACACGAGCTGCTGGAGCAGCTCGAGAGGGACCGCCAGGAGCAGTTCAACCTCCGCTTCCAGGCGGCCACTCAGCAGCTCGAGAACCCCCGGCGGCTCCGGGAGGTGCGCCGGAACATCGCCCGGATCCTCACCATTCTGCACCAGCGAGAGCGCCAAGGCCCCTGAGCCAGGAGAGAAACGGGCGATGCCGCAGCGAGGCAGACGGAAAGTGCGGGAGGGCTTGGTCACCAGCGACGTCATGGACAAGACCGTCGTGGTCGCGGTCCAGCGGCTGGTGCGCCATCCCCGCTACAAGCGGGTGATCCGTCGCACCGCCCACTACAAGGCTCATGACGAGCAGAACCAGTGCGGCGTGGGCGACCGGGTGCGGATCATGGAGAGCCGGCCCCTGAGCAAGACCAAGCGGTGGCGGGTGATGGAGATCGTGGCGAAGGCCAAGTAGCGGGGCCGAGCCGCGGCAGGAGGCTTCCGGACCATGAAGCTGGATGGGATCGAACGGTTGCGGAATGTGGCCCTGGTAGGCCACGGCCAGGCGGGCAAGACCTCGCTCGCCGAGGCCGTGCTCTTCGCCGCGGGTGTCACCGAGCGCCTGGGCTCGGTGGACGCCGGGTCCACGGTCTCCGACACCGACCCCGAGGAGATGGAGCGCAAGATCTCCATCTCGATGGCCTTCCTGCCCTGTGAGTGGGAGGGGCGGAAGATCAACCTGCTGGACACTCCCGGATACGCCGACTTCACGGGCGAAGTGGTGGCGGCTCTCCGGGTGGCGGATGCGGCCATCGTGGTGGTGGACGCCGCCGCGGGGGTCCAGGTGCAGACCCACCGCTACTCCCAACTGGCGGCGGGGCGAGGCCTGCCGCGGCTGGCGGTGATCGGGAAGCTCGACAAGGAGCATACGGGCTTCCCGCGGGCCCTGGCGGAGGTGCGAGAGCGGCTGAACTGCCCCGCCATCGCGCTCACCCTCCCCATCGGCAGCCAGGCGAACCTGCGAGGCGTGGTGGACCTGGTCAAGAACGTCGCCTGGCTGAGCGCGGAGGGCAAGGAGACACAGGGGCCGATCCCGGAAGAGATGGCCGATGAGGTGGCGCAGTACCGGAAGACCCTGATCGAGGCGGCCGCCGAATCCGACGATCAGTTGATGGAGAAGTACTTCGAGGAGGAGACGCTCTCGCCCGGGGAGATCGCCCAGGGGCTGCGCGCCGCGACCCTGGCCGGGAAGGTGGTCCCCACGCTGGCGGCGGCCCCTGCCCGGGGCGTCGGGATTCGCCCGCTGCTGGAGGCGGTGGTGGCGAACCTGCCCTCGCCCCGCGAGGCCGCGGCAGCGGTGGGCAGCAACCCGCGCAGTGGCGAGCAGCAGCAGCGGCCGCCCTCCTCGGACGCGCCCATGAGCGCGCTGGTGTTCAAGACCACCGCGGACCCGTATGCCGGGCGCCTCACCCATTTCCGGGTCTACTCCGGGACACTGCACAGCGACTCCCAGATCTACAACTCCGGCCGGGGGGAGCGGGAGCGGGTGGGCCCGCTGCTCACGCCCGCCGGCCGGCGGCATCAGGGCGTGCCCAGCATCTCGGCCGGCGATATGGGCCTGGTGGCCAAGCTGCACGTCACTGGCACGGGTGATACCCTGTGCGATGAGAGCAATGCCATCGTGCTGCCCGGCATCGAGCTGCCCGCCTCCGTGTTCTCTCTCGCCATCAGGGCCAGGTCGCGGGCCGATGAGGACAAGGTGGGGAGCGCGCTCGCCCGGATCGTGGAGGAGGACCCGACCATCCGCTTCTCCATGAACCCGGAGACCAAGGAGACCATCCTCTCCGGGATGGGCGATCTCCACCTGGAGATCGCGGTGAGCCGGCTGCAGCGCAAGTTCGGGGTGGCGGTCGAGACCGGCGCGCCGAAGATCCCCTACCGGGAGACGGTGCGGAGCAAGTCCCGGGTGCAGGGCCGGCACAAGCGGCAGACCGGGGGCCGGGGGCAGTTCGGCGATGTCTGGGTGCGCTTCGAGCCCCTGCCCCGGGGCGCGGGGTTCGAGTTCGTGGACGAGGTGAGGGGAGGCGCGGTGCCCCGCAACTTCATCCCCGCGGTGGAGAAGGGCATCCGCGAGGCGATGGAGAGGGGCGTGCTCGCCGGCTATCCGCTCACCGACCTGCGGGCCATCCTGGACGACGGATCGTCGCACCCGGTGGACTCCTCCGACCTGGCCTTCAAGACGGCCGGCTCGATCGCCCTCCAGAAGGGCGTGCAGGAGGCGGGCCCGGCGCTCCTGGAGCCCATCGTCGAGGTGGAGGTGGTGGTGCCAGCCGAGCAGATGGGAGATGTGATCGGCGGGCTCAACAGCAAGCGGGGCAACATCCTCGGGATGGAGCCGCGGGCGGACTTGCAGCAGGTGCGGGCCCTGGTCCCCCTGGCCGAGATGGCCACCTATGCCTCGGAGCTTCGCTCCCTCACCGGCGGCCGGGGCAGCTATACCATGGGCTTCTCCCACTACCAGGAGGTGCCCGCCCACCTCGCCCAGGCCATCATCCAGGCGGCCAAGCAGGAGAAGGGCGGCTGATACCATGGGCGGGGACTGCGCCGGTCCTGATAGGTAGTGACGATGATCCAACTGCGAACACGGTTGAAGGTTGCGGACAACTCGGGGGCGCGCCTGGTGGAGTGCATCCGCGTGCTGGGCGGGTCGAACCGGCAGTACGCCAGGGTGGGCGACACCATCGTCGTGGCGGTGAAGCAGGTCACCCCGGGCGCTCCCATCCAGAAGGGAGAGATGGCGCACGCAGTGGTGGTGAGGCAGACCCAGCCGCTGCGCCGGCCTGACGGCTCGGTCATCCGCTTCGATGAGAACGCGGTGGTGCTGCTGGGGGAGCAGCGCAACCCCAGGGGCACCCGGGTCTTCGGGCCCGTGGCCAGGGAGCTCAGGGAGCGGGAGTTCATGCGCATCATCTCCCTCGCCCCGGAGGTGATCTGATGAAGAGCACGGTGCTGCGCGCGAAGCGGCCGGTGAAGGTGCACATCAAGGCCGGGGATACGGTGTTCGTGCGGGCGGGCCGTGACCGGGAGGCGCGCCTCAGCCCGGAGGAGGTGGCCCGCCTCGACCCCGAGGGCCAGAAGCGAGAGGGGAACCGCCGGCCAGGCCGGAGAGGCCGGGTGCTGAAGGTGCTGCCGGACAAGAGGCACGTGGTGGTCGAGGGCATCAACATGGTGACCAAGCACAGCCGGCCCCGGGGCCGAGCCACCCGGGCGCAGCAGCTCCAGACCGGCCGCAGCCAGCAGCCGGGGCCCATCGCCATCGCCAACCTGATGCTGGTGTGCCCGCGATGCGACCGGCCCACCCGGGTGCGGCACGGCCAGGTGGAGCGCCGGCCGGTGCGCATCTGTCGGCGCTGCGGCGAGCCGGTTGACGCCATCAGGTAAGGGAGAGCCGATGACGGCGCGCAGGAAGAGAGAGGAAGAGACGCCCGGGGCGGTGGTGGAGGCCGAGCCTGAGCCGCGGCTGAAGCGGCGCTACCGGGAGGAGATCGCGCCGGCGCTGATGCGGCGCTTCGGGTACCGGCAGGTGATGGAGGCGCCGCGGCTCTCCAAGATCGTGGTGAGCATGGGTGTGGGCGCGGCCACCCAGGACCCGAAGATCCTCGACAATGCCATGCGGGACCTGGCCACCATCACGGGCCAGCAGCCGGTGATCTCCCGCGCCAAGCGCTCCATCGCCCAGTTCCGGGTGCGGCAGAAGAACCCCATCGGGTGCAAGGTCACCCTCCGTCGAGACCGGATGTACGAGTTCCTCGACCGGCTGATCAACCTGGCGCTGCCTCGCATCCGGGATTTCCGAGGGCTGCCTCCGGAGGCGGTGGACGGCCGGGGCAATTACAACCTGGGCCTCAGGGAGCAGAGCGTGTTCCCCGAGGTTGACATTGACAAGGTAACCCGCGTCCAGGGCATGAACGTGACCATCGTCACCACCGCCCGGACAGATGAGGAGGCCCTGGCGTTGCTCCGGGAGTTCGGCCTCCCGTTGCGGGAGACTTAGGACTCGGAGCGGAGGTCGGAGTGGCGAAGAAATCACTGATCATCAGATCTCAGCGACGGCCCAAGTTCCCGGTGCGCAGGCACAACCGGTGCCGGCTGTGCGGCCGCCCCCGCGCCTACCTGCGGCGGTTCGGGATGTGCCGCATCTGCTTCCGGGAGCACGCCCACCGGGGCGTGCTGCCCGGGGTGGTCAAGGCGAGCTGGTAGGGTGGAGCGCGATGGCCGTCACAGACCAGATTGCTGATATGCTGACCCGCATCCGGAACGCCAACCTGGCGCGCCAGGAGCACGTGTTGATCCCGGCCTCCCGGCTGAAGCTGGAGATCGCCAAGGTGCTCAAGGGCCAGGGCTACATCCAGAAGTACGACCTGGTGGATGACAAGCGCCAGGGCCAGCTCCGCATCCACCTGCGCTATACCTCCGGCCGGGAGCCGGTGATCGTCGGGCTGCGGCGGATCAGCAAGCCGGGAGTGCGGGTGTATGCGGACGCCGATCACCTTCCCCGCGTCATGGGAGGCCTGGGGATCGCAGTGCTCTCCACCTCCCAGGGAGTGCTCACCGATCGCGAGGCGCGCCGCCGCCGGGTGGGCGGCGAGGTCCTCTGCTACGTGTGGTAGGAGAGCTGCTATGTCCCGTGTCGGCCAGGCGCCCATTCCCTTGCCCGCCGGCGTGACCGCGGAGCTGAGCGATCATCGCCTGACGGTCCGCGGGCCGCAGGGGGAGTTGTCGCGCCCCCTGCCCGAGGCGATGAGCATAACTATCGAGCAGGCGGTCATCCAGGTGAGCCGCCCCACGGACAGCAAGCAGCACCGCGCCCTCCACGGCCTCACCCGGAGCCTCATCGCCAACATGGTCCAGGGTGTGCATCAGGGCTACCAGAGGGTGCTGGAGCTCTACGGCATGGGCTTCCGGGTGCAGCAGCAGGGCCAGAGGCTGAGCCTCCAGTTGGGGTTCGCCCATCCGGTGATCTTCGACCTGCCGGAGGGGATCAGGTCTCAGGTGGAGAGCTTCGTCCCCACCCTGGAGAACCAGTACCTGTCCTGCCGGGTGACGCTGCGGGGAATTGACAAAGAGCTGCTCGGACTGACCGCGGCGCGGCTGCGAGATACCAGGAAGCCCGAGCCCTACAAGGGCAAGGGGTTCCGCTACCAGGGAGAGCGGGTGCGGCGCAAGCCGGGCAAGGCCGCTCAGACCGCCGGCTAGTGGGCGAAGGGAGCGCAGGGAAGGTGATTGCGGGATATGGAGAGCGGGCTCGCCTCAGGCGCCACCGGCGGGTGCGCAAGCGGGTGCGCGGCAGCCAGGCCCGGCCTCGGCTGTGCGTCTTCCGCAGCCTGCGCTACATCTATGCCCAGCTCATTGACGACGACGGGGAGCGGACCCTGGCGAAGGCCGACTCCCGGGAGCCGGGTATGATTCCTGAAGCTAGCTCGAAGCGGGATGTCGCGGCCGCACGTCAGGTGGGCAAGGTGATCGGTGAGCGAGCGAAGGCGACTGGAGTCACCCAGGTGGTCTTCGACCGCGGCGGCTATCTCTACCACGGCCGGGTGAAGGCGCTGGCGGAGGGCGCCAGGGAGGCGGGGCTGGAGTTCTGAGCCCGACGAAGAGCGGTGTGCCGAGGAGAACCAGGGGATGACGGCAGAGAGATTCCGGCAGAGAGGGCGAGGCGAGGGGCTCGAGCAGGGCATATCGGAGAAGCTGGTGGCCCTCAACCGCGTGCAGAAGGTGCATCGGGGCGGGCGCACCCTGCGCTGGAACGCCCTGGTCGTGGTCGGCGACGGGGAGGGCTCGGTGGGCGTGGGCCTGGGCAAGTCCAGCGAGGTCCCGGAGGCGGTGCGCAAGGCCACCGAGGAGGCGCGCAAGACCATGGCCAAGGTGGCCCTCCTCGGCAACACCATCCCGCACGCGGTGGAGGCGCGCTACGGGGCGGCCCGGGTGCTGCTCAAGCCGGCCTCCCCGGGAACCGGGGTGATCGCGGGCGGGGCGGTGCGCGCCGTCGTGGAGGCGACCGGGATCAAGGACATCCTCTCGAAGTCGCTGGGGTCAGATAACCCGATCAACATCGCCCGGGCGGCGCTGAAGGGGCTGCAGAGCCTGCGCACAGTCCGGGAGGTGGCGGAGCGGCGGGGCCGCAAGCCGGAGGAGATCGCGGAACGCTATCACCTCGTCGGGCTGGCGAAGGAGGCGCCTGAGGAGGTGGCTGAGGTGGCGCAGGAGGCGGAGGAATGAAGCGCCTTCGCATCACCCTGCGCCGGAGCACGATTGGGCGGAAGAAGGACCAGAAGGAGACCGCGCGTACCCTGGGCCTGACCAGGCTGAACAAGGCCGTGGTGCGGCCGGACAACCCGGCGGTCCGCGGCATGGTGAGGAAGCTGCACCACCTGGTGAGCGTCGAGGAGATCGGCGAGGAGGAGGAGCGACCATGCGGATGAGCGATCTGCGCCCTGCGCCAGGGGCGAGACACAAGCCCAAGCGGGTGGGCCGGGGCATGGGCTCCGGCCACGGCAAGACCGCCACCCGGGGGATGAAGGGCCAGAAGGCGCGGGAGCGAGTCCGCCTGGGGTTCGAGGGCGGCCAGACTCCCCTCTACCGGCGGCTGCGCAAGCGCCGGGGGAGGGGCAAGTCGGCGCGCAACCTGGGTGTGCTGAGGCGCCCCGAGTACGGGGAGGTGAACGTGGCCAGCCTGGAGGAGCGCTTCGAGGCCGGCTCGGTGGTGACCCCGGAGGCGCTGCGGGAGCGGCGGGTCCTCCGGCAACTCCGGGACGGTGTGCGCATCCTGGGAGAGGGTCAGCTCACCAAGGCACTCACCGTGCGCGCCCACCACTTCAGCGCGGCGGCCCGCGCCAAGATCGAGGCCGTCGGAGGCAGTGCAGAGGAGATCTGAGGTGACTGCTGCTCTGGCTCCTGTGGTCGCGGCCTTCAAGCTGCCCGATCTGCGTCGGCGCATCCTCTTCGTCTTTGGGATGTTCGCCATCTACGTCGTCGGGCTGCACATCCCCATCTACGGCGTCAACCACCGGGCGATGGCGACGCTCCAGGGCGGCCTGCTGGGCCTGCTGGACGCCTTCACCGGCGGCGCCTTCAAGCGCTTCTCCATCCTGGCGATGGGGATCATGCCCTACATCAACGCCTCCATCATCTTCCAGTTGCTGGGCATCGCGGTGCCCAAGATCGCCGAGCTGGCGAAGTCGGGAGAGGCGGGGCAGAAGCAGATCACCCGCTACACCCGCTTGCTGACCATCCTGCTGGCCATCGTGCAGGCCACCATGACCTGCTTCATGCTCCGGCAGACCAGTCCCGAGCCGATCCTGATGGTGGGGGGCTTCGCGCTGATCCCCATCATCCTCGCCCTCACCGGAGGCACCTGCTTCCTGATGTGGTTGGGAGCAGAGATCACGGACAAGGGCATTGGTAACGGGGTCTCGCTCATCATCTTCGCGGGCATCGTCGCCCGCATGCCGGTGGAGATCGCCCTCACCTACCGCAACTGGCGGGCGGGAGTCTACTCCTGGCTGAATGTCACCTTCCTGATCGTCATCTGGCTGGTGACGATCTCGGCCATCGTCTACATCACCAAGGGGGAGCGCCGCATCACCATCCAGTCGGCGAAGCGGGTGGTGGGAACCCGCATCTACAGTGGAGGCAGCAGCTTCCTGCCGATCCGGGTGAATACCGCTGGCGTGATCCCCATCATCTTCGCCATCGCCGTGGTGCTCCTGCCGGGGCAAATCGCCACCTTCATGTCCGGCTACAAGGGGCCGCTCGGAGAATGGATGCAGAAGCTCGCGGGCTTCTTCAACCCCGGAGAGAGCGCCGTCGCCTCCGCGTTCTACTTCTTGCTGGTGGTCTTCTTCACTTACTTCTACACCGCGGTGGCCTTCAACGTAGCCGATGTCTCCGATAACCTGAAGAAATACGGAAGCTTCGTCCCCGGCATCCGGCCCGGCAAGCCCACTGAGCGGCATCTCGACAAGGTGCTGAGCCGGGTGACGCTCGCCGGCGCGCTCTTCCTCGGGGTCATCGCCCTGCTCTCCTACTACGTGCGAGACCTGACCGGAGTGAGCAGCTTCACCGTGGTGGGAGGCACCTCGCTGCTGATCCTGGTCGGGGTGGCGATGGACACGGTGCAGCAGATCGAAGCTCACCTGGTGATGCGCCAGTACGAGGGATTCATCAAATGAGTCGCATCGTGCTCCTCGGGCCACCGGGCTCGGGGAAGGGCACCCAGGCGAGCGCGCTGCAGAGGAAGTGGGGCCTGGCCCATCTCTCCTCCGGCGACCTGCTCCGCGCGGAGGTGAAGGACGACACCGAGCTGGGCCGGCGGGCCAAGCCCTATATGGACCGGGGCGACCTGGTTCCGGATGAGCTGATCCTTGACATGATGGCCGAGCGCATGGCGGAGGCGGACACGCGGGCCGGCTTCGCCCTCGACGGGTTCCCGCGGACGGTGGCCCAGGCGGAGGCGCTCGACGCCCGGCTGATGGCGATGGGCCAGCGCCTGGAGGCGGTGATCTACCTGGAAGTTCCCGAGCAGGAGCTGCTCCGGCGGCTCTCCGGGAGGCGCACCTGCGCCCAGTGCCAGGCCATCTACCAGGTGGACACCATGCCCCCGAAGGTGGAGGGCCTCTGCGACCGCTGTGGCGGCGCGCTCCTCCAGCGCGATGACGAGCGGCCGGAGGTGGTGCGGAACAGGCTCCAGGTGTACGCCTGCCTGACCGAGCCCTTGCTGCGCTACTATCAGCAGCAGGGGCTGCTCCATCGGGTTGACGGCACCATCGGCCTCGAGAAGGTGATGGCCGAGATCGCACGGCTGCTGGCGCGGCCGGCGGAGCGCCAGCGATGAAGCGCAGGGCCCGGTCGAGTCGGCCCCGCCGCGGGGAGATCATCCTCAAGGACCCCGGTGAGATCGCGCGGATGCGGCGGGCCGGCCAGATCGTGGCCCTCACCTTGGACCGGCTCGGCGCGGCCGCCCAGCCCGGGGTGACCACGAGAGAGCTCGACCGGATCGCGGAGGCGACCATCCGCAGCTTCGGGGGAGTGCCGACCTTCTACAAGCTCTACGGGTTCCCCGCTCACATCTGCGTGTCGGTGGACGACGAGGTGGTGCACGGGATACCCGGCGAGCGGGCGCTGCGAGAGGGCGAGATCGTCTCCTTCGACGTGGGGGCCACCGTCGAGGGGATGATGGCCGATGGGGCGAGCACAGTGGGCGTGGGACGGGTCTCGCCGGCCGCGCGCCGGCTGATGCGGGTCACCCGGGAGGCGCTGGAGAAGGGCATCGCTCAGGCGCGGCCTGGCCAGCGGGTGGCCGACATCTCCGCGGCCATCGAGCGGCACGTCGCGGAGCACGGCTACTCGGTGGTGAGGAAGCTGGTGGGCCATGGAGTGGGCCATGCCATGCACGAGCCGCCCCACGTGCCCAACTTCGTGGAGGGCGTGGCGGAGCAGTCGCCGGAACTCGTGCCGGGGATGACGCTGGCGATCGAGCCGATGGTGAATGAGGGCACCTGGGAAGTGGTGCGGGACCGAGACGGCTGGACCTACCGGACCCGCGACGGGAGGCTCTCCGCGCATTTCGAGCATACCGTCGCGATCACGGAGGGTGGGTGTGAGGTGCTCACCCAGCGTCGGCCCGCGCTCCGCGGTAGGGCCGGCGGCGGGCAGAGCATGGGTGGGCCCCCCGTTTCGGGGGCCGGAGGGCAATCTGGTGAAAGTGCGACCATCTGTCAAGAAGATGTGTGAGCGCTGCAAGATCATCCGGCGGCACGGCCGGGTGCGGGTGATCTGCGAGAAGCCCAAGCACAAGCAGGTGCAGGGGTGAGGAAGGGAGAGAGCTGAATGGCACGGATCGCCGGAGTTGATCTGCCCCGGGAGAAGCGCCTGGAGATCGCCCTGACCTACATCTACGGGGTGGGCCGCTCGACCAGCAGGCGCATCCTGGGGGAGACCGGGGTCAGCCTGGACACCCGGGTGCGGGACATGACCGAGGACGAGATCACCCGGCTGCGCGACTACATCGAGCGGAACCTGCGGGTGGAGGGAGACCTGCGCCGGGCGGTGCAGGGCAACATCCAGCGGCTGATAGAGATCGGTTCCTACCGCGGCATCCGGCACCGCCGCGGGCTGCCGGTGCGAGGGCAGCGGACCCGGACCAACGCCCGCACCCGGAAGGGGCCGAAGCGGGTCGTGGGCGTGCGGCGGAGGAGATCGTGAGCTTGCCGAGGAGAGCCGAGCATGGGACGTAAGGTTGGCGCCAAGTCGAAACGGCGGGAGCGCCGCGTGGTGGCCCACGGGCGGGCCTACGTGCAATCAACTTTCAACAACACCATCGTCACGCTCACCGACCAGGAGGGCGCGGTGGTTTCCTGGGCCAGCTCGGGCTCGGTGGGCTTCAAGGGCACCAAGAAGGGCACGCCCTTCGCCGCCCGGCTCGCCGCGGAGTCGGCCGCCCGGAAGGCGATGGAGTACGGGATGAGGCGGGTGGACGTCTACGTGAGGGGGCCCGGCTCGGGGCGGGAGACGGCCATCCGGTCGCTCCAGACCGCGGGCCTGGAGGTCAGCAGCATCCGGGACATCACCCCCATCCCCCACGACGGCTGTAGGCCGCCGCGCCGCAGGCGCATCTGAGGAGCTTCGCAGGAGCGAGGAAGAGCCAGATGGCACGATATACTGGTCCAGGGTGTCGGCTGTGCCGGCGAGCGGGTGTGAAGCTGTACCTGAAAGGGGAGCGCTGCTACACCCCCAAGTGCGCCCTCGAACGGCGCGCCTATCCGCCCGGCGAGCACTCCCAGACTCATCTCCGCCGGCGCATTTCCGACTACGGCCTCCAGTTGGCGGAGAAACAGAAGCTCCGCCGGGCCTATGGGGTGCTGGAGCGCCAGTTCCGCCGCTACTTCGAGGAGGCGGAGCGCCGCCCGGGGATCACCGCCGAGAATCTGCTGCAACTGCTGGAGCGCCGGCTCGACAACGTCGTCTACCGGCTCGGATTCGCCGCCTCTCGGAAACAGGCCCGGCAGCTCGTCTCACAGGGGCACTTCGTGGTGAACGACCGACGGGTGAATATCCCCTCCTACCTGGTGCGCGCGGGTGAAGCGGTCTCGGTCCGGGAGAGCAGCCGCGCCTTGCCGCCCATTGTCTCCGCGCTGGAGAAGGCCGGGGCCCGGCGGCTCGCCTCCTGGCTCCAGATCGAGAGCGATGCTCTCCGGGGACGGGTGCTCTCCCTGCCCACGCGCGCGGAGATTGACACCCAGGTTCAGGAGGAGCTGGTGGTGGAGTACTACTCGCGGTAGGCCCAGGCCCCGCGACGGGGGAGGATAGCGATGATCATTGATACCTTGACACCTCGCATCGAGAGACTGGATGATGGCCGCGAGCCGACGCTCGGCTCCTTCCTGGTCGAGCCGCTCGAGCGCGGCTATGGCACCACCCTCGGCAACGCCCTCCGCCGGGTGCTGCTGTCCTCCATACCGGGGGCGGCGATCACCTTCGTCACTATCGAGAACGTGCTCCATGAGTTCTCCTCTATCCCGGGGGTGGTGGAGGATACTACCGAGATCCTGCTCAACCTCAAGGAGCTGGCGATCAGGATCCTCGAGGCCCCCGAGGGCCCCGAGCTGGCCCAGCCCCCGAGCGAAGGCCCGCGCACCCTCCGCATCGAGCGCACCGGGCCAGGCGAGGTGCTGGCCGCAGACATCGAGACTCCCAGTGACGTCGAGATCGTCAACAAGGACCTGCACATCGCCACCCTGGACAGCGCGGAGGCCATCCTCTCCCTCCAGATGGAGGTGGAGCGGGGCCGCGGCTATGTGTCCGCGGAGGAGCACGACACCTCTCGCCGGCCCATCGGGGCGATCCCGGTGGACTCGGTCTTCACCCCGGTGCGGAAGGTCGGCTTCCGGGTCGAGCCCACCCGGGTCGGGCATATGACCGACTTCGACCGGCTGACCCTCGAGGTCACCACCAATGGCACCATTGACCCGGCCGATGCCGTGAGCGATGCCGCCAAGATCCTGGACCGCTACCTCATCCTCTTCTTCGACTTCCAGCAGCAGGAGGAGGAGCTGGCCGGCGTGCCGGAGGTCGAGTCCGCGGTGGCGCGGCAGTTCCAGACCAGGATCGAGGACCTGGACTTCTCGGTCCGGACCATGAACTGCCTCCGCAGGGAGGGCATCAGCACCGTGGGCGAGCTGGCCGAGCGCACCGAGAGCGACTTGATGGCGATCCGCAACTTCGGCCGCAAGTCTCTCCAGGAAGTGAAGGACAAGCTGGCCACCATGGACCTGAAGCTGCGCACCGGTGGCGAGGCCCTGGAGGGCGACGAGGACCAGCAGGCCGAGGGCGGTGAGCGCTGACACGAGGAGGATGCACCTGGGGTGAGACACCGTATCGCCGGGCGTCGCCTGGGTCGGCCCACTGACCAGCGCATCGCCCTGCTGCGCAATCTGGTGACTTCCCTGCTCTGGCACGGCAGCGTGGTGACCACCGAGGCGCGCGCCAAGGAGGCCCGCAGCATGGCCGAGAAGCTGATCACCTTGGCCAAGGAGGACACCCTCCATCACCGGCGGCAGGCGCGCCGCTTGCTGCTGCCTCGCACCGGGCTGGTGCGGATGAAGGAGGGCTCCCACCGGGAGGCCCCAGCGGGAGGAGAGTCGGAGAAGATCGCCGCCGCCGGCCGGAGCGCGAGTTCGGTGGAGAACTCGGTGCAGCACCTCTTCGTGCACGTGGCCCCTCAGTACCAGGACCGGCCAGGCGGGTTCGCGCGGATCGTGCGGCTGGGGCACCGCCGGGGCGACGGCGTCGCCCAGGTGAAGCTCCAGCTCGTTGACTACCGGCCTCCCGAGGGGTAGCGGCCAGCGCGGCGGATGCGCAACATCAAGCTCATCCTGGAGTACGACGGCACCGACTTCCACGGATTCCAGCGCCAGCCCGCCAGCCGCGGGCGCACCGTCCAGGGAGTGCTCGAGGAGCGTTTCTCCCGCCTGCTGGCAGAGCCCATCGAGGTGATCGGGGCGGGCCGGACTGACGCCGGTGTCCACGCGCTGGGCCAGGTGGCGAACTTCAGGACCAGCCGGCCAGTGCCGCTGGACCGGCTGGCGAAGGCGCTGAACGGGGCCCTGCCCGCTGATGTCCAGGTGCAGGGCTGTGAGCAGGTGGAGGAGAGCTTCCACGCGCGGCGGAGCGCGTGCAGCCGGACCTATCGCTATACGGTGATCGAGCGGGACTCGCCCTCTCCCCTGCTGGGCCGGTTCGCGCTGGTGACTCCTGGTCGGCTCGATGTGGAGCGCATGGCAGAGGCCGCTCGGCTCCTGGTGGGCCGGCGCGATTTCCGCGCCTTTCAGGCCCGCGGGTCGTCGGTGCAGGTGACCGAGCGCACCCTGATGCGGCTGGACTGTCGGCGGCGCGGGAGGCGGATCGAGATCACCGCGGAGGCGGACAGCTTCCTCTACCACATGGTCCGGCTGATGGTGAGCGGGCTGCTGGCGGTGGGCCGGGGCGAGTTGGAGCCCCGCGAGCTGGCGGCCGCGCTGGAGGCCGGGGAGCGGCCGTCTGCCGGTCGGACCCCCGCCCCGGCTTGCGGCCTCTGCCTGGTCCAGGTATCATATACCTCTCACCGGTCTCGGCCCGAGCCGGGGGGCCCGCCCTCTCGGCAGGGCGAGGCGTGAGCTGAGGACGAAGCGAGCAGAATGAGGACGCTGAGCAAGAGAACCTATTCGGCGAAGCCCCACGAGGTGGAGAGCCGCTGGCTGCTGGTTGACGCCCAGGGACAGGTGGTCGGCCGGCTGGCGGCCGATGTCGCCGCCCTGCTCCGGGGCAAGCACAAGCCAACCTACACCCGGCACGTTGACACTGGCGATCATGTGATCGTGATCAACGCGGCCGGCCTGGTGCTCACCGGGAGCAAGGCCGAGAAGACCATGCGCTACCGGCACTCTGGCTATCCGGGTGGGCTGAAGTCCGAGCCGTATGGTGAGCTGTTCAAGAAGGATCCGGGACGGGCCCTGCGGGAGGCAGTCAGGGGCATGCTCCCTCACACCTCCCTGGGACGCAGCATGCTGCGGAAGCTCAAGGTGTACCCGGCCGCCGAGCACCCGCACCAGGCGCAGCAACCTGTGGTCTATCAGCTCCCGCACGCCTCGCCGGCCCGATCTGGGCCAACGGCCGAGGCAGCCGGTGGAGCAGGAGGGTAAGATGGCCGTCGCTCAGGAGTTCTACGGCACCGGGCACCGCAAGAACGCTACCGCGAAGGTGTGGATCTCCCTCGGCGAGGGCGAGATCACGGTGAACGGGATGCCGGTAGCACAGTACCTGGGTCGCCCCACCCTGGAGCTGATGGTGCGCAAGCCCCTGGAGCTCGCCCAGTCCGTGGGCACATTCAAGGTCCGGGCGACATGCCTCGGCGGCGGCATCTCCGGGCAGGCCGGAGCGCTTCGACATGGCATCGCCCGGGCCCTGGTGGCGATGAGCCCGGAGCTGCGGCAGACGCTGCGGCGCAACGGGCTGCTCACCCGCGATCCCCGGGCGAAGGAGCGGAAGAAGTACGGTCGAAAGCGGGCGCGCCGGGGCTTCCAGTTCAAGAAGCGCTAGCCCGGCCCAGGCCGGCCGCGGTGGCCTCAGGGCTGGCTGGTGTGGAACAAGTCTTGCGAGGCGGTAGGGTCATGGTGTTCGCGCAGCGCCAACGTGTTGTGAGTGCGTCCCGTCTCCGCCATCTTGTGGGCTCTGTCGGCCCCCTGGCGGGCCTGCTGGCTTGCCTGGCGCTGTCCGCGAGCATCGCCTGGGCGCAGCCTGTGGGGCCGGCCTGGGGTGGGCTGGCCTACGAGGTCTACCAGGTCCGCGATGGCGATACTGTCCAGAATGTCGCGGCGCGCTTCGGCGTCAGCCCAGAGCTGATCGCGAACTTCAACGCCCTGGACTCCTGGGTGCTGAGTCCGGGGCAGGACCTGGCCATCCCCTTGCCGGGCGCAGCGACCGCGGACAGGGCCGAGGGCGCCTCCGAGAAGGTGATCCGGAACCTGCCGCCCCGCTACGCCGTGGTGAGCAGCTCGGGGCAGATCAGGAGCAAGCCGGAAGGCGGCACCGTGCTCTGGGAGCCGACGGTTGGCACCCGCCTGGTGGTCAGAGCTGACGAGGGCAGCCACTGGGGCGTGGTCATGGTTGACGGCTCCACCGGCTGGATCCCCAGGTCCTGCCTGAACGTGACCGACCAGGTGATCGCGCCCGACCGGCTGGAGGCGATGCTGCGGGGCGGCCGGCCCGACATCGTCGTCGCCGCCTTGGGCTATATGGGCGCTCCCTATCGCTATGGCGGCAGCTCGCCCAGCGGGATGGACTGCTCCGGGCTGGTGCAGGCCGCCTGCGCGGCCCAGGGCATCCGCCTGCCGCGGACGGCCTCGGCTCAGTTCGACGTGGGGAGGCCGGTGAACGCGAACGAGCTGGTGCAGGGCGATCGCCTCTACTTCGTTGACCGCTCCGGCCGCATCAACCACACCGGCATCTACACGGACAACCTGCGCTTCGTCCACGCCTCCTCCCGCCGCGGCTGCGTGGCGGTTGACTCGCTCACCGACCCCTTCTACTGGAGCCGCTTCGTCGGCGCGCGACGATTCTGACCGCCCGGTCACCAGGCCGGGCGATGGCGTGCAAGCAGGCAATGCGAGCGCCTGCTTGCTTGTTTTTGGGAGCATCGGCCCGGCGCGACCATGCTCCCCTCGCGCTGGGCGCAGGGTCTGGGAGGGCGCGTGCCCGCTCGGGGCGCCGGCTTTGGTGTGGGAAGCGGTATAGTGTATAATCCGGGAGTGGGCAGAGATGGCTGATATGGTCAATGTGGCGATTATCGGGGCCACCGGCTACGGCGGCGTCGAGCTCATCCGGCTGCTTCAGGGCCATCCGCGGGTTCGCCTGGCCTACCTCTCCTCCGAGACCTATGCGCGCCAGCGGGTGTGCGACGTGTACCCCCACCTGGCGGGAGTCGAGGCCGCGCTGCGCCCGCTCGACCCCGGGGCCGTGGCTGAGGAGTGCCAGTACGCGCTCCTCGCCCTGCCGGCCGGGAAGTCCATGGAGATAGTGCCGACGCTGCTGGAGCGGGAAGTCCGGGTGATAGACGTGAGCCCCGACTTCCGGCTGCGGCACCCGGCCATCTACCAGCAGTGGTACCAGCGCGAGCACACCTGCCCGGAGCTGCTGGAGGAGGCGGCGTTCGGCCTGCCGGAGTGGTATCGGGAGCAGATCCGCTCAGCGCGGCTGGTGGCCGCGCCTGGCTGCTACAGCACCGGGGCGCTGCTCGCCCTCGCCCCGCTGGCCGCCGGGAGGCTGATCGAGACGAAGGACATCATCGTGGACGGCAAGTCAGGTGTCTCCGGGGCAGGCCGGACCTCGCTCTCCCTCACCTACCATTACCCGGAGGCGAACGAGGAGGTCTCCCCCTATGCGGTGGGAGGCCATCGCCATCTGCCCGAGATGGTGCAGGTGGTGGAAGAGGCCGCACAGGGGCCGGCTGCGATCACCTTCACACCTCACCTGGTGCCGATGACCCGGGGCATCCTGATGACGATGTATGTGAAGCCGGCCCCGGGCGCGGACCTGGAGCTGCTCCGCAGGGCCCTGGAGGCCCGCTACGCGGAGGCGCGGTTCGTGCGGGTGCTCCCGGATGGCCGGTGGCCGCACACCAAATGGACCGTCGGCACGAACTTCTGCTTCCTGGGCGTGGGAACGGATCGCACCACGGGCCGCGCCATCGTCGCGTCGGCGATTGACAATCTTGGCAAAGGCATGTCCGGCCAGATGGTGCAGTGCTTGAACTTGATGCTGGGCATTGACGAGAGTACGGGCCTGACGATGCCGGCTGCCTATCCCTAGCGCCCGGGGTGCGCCCGGGAGGAGTGCTGTCTTGGCCAAGCTCGGCGCCGCCAAACATAGAGTGTGTAATGCTCTGTTGCAAAGGTATCATAGGATGTGGCAACAGGAGGTATGCGAAAAGAGAGCCTGTTGCGATTTGTGAAGTTGGCTCTGGCGGTGGCGGAGAAGGAACTGCCTGCCTACAGCCACCGCTTTGCGCCCCATCGGTATCGGCTGGCGCAGCTGTGCGCTTGCTGTCTGCTGAAGGTGTTGCTGCGCCAGGACCTGCGCGGGATCGAGGCCTTGGTTTCGGTGAGCTGGGAGCTGCGCAAGGCGCTGGGGTTGAAGCGAGTGCCGGATCACAGCACGCTGTGCCGCTTCGAGAACCGCTGGCTTACCCCAGAGCGGCTGGATAGGATGCTGGGAAGAGTCTGTGAGCAAGCGGGAGTGAAACAGGGCGCAGTGGCAGCCGACTCCACTGGGCTGGAGGCGAGCAGGGCCACCCCCTACTTTGAGATGCGGCGAGGGGGGCGGCGCAAGGCCTATCTCAAACTGAGCCTGCTGGTGGCGCTGAGCGGCTTTCTGGCGGTGAGCGCGGTAGCCAGCAGCGGGCCCTCCAACGACAAGGAGCAACTGGGGCCCTTGTTGGCGGGCCTGGAGAAGCGGCTGGCCGCCTCGCAGTTTCTGGCCGATGCGGGCTATGATGCGGAGTGGGTGCATGAGTGGTGTCGGGATCGCCACGGCATCGAGAGTTGGATTCCTCCGGTGATCCATCGGCGGGACGGCACAGTCGGAGGGCGCTGGCGCAAAGTGATGGCGCAGGGCCTGCCGGAAAGCTACGGTCGACGCTGGGGAGCAGAGACCTTCATCTCTGGCCTCAAGCGCACGGTGGGAAGCGTGCTGCAAGCTCGCTCGCTTGCTGGTCAGTGCGGCGAAGCCCTCCAGCGCACCCTCGTCTACAGCCTGCGCCGCTAGGCGCGGCTG
>Ga0315307_1000220_pt1 | contig 23262 bp, 20 predicted proteins | sample TDP2_MG_FD_203079 | JGI IMG/M metagenome (GOLD analysis project Ga0315307, IMG submission 203079) | Freshwater sediment microbial communities from Lake Towuti, South Sulawesi, Indonesia - TDP2 | ecosystem: Environmental > Aquatic > Freshwater > Lake > Sediment | place: Indonesia: South Sulawesi...
CGTCTGCCTTGCGAATCTCGTCTAGGAACTGGTTACCTAAACCTCTCCCTTGCCAAGCGCCTGGAACCAATCCTGCACAGTCAATTAATTCGACGGGTATGAGCCTTATTCCATTCATGCACAGTGAATTCTGAGGGTTGTCTTGCACGTTGAATTCTTCATGGACGCATGGCGTTCTAATGTATCCTACTCCTCGATTAGGCTTGATGGTTGTGAAAGGGTAGCTTGCGATCTCAGCTGGGGCTAAAGTGGCTGCGCTGAAAAAAGTTGACTTGCCCGTATTAGGCTTGCCTACGATGCCAACCATCATTAGATTTTAGCTTCCTAGGCAACAGTGTGGATAAAGGCACAATTCAATTTATGCCTTCCATATTCAGTGTTTTGGCACTGGCGAAAACCCAAGTCACTTTTTCGTAGTTCGATTTTATTTTTCGGACACGCTTTTCGTGCCAAGCTTCGTCCCATCCCAACCCTAGATCCTCATCGACTAGGATGATCGAAATATCTGTCCGCCATGGTTTCTTTTCTATGATGGTCGCAACGCTGCAAATCCGCTTTGGTGCGCTGCAGTCAATGCATCTGCCCGTCTGTGCGCAAGGTGTGGCAAACTGTTTGGTTCTGGCGTGAAAAGGTGCAATAACATTCTTTATTCGACGGAAAGCTTCATCAACGTTTTTCACTATTTTGTTCCGGCCAACTATGATGAAGACCTTTCTTGGACCGAAAATCATCGAGGCAACTCTGTTTCCAACAGCGTCGATGTTGACGAGTTTTCCGTCGATTGTGACAGCGTTGGTGCCGGCTAAGAGCACGTCACATGTGAACAATTGCCTTGATATATGGTCACGCGTTGCGGTCTTAGTTGGGTCCAAGGTCAACTCCTTGGTGAATGGATTAAGAACCCTGATTCCCTTCTTTTCCAACGCTTCTATGACTCTGATTTGGCGGATTGTGGCAGAGTCTCCGGCGCCGACAACCGCGTCCTTTGGAATTGAGCTTAGAATCATCTGTTTGGCTACAATGCTATTTTGGGCGAATTTGGCTTCGAAATTGTTTGCCCTTAAGCTGTTTAGTGTTTGTTCCAATTCGGTGGTCAATCACAACACCTGTCTTCGTGTGCACTTCTATCATCGTTTGCGTATTAAGATAAATTGTGCTGTCATTGGAAGAGAGAATACATTGTCAAACCTTAATCAATGATGGAAATCTGAGCTGGAAATCGTTGAAACCCAACATAAGTAAGGGAGGCGCAGAGGGCGGTGTCGATTGGATGGCTGAAAAAGATTATTAGCGCTTTCTCATAGTTACCTTAAACACTTTGAGGGTTGGCTCGAGGGAATATTCCGTGATTCAAAACAGTAAGCTACTTGAAATGTACCGCCAGATGCTTACGATTCGGTTTTTTGAGGAACAAGTGTTCGAGTTGTATGGGGAGAACCTTGTACCTGGCACAATTCACTTGTATGCAGGCGAAGAGGCAGTTGCCGTCGGCGTGTGTGCGAATCTACGCCGAGACGATTACATAACGAGCACGCATCGAGGTCACGGACACTGCATCGCTAAAGGTGCCCGATTAGACAAGACGATGGCTGAGATTTTAGGCAGAAAAACCGGGTACTGCAAGGGCAAAGGAGGCTCTATGCACATTGCCGACTTCAGCATCGGCATGTTAGGCGCAACAGCAGTGGTAGGTGCTGGCATCCCGATTGCAACTGGCGCAGGCCTATCTGTCAAACTAAGAAGCACCGATCAAGTTGTAGTCTGCTTTTTCGGTGAGGGGGCAAGTAATCAAGGCACCTTCCACGAGGGATTAAACTTAGCTGCTGTTTGGCGCCTGCCTGTGGTTTTTGTTTGCGAGAACAATCTGTATGCCATGGGCACTCGGCAGTCACGTGTGATGCTTGTGGATAATGTTGCTGACAGAGCTGCCTGTTATAGAATTCCGGGTGTGGTCGTGGATGGAAACGACGTATTAGCCGCTTATGAAGCGACTCATGAGGCTGTTGCAAGAGCGAGACGAGGCGAAGGCCCAACCTTGCTCGAATGCAAAACCTACAGGTTGAAAGGGCATTCACGATTTGATCCAGCCACGTATCGACCCAAGAAAGAAGTTGAGGAATGGCTTGGAAAGGAGTCGATTGCACGCTTTCAAACCAAACTGCTTGAAATGAGCGTCTTGACTGAGGCTGAGATTCAAGAAATCGTTCAAGATGTCAGGCATGAAGTTGAGAGTGCAACCAAGTTTGCGTTGGACAGTCCGTTTCCAGAGTCATACGAGGCTTTAGACGATGTTTACGCGTCGGAGGAGAGTGCAGCGCAGAAATGAGAGAAGTGACTATACGTGATGCCTTGCGTGAAGCCCTGCGAGAAGAAATGCGTCGAGACAAGTCTGTATTCTTGCTTGGTGAGGATATCGGGCGTTATTGGGGCGGCGCCTTCGGTGTCACAAAAGGGTTGGCTGAAGAATTCGGAGACGAACGAGTCAGGGACACACCGATCTCTGAAAACGCCATAATAGGTGTTGGTGTCGGGGCTGCAATAACTGGCATGCGGCCTGTGGCTGAAATTATGTTCGGCGACCTCACGGCATTGGCTGTTGATCAGATTTGTAATCAAGCAGCTAAGATTCGATACATGTTCGGTGGACAGGTTGGTGTGCCTTTAGTAATTCGAACCCCGTTCGGCGCGGGTGTCAACATCGCGTCGCATCATTCTCAGAGTCTCGAAGCTTGGTTCATGCATACGCCGGGCCTCTTCGTGGCTGCACCTTCAACTCCCTACGACGCTAAAGGATTGTTGAAAACGGCCATCAGAGGCAGCAACCCTGTACTCTTTGTTGAGCACAAGTTGCTGTATCCAGTTAAAGGACTGGTTCCAGACGAGGAATATGCTGTTCCATTTGGAGTTGGCGAAGTCAAGCGTGAAGGCAACGACGTAACGGTCGTAGCCACCTTATACATGGTTCATAAAGCCCTAAACGCAGCCGAACAACTATACAAGGAAGGGATCAGCGCTGAAGTTGTAGATCCAAGGACGCTGTCTCCTTTAGACACAAAATCCATTGTGGAATCAGTGAAGAAGACCGGACGTTTGGTCGTCGTCACTGAAGACTGCAAAACTGCAGGTGTAAGCGCTGAAATCGCTGCAGTTGTGGCGGAGGAAGCACTTGACTATTTGGATGCGCCGATTAAACGAGTGGCTGAACCTGACACACCCATTCCGTTCAGTCCGTCAATGGAGAAATTCGTTATACCAAGCGAAACAAGCATCGTTCAAGCAGTGAAAAAAGTGGTTTCAAAGGCTAATTAGCCGAAGTGACGGTGTTGTTTCAACAGCTCTTCGATTTCATCTGGCTTCTTTATCAGCTTTTGCCTCAGATCCTTATCTTTATGGGATCTTAGAGACTCTATGGTTTTGTCGATGAGCTTTTTGGGAAAGACTTGGTCAGCCTCATATAATCGTCTGTCTCTCTCAAGGCTGTCGGCGGATTCGCTGCAGGAAAGTGGCAGGGTCTTCAGACGTTGTCTTCTGCTATGGTTGTCCACGTGCAGACTTTCAGCCATTTTCAGTGATTCTTCCGAATTGCTTAATCCATAATCTACCGCTGTGGCTAATCCAGCTAGAAGCAGATGTGGATTTGCAAATGCGTCAGGCGCTCGATACTCAAAAGTTTCTTCACACTGATCTAATTTGCCGTCTCCTTTTCGGAGATTGCGCCACAACGGTATGCGTATTAGGGCTAAGCGATTTTGGGAGCTCCAACATACGTGCATGGGAGATTCTTTGCGTGCAATAAATCGCAGGTATGACACTGGCGTTGGGTTTGCAAACGCTGAGAGGCTTGATGCGAACTTCAGGATTCCGCCAATCATCTTCCGTGCTTCAGTGCTTAGCGTTCTATCTGAACCTGCAATGATGTTCTTATTCCTTTTTAGTGCACACAAGTGAATATGCATCCCATTTCCAGCATGCTCAACAGATAGTTTGGGGGCAAAGGAGACAGAAACACCATGCTTTATGCAGACGTTTCTTATCGCCCATTTTGATATTGCCACAGATTCAGCCATTCTGATCAGATTCTGCGCTGATAATTCGATTTCTTGCTGTTCTATGAGTTCGCCGTTCTTGCCTGTCATTCGACCGACTTCACTATGTCCATACTTTGTTGCTATCCCAATGCTTGATAACGTAAGCAGGATTTCGTTTCTTAGGTCCTCAAACCTTGCGAACGGGGAGGATTCATGGTAGTTCTTGTCTAGGGCTGCAGGAAATAGTGGTTCATTTTCTTGCTTGCTGATTACATAGAATTCCAGCTCGGCCAACGCTTTCAGAACAACACCGCTCGAAGCGCGCAGTCTGTCCTCGGCTCTTGTCAAGACATTTTGAGGCGCCGCCTGCAATGGTTTTCCATCCGCATCCAAGTAATCGCACAGAACGTTGAGTGTAGGCACTTGCGAGAAAGGATTAACGAACGCTCTGTCAAGCAGGGGCATAATGTAAATGTCGCTCTTGCCTGGCTCCAGAAACGAGAACAGGCTGGAACCGTCAACCCTCTCACCCAGCTCCAATATTTCGTTGACTTTTTCAGGGCTGGCCGCTGCGAAACTAAGGGTTTTGAGTCTGCCGTCCTCTGGTATGTGACACAAGCTGAGAATTTTGATCCCGTTTTCAGAAATGAAGCTGAGTATTTCTTCCTTCTTAGTGAATTCGCTTACTGCTTCAGTCACGAGGAAGCCCTCTTACGTAGAGGTTCAGTCATGTAAACAATCACGTATTTTAACGATTCCATGATGTTGCCGGTCTAGCTGTAGTGAGAACATGCAATCTGACTTTTGAACAGAATATCAGCTGGTTTGGAATTGGGTAAACCTTACCTACTTATCTAACTGTATCTAGAGTATTCCCAAGCTCCGCAAAGAAGAGGGTTGTTATGTTTGAAATCTTGGAGGAATGCTTGCAGTCCGAAAGTGCGCTCCAAGCCAACTTGGTGAATTTGCGTGGTCAGAAGAGACACATGACCTTGTGCACGGTAAAGAACAACGTGGTTGATGAGTACTCTAGCATTACCTTGAGTGGCATGAGTGCCCGCGTCCTCGTTGATAATAGGTCCTGGGGGTTCAGTTCAACAAACATGCTTAACACGAGAGACGCGGAGGGAACCTTGGTGAGCGCAATAAAGTTGGCTAAGGCATCTTCGAAACTCAAAAAGAAGAGGATAAAACCTTCGCCAGCTAAAGCCATCGACGCGAATGTGGGGACACCAGTTAAGAGGAAAATCCAAGAGTTGTCTGCTGAAGAGGTTGTGAAGATTCCTTTTGAGGCTTACAAAGGAGTAGAGGAAGTTGACCAGGGAGTTGCAGATGCTAGAGCAACATACATTGGAATTGAAGACGACAAGTACTTTCTGAGTTCAGAAGGCTCACGCATTCGCCAAAACAACACACGTGTATTGTTGATCGTTGAAGTCATTGCCAAAGGCAACGGCGCGATTTGTCCAGCGTCAGAGAATTTGGGGCACTCTGGAGGATTGGAGCTTTTCGATAAGACATCTCCATATTCCCTGGGAAATAAGGTTGCGAATAAGGCTGTTGGGCTTCTTAAGGCTAGGTCGCCGCCGTCTGGAGAGCGACAAGTAGTTATACACCCGACGCTGTGCGCCACTTTGCTTCACGAAGCTATTGGTCACCCATTAGAAGCTGATTTGGCTATGAGTGGTGGCGGCTTTGGCGATCGAATCGGTGGACTTGTCTCCTCGAAACTCGTGACCATTTATGATGATGGACGCGTGCAAAATGGTTTAGGTTACTTCCGATATGATGATGAGGGGGTGGAATGCAAGCGGACAGTTCTCATTGAAGACGGCATTCTGAAGTCGTTTATGCATGATAGAACCAGCGCTTCGATTGCGGGCGTGTCTTCCACCGGTAACGCTCATGCGTGGGACTATAGCGTGGAGCCGTTGATTCGGCAAACCAACATCGGCATTAAAGGAGGAGATTATTCGTTAGAAGAGATGATTGAAGGCGTGCGAGAAGGCTTGTACTTAGAAGGAACCTTCGGTGGTCAAGCCGACGTGAACGCGGACTTTACGTTCGGTTTTCAGAACGCCCGATGGATACGTCACGGCGAATTGGCTGAAGAATTGAGAGGGGCGAATGTTGCCGGCAACGCCATTGATGTTTTCAAAACAATAGACGCTGTGGGCAAGGAGACTGTACTTCGGCCTGGAGCCTGTGGAAAACTCCAATATGCTATTCAAGGGCGAGTGGTGCCGGCTATTCGCTGCAAGATAATGGTTGGAGGAACGGGAGCATAACCATGAGTCTGAATGAAACTTGGACTGAGCTGAGCGACAGCGTCCATAAGACAATGAGAAAACTGGAAAGGCAGGGCGTAACTCTCGCCGAGGCATTTTTTACGACTACGCAGACCACCGAAGTCCGAGTCCGGAATTCCGAGATTTTTTCCCAAAATCGGGCTTGCGATGCTGGTGTGGGTTTTCGCGTCGCTGTTGAAGGGAACAAGGTGGGATTCGCGTGCACTAACTCGATGAATGAGAAGACTATTGACGAAGCCGCAGAAAAAGCTCTTCACCTCGCGAAAGTCAGCTCAAGAACCGGAAATTTCGCGCTACCAATGGCGGATTCCATCAGGAAACTGAAGGGAATGTTCGATCCTCAGGTTATGGAAGCTAGCGTTGAAGATGTGGTTGAGCTGGCGAAGCTGGGCATTGATGCCGCTAAGGATTTTGACAAGAGGGTCATTGTAAAAACCGGGCAGGTCTCTTTTACGTGGGGTTGGCGCGGTTTGGTTAACACGCTGGGAGTGGATTGTGAGGAAAAAGAGACCAAGACGTTAATCTATCTTGGAGCAAGCGGCAAACAAAACGGTGAAGTGACGAGTAGCTGCGCCGATTTCATATTTAAAAGAACAGCTGACTTGAACGCGGAAACTGTTGGTGCAAACGCGGCAAAAACGGCGATTTCGCTGTTTAAGCCCAGCCCAGTAGCGAGTTTTCAAGGTACTGTTGTTTTTGGTCCAGAAGCCGTTTCATATCAGCTTTTCGAAGCGTTGGTTGATGCATTGAAGGGTGAGACAGTGGTTTTAGGACGTTCAGTTTGGAGCAGAAAAATCGGGGAAACTGTAGCATCGAACCTCTTGACCATTGAAGACAATGCTCTGCTTAACGATGGTTTTTCTTCCAGAAGCTTCGATGATGAGGGATGCCCATCGCAGAAAACGGTGCTGATGAGAAGAGGGAGGCTTGAAAGCTTCTTGCACAACGCTACGACTGCAAACATGTTGAAGACTAACGATACAGGGAATGCTTCGCGCTATTCTGGTGGGGTGAGCATGGCTCGAGCGATTGTCGGCAACGGTTACAGAGCTAAACCTGAGATTCACCCTTCAAATTTAGTGATTCAGCAGGGTCGAAAGTCAAAAGAGCAGATGGTATCCGAGATAGACAGAGGAGTCCTAGTGGAGTCGATGGCAGGATTCGCCCAAGCGGGGTCCGGAGCGATAAGCGCGCAGCTTTCAACCGCTTTCTACGTCGAGAAGGGAGAGGTTAAGCATCCAATCAAAGGTGGTATGGTATCAGGAGTGGCATTTGATTGGTTTAGGCAAGTTTCGGAGACAGGTAGCGATTCCAAACAATTCACGGACTCAGTCGTGCCTTCGCTCAAGGTGGAAAACGTAAAGGTCATAGGTTCATAACTGGTAATTCATTGAAGAACTGAAGATGGTTGCAGTTGGTCACGAAGGTTGTTATGCCTAGGCTCAGCTTGACGATGAAAGAGGGCACGGTTGTACAATGGTTCAAGAAAGAGGGCGAAACAGTTCAAAAAGGCGAGCCTTTAGTTGAGGTCCTCTCAGAAAAGGTCACGTATGACATTGAAGCGTCCGAGTCTGGAGTTCTTCGCAGAATACTAGCTGGCGAAGGCTTGGATGTGCCCGTGGATCAAGTCATAGGTATTATTGCCGCAGCTGAAGAACAAATAACAGAGGAGGATATCTCAACGCCTCCTACACCAACGCATGAGATTGAGGAAGTCACACGTGCAGTTCCAAAACCTGATATGATTCGAGAACGAGTTCCTGCCTCTCCTGCTGCGAAACGACTGGCTAAGGAATTGGGCGTTGACCTAACAAAGGTCAAGGGCACTGGTCCAGAGGGTCGAATCGTGGAAGACGACGTGAGACGCCTTGCTGAACAATTAGCGGTGAGGCTGAGAGTGAAAGAGATTATTCCACTGACTGGAATAAGAAAAACGACAGCTGCAAGGCTCACGTTAAGCGCAAGGACAGCGCCGCACAGCACGATTGTCATGGAAGTAGACATGACTAACGCCGCTAAGCTTCACAGAGAAACGCAGTTGTCGTTCAGTGAGATGTTGACGAAAGCGGTGGCAAAGGCTTTGAAGGAGCATCCAGCTTTGAACGCTACATTAGACGGTGAGCAAATCAAAGAGTTTGAAGACGTTAACGTGGGTGTTGCAGTTACTACGGAAAATGGCTTGGTAGTGCCAGTAATAAGGAATGCTGATAAGAAGTCAATGAGTGAAATATCTTCAGTCTTGAAGGAATTGGTTAAAAAGGCAAGGCAGGGAAAGCTTACAAGAGAGGATGTGACAGCCGGAACTTTCACAATCACGAATCTTGGCATGTATGATGTTGACGTGTTCTTCCCTATTATTAATCCGCCAGAAACAGCCATTCTCGGCGTCGGCAGGGTGGTCGAGAAGCCCGTTGCTGTCAACGAGCAAGTGACGATAAAGCCTTTAATGCAATTGAGTCTAACATACGATCATCGAATCGTGGATGGCGCGCCAGCCGCTAGATTTCTGCAAACTGTAAAGCAGATTCTGGAAAGCATTAGCTTCAGAGATAGCTGATCTGCACGCTGACTTCTTTGCTAGTCATTAGTTTCCCAATGTCCTTGGCTTTTCGAGTTGCAAGGCGTTCAATTTCTCTGTTAAGACTCTGAAAGAATCTAAGTTGTATCGGTCCCTTGCTCTTTTCGATGGTTCTGTTCCAAATGCCTACAATCTTGCCTTCGACGATAATGGATGGTTCGGCTCCGCCTCCTATGTATGCGTCTTTCTCCCAGTCGGGATTGACTAGCCTATCCCTGAGTTTATAGCCTTTCATGTAAGGATCCTCGTAGGGAAGCAACGACACTGAATATCGAGCGGAGGGTCTGAATTTCGAAAACTCCTTGTAATCAGACCTCAACATGAGATAACCCTTGGGAAATTCCTTGATCCTCACGTGTAGCAAATCACTTGCCAGCGCCGATAAAGCGGTTTCTGTTTCTGATTTGCTGAAGCCAGCCCACCAAGCAATGTCTTCTTCTGCGACTGGTCCGAACGCTTTAATGTAAAGTCTTGTCAGAATGGCCTTGGCTTCTCTGCTTGCGACTGATTCAAACCTAAGCTGAGGGTAGACTTCAGGAACGAGCGTGTAACGGTTGGCTTCGGTAATGCGGGATGTGGCTACACACTTTTCGCTTATAACAAGTCCTCGGCGCATCATCGCGTTTAAAACGATGTTGATGTTCGTCATGCGATAAACTTCGTTTCCAACCTTCAACACGAACGATCTGGTCATCTCTCTGGGCAATGCCTTTTTTATTTCCGGGAGAGTCTTTCCTCCATTCCTGAGTATGCCTTGCAGCTTCTCGCTCAGCAGTTGGTGCTCAGACTCGGATAGTCCCCATCTACTAATCCACTTGGAAATCAGGCGTTCCGATAGTCGTGTAGCCTGATACAGTATTGGAGCTAGCTTAGTTGACGTGATGAACAGTGTGCCTCTCATTGCCTCTACGCGTATAAGGTTCCTTTTCACGTAGAATTCTTCGTCTAAATGTCTTCGTTCGAAAGTCTTCATTCGGTTGAAGAGTGAGATATATGGGGTGCTCGCTGCAGTAGCATGCAAGCCAACTACGTCGTTGACAACTTGCACTACGCTGTTTGATCGAGAGCTTTCCAGGAGATGATGCTTGTGGAGAACATACTGTGTTGCAGTGTGTTCGTCAAGAGTCTGCATAGATAATGTCGCTCTATCAGTTGCGCTCATTTCTAGTTTTCTGTGGTTGGTGGTTTCAAGCCTTTGATGCCCAGCCATTGCACTGTCAACCCGCCGATTAGTAGTCGCGTCCACAATGTGATGATGCGCGTTAATAGGGTTGCAACAGCGGCTGCAGCGATAGGAACACCGAGCAGAGTGTAAAGACTAGTCATTACAACTTCGAGGAGTCCAACCTCGCCTGGAATGCCCAGCGGGGCTGTTTGAATGGCGACTCCTATGGAATAAACAATGGCTATAGCGCTAAAAGGAATTCGGGTCTTCAAAGATTGGAACACGAGAACCGCGATTAACAAGTCAAGCGTCCATGCGACTATCGTTAAGGACACAGGCAAAACCAAACGGCTTCTTTGAGCACTTAACGTGTCGATGCCGTTGTGAAACGCCCTTTGCATCTTTTCAGCTGATTCTTTCAGTCGCTCAAACTTCCAGCGACCTCGGGAAAATCGTGCTAGCAGACCAATTATCCAGCTAACGATCTTGGCTGTGGCTTCTCTTCTTTTGCTTAAGTAGAAGATCAGGATCATTGCTGTAAGGGTACTCGCTCCGATTAAGCTTACGAATTCTAAGATAAGCATGGGCGGTTTGTAGTTGATCGCAAAATAGACTGAGCTGATGATCAAACCTCCGAGAGTTATAGTCATGCTTAGAACGCGGTGTCCTATCACTGAAGCTACGACCTTGCCGGTGCTTTCATCGGACTCCCTTGACATCAGATATACTCTTGAGATGTCTCCGCTTATTGATTCGGCGGGAACAAGCAAGTCGACGAAGCTGCCGACCCAGACAATCTGAAAGGCCCTGAAGAAGGAGCATTTCACCGACAAGAGGTAGAGTAGACGTTGCCAAGCGAGTGAGTAGAAAGCTGCGCTCGTGAGCATTGAAGCAAAGGCCAATGAATAGAGAAACGGATCTGCCTGCTGGATCTTGGCTGAGAAGTCGCCGAAGGGAACGAAGAAGTAAAGGTATAGAAGAAACACGAACAAGCCCGCCGCGATCACTACGGCACCAGTTCGCTTGAGCGGAAAAGGGCTTTCCTCACTCATACCCATTGCCACGCCAGAAACAAAGCCACAATATTAGCGAGACAGTTTTATAGTCTTCGCAACGTTAGGCTTTCTTTATCTCGAGGCTTGTCTCAAGCTCTTGCAGAGGCTTGGCTTTGCCCAGCTTCTTATTCAAGCATGCTTTGATAAAGCCGTAGTATTCACCATCTGGCCTGCCTGGGCGACTTTTGAATTCGCCGTGGAACTGTGACGCAAAGAAGAAGAACTTGTTCGGTAACTCCAGTATTTCTATTCTTCGCAAGTCTTCACTCTTAGCTGAAAACACCATTCCATGCCTGTTTAATGTATTCCAGTATTTTGGGTTCGCTTCCCATCGGTGGCGGTGGCGCTCGAAGATCTGATTCGCACCGTACAGCTTGTGAGCTGTGGTGCCCTTTTCTATCACGACTTTGTGAGCTCCTAAACGCATGGTTGCTCCTTTCTGTTTCACTGACGCCTGTTCTGGCATGAGATCTATGACTGGATGAGGCGTTTCAGGATGAAGTTCGGTGCTGCCGGCGTCTTCAAGTCCGCAGATGTTGCGTGCGAATTCTATTACTGCTAGTTGGAAGCCTAGGCATATGCCGAGGAAGGGCACGTCGTTCTCTCGTGCGAAGCGTATGGCTTTGATTTTTCCTTCGGTGCCTCTGACGCCGAAACCGTATGGTATGAATATTCCGTCGTGGTTCTTAAGGCGGTTGGCGATGTTGGAGTCACGTTCTAGGGTTTCAGCTTCGATGTAGTCGATTGACACTTTGGTTTGGCAAGCTGCTCCAGCATGGTGGAAAGCCTCATTCATGCTCACGTAGGCGTCGACGAGTCCGACGTATTTGCCAACTAGGGCGACCTTGACCTCGTGTTTTGGGTTCGAAACTGAATTGACAAACTGTGTCCAGCTGTTCCAATCTGGTTTGCGTTTGCCAAGTTGCAGTCGTTCGCAGACGTAGTTGCCCATCCCCTGTTCATCCAGTGTGAGCGGCACTTGATAGATGGATGGAACATTGTAGCTGCAGAAGACGGCGTTCTCAGGTATCGTGCCGAACAGAGCAATCTTGGCCGAGGATTCCTTGTCGATCATTTTTTCGCATCGCGCTACGATAGTGTCTGGTTGGATACCGATTCTGCGCAACTCGTTTACGCTGTGTTGGAGAGGTTTGGTTTTCATTTCTCCTGTAGCGCCTAGAATTGGAACCAATGCGACGTGAACGTAGAGTGTGTTTTCGTAGCCTTCCTCTAGGCGCATTTGGCGTATGGCTTCTAGGAAGGGCAAGCCCTCGATGTCACCTACGGTTCCGCCGCATTCAGTTAGGACGACGTCCCAGTTGGATTCTTTTGCGACGTATCGGATTCTGTGTTTGATTTCGTTGGTTACGTGCGGGATTATTTGTACGCATTTGCCTAGGAAGTCGCCTTTTCTTTCTTTTTCGATAACTGCTTGGTAGACCATTCCTGTGGTGATGTTGTTGTGTTTGCATAGGTTTAGGTCTAGGAATCGTTCGTATCCGCCTAGGTCGAGGTCGGTTTCGCCGCCGTCGTCTGTTACGTAGACTTCGCCGTGGATGTATGGGTTCATGGTGCCTGCGTCGACGTTTACGTAGGGGTCCATTTTGATGGCGGTTACTTTTAGGCCTCGTGTTTGTAGCATTTTGCCTATGGATGATGTGAGTATGCCCTTGCCGACTGAGGAAAGCACGCCGCCTGTTATGAAAATGTATTTGACCAATGTGCTTCCCAGCAATAACGTAGCATAGTCAACATACTGTGTTATAAACTCTTTCTGAAGGGATGGTTAGTACGACTCTGGAAAAAATTTTTCAGAGTGAAAGTTCTACTTTTCAGTTTGCGTGTTGAGTTCTGTTGCCTATTCTGAATGGTGATTCAGAGGCTGTTTACTCGTGTTTTGTGGTGACTTTCAATGTTGGCATGCGTGACGTTTAATGTTGCTATGCGTGGTGTTTGCGTATGTTGTCAAAGCTCTGCGGGAAGAGAGATTTCAAAAGAAGAAGGCACCATGCCCCTTATACCTTCTTCCATCTGGGTTCCTGCCCGCCTCTGGTTTTCTGCATTCAGTTGCCAGTATGATCCGAAATATGTGGGTTGCAGGCAGGGGCGGTGGCTTGGACAGTTGTTGTTGAACATGCAAGCGCAGGACTATTTGTGCATGTTAAATGTTGACTAGTGGGGATGGAGGAGGCGGGTTTCTGTTTTCATGTGTCGTTAACTTTGGCTTAGAAGCAGTAATAATACCGATGCGACTTGTCAAGGGCTGTTTCTTGTTTTGCGTCATGAGTTTTCGTTCAGAACAAGTAATGATGACTTCTTTGGAGTTGGTTTAGAAGTAGTCGTCTGCGCCGCATGTTTGATGGACTACTACTTCCATGTTTGCTGCGATGATTGCGAAAGCTTGGTTCTTTGCAAAAGTTGTTGAGCACGCACATATCTTCGATGTTTGGCGTCTGCAAAAGCGTTGAGAATCAGGCAGTGGCATAGCTAAGCTGGTTTGCCAAGCATGGTCTAAGGAGCAGGGTCTAGGAGGTTCTCGTAGGCGTTCGTGGGTTCAAGTCCTGCCACCCCCGCGCGTAACTCTTGCGTTTGAATTCTCGATGCTAAAAGCCCAGCTTCTTGGCTACAAGCACTACGGTCATATTTGGGTCTCTAACTCGATTGGGTGCCCTTTCCATGATTGTTATAACGCGGCAAATCCTTTTCGGAGAGTTACAGTCTGTACATACTCCTGTTGCGACGCAGGGCAATTCAACAAGATTGTGACGTTTAGCATTAAGGGGACCAGACACCCTCTTAAGGCGTTCCAAACCCGCACACACATCTTTCACTATCTTATTTTTCCCAACTATCACAATCACTTTCTTAGGACCAAACATCATCGAAGCTACCCTATTGCCTGAGCTATCTATATTCACCAACTTTCCGTCTTCTGTAACGGCGTTGCTACTGCACAGAAATACATCAGAGCTATGCGCTTCCATCATAAAGGGAAGCCAGTCTCTAACTGAAATATCTGGCTGCCAATGATGAACAACACGATTTCCCCGCTGGGTTAAAGCCTCAATAAGGCCAAGCTCACGAATCGTCATCGAACCTCCAACTCCCACCTTAGCGTCAAGGGGGATAAGCTCTAAAACCTTGTCAACGGCATCTTTTTCAGATGAAGCTACAAGAACTTTAAATTGATTCCTTTCAAGCGCCTTGCTAGTTTTGAACAACACATCATGCACTGACTTCATTTAATTTCCCTACAAGCAAAGATCATGGAAGACGATTTAAATACATTTCATAAATACGTTTCACTTTCTCCGTAACGAAAAAGAGGGAGATTTCGAGTGACATTACTGTGGTGGGCAAGTTAAGATTCCGAGAATTCAAACCTCGACCTGACTTGGGTTTAATGGTAGCCCGGGAGAGATTCGAACTCCCCTTTTCCTCTTTCACTGTTAAGAGCCGTTGCTAACATGGGGAATCCAACGTCCCTCCCACAACAGGGCAGGCAATAGAAGAAAAGGGAATTTTGCTGGTGATATCTCCACGCTACGAGGAGTTCATATCCCCCCGGCACTTTAGGATACCCCTTACATTCCAGCTTTGTATTTGAAAGCTTTAAATCATGTCGGAATCGAAATCTCCTCGAATTTTGAGAAGCAAGGATGGCCGTCGGCGACCAGCATTTTGTTTTCGTTTGTCTTTGCGATGATGGACCGTAGTGTGTTGATTTCGTTATGTGAGCATATAGGGATGCTGTGGTCCGAAAGGAGTTTTCGCATGAATATGTTGTTTACTTTTCCTCTGTTTTCATGAAGACGTTTTCTAACAAGGTTATACCTAGTGAAAGCCGTTGGCTCGGCGGGTTTAATCTCTTCCGCGATGAATGTTAAGAAGGCGTTTGACGCAACTTGTATGCCTTCTTTCGACTCTCTCAGGCAACTTTTGGACAAACCCATTTCGATTATGACTGCTTCCCTTTCGTCAGCAAGCAAATAGCATGTTCCAGCGTTATTGGCGAATTTCGGTATCTGACGGATGAAATCAATAGCTGTGTCAACAGAAATACAGTTCTCCAAGACTAATTGCATAACCTGCCTCGAAGACAAGCCTCTGGATGATGGTAACTCCTTTGGCTGCCAACCAGCATCACCGATAAACAAGCCTGCGTTGTTCATTCCTTCTTCGACCCCTAACACTGTGATGGTGCCACCTACAAAAGAGAACTTTGAACTCTTTCCTGTGACGCTCCGAAGCTGGTTGCATTTTTTAAAATCTAGTAGGAAGTCGTAGTTTCTACCAACAATAGGCGCCCCATCTCCTGTGACATTGCCAAAGGCAGAGATAATCGTACAGTTTGAAGGAGCGCGTGCTGTAAAGGGATAAGCAGTTTCAAGAAGTATTGAGTTGTATGGCAATTGAGCGCCTTCTGCGACACCTCGGATTTCTTCCAGCAACTCTGGAAAATGCTTTGCCATGACTTTTTCGTTTTCTAATGCTATTTCGAGACCATACTCAAGAGTTAAGCCTTCTTCACCCAATTTTTGTTCAAAAAATGAGAGACTGTGAATACAAACATCCTTAATCATTTTTCCCAAGGCTAAGCCGCGAGCAAAACTACTCTCACCACTTAGTGTGATATATTTCAACCAATGTTTCCTCAGGTTTTCACATAATAAACCACTTTATGAAAATTTTGGATTGCGTCAATCCGAGAATTTTAAACCGAGTTCTAAACCTAGCCCCCTGCACAAGAATCCTTGACTGACGCTTAAATCTCGGTTTTTCATCTTTCATGTGAAGTTGTAACTAATTTCCCGAAAATCAGAAATACTGAAGCAAAAGACATAATAAATGATGATCATAATGGTAAAGGTAATCGTCGTTTATGAGTCGAAATATGGTAACACCAAACTTGTAGCGGAAACAATCATAGAAGGTGTCAGGGAAGTTCAAGGAGTGGAAACTGCGCTCAATGAACTTAAAGAAGCTGACCTCAACAAGATAGCCGAATATGATGAGATTCTGATAGGTTCTCCGAACCACTATGGTGGGCCAACCAAAAGCGTAAGGGAGTTTATCGACAAGCTAGAGAAACTCAACTTGGATGGAAGACATTTTGCTGTTTTTGACACATATTTAGGGAAAGGTTTCTTTGAAAAGGCAGTGAAGAAAATGGAGAAGAGAATAAACGAAAAGGTGCCCGGCTTGAAACAGATAGCTCCCATGCTTTCAATAGCGGTTCAAGGGTCGATGGGTCCCATTGTGGAAGGAGAGCTTCCTAAATGCAAAGAGTTCGGAAAGAAAATAGCAACTCAACTTGAACTTATCCATGGTTCTAAATGATCTTAGGTCAATTTTCCAGATGTATCAGAAACCGTGAATTTTGGCCTCGCCCTGTCCACGGTCTCATGGTAGCCCCGGATAGCTTCAAACTCTCTGTTCAAACTTTCCTGAAAACCCTTTTTTGCTTGTAAAAGGCAGAAATTACTCTCAATGCGACTGGATTTTAATGGATTTTTCTATTCAGGCGAGCTTGAGGATTCTTGCCAAGCATTGAGCCTGCGTGTGCCCGATATTTCAAAAACAACACGTGCGCTTTTAAGTGGGCAGTTCTCTCAGCCAATTCAAAATGTCATTCACACAAATTGTCAAATCAAATTCATGTGGTTCTCCTTTGAGAATATTCATCGTTGATTTTGGAATTTCTCTATGCATAAAATGGGCAGCCTCTAATCTGGGATCTTTATCTCCAACAATGATTAGGGTGGGTACCCGGATCCTCTTCAAGTCTTCGGAAACATCGTAGGGCATCTTATACGCAATTTCCACCACAAACCTCTCGTCTGCTGACCATTCCGGTGATATTTGAGGAGTAGTAGGCTTTTGTTTCGGACCCGAGCTGGCAATCAAAATGAGCGCTCTGACCTTGTCTTGATGTAGCAACGTGTATGTTAAGGCTATTCTTCCACTCCAAGATATACCAACCACATCATGCCTGCTGATGTTCATGTGCCTAACCAGCTGGTAACAGTGATTTGCAAGATTTTCATAAGAATACAGCTTCTCATCCTTAGGCTTATCAGACAAACCATGCCCCAACACGTCCAGAATTATCGCCAGGTAATTTTTGGCCAAAGCCTCCGCGAATGGCCTTAGAAAAATGTGATCTAATAGAAGAGGCGTTAATGCTAGGATCGGTTCGCCGACGCCGGAAACTTCATAATATAAGTTTGCTGAATTGACTTTGAGAATTGGCATCTTACCTACCAGGTAATTTTAATCGGCTAGCCCTTATAAAATATGCAGAAAACTAAAAAGGCAGTCGCAGAAGACATCCACCTGACTACGAAAACCACCAGTCTCTGCCATGCATCGTCAAGCCGAGAGTTTGACCGCCGACCCAACTAGGGTTTGTTGGTAGCCCGGGATACGTGACTTGTATCGTTTAGATTTCTCACTTCTGATTGTGCGGGTGATATCACCACGCTGCTCGGACTTCAAATCCCCTCCCCCTGCACTTTCTGAATGTCGTTCTTTTTCCATCTCTTGGCCGTCACGGTTGCTGCTGCAATCCTTTGACGAATCGTAAAGAGTTTTGCAGTAACAGTTTTGTCTCCTTGTCGTTAAGTGGTTGCGCTTTCCATTTTTCCCATAATGATAATGCAAGAGAGATTATGCCACAAAGCTCCTGCTCATTTATGAGTTGCTTGAAGGCATATACTATGTCTTCCTTTTTGCTTACATAGATGTCTTTGCTGCCGAGAAAAAGTGCGGCAGTTCTGAAAGTCAGGTTAAAAGCTCCACGAGTCCAACGCTCTTTGTTTTTCCTTGGCACAAGTTTGAGTGGAATCCATTTAAGCAGTTTGAAGCGCTTCTCCTGATTGGAGACCATTTCGTAAACCTGTTCCAGATATGCTTCTGCGGATTCCTTCTGTTTTTCCCGGGAGGGTCTTGGAATGAGGGTCTTGATGTCTTCTCCCCAGAGAAGTCTCCCTTCGTTGATGAAGTTAGAGTATTCAAAGCCAGCCCCTAGAAAAGACCGTTCCTCTTCTATCTCTTTCTGCGTGGTTACAGTGACGCCCAAAACCTCGTCAATCACTGACTTCAGCTCTCTGAAGTATTTCCTTTCTATTTCTAAAGCTTCACCTTGCAAATCTCTCTGCAGCTCTTCTTTCCTGTCTTTTGCAACGATGTAAATGTCTACGTCACTGCGCCCAGGAACAAAATCCCCACGTGCAAAGCTTCCGCCAGAATAAATAGCCTTAACATTATTCCTGTATTTCTCAGCTATTGCATCAACAAGCTCACTCACAGCATGATAATAGTCTTTTTGAGAATAGCTCCTCATGCCTTTACCCTCAGCTTGTTGCGATATTCGTGTCCAAATAGTTTTTGGTTTGAATTCAACGAAGGAAGATTTCAGGATATGAGGTAACAGCTTTCGGTGACTTGTGTAGTGAAAGTTGGAGCCTAACGTGGGAAACAGGCAGAACTAGTGGTGATTATGGAGAGTGGGATTGTGAGTTAGGTTTTGCCTTGTGCTTTGTCTGTGGCTGTTGGCATTGCTCCTGGTAGGTCTGGGAACTTGTCTTTCATCCTTTGCTCGACTACTGTTGCTGCTTCTGCCAGTATGCCTTTGGCGTCTTCGTTTGCTTCGCCGAAGTTCAGTGTTAGTCCGCTGCTTTGACCTGCGTCCATGATTATTCCGTTGAGCATGGTTCCGATTTGTTCGAGTTCTCTGCCAGCGTCAGGCAAGACTCCAACTATCGCTCCTCGTATGCTGCCCAAGACGCCCACGATGGGTGCAAGGGCGCCTACCATGTCGCCTAGCTCGGTTACTGTTCTGAGTCTTAGGGCTATTTGATCTAGGGCCAGTCTTGCATGCATCACGGTTTTCTCCGTTTTTCGGATTTCCGCCAGTTCGCCTGAGAAGACATTGGCATGCTCCACGTCATGTTTCTGGTAAGCTTCAACAATCTTCGCAAATATCGCTTTGTCGCGTTCTGCGAGTCTTTGAGAAGTTTGATCCAGTTTCTGCGCTTGTCCCTCGATTCGACTTATTGCCAACTGTAATCGTGGTCTTAGCGATTGTGGCGGATGAAAAGCACCTTTCACTCTAGTGTTCAACGGCTCTGAAAGCTCAGTTTGATCCCACTTGAATTTGTTCGGCAAGTGTTCTGTTCCTCGTTGAGGAATGCGCCATGAATCCTTTATTTGCTGATTAACATGCTGAGAATATGCACGTGTATATGCAGCTGTAGCTGCAGCCCTAACTGGGTCTTGTAAGTTTAAACTCTCGAACAGAATCTTGCGAGTTGAACGTGCAGAATTGGCAAGATCATGTGTACTACTAACACGCTAGATCAGGACGTGCCTATAATGTTGTTTGATTGAGCGATTGGTAACTGAGGGTAGGCTTAATTATCTTCTTTCGTTCTCTTTCTCGGTGTGGACTTGCCTGCTCTATTTACTTTCATTGTCAAGGTGGTGGTTGTCACTGCCTCTGGAGCGTTAGCTCCCGGTCCTTTGTTTTTCACTAATATTACGCAGGGCACTAAGTCTGGAGCTAAAGGCGGTTTGGCTTTTTCTGTGGGTCACATGATTTTTGAGTTGAGTTTGGTCGTATTCTTGGCGTTGACGCTTCAAACCGTTCTCAATGAGGCCAATAGGGCAACCATAAACCTAGTTGTGGGCGTTGCTGGAGGAATCGCTCTGCTCCTGTTTGGGTTCTTTCAAATACGTGAAGCCCTGTCTCAGAAGTCTGGCGAGCCGACAGAAGGTAGGACATCGTCTAAGAATCCTTTGCTGCTCGGCACCCTTTTCACGGGACTTAATCCATACTTCATTCTCTGGTGGGTTTTCATAGGAGCACCGCTCATTCTGGAAGCTCTCAACCTCGCATTCTTCGCAGGTGTGATCATTATGTATGTTTCGCACGTTTGGATGGACTACGCTTGGCTGATTGCTACAGCCTACCTCGCCAGAAGAGGAACGAATCTAATCGGCAGCAAAAGATACAGAATCGTCATGATCATATTCGGAGCAGTTCTCATCTTCTTCGGCTTCGACTTTCTCATCCCATCTCTACTGGGTGTGCCACCGCTCATTTAGGGCAACACAGCTATTTTTATGTCTGCTTTGGATGTTGCAAGCGTTTCAAAAGCCCGTTTTATGTTTTCAAGCTTCATTTTGTTGGTGATTAACGGTTTGACGTTGATCGTGCCCGATGCGATGAGGTTTAAGGCTTTCTTGAAGTGGGCTGGCGTGGTGTGGAAAGCGCCCATAACAGCTGTTTCGCCATAATGGAGCTGTTCAGTGCTGACCTTGATTTCAGTTTCTGGAGGGCATCCGCCGAATTCCAAGACTGTGCCACCTTTTCGCACCATTCTTAATGCTTGCTCCCATGTTGCGGGTGTGCCTATGGCTTCGATTACAACATCCGCCCCATAGCCGCTCGTCAAATTCTTTGTCTTTTCAACCGTGTCCTCTTGTTTAGCGTTGATGGTTTCGTCTGCTCCCAGTTTCTGCGCCAGTCTGAGTCGTTCGTCAACGGTGTCGCTGATTACGACTTTAGCCGCGCCTATCTTTTTGACTGTGAGCAGATGGAGCAACCCAATTGGTCCAGCGCCGATTATGGCAACAGAGTCGCCCAGTTTCACTCCTGCCTCTTCAACCCCGTGCAGCACGCAGGCTAAGGGTTCAGTTACAGCGGCTTCCTCGTAGGTTACGTGATCGGGTATCTCCTGTGTGTTTAGCGTGACGATGCGTTGTGGAACTTTGATGTATTCGGCGTAGGCGCCCCAAAGCCACATCATATCCTCGCAAAGATTGAACTTACCCTTTTGACACATGTAACAACGCAGGCAAGGCGAACTGTTACCAGCCCGAACCCGCATACCCTTCTGGAAGTAAGAGACGCCCTTGCCCACCTCAACCACATCACCAGCCCACTCATGACCAAAAACAGTTGGCAACTTGATTACGCCGCTGACGTAGCCGCGCTGGTAGATTTTGAGGTCAGTTCCACACGTGGTAGCAGCTTTGACTTTGACTAAGATTTCGCCATCGTTAACCGTTGGCATGTTGACGTCTTGAATGCGAAGATCTTTAATGCCGTACAACATCGCAGCTTTCATTTTGTAAGTCGGCAAGATACATCACGCCTGTTGCTTGAATGGACGAGCAGTATAATGGGCTACGAATGGATATTATTGTTTCCGCAAGTTGAAAACTGTGCGAAAGAAGAAGGTGATAATCCGCTAAGCCTGTCTTCTTTCTTTGCAGAAAACTGTGATGGTAGATCTGTATGATTATTTGACGCAGCATTTCCTCAAGCAGATAAACTCAGGTTACAGTTTATTAAATAAGTCAGATGAACCTTGTCTGAGAGATAGGCATGCGAGTAGCCTTGCACTCAGCGCCAGTTGGTTTCTTCAAGTCCAAGCCCCCTTATCCAAACAGCGAACTCTTAAGGCTCGTCCAGAAGGCGGCATCCCTAGGCTTCAAATGCTTTCAAATTGGACCACTCTGGACCTTCGATACAATTGAAGCAAAGGGGTTGAAGAGAGCACTTGACCATTATGGCCTCGAAGCCAACATACATGTAGGTGGCCTTTACGATGCTGCAAAGTTTGCTACGACAGAAAAAGAGTATCTAAGGGTTAAGAATGAGATACACGCTGGCATCGAGCTCTGTAGAGCAATCTCCTCGAGCCTAGTGTCGATTCATCCACCTTTCTCAGTGACAAAGGAATCTGAAAACAGCACGACTTTGTCGAAAGCAAGAACGCGTTTCTTCAAGCTAGTAAGCGACGAATTAGAGGCTGCCTCGAATATGGGTATCAAGATGGCGCTGGAATCCTTCTGCTACCCTCCATTCATATTCAATGGTTTACGCGACTTTATGCAGTTCGTGTCGCGTTTTTCTTTAAACGAGCTTGGTGTACTACTTGAAACAGGTCACTTGTTCAACGCAGGATTCAGTATCGACGAGGCGATTTCGATGGTCCAGAATGTGCTGTTCGACGTGCACGTTCATGATGCCAAGGTTCGAAAAGACTTTGCAGAGGCGACACACTTGCCAATTGGACTGGGCGACATGGACTTCACGCACTTGATAAAACAGCTCGAAAAAGTTTGCTATGACGGCTGGCTTACTCTTGAAATCGATGGCAACGAAAGGCAAATAACCAAGAGCAAGCTGTTCTTGGAAAACTTACTCGCGAAGACTTCATGAAAACTGAATGTTTAGTGATTACTGGTTTAGAACGATGGTTTTTAAGCATTCTTTGCTTTTGGCAGCAGTTTGAAAAGCCTCTTTTGTCTTGCTTAGTGGAAAGCGATGTGTTATCAGCTCCTTTGCCTTGAGCCTTCCAGAAGTGATAAGCTGGAGAGCTTTTCTGGTTTCGATGTGGGAAACGGAATACGATGGAACCACAGTGATTTCTGAAAAGAAGAGACGGTGTGGACTCAGGCGAGCATACTGATCGGGTTGGGTGGGCGCAAACAAGAGAATTTTGCCGCCTCGACGAACCATTTGAACACTGTCTTCAACTGCCTTCGCGTTCGGTGCAGTTACGATTACAATGTCTGCGCCTCTGTTCTCGGTTGCCCGCTTCACCCTTTCAGCCACGTTTTCATTTTGATGGTTCAGTGCTAAATCAGCGCCTAACCTTTCAGCCATTCTTAACCGATAGTCAACCAAGTCGGTGATCAAGACTTGTTTGGCGCCTGCTGTTTTGGCGAGCATGACATGGATTATGCCGCTTGGTCCAGCGCCTATCACAGCCACACTGTCGCCTTCCTGAACTCCAACCTTGTTCTGAGCCCTCATGCAGCAGCCAACAGGCTCAATTAAAGTGGCTTCTTCATACGAAACGCTGTCTGGCAGTTTCAACGTGTCAATTTGAAGGTTAGGTGCTGGCACCTTAAAATATTCGGCGAATCCGCCTGGCTCTAGATGGGTTTGTGCAAACTGTGGGCACAGAGTGTAGTCGCCGTGTTTGCAATAGTAGCAGGTTAGATCGGCAACATGATGATGCGCGAAGACTCTGTCACCAACACGGAAGTTCTTAACGTTTTTTCCAGCTTCAACAATGACGCCAGCTGGTTCGTGACCAAGAACTAGCGG
>Ga0315307_1000222_pt1 | contig 23168 bp, 24 predicted proteins | sample TDP2_MG_FD_203079 | JGI IMG/M metagenome (GOLD analysis project Ga0315307, IMG submission 203079) | Freshwater sediment microbial communities from Lake Towuti, South Sulawesi, Indonesia - TDP2 | ecosystem: Environmental > Aquatic > Freshwater > Lake > Sediment | place: Indonesia: South Sulawesi...
CGAAGGAGTAGCCGGTCTTGTATCACAGAACCCCTACTCCATTGGCTACGTTGAATTCATCTACGCCAAAAAGAATAACTTACCGTGGGGCTACGTACAGAACGCTGCCGGAGAATTTGTTGAGCCCAGCCTGGAATCTTTTGCAGCCGCCGCCAGCTTCGCAGCGGTAACACTCCCCAGGGGAGATGAGAGTTGGTCAAGAGTCTCTATAATCGATAGCTTGGTGAACAATACGCAGGCAACCGGAGCCTATCCAATAACAAGCTTCTCGTACTTTCTGGTATACAAAGAGCTGAACGTCCTGCCTAAGATGAAGGAGGCCACGGCGAAGACTTTGGCGGAATTCTTATGGTGGACCGTACACGATGGACAAAGCTATTCGGCCGAGCTGGTCTATGTCCCATTGCCGGCAAAGGTCGTGACGCAAAACGAAGCAACTATTCGAATGATAACCTTTAACGGACAACAATTATACAAGAGCTAAATACAGGGGCTAAAGATAAGAAATATGAAAAACTCTCGAAGACCACCCTTTTTTGTTCTTAATCTCGGCGTCAAGGCTCGCAAGATGTTCAAAAAGCCTTTGACGAGCGATAATGTTTTCAAACTTCTAACTGCTGCGTTCGCCTCAAGCATTTTCATAATACTCGGCTTAATGCTATATGAGTTAGTTAAAGGATCCCAGCTTTCAATACAAAGATTTGGAATAGAATTCTTGGTAGGCACTAAATGGGATCCAGCCATATCGCAGATCTTTGGAGCCCTACCTCTTATACTTGGCACTGTCGTCACATCAGCCATCGCTCTACTGATAGGCGTACCCATAAGTCTTGGCATTGGCTTGGCGCTTTCAGAATACACGCCAAGAAGGCTTGGGTTCGCCATCTCTTTCCTCGTCGAACTCTTGGCTGCCGTTCCAAGCGTGATCTACGGCCTTTGGGGCATATTTACATTGATTCCATTTCTGCGAAACAATGTATACCCATACCTCCAAGCAACTCTTGGATTTATTCCATTGTTTTCAGGCCCCATCTATGGAGGCGGTGTTCTCACAGGCGGAATAATCCTCGCCATTATGATCATCCCGACGGTCTCTGCTGTTTCAAGAGACGTATTCTCAGCAGTACCAGACACCCAGCGGGAAGCAATGATTTCTCTCGGCGCAACAAAATGGGAAACCGCCAAGACTGTAGTAAGCTACGCACGATCTGGAGTTATAGGTGCAATCATCCTTGGTTTGGGACGTGCTGTAGGAGAAACCATGGCAATTACCATGGTCATCGGCAACAAGTTTCAGGTTTTGCCATACTCGCTCTTTGATGCTTGGTATACCATGGCAGCCATCATCGCAAACGAGTTCACCGAGGCCACATACGACCTTTACGTCAGTGCGTTAATCGAGGTCGGGCTTGTCTTGTTCTTCGTAGCTTTGATAATTAATGTCCTTGCCAGAGTGATCGTATGGCGATCCCTCAGACTGGTTAGAGGTGTAGCGAGGGAGTAACATGGATAACTACGAGATAAGAAAAATCAAAGACAGGCTCATGCAGATCCTTGTTTGTCTAGCCTTACTGGTGGCCCTAATCCCGTTGTTTAGCATACTTTGGGAAGTGATTCTAAAAGGCGCCCCCTCCATCAACCTCAATTTCTTGACCCAGCCAACACCGACCGTGGGAGAAGTAGGTGGCGGAGCTGCAAACGCTATACAGGGCACGCTGATTGCGGTGGGGTTGGCCTCTCTCATAGGTGTCCCCCTAGGCATCGTGTCAGGCATATTTCTCAGCGAGTACAGCGAAGCGAAACTATCGCTTGCAGTTAGGTTCTTCAACGATGTCTTAAACGGATTCCCCTCGATTGTTATCGGGATTTTTGGCTATACCCTCATAGTTCTCTCGATCGGATTCTCAGTAATCGCTGCAGCATTTGCGTTAGCCATAATAATGATCCCTATTGTGACAAGAACGACTGAGGAAGTGTTAAAACTTGTGCCAGCAACGGTTAGGGAGGCCGCGATTGCCTTGGGAATTCCAAGATGGAGAACCATAATTTCTGTGGTACTCAGTGGTGCGAGAAAAGGGATAGCCACTGGAATACTGCTTTCGCTAGCAAGGATTGCAGGAGAATCGGCGCCGGTACTTGTTACAATGGGGTATTGGAGATGGTGGTTTGCAGGCTTAGATATGCCTGTGGCAAACCTTGCCTTGAACGTTTACATATTTGCCATATCTCCGTTCGAAAGCTGGAGAGCCCTAGCCTGGGGCTCCTCTCTTGTTCTTATACTGCTGATTCTGGGAGCCAACGTAATTGTGAGGGCCTTCACCAAGGAGAAATACTAATGGTCACCTCGCTGTACAAATTCGAAACAGAAAACTTAAACGCGTGGTTTGGCTCTAAGCAAGTATTGAGGAACATTAACATGAAAATTAGAGAGAAGGCTGTGACCGCAGTAATAGGGCCCTCGGGATGCGGCAAGACAACTTTCATTCGATGCCTCAATAGGATGCACGAAATAGTTCCAAACGCCAAGGTTTCTGGAAGGGTATTGTTCAATGGAATAGACATATACAACGAAGATATAGACTCTGTTCGCATAAGGAGAAAGATGGGCATGGTTTTTCAAAAGCCCAATCCGTTCCCAATGATGTCGATATATGACAACGTTGCTGCAGGCTTGAAGTTGAATGGTGTCGGAGACAAGCAAAAGCTCGATTCAGTCGTAGAGCGAAGCCTGAAATTGGCCATTTTGTGGGACGAGGTCAAAGACGACCTAAATAAGTCCGGAGCCAGTCTTTCAGGAGGCCAACAACAGAGACTCTGCATGGCTCGAGCTCTGGCAGTTGAGCCAGAAGTCATGTTGATGGACGAGCCTTGCTCCGCTCTTGATCCTATGGCAACAGCGAAAATAGAGACGCTCATCAGAATGCTCGCTGAGGACTATACGGTCGTGATCGTAACACATAATATGCAACAAGCAGCAAGGGTTTCAGACTTCACGGCTTTTCTTTATCTTGGAGAACTTGTGGAATATGGACATACAAAAGATATTTTTGAGAACCCAAAGAATGAGCTAACAGCGAAGTACATCACAGGAGAGTTCGGTTAGGTGAAAATCGAATGAGTCGACTAATCGACACAGGTTTGGAGCAGCTAGCAAGCATCATTTTCCGCACAGGGGAACTGGCCTTTAGAGCAGTTTCTTTATCTCTCAACAGTTATATTGAGGGCACAGACGCTTACACGCAAGTGGCGGACTTTTCACGTGCTTTAGTTTCGATGGCTGATGAGGCTGAAGACAAGGCCTTCGAGCTAATTGCACGATTCCAGCCCGTTGCATCAGACCTTAGAATCCTAAAATCGTACATGAAAATAGCCTACGACTTCGAGAGATTTGGAAGATACGCCCTCGACGTCTCACAGGTCCAGAAAAGGCTAGGTGGGCTTGAACAGTGCGAGGGTTGGATAAAGAAATCCATAGAAGAAATGAGTGAAAAAGTGTTAAGCATGGTTCGCGCTAGTGTTGACTCTCTCAAAAGCCACGATATCAAAGTAGCAACGATGCTGTCCGAAACAGAAAATCAGGTTGATGACATGTACTTCAGATATCTCGACAGGCTGGTTGAAAAGGCACCTGCTACAAACAGGTGCACAATATCAAGCGTACTTGTGGTAAGATATCTTGAAAGAATAGCGGATCACGCAACCTATATAGGCGAGGCGATAATTTACCTTGCAACGGGCCAGAGGATTACATTAAGATGATCTCAGACAAAATCAGAAGGAGGTGAATAGGAATGACCGAGAGAAGCTACGCATGGTTTGAGAGACGCCGCAAGGCCGATGCATTTAACCTTGCTCAGGAACAAATAACGAAAGCACTCGACACCGTAACTCTGTTGCACAAAGCGGTCGTGAGCGCTTCCGAAGGAAAGAAAACAGAGGCAAGAGGATTCGTTGACGAGCTTTCGAAACAAGAGGAGAAAGTGGACGATCTGCGAAGAGCCGTTTTTAAGGAATTGACGAGCGTCGCCGTATCGTCGGATTTTCGCGAGGACCTTATGCATCTGGTGAAGCGGCTCGATGTCATGGCAGATCACGTGAAAGACTCCGCAAGAAGCGTTGTGGTCCTGCTGGAAACAAGCGTTCCCAACGAAATATGGGGTATGAACGTCGAGATCGCTGAAGCTCTTGTCCAAAGCGCAACGGATCTCCGCAGCAGCATCGAGAAACTTGGGACCGATCCCGCCAGAGCAAAGGAACTCGCAAAAAAAGTGCATGACATAGAAAGCAAAATCGACAAAAGCTATCTTGAAACGAAGAAGATGTTCATTAAACACGCCCGCCAGGTTGACCCCGGCACACTTCTGATACTAAATAGCCTCTTGGAGTTCATGGAACAAGCCGCGGATATGTGTGCGGACACAGCGGACTACATAGTGGTGTTGGCAAGCGAAAAATAGCGTCGGCAGATTCGTTTGAAGGATCAAGAACTACGTGGAGAAGTTGAAAGCCGAAAGAAACGTCGAAGCTACTGTTTCCCCTGTTGCAGTTGATCGATTGAGACCTAAATCCTAGCGATCGGTTGATCATGGATGTGCTTTCGAACTGCGTGGTTTTGACACTGAATTTCTTATAGCCCTGACGATGGGGTAAGAGTGGGAGGGAGAGCAAATTGGTCAGGGCAGCTGTTATGCCTGGGCCTGAGAGGAGGGTGGAGATCCGAGGATTCCCGAAGCCGAGGATGGAGCCGGGGGCTGTTCTGCTTCGGACACTATTTAGCGAAGTCTGCGGCACCGACGTTCACCTACACCACGGGCGGTTGGCCGGTGTGCCATATCCGATTATCCCGGGGCATGTGAGCGTTGGAACGGTGGAAAGTGTGCAGGGAGAGGTCACCTATGTCGACGGAGCCTACGTGAGAGAGAGTGATCTCGCCAGCTTTCTTGACGTCCACGAGACCTGTGGCAAGTGCTGGTTCTGCCTCGTGGCGAAGGCGTCAACTCGGTGCCCCAATCGAAGGGTCTACGGCATAACCTACTCGGCTGAAGAAGGCCTGCTGGGCGGCTGGAGCGAGAAAATCTACCTGAAGCCCGGGGTCAAGATGCTGAAGCTTCCAGAGAAGGTGTCCCCAGAGAGCTTCATTGCAGGTGGATGTGGGTTGCCCACGGCGATCCACGCTGTCGAGAGGGCATCCATAGAGCTGGGCGACACCGTGGCTGTGCAGGGCAGCGGGCCGGTTGGGCTTTGCGCCGCGATGCTGGCGAAGCTCAGCGGCGCGTTTAAAGTAATAGTTCTGGGAGCCCCCGAAAAAAGGCTGAAGCTAGCAGCCAAGATCGGCGCGGATCACGAGATCGACATTCGACAGCACCGTGAGGAGGAGCGGGTTCAGCAAGTCCTGTCGCTTACAGACGGTCGCGGTGCAGATGTGACAATAGAAGCCACCGGTGTTCCTTCAGCGCTACGGGAGGGGATGAGGATGACGAGAGACGCGGGAAGATACGTTGTTGTCGGCCAATACACAGACGCAGGAAATGTGGAGATCAATCCCCACCTAGACATCAATAGAAGACACCTCGAGGTGAGAGGCTGCTGGGGCACAGATTTCAGCCACCTCTACAGAGCCGTCAAGCTCGTCGAGCGCTACCACGATCAATTCCCATGGAGCGACTTCATAACCAAGGTCTATCGTCTTGATGAAGCCAATGAAGCGCTTGCCGATGTTGAAGAACTGAAAGTGGTGAAGGCAGTGATCAAGCCCTAGCGAGCGATGGGCTCCGCAACAAATATAACGACTGGAGAATTGGTTCGTCAATCGACATGTTCCCTTCCGGCTGGATTCATTTTCTATCAGAGAATCGCGTGGGGGAGGCTGCGTATGGACGCAGGGAGTTTCTTGGGTCTCGCGGCGTTTCTCAGGGCAGCAAGCAGGGGGTATCGATTCAAAAAAAGCCAGAGACCGATCGAGCCATGGTTCCTCAGTTCCTGCTCAAGCATATATAGCGCGTCAGGAAAAATGTGCCCGACACACTCATGCAGCCGCAGCAGAGCGATAACGCGGTCGAGGTGAAAGGACTCACAAAGATCTACAGCGGCAAGCGAAGCAGGCCTGACACGCTTGCATTGGACAAAGTGAGCTTCCACGTGGGATGGGGAGAATTCGTCGCCCTGCTGGGAGAGAACGGCGCGGGAAAAACCACGGCGATAAAGGTCCTCTGCACCCTCGTGCTGCCTGACGACGGAGAGGCAAGGGTCGCTGGGTACGACGTTGTGAAGCACGCAGACACCGTGCGAAGCAAGATCGGTTGGATGCACGGTGAGACAGGTGGTCGCGCTCTCTACTGGCGTCTGAACGCCTGGGACAACTTGAGGTTCTTTGCGTATCTACAGAACATTCCTCGTGACGAAGCCTCCAAGCGCATCAAGGCGTTGATAACATACTTCGACCTCGGGGAGTACGCGAGCAAGCTGGTGAAGGATTACTCCACAGGTATGAAGGTGCGGCTGATGCTCGCGAGGACATTCCTCTCTAACCCCGAGGTGCTGCTTCTCGACGAACCAACGATCGGACTGGACACATCAGCGGCCTTCGAGACGCGTCGACTATTGAAGCTGGTGAACGAGGAACTCGCTCGCCCCATCCTCTTCACTAGCCACAACATGTTTGAGGTGGAGAGGCTGTGCAAACGGCTGATTCTGATCCATAAAGGACGAGTCATAGCCGAGGGACCCCCCTCACGCTTGACCTCCGAGCTGTCCAAGGGGGATACTGTCGAGTTGAAGGTGGCGTCGACCCCCGATGCCCTGGAGGTCCTCGTCCAAGAGGGACTGGTTCGAGAGTTACTGAAGACCGAGTTCGATGGTGAAGCATCCACTGTGATCGCTGCCGTTCGCGATCTGCGGCAGGCGTTCTCCGACATTCCAAGTTTTCTCGTGCAACACGGCTTCCGTCTGATCTCGATCAAGATAGCCGAGCCTTCCCTCGAGGAGGCTTTCATTCGGCTTACGCGAGAGTGATTCCTCTGAAGGCTGAGGAGATCCTTGCCACGATCAAGAGCCCATACAGGAAGAGCAGATCCTGGTCTAGGCAGGCGTGGGGAGTGTTCTGGGCAAACTCGAAGGTGCTCTTCTCCTACAAAACCTGGGTGGCGACAGAGTTGATGGGCATGCCCGTCTCCGTAGCGATCTACTTCTTCACCGGCATGCTGGTCAGCAAGCCTTCCTTAGCTCAGGCTGGCTACGGCACCGACTACTTGAGCTTCGCCCTGATCGGCGTCTCTATGACCAACTTTGTCTGGGTGACGATCGTCAGGCTTAGCCACATCATACAGCACGAGGTTGAAGACGGCACCTTGGAGGTGGTTCTCTCATCCCCCACACGTATGTCCGCGTATCTTGTGGGACAGAGTTTCCGGGGGCTGCTGCTCGGAGGAATCTTCTTCGTCGCGTCCATGCTCGTCGGCATCACTTTCTTTGACGCAAGTCTTCGGACGGACGCGTTCTCGCTCCTCTCCGCGGCTGCTTTGATCTTGCTCACCCTCTTCGCCAACCTCGGCATCGGGGTGCTCGCTGCTGCCGTGATCCTGGTGTACAAGAGGGGAGATCCCGTGGTGTTCATAGTCTCAGCCCTCACAGAGTTTCTCTCCGGCGTAGTTTATCCGCTGAAACTGCTGGAGGGTTTTCCAGTACTGCTTCAGATCTCACTTGTCCTGCCCTACACCTACGGCCTCGACGGTGTGCGCCACCTCTTGCTGAAAGGAGCGACACCCCAGACCTCCGTAGTTGTGTTAGACTCACTGGTGCTCTTGCTGTATGTTGCCTTGCTGTACCCCGCGGCCTTCTACGCTTTCCGGGTGAGCTTCGACAGGATCCGACGGGAGGGCACGACAGCCTCCTACTAGCACGGTGAAGCCCTGTGGTGGACGCAAGCGGAATCCTCAAGATCCTTCGAGAAGCCAGGAAGACCCGCGGGCTGTCCCTTCCATGGAAGATCCACGCCTTCATCATACGAGACTTCAAAACGTGGCTAACCTACCGGCTATGGCTGATGCTGGACGTAGCCGGCTCACTGTTCAACATCGCTGCATATTTCTTCTTCAGCAAGATCGCCACCGACCAGATGCTGACGCAGGCAGGGTATCTGGGCGGCTACTTCACCTTCGCCGTGGTAGGCATAGCCTTCCAAGAGTACGTGAGCTTCTCGTTCAACGGTGTTATCCGCTCCATCAGAGATGAACAGGTGCGGGGCACAATGGAGACAGTGCTGTCCACCACCACCGTCGCCACATTTCTCACAGGGTCCTCAGCCTTCCGATTCATCGAGAGCACGATCTTCCTGATCGCCTCAATGGCTGTCGGAATTGGGTTCGGCGCCACATTCACGGGCGACCCTGCGGCTCTCCTCTCGACAGTGCTGATCCTCGTGTTACTTGTGGCCAGCCACCTCCCGATCGGCATCCTCGGCGCAGCGGTCTCCATGAAGACCAAGCTGGGCGACCCAGTCGCTCAGATCTTCGCCTGGCTGACTCAGCTGCTATCAGGCATCCTCTATCCCCTGAACATCATCCCCCAGTGGCTGAGACCGTTTACCCTGTTCACCCCGTTGACCTACTCCCTGGACGCGGCTCGCCGCTGCCTGATCAACGGAAACAACCTCCTCCACCCCGAAGTCTACTCGAACGTCTTCTACCTGCTCCTCTACATCGCCGCGGCGTTTCCCATCTCCCTCTACGCATTCAAACGGTCATTCGAGAGCGTCCGGAAGGACGGAGAACTCGGCCACTACTGAGCTTGATCTGTCGAAGGAATGGACCTCATCAAACAACCGGTTAGGATCGATACAGGCCCAGAAAGAGGCCTCTTGTTGCTCTACTTGCAGTCGTTGATTTCGTTCACTTCACACGCAAGAGCTCCTTCCCCTTGAACGGAAAGGGCTTCACCCCGAGTTCTCTGGCTTTGGATGGCAGGATGCCTATGTAACCCACCCAAACCTCTCCCGCCCTGCGGTTTTCCAGGCATCCCTTCTTGGGGTAACCAAGGCATAGGGTCCTCCTGGCCTGGATACAGGGCGTATACTCCTCCCCGTCAGCGTTGAGTCCCGACGGCAGATCGACGGCCAGGATCGGCTTCCCGCTGCCGTTGGCCAGCTCGATGAGACGTGCGTACTCTCCGCGAGGATCTCCATCCACGTTGTACCCCAGCAGGCCGTCCACGATCAAATCAAACCTCTTCAAACTTCTGATCGTCTCGGGTTCGATCACCTCGCCGCCGGCTTCCTCGAAGACCCTCCTCTGGTGTTGCACCTCCTCTTTCACCTTGAGGCTTGCAAGCACCGCCGTGACCCCGTAGCCCTTGTTCAAGAGATGCCTAGCCGCGCAGAGAGAATCACCGCCGTTGTGGCCGCCACCCGCCAAACAGATGATGTTCGTTGGCCGGAAGTGTTCTGCCAGCCGAGACACCTGAAGCCCCGCCAACTCCATCATCCGCGCGATATCCACTCCAGCCTGTATGTTTAGGTAATCGAGACGGCCTATCTGCTCCCTCGTCACCCACAACTCCTTGTCTAGCTTCACCCTCATACAGGTCACCATGTTTCCCTGTTACTTAAGCACCGTTACTCAGAGAAATGCGCTTTCACCCTCTTGCTTCTCCCCTGAGACCTTCAATCAAAGCCACACCCCGGAGAATCCTCTACAGGCACGTATCGATCGATCGAAAAAAGCGAGGAGGCCAGACGTATAGTACTGCAGCAGGAGTGGCATGGAACAAAACCAGTCTTTCCAGTTCACTCCGGCGGCCTCCACCCTGGCCTAGTCCATGAGCTCGTGGAAACGGTCGAGAGTAGGGATGTCGTCATAGATTTCGGCGGCGGAATACATGGCCATCCAGACGGCACGAGGGCTGGAGCAACAGCGGCAAGGCAGGCTATCGACGCGCTCATGAAGGGAACTTCACTCGAGGACTACGCAAAGGAGCACAAGGAGCTTCAAAAGGTGATTGAGACATAAGGATTCTTCAAGCCTAGGGCATGAAACTGAACTTCGGATTCTTCTACAGTGGGGTTGTCTGCCAAGCCACCGAACACCCAATTGGGTAGATCGACCGCTCCAACGACTTCACAACTCGTACATCCAACAACGCCGCAGTTACGGCATCAGCATCGATTGAGTCGATCCGGCGCTTTCTCCACCACCACCTGACTTGCCATACACATCACAATAACCTCACGCGAAAAATTTATTAGTGTTTATCCTGAAAACCTGAAAACGCGTTGGTAGAAGTGTGATCTGACATGAAGGCGCGAATGGCAGCTCTGTCTCCAAGTGAGGGAGAAGCAGCCTGTAGCACTGGACGAAACTTGAAGCGAAGAAGGACAGATTCTTCTGAATGAATGGGGCGAAAAATTGATGGAAGAAGTAGCCATTGTAGGTGTGGGCTCCACGGGGTTGAGGTCAGTCACGCCGGACATGTCGTATAAGGAATTGATGTTTGAGGCCGCGACGAAGGCATATGAGGATGCTGGGACTGACCCGAGAAGAGATGTAGATAGTTTCGTATGCGTATCTGAGGATTTCTGGGAGGGAACAAGCATTTTCGATGAATATGTCCCTGACCAGTTAGGAGCCGTTTTGAAGCCGGTGTGCACTATTGCTGCGGACGGGGTATATGGATTGATAACCGCCTATATGCAGATACTGAGCGGTGCCGTGGAGACCGCTGTTGTCGAAGCCCATAGCAAAGCATCAGATATGCTTACTCCCACCGATATTGTTGCGCTCGCGCTAGATCCTGTCGTCAACCGCCCACTTGGCGGTAATCCATATTACATCGCAGGGCTAGAGATGAATCGCTACATGTATGAAACCAAGACCACTAAGGAGCAGTGTGCAACGGTTGTTGTAAAAAACAAGAGAGAGGCTCTAAGCAACCCTTACGCAGCGTATGGAGCAAAGATAACGATCGATGACGTACTTAACTCAGAAATGATGTTCTATCCGCTAAGCCGCCTCGATATGAGTGCTCCCGCTGATGGCGCCATCGTGATGGTTCTTGCTTCGGAGGAGAGGGCGAGACGGCTCACGGATAACCCAATATGGATAAGGGGAGTGGGTTGGTGTTCGGACACCCCACGGCTTGAGACTAGGGACTGGGCGAACGCGGCATACGCGCAATCGGCTGCAGACATGGCGTTCAAAGCCGCGAATATAGCCAACCGCCGAAAAGAGGTAGACTTTTCTGAAGTTGATGACACCTTTTCCTTCAAGGAGCTGCAGCACCTCGAAGCTCTCGGACTCTGTAGAAGAGGTGAGGCGGGTGTGCTTGCGGAGGAAGGAGTTACTGAAAAGGACGGAGACATGCCAGTTAACCCATCGGGTGGAAGCTTAGGGGCAGGCTACACTTTTGAAATGACAGGCCTCCAAAGGGTTTTGGAGGTTGTCCTACAATTGCGTGGAGAGGCTGGCAAGCGGCAAGTGCCTGGTGCCGAACTAGGTCTCGCTCAGTGTTGGCGCGGGGTTCCTACCGCCAGCGGCGCCGTGGCCATACTAAGTGCCAAACGTGAGGGTGCGTGAAAATGCACATCAAGAGAAGAGTAGCGGTTGTAGGGGCAGGGATGACCAAGTTTGTACGCCGGGCAAAGGAAACCGGCAAGGAGCTGGCTTTTGAAGCAACGAAGATGGCTCTCGATTCAACGGAATTGACCCTAAAGGACATAGGCTGTGTGACACTTGGAACCGCCCCAGATGCATTTGACGGAGTCCACATGAAAGGTGAATATTTGAGCGACGGAGCTGGCGGATGGCGAAAACCATACATGAGATGCTACGTAGGCGGCGGGACTGGTGTATTTGCAGCCATAAACGGGTGGTATCACGTCGCATCTGGTCTCTTCGATACTTGTCTAGTCGTCTGTGAAGAAAAGATGTCGAGCTGCCAGCCACATCCTCAATACGCATTCCAAACGATATTCGACAACATAACCGAACGGCCGCTCGGGCCAAACCTAGTTTGGATATTTGCGCTTGAAATGAACCGCTATATGCATGCCCACAACATCTCGAAGGAAGAAATTGCGCTGGTGTCGGTGAAGAACAAACGGAATGCCTTGGATCATCCATGTGCACAGCTCCCACAGAAAATCACGGTTGAAGATGTTCTGAACTCTGAAGTCTTGGCTTGGCCCGTTCAACGTCTAGACATTAGTCCTACAAGCGATGGCGCTGCCGCAATAGTTCTGGCATCAGAGGACGTAGCAAGGAAAATCACAGACACGCCTGTCTGGATAGACGGTGTAGGCTGGAGTCTAGACACCGCCTACTGGACCAACAGAGACCTCTTCTATCCGAAATATGTTGAGTACGCCGCGAGAATGGCCTATGAGATGGCCGGAATAAATAACCCCAGAAAAGAAATTGATGTTGCAGAGCCTTATGATCCTTTTGATTATAAAGAACTACATCACATGGAAGGCCTTCTCCTATGTAAGAAGGGCGAAGCACCCAAACTCACGAAGGAAGGGGTTACGCAGAGGGACGGCGATCTACCAATCTGCCCGTCAGGCGGCTTGCTCGGGGTCGGCAACCCGATCGCGGCAGCTGGCTTAATGAAAGTATGCGAGATCTTTTGGCAATTACGCAAGGAGGCTGGCAAACGGCAAGTGCCTGGCGATCCGAGAACGGGCTTGGCACAAGCATGGGGCGACCTAATGCAAGTCGGCACCGTAGTTGTTATGAGAGCTCAATGAGGGTTGAACATGAGCGTGAAAAACAAAGAATATTTTGGCACAGGACTTAGCGCAGAAGACATCAAAGAAGGCAAGGTTCTCTACTCTCGGTGGCGCCCCAAAGCTGAGTATGGATGGGCTGCCGGCGTTGCGGTGAGCAGATACCTCGACGAATTGAGAAAGGGAAGGATCGTAGGAAGAAAATGTGGAAAATGCCGTCGCGTGGTGGTACCCCCAAGGATGTTCTGCGAGTGGTGCTTCAAACCAACAGACAGCTGGGTGAACTTAGAAGATACAGGGACCGTCAACACCTTTGCGATCAGTTACATAGCTGCGGACGCAACCAGGATCAAGGAGCCGATAATCCCTGCGGTGATCGAAATCGATGGTGCCTCGAAAGGTATGGGGATCCTTCACCTGTTGGGCGAGGTCGATCCGAAGAGCGTCAAGATCGGTATGAGGGTCAAAGCCGTATGGAAACCTCCAGGGGACCGCATCGGTGCTATAACGGACATAAAGTATTTCAAACCATTACCATAGGAGGGAGAAGATGCCGATTATTGAAAGAATCACGGATCATAGGCGGATTAGGCATTGGTACGGTGAAATCCCCGTAGAGTATCTGTATACGGTTGGTGTTGCTGAAGAACGGTTCTTCAGGGAGATCAAAGAGAATGCGAGAATCATGGGAGCCAAGTGCAAGCATTGCGACACAGTGTATGTGCCCCCAAGAATGTATTGCGAGCGTTGCTTTGAAAAGCTCGAGGAGTGGGTGGAAGCAAGCAAGAGGGGTAAGGTTCATACCTACACGCTGGCCTACGTAGACATTGACGGGTCCAGATTGAAGGAACCAATCGTCTGGGCAATGATCAAGATCGACAATACAGAAGGCGGATTCGTTCATAGGCTAGGTGAAACAGACGTCAAGGATGTAAAAATCGGGATGAGTGTCGAAGCTGTTTTCAAAAGGAAAGAAGAACGCCTAGGCTCCATATCAGATATCGGATTCTTCAAACCAGCTAGAGAGCAAAGGTAGCTCAGTCACTGGATAATCTTGTCTGAACATGCTTATCAGCAGCCATCGAACAACGAGCCCCGCCCCTTCCGCCCCAATTTACTCTGTTGTTTGGCCGAACTTCCAATGATTTCGCAGACCAAAGCAAGTAACAGATAGACATCCTGCAATCGATGTTACGCCCTCTCTACATGAAGGCCCGCCGCCTTTCTCAGCCTGTTCATAACGGCAAGGCCTAGTCCCCTTGGAGCTATTCCTTCCGCCACTATTACATCCACTTTCTCATCATCGAACTCTCTAAGCAGTCTAAAAAGGTTCTTGGCGACCGCGGCGAGATCTTTTCTGCTTCCCATGGATTTGATGACGTCAGCGTTATACGCATGTTCACTTTCGTCTGTAGCCATTATACCTGCCCTCTTTCCTTTCTCCATATAGAGACTCGCTAGCTCTTGGACCCTATTTATGATAGCATCGAGTTCTCCTTCAACAACCACAAGCTCTGCGGCTGGTGCATAATGCTTATGTTTCATTCCAGGGGAACGCGCTTCAACTACACGTGCTTTCTTGTCTGCCATAGCAACCGGGTGCAACTTTACCCTTCCCAAGACACTCAGTAGCTTCTCATAGGAAGTTCCCCCCGGCCTCAAAATCTGAGGTGGGCTGGTGGTCACGTCGAGAACCGTGGACTCCACACCGATCCTTGTAGGCCCGGCGTCTAGTATGGCATCTATTCTTCCCGCAAGATCATCTAATACATGTTTGGCGGTGGTTGGGCTAGGTCTCCCTGCGAGGTTTGCGCTTGGAGCCGCTATTGGGACCTTCGACTCCGTGATGAGGGCGAGAGCAACCCTGTTGTTCGGCATTCTGATCGCGATTGTATCCAAGCCGACAACCGTTATGTCCGGTACAACCTCAGATCGTTTCAACACAAGTGTCAAGGGCCCTGGCCAAAGCTCGTTCATCAATTTCTCAGCTGCTTTTGGAACCTTTCTTGTCAATCTGTATACGTCTTCTTTGTTGGCAACATGCACTATCATTGGGTTATCCGGAGGACGCTTTTTCGCCAGAAATATCCTCGCAACCGCCTTCGGGTTGAGGGCATCTGCGCCGAGGCCGTACACCGTCTCTGTAGGGAAGGCAACGGTGCCGCCCCTCCTAATCACGTCTGCGGCAACCTGAATCCTATTCATCTCCGGCCGCCTAGCATTCACCTTCATAACCATCGTTCGTTTCATTCTCTCCTCCCCCCAGCATCCGACTCAATACGGTAGCCCAAGGTGTGGCGGTGCCCCATTCTTGCCCCGGCAACCCATCCGACGGCAGCTCACCCATATATTGTTCTCTGATTTATTTCTCTATCTCAAGGTTAGGATTCGCTCGCAGAAGAACAAACGCCACATTCAGGGTTTCCCTATCGTCTGATGAATCAGAAGACCCAAAAGGACAAATCATTTGATACTTCAACAAGGCTAGACACATATGCCATGAAAGCTCGTTGGAAAACAGAAATTAGGCTGTTTGAAGCTACAGTCTCCGTCGATCGATCCGTCGTTCAACTTCATAATCACTGCTACCGGCAAGAAAGGCTTTCTTGGCATTTACCTACGACACCAATCTAAACAAGGCTTTCCCCGGGTTTTCTCCAACAGTCGTCATGCACACGCATCTGTCAAAAGGCCGCCAACTTGGGTTACGGTCTTGTTACAGATAGAATGCTTACGCATCGATCGCTCCTTTGACTGAAGTCATGCAGGGGATTCGCCAGAGAAGCCTTGTGCTTGAGGTGACTCCTCCACACGTGCACGCATCGGAACAATGCTCGCCAGCAACCCCAACCCGCCTATGAGAGACATCACCAACCCCACACCGGGTTCCAGTGGAGAGCTCTCTACATACATCGATGTCGCACCGAGATAGTTGACGAGGGCTATGAAGGTGATCAGCCCGCCGATCGAGGCGATCGCCACCCTCTTCAGCACCAGTCTCTTCGAGACGGCTATGACGGCGAGAGACATCAGAGACAAAATCATCGTCATCACGCCGTCTGCCTCAAACCCCCAGCGGACGTAGGTTCCATGTAGTGGAAATGTGACGCTTACCCAGGGCAGCAATCCACCTATGAGCACGAGGGCTGCAGAAACGATGCCGATCCTCTCACCGCCACCTAAACGCAACACCGAGATCGCCTCTCGAAACATTGGATGGAAGGTTCTTAGTGCTTTCCCTAAAGCAATTGATCTTGAACCTGAGAGCGGTCTATGGTTCAAAGGCTGCTGCGAATGCTATCGAGCCTCTGCTGGGCCTCTTCGCCGATCATCTGCAGCAGCTTCTGCAGTTTCTCACACTTGTAGTCTTCGCAGAGAGCGCAGGTCTGAACTCCGCGTTCCTCAGCGCACTTGAGGACCTCGCAGCTCCCACACCACCTATATTTGGAGCCTTCTAGGGTCTTGCAGCCGTCGCAGTTGATGTCCTCAGGTGTTACGGGGAAGTCTGATGTTGACCACTTGGCGGCGGTCTTCTTGCGCAGCTCTTCATCGTCAGTGCGTCTTGCGATGTAGGCTGGACATGTGTTGCAGTTGAGACCACAGTAGGCAGTCATCTCGTCTGTCATGACCGGATAGCCCGTCTGCCGCCTTATAAACTGGAAAGGTGTATGAGGCGGTTGTTTTGGCTGATCGAATGTTTATTAGACGACCTTGTGGCCGGGATGGTCATGAAACTGGTTGAACTGAGTGTTCCAATAGGTATTGCAACGCCGCCCTGGCCGACTTATGAGCCGTTGCAGGTGAAGTACTTCAAGAGGCTCGCACCCAACGGAGCCAACGGACAGCTCCTGACACACTCAAACCACGTCGGAACCCACCTTGACGGCGAGATCCACTTCTACACCCCGGGAAAGGACATCGCCAGCCTCTCCCTTGACTTCCTTGTGAGCTCCGGCGTTGTGGTGGATCTATCCGACGCTGTGGGAGATTATGACATCTACACCTCGAGGATGGTGGAGGAACGCGTCGAGGTTAGGGAAGGCGACATCCTGATCATCCACACGGGGTACCACCGATACGGCTGGGATCAGCCGACCGCAGACGAACTTCGCTACATGGTGAAGCATCCGGGGCCAGATCGAGAGTTTGCAGAATGGGCTCTGAGGAAGAAGATCAAGTGGATCGGGGTGGACTGCGGCAGCGCCGATCACCCCATGAACACCATAATCCGAACCTGGATGCCGAATCAGGCTGCAGAGGCAGACGCACACTTCCGTCAGAAGTACGGCAACCCGTTGGCTGAGGTCTTCACCCCCGACAAGTACCAGCTGATGCACATCATGCTCTTCCCCCACGGGATAATCCATGCAGAATGTGTTGGCGGCGACATCGACCTGCTGCTCAACCAGAGATGTGTGATCGGGTGCTTTCCGTGGCGCTTCGTGGACGGCGAGTCATCCATCTCTCGAATCGTCGCTTTCGTCGACGACAGCAAATACATGGAGCTGATGGCCCGAAAGCGGGGGCAACGAGTGACCAAATTCGGCGATGTCGCGGGGCTCTGCAAACGGATGATCTCGCCCCCACCGGGGTGAGCGATCGAGATAGCTCCGCTGCTTTTTCAAACTCATTTCTTCGCTATTGTGGAGCCGCCGGACGTACTGATGTCGCCCATGGTGGGCGACCCGACGTAGAGAAGGCGTGAGGCCCCGCTCAGGACAGCATCCAATCTGCCGTCAAGGTTTACCGTTGCTCGGCTCGCACCGCTAAGCTTGACATCTGCGTTATGAACTGGGAAATCGGACAGCTCCACGCCGCTAGCCCCGGACGCGTCGACAGCTAGGTCATTTGCTGCGCCCTCCAGTTCAGCTGTGCTTGCCCCGGACACGCTGAACCGCACATCACCACTAACCGTTACGCCACCGGTGAGATGGCTAGCTCCCGACAGCTCAACATCGGTATCTCCGGCCGACATGTCAACTATCTTCAGAAATGTGGCGCCAGACATTCTAAGAATGAATCCATGGGAAGAGCTGAATCCCTCGGCGGTACCGCTTGCTGCTCCTGATAGCTCCAACTCATAGAGGTTGGGCATGGTGATTTTGAGACTTAAGGTTGGCGACCGATAATTGTGGCCTGGTTCGAGGCCTATCTCCAGTCTTTCTCCTATTTTGGAAGCCTGGAGATAGTCGAACAGATTGTCGTCCATGGTTATGCTGATGCTGTATGAATTCGATTGGGTAATCTCGGCCTTGAAGGCACTTCCGACCCCAACAATCGTAAAATCCTTGAAGTCCATGTCCTTGGTAACTAGGTTTCCGGAACCAACGATGTCGATCGGACCGACCGGCGCGAACCTTGGCCAGGATCCTAGAACTATGAATGCCCCAGCTGCCACAGCAGCAGCAATGATGATCAATCCTACGACAAGAGGAACAATCGACATCTGTTTCTCACTTTCTACTCTTGGCTCAGCCAGCGTCACCTTCATGTCCATTACCCCATACTTGCTTCGCTCGACAGAACTGAATTATATAAAAACGTTTGCGTGGCCCTCCCAGAACGATCCAGAACGATAAGCTACGATCGATCGCACCATCAAAATCTGCATCGACAACTTCAGACGTTTCGGCAAAATTCGTTATTTCAGCGCACAATCGATCGATCGATCGATGCATCTCCAGGAAAGCCGTTACGCATGACATCAAGGATGCTGAGCCACCCTCCCCACTCGTTCCCTAGCTGTCGCGTGGTTTCTCCATTCAACAGGATTCAGAGGGTGGGCCTCGGCAGCGGCCAGCTCAACGGTGCCGCGTTCGTTTCGATCACATCGACAGCTTGTTGAGGAAAATGATTCTCAGCTCATCGCTTCTTACTTGAGGTGGTGGACCGGCGTTCACGACGGGTTTCTGGCCGTCTCTTTCCTGAAGTGAACCTGCCGAGAAAATGCTCTACACCCTCATCAACCGTCACAGGCATGGAGTTAGCTAGTCCATGGTCTCTAAGCTTGTTGAAGAACTGAGTGATCGTCGGGAGCTCCAAGCCAGCCTGCTTCATCAGCAGCTGGTTTGACAACACCTCGTGGATGAGCCCCTCTCCCACAACCCTTCCTCGGCTCATTACAAACGCTCTGTCGGCGAGCAGGGGAGCGATGTTTACGTTGTGCGTCGCCAAGACAAGAGTGATCCCGTTTGCCTCATGCAGCTTCGCAAGAAAACCGACCAGCTCTCGGGTGCTCTCCGGATCCAGGTCAGCCGTCGGCTCATCTAGAACCAGCACCCCAGGCTTCATCGCCAAAACAGTCGCGATGGCAGCTCTCTTCATCTCCCCCACGCTGAGATGATGTGGAGCTCTCTCTTCGCAGCCCCTCAGCCGAACCGTTTCTAGCGCCCAACGAACTCGCTCGTCAACCTCGTCCGCGGGCAACCCCATGCTCGCGGGGCCGAACGCCACATCCTCCCGAAGCGTGGGGCAGAAGAGTTGATTTTCTGGTTTTTGGAAGACAACGCCGACCCTGCTCCGGATCTCCCGCAAGGTCTTGTTCTCAACTGACATCCCTAAGACCCTCACGGCCCCGTCGGTCGCCGCGAAGATCCCATTAAGGTGCATGACCAACGTTGTTTTTCCGGCGCCGTTGGGACCCAGGATCGCCACCCTCTCCCCCTTCAGGATCCTCAGGTTCACTCTATCCAGCGCCAGGGTCCCATCCGGGTATCTGTAACTCACACCCTCAAGTTGGATTGCTACTTCCTCCAATCTACGCAGCCCCCATGTGCAAGAAGTCGACTAGAAAGATCGCCAGGCAAATCGAGACGATCACCAGGCCGAAAACGAGGTCCCTTGTCCGCGCCTTCGTATGGTCCACGGACCTGAATTGCCCTGAGTAGCCTCTCGCAAGCATAGCCATGTAGACCCTCTCCCCCCTTTCGTACGACCTGATGAAGAGCGTCCCGACCATCGTTGCCAGCGACCGCAGCACATCCATTCGATTTTCCCTCCCGACCGCGCGGGATTCTCTGGCGACGACCATTCGGTACGCCTCATCGATGAGGACGAAGATGAAGCGGAAGGTAACCGACGTCAGAGTAACGAACAGGGCTGGAACCTTGAACCTCTCCAGGGCCTGGATGATCCTGGAGAACCTCGTTGCCATAATGAGAAGAGTCAGAGACGAAACACAGACCCAGACCCTCAAGAAGAACTGGGCAGCTCTGTAGACGCCTTCACCCGTGATCACCGCAGCGTAAGGCCTGACACCAATCTCAGCCACAGGTGTTCCAGGAGTTATGAAAAGAAGAGGGAGAGCTATAACGCCGGCGAATAGGGGAACGAAGACAGTGGCTCTATACAAGAAGGACCTCAATGGTATCCTCGCCGCGGTAGCTAAACCAAGAACCAAGGCCAGCAGGGCGACCAGAGAGATCAGCGCTCTTGCCGAAACAGCGGTCACTATGATGGCGATGGTGCCGATGAGCTTGACCCGAGGATCTATCGATTGCAGCAGCCCCACTGAAGCGGAGTACTTCTCGACATAGAATGTATCTTCAAATGTCTTGAGAAAGCCTCTCAACATCTCCTTTGAGCTCAACCTCCGCAGGCCGATGACCTAGGTTCTGGGGCTCTTCAACGCCTTTCCTACGGCAAAAGTGACCAGCAGCGTCAGCAACGTGAAGATGATACCCAACACCACGCTAACCGCGGCGTTGCCTTCGAATCCGGGCGCTTCATAATCAGGGAGCGGCGGTCTGTAAACGGGAGACTCCCTCACACCGAATTTTTCAGCGACCTCATCCAGGGTCTCCGCAGACATGGAAAGCACGAACACGCCCACCGAGACGAAAACCACAGCGAACGTGAGTCCAACGGCGACAAGCCTCATGCTTCTTGTCATCCCTTGCCCTCCGCTTGTGAAGAAATCATGGGAAACTCCCCCATCCATGTCGGCGCAGACTTCGGCAGACTCAACAAGTCCGGCCGAACCCTCAGAAGAAGTCCCAAGATCAACGCTGTGACGATGCCTTCCCCAGCCCCGATGACAGAGTGGTTGATGGCCATGGCGGTTACCGCGATCGGGACACTGTACGGGAACGAGAGCGTCGACAAGCCCAATTCAAATCCCGCGAAGACAGCGGCCAGAAGGTCTCCTAGGAATGCTCCTGTGAACGCCGCGGCCATAAGGCTGCCGGCATCCTTTCTGAACCTCAAGGTCAGGAGAAGCACAATGTACGGGATGAAGACGCCCACGACACCCATGTTCCAAACGTTAGCCCCGAAACTAGTCACCCCACCATCGCCGAAGAACAGCGCCTGGATCAGCAGGATCACCGTCATCGATATCATGCCTGCATAGGGCCCGAGCGTAATTCCAAGGACCGGTCCTCCCAGTAGATGGGCTGTTGTGCCGCCTATTATCGGGTAGTTCATCATCTGCGCTGCGAAAAACAGCGCGGTAAGCGTCGCCATGAGGGGAACGAGCCTATCCGTCAACACCTGTTTCGTTCTCCGAAAAGCAAACACCCAGAAGACCGCCGCAGCAACGTACATAAGAGAGGCTACCGACAAGTCCAAGAAACCATCTGGAATGTGCAGCCTCCATCCACCCCAGCGTTCTAAGGTCCCTGAACCGGTAATAATAGTTGCTGTTTTCGTAATACTACCGCAACGCCCTTCCTATCCGACAGAATCGATCGGCCAAGATCCACTGTGGGACTGGCTGTCGACCCTCATATTGGAGAATAAGCTAGCGGTACAGCAGCTTGGCTTTAATCAACTTCTCTGGGTGTCGAAGCAGCCCAACCATCCATTGTTTGTGAGAGATCGAGCCGTTGAGCACTTCAGCGACCATATGTTGGAACCACTTGTCCCGCCTCAAGACGGCAAAGATCTTTTCCTGCTGGTCCTCCGTATCAAGAAACCGCCTCCTGATTTCCAGGCCGTACTTCATGTCCTCGGTTACGCGAGCAACAAGGTTCCTCGAGTAGATCTCCATCATCCTGTATGAGCCCCGGTTCTCCTCTAGGGCTGTGACCGCTGATCGCCCAGCGGCTTCCCCCGTCTTCATCGCATACCAGATGCCCTGCATCGCAATCGGGGAAACGAAGCCCGCTGCATCCCCCGCCAGCAGGAAGCCATCTCCACATGTTCTCTCCACCGCTCCTGAGCAGCAAACCATATGCGCCTGCCTGAGCTTGACGACGGAGCCCTGCAACTTGGCTGAGGCGACTGGGTGGTGTCGGATGAAGTTGTCAAGCCTCTCCCACAGGTCGATCTTCTGTTCCCTGATCGTCTCAACCCATGTTCCCAGCCCCACGGAGACTAGCCGTCGCTTGGGAAAGACATATGCATAGCCTCTCGGGATCACCTGGTCGCCGAAGTACGCCTCAACCCTGTCACCGATCTTCTCCTCGATCGCGCCCTCAGACATTTCGAGGTGATACTGCACACAGGCCGCGACGGACATGGGGGTTCTCTTATACACGCTGAAGTACCTCACCAGCATCGTGGGATATCCATCGGCCATAATTGTGATAGGTGCCTGAACTTCCTGCTGTTCCCCCCTACACTTGATAACCATTCCAGTCACTCGGCCGTCCCTGAGGATCGCTGCCGTGGCCTTCGTCTCATCCCTGATCTCTGCCCCAGCGTCAAGGGCCCTCCGAGACATCGCCTTGTCAAACACCCCGCGCATCGTGGTCCAGACCGGGCGCCTGAAAGTTACCGCTGCCATACGTCCGGAAGGGCTGTAGAGAACTGCCTGCGAGATCTCTCGCTCACAAACATCCGAGGGAGGGCCATAGTCTTCAACCAGTTTCGCCGTGAGACCTCCCCCGCAAGGCTTCTCCCGGTCCAGCCTAGACCTCTCAACCATAACCGTGGTGAAGCCCGCCTGAGCCGCAACTCTCGCCGCCATTGAACCAGCTGGCCCCGCTCCCACCACCAGCACGTCGCACCTCAAAGAACCCCACCGATGGCCATGCGTCTGATCGTAGATCGAACGCGATGACTATGTAAGTCTTGGCTGAATCACAACACTCAGGACGATCGATCGGATCCGACCGATGGAAACCTGGAGGCGATGCCCCCGATGCATATGCTCGTTTGCTCTCTCGACATGGACGAATCGTCTAGATGAATCGTGCACGTGCAATAAATACGAGACGCCAGAAGGCAACTCCAGGTGAAGAAAAAATGCAGCGGAAGAGCACGATGGCGCTCGCCACAGCCACCCTAGTGCTTCTCACGGTAGCGGTATTCGTCGCCACACCTCTCGCCTCCGCTGAAGTGGACAACGCAGAGGCCGAGGGCTTCAAGCACATAGACTCCACCTGGGGCACAGCCACAGTCTTCGCCCCCAACAAGCCCCCCCAGAGAGTCGACGCCTCTCTCCACCTCCTCGCCAAGAAGACACCAAGCCAAATCCTAATCATCGAAGGGACGATAACGATCGGCGGCC
>Ga0315307_1000223_pt1 | contig 23151 bp, 17 predicted proteins | sample TDP2_MG_FD_203079 | JGI IMG/M metagenome (GOLD analysis project Ga0315307, IMG submission 203079) | Freshwater sediment microbial communities from Lake Towuti, South Sulawesi, Indonesia - TDP2 | ecosystem: Environmental > Aquatic > Freshwater > Lake > Sediment | place: Indonesia: South Sulawesi...
TGAGTCCCATTTGTCGGGTGTCTTCAGGCCGTACTTCGCAAAGAGATCAGCTCTATACATCACGCCGCATGAGGACAGGTCGTAGAATACGGCGTAGACCCTGCCTTTGTACGTCATCGCGTCCCAGTGAAAGGCTGAGAACTTGTCTTTGTACGGCATCACTTTATCCGTCAAGTCCAAGAGACCACCAGACTTATAGAACGGTTTCGCGCGATCCCATTCGATCTGCGCAACATCCGGCCCTCCCATACCCGTCTGAACGGCCAATAGTGTAAGCTCTGCTATGTCGGCGGTATCTTTTTCCTCACATATGACGTGGACGTAGTCGTATCCGAGGTTTTCTCGCAAGATTCTGCCCACAGCATTATCATCGTATCTGGCGGGCCAGTTTGTCCAGACAGTTATGTCGACTCGTTCATGCGCGGTGGGCGGCGCTGTTGTTGTTACTTGTGTGGTCACACTCCGTTCCACGGTTACGCTCCGAGTCTCTGTCGCTGTCACTGTAGTGGTCACTCCGACGGGCTGGGGCGCCGCAAAGTGTCCTCCTAGAACTCCTATTACGAGCGCGATGATAGCTATGATCGCTGTAATGGTCTTGGATACTCCTTTTTCGGGTTTTTCCATATGACATCTGGCGAAAGCGAACAAAGGCTTGCATATATAATACTTTGGGTATAGGCTACTATCAATATCTCGGCCGATCGTACCTCGATCTGTTCGTTTCTCATCTCAGCGCTCTGGACAACTGGCATTACTCGTCAAGAGAGATTTGGACTTACGATGGCTGTCGACCCTAGGGAAGAGGCAAGGACACACACTGAAGCGCTAGGCGATACGGGCTGCCCGCCAAACCTTATCTAACGCCAGTGCAGTAGTTCTCGCAGCCTCTTCGATATTCATTCCCTTCAGCGTTTTGCTGAAAGGTTCAGGTGTCACAGGTCCATCGTAGCCGATCCGATTCAGGGAGCTTAGGAAACCGACGAGATCGATTACGCCGGTCTCTCCAGGTAAACAGCGGACGTTATCTATCTGTTCATCAACAGGCACGCCGGCGGGGGCGTCAGCCAAGTGGACATAGACGACTTGGTTTGATGCCAGCTTCTTCAGGTCATCTAGTGTCCCGTGTGAAGTATACCAGTGCCAACTATCCAATAATAACCCTGCGGTGCCTGCACTCAAGGCATCACACAACCTAAGAGTCCCTTCCATCGCGTGGATGAACTCGTATTTATGGCCTGAGCGAGAGGTCTTGGGACCCACAAACTCGATGCCAAGTCGACATCCGTGATCCTTTAAGACTTCAACGACGGGACGAAAGCGCTTTAGGTGCCAACGAAAGTTCTCTTCAAAGGACCTCTCATCAGAAAAGGGCCATATCCAACCAAGCACCCTGGTGCAACCCACGTCTTCCGCTATCTGGGCAAGCCGATCCAGCCGATCTAACCCATGCTGGTACTCCTCCTCTTCCCCTCCACAGTCCATGGGTAACCACCAACCGCCGAGCTTCACGGCCGCTTCGTTGAACAAGTCCTTCACGTAATCTATGGAATGCCTTTCGACAAGCTCGGATACCTCCACGATATCGATCTCCAATCCGTCGAAGCCAGTGAGCTTCGCCAACTCCAGGGCTTTTACGAGGGGCGTTTTTGCGCCTATGTCTCGAGGACTCAGATTTTTGAACATGTCGACCACTGCGAACGATCGATCGACTCGATATTAAGCCTTTGGCATCATCCACAGGCGCTGTGACGCTAAAAGGAAGCCATCAATCCAAGCAACAAAAATGGCCTGAGGCATGGAAGGCTGCTGCGACCAAGCGGGACACCACAGGGTGCTTGGAAGGCCTCCATGCGACAATCCCCCGATCGATCCTTTCTAGGACGGGCCTCTGGGTCTTTCCTGTCTAACACGACAGTTGTGGCATAGACATCAGCCTTTGACTGCGCCCGCCGTTATTCCTTTAATGTAGTATTTCAAACTGACGGCGAACAGCACTACTGTTGGGAAGTTTGCGACAAACGCGCCGGTCACCTGCTTGTGCACCTCCATCGTGGTGGTGCCGGGTATCGTGCTCCAAGTTGGAAGTCCAACTGGAATGGTATACATCTCCGGCGTTCTGAGTACTATCAGCGGCCAGAAGAATTCATTCCAGGCGCCAACGAAGTTCGTGACGGCCATCGCTGCCAATCCTGGAAGAGCCAGAGGCATGACGATTCTCGCGAAGATCTTAAGCTCCGAAGACCCGTCGATTAGGGCCGATTCCACGAGGTCCTTCGGAACGGCGCTGCTCATATACGCCACGAGATAATAGATCGTGAACGCATTAACGGTTGGCGGTATTATCACGCCGGCATAGGTATTCATAAGCCCGTACTGAATAAGTTCGATGTATAGCGGAACCACCAAGGTCGCGAATGGCACCATTACAGTTCCCATTATGACCATGAATAGAAGCCGTTTTCCCCTGAACTCGAATCTAGCGAAAGCGTATGCTGCAAGCGCAGATACGAGTACAGTCACAACCGTGTATCCCGCACTTGCAAGAACGGAGTTTAGCATCCATCTTGGATAAATGCTGTCAAAGAATAGGATGCTATAGTTCTCCAAACTCGGAGATTCCGGGAGGAACCTGCCGAGGGGGCTCATCATCTCTTGGGGTTTCATCAGGGTCATGATGAAGAACCACACATAGGGAGCTAAGCAGTAGAATAACAAAAAGGACATAGTTCCAAATACAACTGGCAGGCCTATTATTTTTTGCCAATCTCGCGTCTTGTGCACACGATTTTTACCCATTTCCTAGATCCTCATGAACGCTGACTTTCTTAGCACTAAGAAGGAACTCAGGAAGCCTATGATGAAAACGATCCATGAGAGCGCTGCTGAATATCCGAAGTTGAAGTATCTGAACGCCACATCGTAGAGATACATCACTGGTGTGTAGATCAATCTACTACGCGCCGTTTGAGAGGAAAAGGTTGAGCCCCCCAACATTATGTACGGTTCGGCGAAAAGGTTTACGACGCTTATTATCGATACAAAGATTATGTACATTAGCGTCGGCTGCAAGAGCGGTAATGTGATCCTCCGGAACGTCTTGATTCTTCCAGACCCGTCAATCTTGGCGCTCTCATATAGATCAATAGGTATTGCGGACATGCCTGCGAAGACGATTACCACGTACCACCCGAACCATCTCCAGTTTATGACGTTCATCAGGGAAATCTGGATCAATCTGCCCAGCCAATCTTGAGGCGGTAGCCCGACCGACCGCAAGAGGTGATTTAGGATCCCGTATGCGGGATTTAGAATAGCCGCCCAGATTGTGGCGGCAACCACGAGAGATGATACGGTTGGAGTAAAGTATCCTATGTTGAAGATCTTCCCACCTCTTATGCCATGATATGTGATTGCGGCCAAGGCTAGAGACATCAGCACCGTGATAGGCAGTTGAATCGCGCCTATCATGAGTAACACAGTGAAGCCGTTCCAGAAGAGACTGTCGCCGAGGATTCTTTCGTAGTTCCTAAGAGTGAAAGTTGGGTCGAACTCGCCAATTTTGTACCGGGTGAAGCTGATGTATAAGGAATGAATCATGGGATAAGCAAAAAAAAGCGAGAAGAGAATCAAAAATGGAAGGAGGTAGATAAATGGATATGCTTTAGAGAGGTCGCGTATCCTTTTTCCGCTGCGACCTCGCGACATGGATGCTACCCAGCAATCTCTGCTCTGACATTATCGGCGGCCTGTTTAAGAGCTGTCTCTATGGGAACTCCTTCCACGATGATCGCGTTAACGGCAAGCCCAAGTTGTTCTTCCATTACAGCATAGTATTCCGTCACTGTAATCTGAGGCAGGTATTGGAGTGCTTTTATGCAGGGTGTGAAGGGCGATGAGCCGTTGAAGTATGGGTACGGTTCGTTGAGTTCCGGTCTCTCTAGCATAGGTAGATAGACGTTAGCGGGGTACTCCTGAAACAGCTCTGGACCGCGTAGGAAGTACTCCATAGACATGGTGCATGCGTAGATGTAGGCCCATGCCTCTTCGGGGTGCTTTGTGTGAGCCGGTATGGCCAGGACGCTTCCGCCCCAGATGCAGCTTGTTGGTTTGCCTTTTTCGAATGGCGGAAACTCCACGACCCTCCACTTGCCAGACATGGCTTGCATCTCTGGGGGTACTGCGGTTGTGGCGAACCAGGAGTTCCAGGCGGGGAAGGGCACGTCCATCAGCATCGTTCCATCAGTCAACGGAGGCCAGTACGAAGCGTAGTCCCCATAGAAACAGATCCCCTCCTTCACAAGAGAATCAAGCCATTCAGCCACCGCAATGAATTCGGGGCTGTCAAGCAGAACCTTGATCTCTCCATCTGGACTCTCTTCGAAAACTTGGACGCCTTTGGCTTGGGCGAAGGCGAGATAGATTGAGGGGTCATTCCAAACATTGAACATGTAGGCTGACTTGTTCTGTGCCTTTAGTTTTCTTCCCTCTGTAACTACGTCGTCCCATGAGTCCCATTTGTCGGGTGTCTTCAGGCCGTACTTCGCAAAGAGGTCGGTTCTATACATCACGCCGCATGAGGACAGGTCGTAGAATACGGCGTAGACCCTGCCTTTGTACGTCATCATGTTCCAGTGAAAATCGGGGAACTTGTCTTTGTACGGCATGACCTTGTCCGTCAAATCTAGGAGACCACCAGACTTGTAGAACGCTGTCACGTGAGGCCATTCGATCTGCGCAACATCCGGCCCTCCCATGCCCGTCTGAACGGCCAGTAGTGTTAGTTCTTCTATGTCACCGAGGTCCTTTTCCTCGTGTGCGACGTGGACGTAGTCGTATCCGAGGTTTTCTCGCAAGACTCTGCCCACGGCGTTGTCATCCCACCTGGCTGGCCAGTTTGTCCAGACAGTTATGTCGACTCGTTCATGCGTGGTGGGTGGTGCGGTTGTTGTTACCTGCGTCGTTACGCTTCTCTCCACAGTTACGGTTCGAGTCTCAGTTGCCGTCACTGTAGTTGTCACTCCAGCTGGTGTTGGCGCCACAAAGTATCCTCCAACAATTCCTATTACGAGGGCGACAATGACTATGAGCGCTGTAACGGGGGTTGAGATTCTATCCCTATGTTTTTCCATGTTCGATCTCACCGGCAGGTCGAATTTGGGTATATAAGACTTATGGATTCGAGGCGCGATGATCAATCACGTAGAAATACGAAGTTTATCTAATGGTCTCAGCGTTCGCTAACTAGATGCTCTTAAATATACTAGATGGGGCGGCCAATCGAGGGGGTGTCAGCTATGAAACAGGGCGGAGAGGTCGGTTTTCGGAACGGCTCACTCATGTTGGATGGGGAGGAAGTCTCCGTTTACGCCGGGGAATTTCACTACTTCAGAGTGAGGGCTGAGGATTGGCATGATAGGCTCAAGAAGGTTAAAGAAGCGAACTTCAACACAGTGTCTACCTACATACCGTGGAATTGGCACGAACACAAAGAGGGTGAGTTTGACTTCATGGGTGAGACAGACGCACGCAGAAACCTTGTCGGCTTTCTAGAACTGGTGGAGAAGGAGGGACTTTGCCTTCTAGCGCGGCCCGGCCCGGCGATTATCGCCGAATGGAGGAACAGCGGCATACCGGAATGGTTGCTTGATAAACACCCCGAAATCAGGTCGTTGGATGCGGAAGGGAGACCTACAACAGACAAGAGAGATTGCTTTCCCGATATCACGCTGCTCCATCCTACATACCTGAGGTATGTGGACAAGTGGTACGACTCGGTTTGTGATATTCTTAGGGGTCATCTCTACACCCGCGGCGGCTGCATTATCATGGTTCAACTGGACAATGAGATCCACTTTAACACGCATAGGTTCGAAAGGTTAAACGGATACAGGTATGAGGCCGACCCGGTAGCGCTCGACTACAACCCATATTATGTGGGAGACACGAACGGGCCAGGGTTGTTTCAATTATGGCTAGCAAGAAAATACGACCACAAGGTAGAGCTGCTTAACAAGTCGTATTCCTCGTCGTTTTCCTCCTTCGATGAAGTGCAACCGCCTAGGAAGAAGCCTGAGCATTACACAGAACTGCCAAGGTTGTTCGATTGGTTCAGATTCAAGGAACATACTGTGTTGGAATTTCTCAACAAACTTCGTGAGTCAATGGTGGCTAAAGGAATAGACGTCCCGTTCTACTTGAATGACCCATTCTTGCTCACGGAGTTAATCACTTGTGTCAAGGACATTCCACACTATTTTGATGGAAAGAAGCCCCCGCTTATCATAGGGCCGGATCTATACCCCTGTATCTCAAACATTGAAACAGTCTGGAAGATTCCCCTTCACAGGAGTGTTCAGAAGCAGGGACCGATAGTCGGCTATGAGGTGGATCCGATTTACTCTGTCGATCCAAAGGAGTTAGACATCCTCTACAGACTCATGATAGCACTAGGGCTCGACGGATTCTGCTACTACATGCTAGTTGGAGGACACACACCGACAGGGTATACTGCTTGGACCGGGGATGCATATGAACCAGGAGCAGCGATTGGTCCTGAAGGTCGCGTAGGAGAGACCTATTCCGTCTTCAAGAAGTTCGGGGAATTGCTCTCTACTCACGGCACCAGTCTTTCGAAGGCAAAGACGGAAAGCGAACTCACTCTGGCGATATACCACCCATATAGTGTCTGTGGCAGTAGCTGTGGAGACACCTCGCAGATAGGCTTCATCGAGAATGTGTTCAGAAGCTTCGAATACTTCTTTGTGGGAGGACTGGTTCCTCTGTTAATAAAGTCAGGCATTGCATTTGATGTTATCGACATCGAAGATGCCAGGTTGGAGGAGTTACTGGAACATAGGGTTTTATGGGTCATGTCGATGGATTTCATGGACGCGCAAACCCAACGAAAGCTAGCAAATTATGTAAAGGGAGGGGGAACTCTAATACTGCATCCGATAACGCCTTATCTTGACACAGAAATGAGGCCGTGCACAATCTTAAACGACGAAATATTTAGAGCCAACCTGAAAAGAGAAGTCAAAGCAGTGCCATTGAGTGCTCGTGCCGGCAGTGTAGTTGAGACAGAGAGTGTTGGACAGGCCTATGTTTGGGACTATATCGCCAGTTTTAATCTTCCAGAGCATTCAGAAGCGCTGGCCTTCACAGAGGACAGAGAAGTGTGCGGCTACTTGCGAAAAGCAGGGAAGGGCAAAGCAATATTACTTGGCTTCAAACTGCGCTCGTTCTACTACGGAGCATACGAAATCCCATTCCTCTTATCAGACATCCTACGCATCGCCGGCGCACAGAAGACAGTTCAAAGCACAAATCCAGAGGTACAGACTATTTCTAGGGCCTCAGAAGATTACGCCTACCTATTCTTGTTCAACGGCATTATCAACAAGAATGTCGTATCTCCATTTAGCCAGCGACAGACCTATGTATGGAACCCAACGAAACGGACCAAGATCACGTACAAGCTGAAGAACGGGAATTCTGTCGAATTTCCGAACAGGATGCAAGATATCTCGATGCCTGGGGGGTCTGCCCTGATGCTCCCCGTAAACTGTAAGATCGCAGAGAACGTTGTCATCAAGTACGCAACATCCGAGGTCTTGGCAACCAGGCTGTCAGACGGTCGTCTTGAAATCAAACTTCAAGGGCCCGAGGGGACCAGAGGAGAGATCGCTTTAAGGATCGAATGTGAACCGACCCTCGCCCAAACAAATGAGGTTCCAGTGAGCGATGAAGATAGATTTTGGGATAGCAAGGAGAAGACGCTCTATCTCACATACAACCACCGAAGCCATCCTACCACAATCACGTTGGTCATGAGCAATACCGGCTGAAACCCTTGTCTTGCTTCCCGCCTGTCCATCTTTTTCATGATCGCCTGATGTCGATCGACTCTCATTCATCGAATTTTGGCTATCGCAGCACGGTTGACTATGTTGTCCGGGAGCTTTCCTTTGAACACTTGGATAATTCCCTTGCAGGCTTCCCTAGTCATTCTCTCGTTGGCCTCGAATGTGTTGCCTGCCGTATGCGGAGTTATCAGTACGTTGTCAAGGCCAAACAAGGGGTGTCTGTTTACAGGCTCATTCTCCAGAACATCTAATCCTGCTCCTGCAATCCGGCCTTCAACCAATGCGTTATACAAATCTTCTTCTACTACGATGCCCCCGCGAGCAGCATTTATGATGATCGCTGCCCTCTTCATTAGCCTTAGCTCGCTTTCGCCAATCATGCCTTCGGTTTCTTCTGTGAGCGGACAGTGGATCGAAACGACGTCGGATTCTCGCATCAAGGTTTCCAGGCCTGTAAATCGAACCGCGGCTCTCTTTGATCTCCGCGTTCGAGTATATGGATCATATACAAGGATATGCATGCCGAATGCTTCTGCTAGGGCTGCTACGCGCCGGCCTATGTTACCAAATCCGATGATCCCGAGGGTCTTGTGCCAAAGCTCGTTGGTCCCACAGAACCCTTCATTCCAGCGACCGCTTCTGACCAAGATGTCCAATTGCTTGAACTTCCTCATAACAGCTATTGTCATTCCTATTGCCTGCTCTGCCACAGATTGAATGTTGAGACCTGGCGTGTTGAAAACTATGATACCTCTCTTAGTACAGGCCTCTAGATCAATGTTGTCAACACCAGTTCCAGCTCTCCCTATCACCCTCAGTCGCCTGGCTTTGGCAATCGATTGGCCTATTATCTTGGAGTCCCCGGCTATGATCCCGTCGACATGACGTATGTCTTTGCTTGAGACTCTGCCCGTGTACGACTTGTTTATGGTTACTCTAGCGAAGTTTTTTAGGAGTTCAACGGCGAGCTCCACTCGAGGATAGTACTCAGTGACAAAGACATTGGCTTCCTTAACATCCATAACGTGTTGACTCACTCTGTGTCTATTTAACTTTTGGGACCTGTTCTCTTGACTTCCATTGGATGCTTTAGATATGGATCAATCTCTGCATGTAGAATCGCCTGGCAAGCAAAATCTTATATGTGTTTTTCTATGGTTCACTGCAATGCACATCATCATCAAATTGTTCGGACAGTTGGCTTTGAGGTATGGAAAGGGCATCACGGTGGATGTAGAAGACAGTTCGTCACTCTACAAAGTCATTAGGACCCTATTTTCCAACCTAGGTCTGGGAGAAGTGCATGTCCGTGAGGGATACGTAGAAACTCGGCTAGGGATCACCAGAATTCTTCTTAATGGGAAGGAAGCTGCTGTGGACACGCGTGTCGTTGATGGCGACGAAATCTTCCTTGTTCCTCCAGTTGCGGGCGGGGGAAGCAACGACACATCTCCAGAATTTTCTCAGCATGCTGATAGCTCACTTTCACAACAAAGCACGGATGGACCGATTGACGCCAATCGAGAGATATCGGGCCAGAACGAGACGAGGCCGAGCTATGTTTGGATCTCTAGGGACGACTCTCGATGTAGTGGCTGTAGAAGATGCGAGATTGCGTGCTCCCTTCATCATGAAGGCAGGATCTGGCCGGAAGCTTCTCGGATTAGGGTTTTCATGCTCTTGCCAGGAGTCGAGATCCCACACCTCTGCGCTCAATGCCCGGACTATCCCTGTGTCAAATCATGTCCTACAGAAGCGCTTTCAATCAATCATAAGACCGGCGCAGTCATTGTGGATAAGGAAAAATGCACTGCCTGCGGAATCTGCACCAAGGCTTGCCCAGGTAAGATTCCTCACCTTCATCCAAACGGAGAACACATACTAATATGCGATCTCTGTGATGGTGATCCACAATGCGTGAAAGTCTGCAACGGCGGGGGGTGGAATGCTTTGCGGATCTCCCCAAAACCCAGCGATCCCACGCTGGGCACCATGTCAATAAAGCTCTATGCCAAGGACCCAGATGAAGCCACAAAAGAATTGGCGGTCAACCTCTTCGGAGAGGCGGCTGAGGAGATATTGTAGATGACCTACGGGTATGCGGGCAAGATATTGGAGGTCGATCTGTCGCGCGATAGGATTACTGAGATGACGCTCGAGGAAGCCATCTTGAGACAATATGTAGGAGGGAGATCCTTAGCTGCAAGGATAATTTGGGATAAACTTGGCGACAGGTGGAGTGAGATAGACCCATTGGGTCCAGAGAACATCTTCTTGGCCTTGACAGGACCGCTCACGGGCTTCTATCCAGGTGCCAGGATTTGCATATCGGGGAAGTCTCCTCAGAGCAACGGAATAGTTGGTTCGACGGTTGCCGGAGAATTTGCCATAGAGCTGAGGTGCGCAGGACATGATGGAGTGATAGTGAAGGGAGCTGCCACAAGTCCAGTGTATCTTTTCATCAAGGATCAAGATATTGAGATAAGGGATGCAAGCCACCTATGGGGTAAGAAGGGAAAGGAGACACTGAAGCTCCTGACCAGAGAGTTAAGACATGAGTTGTCGGATAGGTGGCCGAGGAAGGGGCTTTGGAAAGAGCCTTCGGCATTGTATATCGGGCCGGCTGGAGAGAATAGAACGAGGGTTGGCGCCGTGATGCAGAAATGGACTCATGCAGCTGGTTACGGCGGGTACGGTGGTGTCATGGGTTCGAAGAATCTCAAAGCCATAGTTGCAAAGGGCACTGGTCCACTGCCCGATGTCGCGGACCAGGCGAAACTTCGCACCCTCATGGAATCGGTTTGTGAGGATTCTCTTGCGACTGATGATCTTAGGAGATGGGGCACTGGCCATGGTGGATATAGTTTCGGGGCCGATATGAGCGCGGAACCCATCAGGAATTGGCAGGAGGAATGGCATAACCGTAGAGACTTCGGGGTTGACGTGTTTGAGAGGAAGCTATGGGTCAAGAGGTACTGGGGTGACTATGGTTGTCCAACCACCTGTCTAAAGCTAGCCGTAGTAAAGGCAGGGCCCTACAAAGGAGCAGTCTCCGACAACCCGGATTATGAACTTCAGGCGTACCTTGGCACCAACTTGGGGATATTTTCTCCTGAGGGAAATGTGTACTTGACCAGTTCGATCGACGACTTAGGTTTGGATGGAATCAACGTTGGGAATGCGCTGGGTTTCACAGCGGAGCTCTATGAGAGAGGGATCCTAAGCCTCGAAGACCTCGATGCAAAAGAGTTGAAGTGGGGAGACGTAGAGGCCTTTGCATCGTTGGCTGAAAAGATAGCGAAAAGAGAAGGATTCGGAGACATCCTGGCCGAAGGCACGTATAGAGCTGCCGTGAGAATTGGTTGCATGAAGGGCGAGGATGTCATGAAATATGCGGTACAATCGAAGGGGATCGCTATCGGCGCTCATGGTATAAGAAGTGGGTTAGATTATGTCCCGATCATAGGATATGCTTGTTCGGTTCAGGGAGGAGATCATACTTCGGTTAGTGGTCTTCCACTAGACGGGGAACTCTGGAAGACAGAGTTGTCAATGATGGTGGCGGACAGTGGGGTAATATGTGCACTCAACATATTCAAACTCGATCGAGTCTGGGATTTCCTCAAAGCTGTCACGGGGTGGAATATTAATGGTGAAGAGTGGTATGGGTCTACAGGGAGGAGGCCAATTCATATTCAGAGGGCTGCCCTGCTAATTGGGGGACCCGATCTCAAATGGAGGGCTGAGACCGATGATGACAATCCACAAAGATTCTATGACCCGCTACCATCTGGTCCAAAGGCCGGTGAGACAACAGATAGAGCACAGTTTAGTGAACAAAGAGATAAATACTATGCCGCTATGGGTTGGGATGAACGAGGTGTCCCCACGGCAGCGGCATTACAAAGTTTGGGCTTGGAAGATGTAAAGTGTGCTCTGATGAACGCTGGCATCTTGTGATTGGGATACACGCGTATCCAATCTTCACCAACTGACAATGGATTGCCCCGATGATAGGTTGACAAAGATACCAAGAAAAGGCACACAGCTCTGACCGATCACTTCGATCGGTCGACTCGTTTGCGATATTCACGCAAAACGACAAGATTTTATACAAGTATCAAGGTCAGGGTTCAGCATAGATCGGTGTTCACGAATGAAAACGTTAGGCGAGGACCTAAAGAGAGCTGTGATCGATTGTGATGAGGAGGAAGCTAAGAGAATTGCCAGGGAAATTGTCAAAGTAACCAATCTGGATACTATAGAGGTCATCGAGAAATTCCTTTCCCCGGCTATGGAGACTGTCGGCAAGAAGTTTGAAACAGGCGAATACTTTTTGGCTCATCTTATGCTGGCAGGGGAAACGATGAACTCGGTGATGGACATACTGTTGAAGAACATAAGCGAAGAAACAAGAGCGAAACTGAGCCAAAGAAAGGGAGCAAAGATAGTGATCGGAACGGTTAAGGGCGATATACACGATATTGGAAAGAATGTAGTCGTCTCACTTCTGAAAGCAGCGGGCTTCGAGGTGTTTGACCTAGGAAAAGATGTAGCTCCTATGGAGTTTGTCAATACAGCAAGAAAAACCAAGGCAGATGTGATAGCGCTCTCCGCTCTCATGACAACGACTATGCCATATCAGGCTGAAGTCATCAAGCTGCTAGACGAGACGGGACAACGGAAAGACTACAAAGTGATAATCGGTGGCGGACCAACGTCCCAAGAGTGGGCTAAGAAAATCGGGGCAGACGGATGGGCATCGACTGCTTCACAAGCAGCTGGCCTCGTGAGGGAAGTGATGAAGTCGTGATTTCTTTTGAGGAGACTATCGAGAGGGCTCTCAAGGGCCCTGTATCCATGGAGAGAGAGTTTGAGCTTAGAGTATTCTTCAAAAAACTTACCGAGATACTTAAAGAATATGACATAAAATACGATCCAAGCACTCCCATCCCTTCGGACGATGTTCTAGCCGACGAAGTGTTTGAAGCCGCTTTAGAATTCTATTCGGAAGTGGGTACGTACTGCCTTGACACGAATCGAATAATAAAGTTCGACGAGAATGAAATAAGGGAGGCGATAAAGGACTTTCCCTCTCGTGTCACCTTTGGAAAGGGCAAGCAAATCAAGCCAAGAAACCCTGAAAGCAAAACGCTCCCTTGGTGCTCGGTCGGCGGCGTTGGCATAACAGTTTCCAATGAAGAGGTATTCAGAGGCATACTGCGGGCCTATGCAGCAAACCCACTCGCAGATTCGATATGTACCCCTAGCCTGCAGACTGTAGACGGGAGGATAGTGGTTTCTGAGTCACCGCTGGAAATCCTGGGGGCAATCAAGACCGTTACCCTAGCAAAAGAGACGCTGAAAGATGTTGATAGGGCCGATCTGCCGATCATCAATGGAATAGCCACGAGCCCCTCCGATTTCGCAACTGCCATCGGAAGTCAGTTTGGCATCACGCCATCTGATGCGTTGGAACTTGGTTCAATAGCTGAAATGAAAGTCGACTTCAATCTTCTGAACAAAGTTACCTATGGACTGAAAATGGGCATCGGCATCCTGGCGGGAGCAGGTGCGCTTCTAGGAGGGCTATGCGGTGGGCCTGAGGGCACAGCTGTCGTTAATACCGCCTACAGTTTTCAGGGGTTACTGGTACAGAGGGGAGTTGTTTACCATCCCTATCCACTTCACCTAAGGTACGTCTGCAACAGCGGGAGGGACCTTCTGTGGGTAATTAGCGTGGCTTCTCAAGCAATCAGCAGGAATACTCGGATGCCGTTGCTCGACCTAAGCTATGCAAGCGCAGGGCCGACGACTAGAATGGGTTTCTATGAAGCCGCAGCAATCGCCGCTGCGAGTGTTGTGTCTGGCGCATCGTTAGAGGTTCAAGGACAAGCCAAAGCAGCCATAGACCACTTGGGTCCTTTGGAGCCGAGGTTCGCTGTCGAAATTGCACACGCAGCGGCCGGAATGAGGAGAGCTGACGCTAACGACTTGGTGAGGTCTCTGCTCTCGCGTTACGAGGAAGAGATACCAAACCCCCCCGAAGGAAAAAAGAGTCAAGAGTGCATAGACATCAAGACTGGTGCTCCAGTAAAGCAATACCTGCAACTGTATAACGAGATTAGGAAGGAAGTAGAGGACTACGGGATACAACTACGATAGCACGCGCATGGGTGTGCTTTCCTCAGAATCTCAGCGTAAATAGACTTGCTGCCACCAGTTTGAAGGCTACGCTGCTATTCTCACCTAGATTGTCTCGTTTTCTGTTGGGGTCCATCCAAAAACCTTGCTCATCGCGGTTTTGCAGGCCCTTATTAGAAAACCTGTATCGGTGCCTCAACGACACGAATTGGAGCCCTTACGAAATACACTCATTTATGTTTTCTCGATCGATCGCCACATAAGGGATGGTGAGCGGTCCACAAAGGAGAACAGCAACGGAAACTTGGTCATGGTGTTTCTTCGCGAGTCTGTTGATTGCCACATCTAGTGAGTGGGTAAGAACAACGCCCTGCACGTAGAAGGACTTGTCACCGTAGAACAAGTCTTTGGTTACACCCTTGTTGTTGGTGTAGAATGTGAAGTCTGCTTTGTTCAGAAAAGACGATAGATACTCCTTCTCAGCGTCAAGGAATTCGGTGGTGCCAACAACGTCTGGTTCATACAGTGCATGGTACCCCAAGCCGTCGAAGCATGGCGCGAGAAGCAGTAGAGAGCCTCCATCGGCTATAACGGGGACAGCTGGCTCAACTGCTTTGATAGCCTGATTCATGTCGTGGTCCAATGGGTATGTACTTGATATGACTACATCGGGCTTTTGACCCAACCTTACTCTATATAACTGATTCGCCATCTCGACTCCTTTTCTGTGAGCATCTATGTAGTCTCCAGCGAATACTCCGCAAATTTCTATCTTAGCATTGATGAGAATGTTTACAACAAAGCTAAGGCCTATCCTGCCAGCCACATCCTCTATGTCCTTACGCATATCGTTGTTAACATTCCCCATACAGTATAGGTTTTGGAACCTGTGGTTTGTTTTGATCGTCTCCAGGCCACAAACTCCCGGAAGTACGATCTTGGCGCCACCACCAAAACCCGCTGTTGAATGCGGAATTATTCCACCGACTCCAATCTTTAGGTCAGCCTCAGCAACCGTTTTGTTCAACCATATGGGAACCCCCGCCTTTGATTTTCCTTCGAAATTTAGGTTTTTGTGAAAGTCGTGGTTAACAACTTTCACTTGGTTCATGGTTTCGTCTCCAATCTTTTGCCGCAGCTCTTCCTTAGTCATCTCTCTATGCGCTCCCCGGGCGGTCACTATCGTAATGTTTTCATACCCAATTCCCGCGCCTTCAAGTTCATTGAGAACAATAGTGAGGATCAGGCTTATCGGTGTTGGACGAGTAAAGTCGTCCACGACGATTGCGACAGTCTTCTTTCCTCTAGCCATATCCGATATATTCTCGGTGCCTATGGGGTTTTGAATCGCGTTCCGAATTCCTTGGTGAGATAGCTTGGGGAGATCTTTCGGGGCGAGGGTCGAAACCTTCCAGTTACCCGGGAGTTCTATCCCTAGAGTCGCTGAACCATAGGGGACCTTGACAGTGGTCAAAGCCATCGAGCACCTCGCGCTAGCCCCAGCATTACGATGCATCTGATTTGTGTCCTATAAATCATTTTGTTTGGTGACCCCAAATGTCGCTGTGCGTCTTTGCTGCTCTTGGGTCACACAGTGTCAGAAACATTGAAACTGGATCCGCCACGACGATTGGAAATGGTGTGGTGAGAGCCCGTGCTTTTTGCTTTTATACAGATATGCAATGCTTCTCCAAGGCCGTTGTCGGTGGAATATCTTTGTGACGTTTGGTTTGAATTCATCATTGTAGGTTAGTGCTCCTGTAGCACCTTCTAGCGCCTTTTATCGTTTCATTGTCAGGTCGATAAAACCGTCGATCGTCCATAGCGCCTCGCCGTCTCGTACATTGCTATGATCTTCTCAGGAGACACATCAGCTTGTATGGCGTGGGTCGGAGCCAGGATTAGCCCCGTATCACCCATGGACCTAATTCTCTTGTTCACCTCTTGGACAACATCCTCGACTGTGCCGAAAGGCAAGGTGCTCTGAACCCCGATAGTTCCATGGAAGCATAGTTTATCGCCGTAGAGGTCCTTGAGTTTTGTGGGGTCCATGCACTCAGGCTGCACGGGGTTAAGTATGTCAACTCCCACGTCGATTAGATCAGGGATAATAGGCTCTATCCATCCATCACTGTGGTACATGATGAACACATCGTGTCTTGACTTGACCTTCCTGATCCACCGTTCATAGTGGGGCTTCAAGAAATGCTTGAACAAGGAGGGAGATATCATCATTCCTCTTTGCATACCCACGTCTTCACCGGTAATTATCACATCAACTCCAGCCTCAGCGAGTAGCAGGGCTTGCTCGGTGCGAATTTCGTCAAGATGGTCCAATATCTCCTCAACGAGCTTCGGGTCACGATGCATCTTTACTAGGAGATATTGGAAGCCGATTAGCTGCCAAGCCATTTCGAATAAACTTGTTACATAGCCACAGATGCAATAGTCTTCCATCTTCTGACAGAATTTTCTAATGTCATTCTGTCCTTCAGAGTCAACCCCGGGCCAGTGATACTCTTCTAGCGGAACGAGCTGTAAGGGATGCTCGAGAAAACGATACGTGTGAGTCATACCATCGCTTGCCAAAGACTTCCCCCATAAGGTCTTGATGCCCCAAACATCTTGTTCCTTCCATGACAACCCCTCGTCAACCCTCCATTCATCGTAGCCTCCCTGCAAGCCGATCTCTACATGGCGCATATCTATTCCAAGGCTCCGGTAGACTTGCTCGATCTTTGGATCGACTATTGCACGCGTGCCTTTCCTTGGGCTTGAAGTGGCAAAACCTATGCCCCAAGGAAGAATGTCTTGATGTCGCTCAATCCTTTCGTGTTCAACCCCCAGGAATTCCATTAAGGTGTGAAGGGTATGGGGCTCGATCGCGATGTCCAGAGGTACTCTATCGGGCTCCTCCAATTGGATCGCGGCTATACAACGCTGTCGAGAGTTCAATCGTCTTTCGGGCTCATATTTCCTCCTTTACTATTTAGCTCTTCTCTACTTCAACGAAAGCGATACTGTCAAGTTGAGGCTTAAGTGATACGCATGGTCAATCTATCGTAGGTAATCCTATTATCAGAAACGAAACGCCAGCAATTCGAAAAGATCGATGGACTAATGGAGATCTATTGTCGTAGTGTAGTCTTGAGGGAGCGAGCGATCACGAATGAGTCGGCTGCTTACAAAGCTACACGGTGTTCCATACTCGACTCTATCTTAGTTCTGAATCGATCGGTGTTCCCTATAGATATCCATTAAGGTGATTGTGGTGTTTTTGAGCGATCGAGCTGTTGAATAGATTGGACACTATGACTTGACGTTTGCTCGCATGGAGCCGCGCCAACACGAGGAAAGTTTTATCTTTCATCGCTAAACGTATGGCGGGAAGGAATGCAAGTTGAAGGTTACTGCTCATATCGGTCTCGTGAGGATTCTGAAGACAGAGGGCGTAGAGTGGGTGAGCACCTTCCCAGCATCTGGACTCAACAACCCACTGGGCGAGGAAGGTATTCTTAATCTGATGATGAGGACGGAACGCTTCGCCATTGCGGTGGCCGACGGTTTCTCTCGCGTTTCCAATGGCAAGCGGTTTGGCGTCTGTACTGTTCAAGGGGGACTGAACCCCGTCGGTCTCCATATGGCTTATGGTGCCCTTGCCCAAGCTTACGAGGATGGTACACCTCTCCTGTGCATTACTGACAGCATACAAACGTCGATTAGCGGCACAGAACGCTTTAACATAGCAGAAGCCTTCAGAAGTGTGACTAAATGGACTGGATATATCAATAAACCTCATCGCGTACCGGAGTTCATGACTCGTGCTTACAGCTACCTTAGATCTGGGAGGCCGGGTCCTATTCTGATTCAAGTCCCTAGTGACCTGGGAGAGTACGACGAATCTGAGTGTCCTTACAAGCCGCCAAAGGGTTGGAAACAACAAGGCGATCTGAGAGATGTGAAGCTCGCTGTGAACGCACTTCTTGCCGCAAAGAAGCCGATGATCATCGCCGGTCAAGGCATTTTCTACGGTGACGCATGTGACAAACTGTTGGAGTTCGCTGAGCTCGTCCAAGCTCCGGTCCTAACAACGCTGAAGGGGAAAAGCACCTTCCCAGAAGATCATGCTCTGTCAGTTGGCGTAATTGGGGTTGCTGCTGAGAGATTCCTACACGATTCTGACTTAGTGTTAACATTAGGTTGCAGTTTGTCGCCGGGAGGGCGATATGACGGCTTTGCACATCAGATACCTGATACAAGACGTAGTGATCTCATGTTGGCTTCCACAGGAAAGGTTATTGTTCAGTGCACCATAGATGACATGGACATAAACAGATACTACCAAATAGACCACGCCGTTCTTGGCGATGTCAGACTAGTCCTGGATCAACTCATCTCTGAGGTTAAAGAGCGGGTGGGCTTCATTGAGCCGAGGAAGGAAATGCTCGACCAAATTAAGGAGGCGAAGCAAGAGCATGCAAAGAGATTTATGCCATTGCTAACATCAAACGAGAGACCCATAAACCCTTATAGGGTTTACTGGGATCTGATGCATACCATCGACCGGAAGAACTCATTTGTTACGCATGACGCAGGAATGACTAGGGAACAACTTGCCACAGTATATGAGTCCCTCATCCCTCATGGCTTCATGGGGTGGGGGAATGTCTCCACCCTCGGCTTCGGCCTAGGCGCTGCTGTGGGGGCGAAACTGGCCTTCCCTGAGAAGCAGGTAGTGAACGTTACTGGTGACGCTGGTGTCGGATACCAGCTTGGGAACTACGAAGCATTAGTCCGAAACAATATCGGCATCACCACTGTCCACATCAATAACTCCTGTTTCAGTGGATATCGAACCGGCCCCTGGGGGCCTGGTTACAGCCCCTATGCTGCAAATGTGACACATTCATCACTACTAAACATGGCAGAAGCTGTGGAGGCGTTGGGAGAGTACACAGAAAGGATTGAGGATCCAGACGAGATCTCGCCAGCCTTAAAAAGGGCTTTCAAGAAAAATGGATCGGGAATACCTGCATATCTTGAGATCATCTGCAGCGAATACCCGGTCGCTGGCTCCTGGCTAACCAAATAGGACGGGCAAACGAGTTGACATCCACCGCCCGAATTGACGTTCCTTTTCCAAGAGGTTGAGTGGGTTTTCTTTGCTGCTACCAGTCGATGGATTGGTACACCTAGAGCCCGGATAGAACTTTTCTAATCTCGGCTCCATTCTTCTTCCACCAGTCGTACAGAATCATTAGGTCGATATTGAGATTGAAGTTTCGCACGCCAAGTTCTATGTATCTCTGGACTTCTTCTGGAGTTGTCAGCTCTGCTCTTGGAATTACATCCATCTTCAATGCTGTTTTGACTGTTTTGAGTTCTGCCTCCTTAACCAGGGGATGGTTGATCTCTCCGGGCAGACCTACACTCATGGAGTAATCTGCTGGACCAAACTGGACCATATCCACTCCTTGTACTGACAGGATTTCCTCTAAGTGATCTACAGCAGTCTTTTTCTCGATCATCAGGGCCACCACGGCCTCATCACACATGCTTACGAGATCAGCGTCTGAGGCTGTAGCACCCACGTAACCGATCCTCCTATCCATCCTGAGGCCGCTCTTACCCTTTGGCTCAGCCCTAACAGCTTTCACAGCCTGGTCAGCATCATCAGCCGTCCTTATGTCTGCGAAGAGAAAGTTCTGGATTCCTGATGCCAAGGCCCTGCCAGCCATATACGTTCTCGGCTCTTGGTCGAGTTTTATCATGGTTGAGAGACCTACAAGTTCAGCTGCCCTAGCGAAGTTATCTAGGTCGTGAAGGCTGAAGGGGCCATATTCGGCTAGGAACTCGACGTAGTCATAGAGACCGGTGTATCCTATGACCTCGACGAGCCCCGGCCAGACCATAATGACCCGAGTTCCAAGGGTTGGCTTACCTTCATCCAAGAGATCCCTGAGCTTGTTCATTCTCAAATCGTCAAGCCTCTAGACAAGTTTTTCCTTGAGCTTTGTCTATTAAACCTTGCTATCATAGAGAAGAGCTGAGGATAACCTAACTAGTTCTGGATCACCAGCACTCATGCTGATATGAGATTAGTGATACCTCGTAATAGTTGTCACCGGCAAATCGATTAACGCGTATCCACCCGTCGAGACAAGTCTTATATACCCCGCGCAAATAACGCCGGCGATTGGATATGGAAGACTCGAGGGAGGAGTATCCAAGACCGTTACAGGGATCATAGGCATCATCGCCCTCGCAATAGGGATTGTTGGAGGATACCTTGCGGCACCGAAGCCCGCTGAAGATCCATCGATGAAGAAGGACACAAACGTCCTCTTCGAGAACTCATGGGTCATTCTTGATTCATCGCCGAAACTGTTCAACTTTAAATTCAACCTAATTGGGAGCAAGGGAGCAATCTACATTGACATCTCCCACAACAAATCTGTTGAGAAGCTCACACAGCGATATGTGTATCCAGACACAACATATTGCTACGACTCTGATTGAAGACCCCTTGGCTTTGCGGTCTAGAGCATATGTGACTTCATCGACTGCGTTGTCAACGACAAAGAACCAATGGTGGGGGGAAAGGACGAGCTCATCACATGTCAGTTTATTATAGCCATAGTCGACTCGGCTAAGGAACACAGGCTCCAACGAGTGCGTTATTAACCGGCCGATTAGCTCGTCTAGGTGCCGGCAAGGCCTCATGAGAGTTGGGTCGAGTCGGAGAGCCAATCCCAGCTCGCTCCTCGTCTCCATCGTCGATCCCCCATAAACCTTAAGTTCCCTCCCGGAATTCCTAGAAAGAGAAGAGGAGAATGTTCCATGATCATAACAAACAGAGAGAGGCTACTTTCTCATGGCAACAAGAGGGGGAGAGAGGTTGCCCTCGATATCATTGAGCGCGGGATAGAGGCAGTGGATCCTTACGAGGCTGTGAAGAAGCTTGTTTATGTTGAGAATGACACAAGATTGATTGTCGGCGACCTGAGGTATGATCTCTCAAAACAGAGAAACATATACGTGGTGGGCGCGGGTAAGGCTAGTTTTCCCATAGCACAAGCGTTAGATGAAATCTTGGGACAGAGAATCAAGAAGGGCGCCATAAACGTGAAGAGGGGAGAGAAGCATAAGCTAAAGCACATACGGGTTAGGGAGGCCGGTCACCCGATACCGGATGAAATAGGACTAGAGGGAACAAAAGAGATTATGGATATAGCCAGGGAAGCAAGGGAGGGAGACCTCGTATTCTGCGTCATAACGGGCGGTGCATCTGCCTTAATGCCATTGCCTGCGGAGGGCATAGACTTGGACGACAAGAAGACGGTAACAAACCTGCTTCTAAACTGCGGGGCTACGATAGATGAGATAAATGCTGTTAGAAAGCATATTTCGGCTGTAAAGGGCGGCAGACTTGCCATGTGCATTCATCCTGCCGAAATAATTAACCTGATAGTAATAGATGAGGTCGCAGGTCTGCCTTGGGGACCAACGGTTCCGGATACAACTACCTTTGAAACGGCCATATATGCTCTCAAGAAGTACGATCTGTGGGATGAAATTCCCGGTTCTGTGAGAACGCACCTTGAAAGAGGGTTGGGTAATCAAAACCTAGAGACGCCGAAGCCTAAAGATTTTGAAGGTCTAATCGTCCATGATGTAATATTGGCGAACAATGAGATTGCGTGTGAAGCCGCGAAGAAGAGAGCTGAGGAATTGGGATTCAACTCCATGATCTTGTCCACCGTGTTAGAGGGAGAGAGCAGAGAAGCAGGTATTGTATTGGCAAGCATAGCAAAGGAGGTGGAGAAGAAGGGTAGGCCTGTTAAGCCCCCGTGCGTTCTTATTGTGGCGGGAGAGACGACCGTGAAGATCGTGGGGGAGCCTGGCGAGGGCGGTCGCAGCCAGGAGCTCGCGCTTGCTGCGTCGCTAAAGATAGATGGAAGCAGAGAAATAGTGATCTCGTCGATCGCTACTGACGGGACGGACGGTCCCACAGACATAGCGGGGGGTGTAGTTGATGGTCACACGCTAGAAAGAGCGAGGGAGAAAAGGATAGATGTGTTCAAAAATCTGATGGAGCATAACTCATCCTACGTATTCAGGGAACTCGAAGACGGGATATATACGGGGCCGACAGGAACAAACGTGATGGACCTGGGAGTGATCGTCATCACCGCCACTTCACGATTAGAAACGTGAATATTCCTTGGCCTGATTTGTCTTGATTATTCTCTAGATCAAAAGGCTTAATACTAATCATAATCCTCTCAGCTCTCGAAAGAGTGTTTAGAATGGGGCGATTCGACATAAAGACGATCAAAGCCAGGGAAGTACTCGACTGTCGAGGAACCCCCACGGTTGAGGTTGATGTCATTACCGAGGCAGGAGTACTGGGAAGAGCAGATGTTCCAGCTGGGAGATCGAGAGGCGAACATGAAGCCTTTGAGCTCAGGGACGGAGGAGCCAGATACTGTGGAGCAGGTGTCCTTAAAGCAGTAGGCAACGTCAACGAGATCATCGCTAGCAAGCTGAGGGGCATGGATGTAAGGAAACAGATGGATATAGACAAGTCGATGATCGAGCTCGATGGAACAGAGAACAAATCTAAGCTTGGCGGAAACGCGATTGTAGGCGTATCACTGGCCATCGCTAGGACGGCGGCAAATGCACTTGACCTTTCACTCTACCAATATGTGGGGGGTCCAAATGCATGTGTTATGCCGGTTCCTCTGCTGAACTACATCAATGGAGGAAAATTGGCTGGGAGTGACCTTGATTTTCAGGAGCACATAATCATGCCGGTTGGAGCCAAAACCTTTTTGGAAGCTATGTCAATGGGCACCGAGGTCTACCTCTTGCTTGGGAAAATGTTAGTAGAGAAGTATGGGAAATTTGTGGCAAATACGGCGGATGAGGGGGGATACTGTCCTCCTTCGATGACCGATCCAAGACAAGCCTTTGATGCGGAGCTGGCAGCAATAGAGGAACTCGGGTATGGAGACGCCTTTGTACTTGGTGTCGACGTTGCCGCCAGCCACCTATACAACGAGAAGAATAACACGTACACACTCATGAGCAAGAACATATCAAGAGAGAAGTTGATGGATTTCTATGAGGATCTCTG
>Ga0315307_1000224_pt1 | contig 23139 bp, 17 predicted proteins | sample TDP2_MG_FD_203079 | JGI IMG/M metagenome (GOLD analysis project Ga0315307, IMG submission 203079) | Freshwater sediment microbial communities from Lake Towuti, South Sulawesi, Indonesia - TDP2 | ecosystem: Environmental > Aquatic > Freshwater > Lake > Sediment | place: Indonesia: South Sulawesi...
TCCTGGCAGCGATGTTCTTCCAGCCACAGGAGGCCCCGGACTTCAAGGCCCAGTTGGATGTCTGGATCTACGACCTCACCACCCGTATCCTCACCAGGATCACGGATGACACACCCATGGTCGAGAACAAGCTGAGCTGGCGTGGTCCCAACACATATGTCGGACGCCCTGAAGTCACCGTTGGCAACACGACCGTCACCTTCTCGGAAGTCACCGCAGAGGGCCTGACCATCGTCGCCCGCGATGACCATCCCCCCCGACGCCCCAAGGGTTACCGGTTCTGTGGCAGGTACTATGAGATCACCACTACTGCCAAGTACACCGGACCCGTCACCATCCGCATGACCTACCAAGATGCAGATGTACCGGGCGGAGACGAGCAGTCGCTGTCCTTGCTGCGCTTCGACGAGCAGACGGCCCAATGGCGGGACATCACGAGTTCGCGGGACCCCGCAGCCAACGTCGTCTGTGGGAAAGTTGGCGCGCTGTAGAGTCGGTCCCGCTAATCAGATGAATATCGCCCGCAGATCCGCTTCCGCGCAGCCGGCCCAGGGACCGTAAGGCGGTGCTTCGTCAACTACCTGTGCCACCAGCTCCCGGCCGACGAGACCTGCCCAATCGAGGTCGGCATCCTGCCCGTACAGGTCTATCTGGGCGCGGATGGTGAAGTCGGCTCTCGCGGTTCCCAGACGCCCGCGCGACTCACCAGGCGCCACGATATCTCCCCGGTCTACGCCAGCGTAGTCCCAGATCTTGCGTGGGCTATCCCAAGTAGTGTCCGGCAGTCCGTTGGCCAGTGCCTCTCGGACCCAGTCAGGTAGCACGTGCCCGTACTCCTCGTAGTCCCTCAAGGCCTCCAGAGCATAGTGCAGCGCATACAGCGCCCCGTATGTTCTCTCGATCTGGTTGATGCTGTTATTGCCGTGAGCATAGCGCGCTATCATGCCATCAGCGGGCGGGCGCCGAATCCGGCCTAGATACTCGCCATCGTACTGCCTAGCCCAGTTCTGTACGTCCAGCCAGTCCTGGGGAGGAAGCTGCTTGGCGATCAGGTAGAGGTTGTGCACCTCCTCCCTGTTGATCGAGCGGTCGGCAGCGTAGCCAGTGACGAGCCAGGCCTGCCACAGCAGCATCGCCCACGCCGGGGGGCGCAAGATGCGGCAGGTGTATTCCCCTTCGAGGACTTGGACGAGATTCTGGGGTCCCTGGAACCAAGGTCCCAGATCAACCAACAGCAGCGGGCTGTGGCGCCAGGTCGTGTGGAAACGAACCCACAGCTCTGGAGGCCACTGGATCCTGCGCGAGTAGGCATATGCAGGGCTCGCGGGCGAGTAAGGATTCACCGGCGGCGCTGGCATCGCCTGGTTCTCCGGGCCGGGGTAGTCCTGCATCAAGCCATAGCCGGCGTCGCGCATTCCCTGGTGGAAATCCGGGAGGTTCTCATGCTGGATCAGCACGTCCAGGCATTCGAAGTAGTGAACGGAATCCCTCGGCCACCACGGGTCAAGGGCCACGCCGCCGACGTGCAGTACCGGGAAGGGGAGGTTGTTGAGGACATCAATGGCGTGCTTCGCCGCCGGATACTTCACATTCCGCATGTGCCAGGTCGCGTTCATGCCTCTCACTGCCTCCTCTGTGGAGTCTGTCCGACAACCTGCCAAGCGATTGTATCACTGCGACAGGCCGTTGGGAAGAGGCCGTGCGCCACAATCCTGTCCTCCAGGGCCGGATGGAGACGTCCGGGGTGGGCGGTGAGACCAGACGGGAGTGTCGGCCGCTCTACGGCCTACGCTCTACGGCCTACACGAGCCGCAGCAGCTTGCGGCTCCACGGGGCCCCGCTGGCTATGCAAGCGCAGAAGGCATCTGCGGCCGTCCTATCGCCACCTGGCCTCGACACCCGGCCTCACCCACTCACCCCCAGGCGCAGTGCCCGCCCGGGGAGAGCGCCAGTGTGCGAGCCTTCGTCCTTCACCAGCGTGCCGTTGACCATCACATACGGGATCCCCTCGGGAAAGCGCTTCGGGTCGTCATAGGCGGCGGTGTCTCTGACCGCCTCAGGATCGAATACAACCAGGTCGGCCCACAGGCCGGGCCGGATGATGCCCCGGTCCCACTGGCCCAGCCGCCGGCATGGCAGAGAGGTCATCTTCCGAACGATCTCCTCCACGCGGAACATGCCCTGGTCCCGAGCGTAGTGGCCGAGGAAGCGGGCGAAGGTCCCCCAGGCGCGCGGGTGAGGCTTGGCGCCGGTCATGATCCCGTCGGTGCTGGCCATATGGTAGGGCTGCTGGATGACTGTCCGGAGGTTCACCTCGTGGCCCACGTGCAGGATGATGTTGACATTCAGGCGTTCCTCTAGAAGCAGTCGGCGGGCGGCATCGAAGGCGCTGATCCCTTGCGCTGCCGCGATCTGGCTCACCCTCTTGCCGACCCACCGCTGGTTGCCGTCGGTCATGACCGCGCTGATCTCGACCGTCTCCCAGTCTATGGGCAGGAAGTGGTAGCCGGGCGTCCCCTCCACCTCCATCTCTCGGCGAATCCGCGCCGCCTGCTCCTCCTCGGCCAAGGCCGCCAGCGTCCCTTGAGCCCCCTTGACGGCCGTCCACGGAGGGAGAAGGGAGGCAAGGTAAGTTGACCCAGCCGTGTAGGGATAGGCGTCAACTGTCACCTCCACCTCCGCAGGGTCGAGCGCGTCGATCATGTCAACCAAGTCGCGGGCGCGGCCCTCATTGCCGGCGAAGTTCATCACGCAGTGGGTGAGGTGCAGCGGGAGGCGGGCGCGTCTGGCCACCTCGATCATCTCGGCGTACGACTCCAGCGCGCCCTTGCCGTAGCTGCGATGATGAGGCGCGAAGAAGCCGCCGAACGGCGCCACCTCTTTGCACAGCTCGATCAGCTCCTCGGTGTCCGCGAACATGGCAGGTGGATATGAGAGCCCGGTGGATAGCCCGACCGCCCCCTCCCTCATCCCCTGGCGGGTATGCTGCCGCATCGTCTCCATCTCGTCGCGCGTCGGAGCCCGGTCCTCGGGCCCCATCGCCAGGATGCGGATGGTGCCGTGAGGGAGCAGGTAGGCGACGTTGGGCGAGGTCTGCCGGTCGAAGTGGTCGAGGTACTCGGCGACGCTCGACCAGTCCCAGGCAACACTCTCGTGCACCCCGTTCCAGGCGACGGTCTGCTCTCGCACCGCGCCCATGGTCCGCTCGTCGGCGGGCGCAAAGGAGAGCCCATCCTGACCGATGACCTCGGTGGTCACACCCTGCATCACCTTCGCCTCGGCCCGAGGGTAGGCCAGCAACTGGAGGTCCGAGTGGGAATGCATGTCAACGAAGCCGGGGGAGAGCAGCAGCCCGTGGATAGCGATGGTTCGCTTCGCCCGCGCGCCGCCGAGGCGCCCCATCTGCCGGATTCGCCCACCCGCGACGGCGACGTCAGCCGTGAATGGCGACGAGCCGGTACCGTCCACCACCCGGCCTCCCAGGAAGATGACGTCGAACTCGGCCATAGCCACGGACCCCGTTACTCTGGTGTCAGGGGAAGCATCCGGCACCAGGGATCGTCTTCGCTTGCGGAGGGACAGAGGGGAAGCCGGTGGCCGGAAACACTAGTGGGAATAGACACGAGCCTCCCGAGATCGTCCCCGGTGACATAGAGCGTGTCGAGGTCGGGGCCGCCAAAGCATGCATTGGTCGGGCGCGACTCTGTGGGCACGATTAGGCCCTCCCATGATCCGCACAACAGCGCTCCGACACCAGGCCCCCAGGCAGCGACCCCGACCGCGGCAGAGGAGGCGTCGAAGCCAGCCACCGCGATAGGCAGGAGCGGGCCATCATTCTGGTAGACTGCCGACTCGAGCGGATTGGAGCCGACAGCGGCGCCAATCAGGCTCATCTCATCCCCACAGGCCACTGTCAGCTCCAGACCTCCGCCATCAGCCCCTTCAGGTAGGCGATGTCCTCCACCGCGAAGTGCTCGCGATCGCCGGGGCGGGGGGCTTCGATGCAGATTGGCCCAGAGAAGCCGCGTGCTTTCATCTGTGTCAGGAGCACCCGGTTGTCAACCACGCCGTCGGCCAGCCCACAGGGGATGCAGTTCTGGTACTTCGCCCCCGGCACGAGGAAGGCATTCTTCAGATGCAGGTATCGGATGGTTTCGCCGCAGATCTCGATGGCCCTTTCGAGGGAAGGCCGGCCGGGCATCCCGACCATGTTCCCGTAGTCGAAGTTGATGCCGACGCTCGCCCGGCCGATGCGGTCCACGAGTTGCCGCGCGGCCTCTGCGGTGTCGTGGAGATAGCAGTTGTGGGTCTCGAAGGCGAAGACGAAGCCCAGCTGCCCGGCGAGATCGCCAAGTACCTGGAATCCCTGCACGGCCCGCTCCCAGTGCTTCTGGCTGGCCGCGCCTGAGCCGTTCCGGTCGTATTCCCAGTACTGCGCGCCGGGCGCGAGCAGCACACCGGTCATGGTGTTGCACACGGTGAGCCGAAAGCGCCCTGCGGCTGCCCGGTAGAAGGCTACGCACTCGTCTATCTCCGCCTCTCTCACCCTGGGATCGTCGGCCATCAGGTTTGGCCCCGGACCGCTAAACAGCACGTGCTTCAGGCCGGTCTGCTCGGCGGCACGCGCGATCGCGTCAAGGTACTGCGTCGGCGTCTCCTCAAGGCCGGTGCGCTTCCTCCGGAACTCGAGGCCGTCATACCCCCAGGCGGCCGCTCGCCGACACATCTGGAGAACGGTGTAGCCCTGCTCGACGAAGTTTGCATGCAACACGATCGGGTTCTCCATATCCTCCTCCTTCTCAGCACTTGTGCGCTGAGGCACAGGTAGTATTCACCGCCGCGACCTCGAGGGCCTTGTGGATCTCGAGGGCGCCGACGCGCGCCTCGCCCCCGGCGCAGGAGCCGTGCCGCGTCTCCGAGAATCGTGCTCGTGTGACCCATTGAGGTGAGGCTGGTGCTGTCGTGGTCGTCCTGGCCAAGGCACGTCTTCAGAACCGCCCCTCCCGAGACGGCTGAGCGCCGGCCACGGCTGGCGGCGGCCGTATCTGATCGGTGCACCTCGATCCGCCTGCGCGCGATCATCGCCACCCTGTTGCTGGTGCCCTCCGCAACCTTGTTCCTGGTATGGGGCACATGGTTGGAGGGCGGCAGTGGCGCGGCGGAATCGCTCAACAGCTTCGCGGTGGCGCTGCTCGCGGTCTTTGTGGCGCTCAACATGGCCATCCGGCGATGGAGGCCGGCGTGGGCGTTTTCCCCCGGGGAGATGATTACCATCTACCTGATCATCGCCACCTGCATGGGCATCACCGGGGGCATCTGGCAGTGGGGTGGGTCATTGGCGGCGAGCATCGCCTACCCGATCTGGGAGGCCGGCCCCGGGAACCGGTGGGCGGAGATCCTCTGGCCTTATCTGCCGCCCGGGATGGTGGTCACGGACCGGAGCGCGCTGGCCGGCTTCGCCTTCGGCAGCAGCACCGCCTACCAATGGGAGGTGGTGCGCGCCTGGGCCGGGGCGGCCCTCTGGTGGACCGCCTGGCTGACTGCGACACTGTGGGTGACGCTCTGCCTGAGTGTGATCGTGCGCCGCCGCTGGTCAGAGGAAGAGAAGCTGCCGTTCCCGATGACCATCGTGCCGCTTCACGTCACCGACCCCAGTGGAGGGCTGTTCCAGAACCGGGTGTGGTGGCTGGGGATGGGCATCTCGGGGTCCATCGGTGTCCTGGGCATCCTTCACAGGTTCCTGCCAGCGGTTCCGACAGTCACTACAGGGGTGGATATCCAGACCCTCCTCTCCCACAACCCTCCGTGGGACGCTATCCGGGGCACCGCGCTGTACTGGAGCCCCTGGGAGATCGGGCTGTGCTACCTGATGCCGCTCGACCTCGCCCTGTCGCTGATCGTCTTCAACCTGCTCTGGAAGGTGGAGTACATCCTGAGCCGCTGGCAGGGATGGCTCACCAGCCCCTGGGGCGGGTTCCCCTACGGCGACCAGCAGAACATCGGCGCCTATATCGCGCTGATGGCCTCGGTGGTTTGGCTGGACCGGCACTACCTGGGCCAGGTGTTGCGCAGGGCGCTGGGGACGACGTCTTCGCCAGACGACAGCGAGGACGGCCTCCGCTATCGCACCGCGGTGCTGGGGCTGGTCGGCGGGCTCGGCTTTCTCTGGTGGTTCTACCAGCGGGCCGGGATGACGCCGCCGATCACGGCCTCCTTCATGGTGCTCTACTTCACCATGGTCATGGCGATGGCGCGGATGCGGGCCCAGATCGGCCCGCCGGCGCACTGGATGTTTGGGACCATGCCCGAGTTCATCTTCACCCAGTTTCCGGGAACAGCCGCGATTGGGCCCCGCGGGCTGGGGCTGATCGCGATGATGCGTCCCTTCATGTACGAGCAGGACGCGAACGCTGTGCCTATCCAGCTCGAGGGCCTGCGCATCGCCGAGCGGGGCGCGGTCCGGGCCAGCCACTTCGCCTGGGCGATCATCCTCGCCATCCCGCTGATCATGCTCTCCTACTTCTGGGCCAGTGTGCACGTCGGCTACCAGTTCGGGATGGGCGCGAAGATCCCCCCGGATATGCTCTTCGTCTGCCGCCAGGGCTCAGATAAGCTCGACGGCTGGCTGCGCGATCCAGGCGGGCCCAACTGGGCCGGCACCGCGAGCATTGGCATCGGCGCGGCGATCACCCTCCTGCTGATGAACCTGAAACTGCGGTTCCCCCTGTTTCCGCTGCACCCGATGGCCTTCCCGCTCGCCTTCAGTTGGTCCATTGATGCGATCTTGCCGGCGATCGCCATCACCTGGGTGATCAAGGCCGCGCTGCTGCGCTACGGCGGCCTGCGCGCCCACCAGCGGGCGCTGCCCTTCTTCCTGGGCCTCATCGTGGGTGATGCCAGCATCGCCCTGTGTTCGACCGTGATCTCGCACACGCTGCGGAGTCTGGGACAGTGACACGGGCGCCCGGGCAAGGCGAGCTGGCTACTCGCGTTCGACCGGCGCCGGCATCTGCGGCTCCCCGCCCCTTGCCTTCATCAGCAGCTCGGCATTGCGCGCAATACGCTGCCGGCCCGTCAGCAACCCCTCCGCCTCGAGAAACCGCCGCACCGGAAGGTTCGGGTCGCAGGACGTGACCAGGAACTCGTGCCCGTCCGCGTCCCAGTCCACGTTGATGCGACCTGCGTACTCCCTGCGCCTGGACTCCGGCCATTCCCACAGGCAGTTGGAGTGGAGCACCCGGTAGTCGAGGTCAACCCGCACCACCAGGACCTCTTGATCTTGGGAGGTCGTACCCAAGACCCGCCCTGTCGGGTCCACAATCATCGCGGGAGGATGGGTGGTGGAGGCGGCGATGTAGTAGCCGTGCCGCCAGGCTAGACCTCTCAGCGCCACCGGGACAGCCGGGTTGGTGCAGAAGACGACGAGTTCCGCATCCTGATCGGCGAGGGCCTGCCAGCCTTGGTCGAAGGCGATGTCCCAGCAGATCTGCACGCCAACGCGACCGAAGTCCAGATCGAAGACCGGGAACTCGCGGCCTGGCGTGACGCCGTACTCCAGGGATCCGTCTGTCATCATCACAGGGAAGGCCTTGTCATAGACCCCAACGGGCTCTCCCTGACGGTCAAGGATCACGACGGAGTTGTAGATCCGGCCCTCTCTTCGCAGCTGCACTGGGGCCGTGGCATAGGTCCCATACTGCCGCGCCTTCTCCCCGATCGCGCTGACTGTCTCGCCGTCAAGGGTCTCTGCGACCTGCTCGGCCTTGCCGTCGGCGAACCGGGACGAGTGCTCCGTCAGGACCGCCAGGTCGAGGTCCCACCCCTGTTCCTGCGCCCGGCGCGCCATCTGGTCCACCAACGACAGGGTCGTAGCCAGAAGCTCCCCCGGGTCGGCGGCCTCTTGCAGGTATGAGCACGTTCCGACCACCGCTGAGCGCGGTCCGTCCTTGCGTCGCCTCATCACGGATCATCCCTCCAACCTTGGGCACGGAAAAAGGGTCTGACAGACCCAGCAGCCGGATGGTAGCACCGACTGCGCCTGCCGACAAGTGTGACGAGACTGTGGGAACCCACTGCGCAACCGCGTGGTCACTGCATTGGCCCGTGGTGTCGAGCACAGGCTTGCTGGGGCAGCCAGAGTCGAGTGGCAGAGCGAAGCCTTGACAAGTCCCCCCGCCGCCTGTAGCCTACTGCCCAGAGCTCAAAGGTGCTGCTGGCGGGCGGGAGACGAATGGTGGCCCGAGTCGGTAGGTCTGCCCTCGGCAGTAGAACGGCTGCTGTGAGGCGCGTCTCAGACGCGCCTCTTTCTTGTGGCCAGAAGGAGGTGATGCCAGCGCAGAGGCGGAGGCGGCGCAGGTGGCGGTCTTGAGGTGACGTGCTCACTCGCTGCTTACAGCGTCTCTTGCGTCACCGTAACGACGGTGACGCAAGAGACGGCGCACAGAGCGCCTGCAGGGCGTGCCTGTGCCCGGCTGCCCACTACGCTAGTGCAAGACATCCTATAGGAGGCAGAACACCGATGGTGGCGCAGAGGCGAAGGGGCTTCACCCTGATCGAGTTGCTGGTGGTGATCGCGATCATCGCGATCCTGGCGGCGATGCTCTTCCCGGTGTTCGCGCGGGCGAGAGAGTCGGCGCGCAAGATCCAGTGTCTCTCGAATGTGAAGAATATCACCACCGCCATCCAGATGTACCTGGTGGACTACGACCGGCTGCCGCCGGCGGAGCACCGGCCAGAGGTGCTCGACTGGTTCGGTTGTGACAGTTCCGCGACCGCGGCGAATCCGTACCTGCGGTGGCCCGTGATCCTGGAGGAGTACGTCAGGAGCCGCGACGTCTGGCGGTGCCCAAGCGCGAGGCTACTGGCTGGCGCCTATTTCATCCGACCCGGTCCGGACTGGTTCCGATTCACGGTGGAAAACTGCGGCCAGTCGGTCTGCTGCTGCGGCTTCTGCCAGGACAACTACCCGATCGGCTGGGGTGGCTCCGTCACCGACAGCTACGCCCAGGGCCCGGCGCTCGACTGGCAGACCAAGAAAGGCGCGGGCTTCGAACAGACCATTGGCTGCCTGACGAACGAAGGCATGAAGCCTTCTGAGGCGAGGGACCCGGCCCGCTATCTGGTGGTCGCGGATGTGGGCGGGACGAGCAACATCCAGTGGACCAAGGTGATCCACGACGCCTATCCGGACCTCTGCCGCGCGGACAGGGCGGGACGGAGTGATAGACAGGATGTGATGAACTGCTATGCAGACTGGGCAAACTGCCCCTGGAGCCAGACCTGCAGCCTGGTCACCCCGGCGGTCTTCTTCGACCCAGAAGCCCGCAAGCCATTTGGGCGCCACCTGGGAGGGGTGAACCTAGGCTTCCTGGACGGACACGCGCAGTGGATGTCCTCAGAGGCGGTGATCAACAACACCTACGATCGTCACCACCCGGACCGGGACTACCAGATCTACGGGATTGAGCGCTGCGACTACCCCGATTGCCTGATGACGTGGCCATGAAGCTCGTAAACCTCGAGGGATAGCAGTTCCTCTGTGAAGATTCCGCCACGGGCCGTGCGAGGGCGGAGCGCCTCGCACGGCCCGGGCACTGGGGGCCGTCTGCTCAGAAGTAGTAGTAGCGGTAGGTTCGCTGATTCAGGAGGCAGCCGACGAGCGACCAGCCGACCCCGATGAAGGCCTCACCAATCACGAGCCCGAGGAAGAAGGGCAGGGCCTGGGTGTACCCCCGGCGGCCGCCGTACCGAAGGATCAGGCTCTTGAGGACCCAAGAGATGAACAGCGGCAGCCAGTAGCTGCTCGCGGTGGCCGTGCTCGCCAGGCTGTAGGCCACCGGGTCGAGGGGCCAGCCGGGCATCCGCAGTCGCATCGCCTGGAGGCCGAAGCAGGTCAGCATCCCAACCACAATCGCGATCATGGACTGAGGTCTGGCGGGTGTCGGAGTCGCCAGCATCTGGTCCACGCGCGCGAAGTTCGCGCCGCGGTACCACTCGGCGCGCTGGCCCAGGGTCTTGCTGGTCATGTAACCCAGTTGCTCGCCGAAGTGGAGCACAGTGAGGAGGCACAGGGACATCCCCACCACCCATGCCACCAGCACCGCCCAGAAGAAGGGCCCCTGCCTTGTCCCCGTGCGGGGGGTCGAACCGATCCGCAGCGCCTCGATGCTGTGCGGCATCGGATGGGTGAAGTTCTCAGAGGTATACCAGAACTGCATGGAGAGCATCCCCAGCGCCCGCGGCCCCAGCAGGGCGCTCCCCATCACCTTCGGCATCACGATGTCCGGCATGTTGTACTCGACATCGTGGAACGGCGCCCCGAACTCGGCCCGCAGCCGGGTGATGCTGATGGAGATCACTAGGAATCCCACGATGAACACTGCCGATACCGCGGGCGCGGCGCTCGCGAGGGTGAGCAGGACCACCAGGAGCATACTCCCCACCAGGGCTCCGGTCAGCGCATGGGGATAGGTGATCGCTTCCTCGTGCTCCTGGTCACGCGGGAGGCGACGGAGCAGTTGCAGCAGCGCTCCTCTGAAGTCGAGCCGCGACGCCCACAGCGCCATCAGCCCAAGCGCCAGGTACCCGCCCTGTACCTGGTCGGCGATGTAGGGGAAAACGGCCTCTGCGCTGATCCCCGGATAGGGATACCCGAGCCCGGCCACCCCCAGGCGGATCGCGTTCCAGCCCAAGTAGAAGAACCAGAAGGAGAAGAGCACGTCCAGCGGCATCAGGAAGCCCAGCCCAACGACGAACGGGTAGAAGGAGACCCCGAATGCTCCCCATTGCATCATGGACCAGGGGAAGCCCCAGGCGCTCAGCCGCCCGGCCAAGTCGGTGTAGTGGACACTCAGTGCGGGCACCGTAGGGTAGATCCTGTGCAGGTTGTTCACCGCGTCCACCGATCCGGCCAGCAGTGCCCCGACCCACAGCAGCCGGCTCCTGAACAGCGGCGTCCCGGGGTTCGTCATGGCCAACGGCACCTGGGTCAGCGGGAAGTTCAGTCTCTCCCGGTCCGACCACTGCCGCCGCAGCATCACGGACAAGCACAGGAACACGTAGACCAGCACCGCGAACAGCAGCACCCACCACCCCATGGGCAGCAACCAAGCGCGCCAGTACTCGCCCCTGGCGGTGGTCTCATCGGCCCCCTCATAGAAGGCCTTCAGCGCCGGCATATCCTTGACGATGAACCAGGAGGGAAGAGAGTCAACCACGCTGCTCAGGTTCAGCCGCGACTCCGGACCCGTATCCCCACCCTGGCCAGGAGTGCAGTACCAGGCCATATACCCGGCAACCATGGGCAGGGCCTGCGTGTACCAGAACCCTGAGGCTGCCGTGCCCACTACCAGCACCACGTAGGCCATCAGCAACTGCGCCTGCGATAGCCGCCAGCGGGGCCGCAGCCTTCCCAGCAGCGAGTTCAACCCCACCAGGAGCGCCAACTCCAGCACCACGTTCAGCGGCAGCGACATCTGGGTCGCCAGCGCGCCTCCCAGCACGGTCTCGTTGTAGACCGTCCACAACACCGTCGGCGGCAGCAGCGCCAGGCCAACTAGCAGTCCCGGCATCGGACGGAACCGAGTCCCCGCACCTGCCGGTTGCGGCGCATGTTCCGCGCTCTCCCCTGGCCGAGGGACATCACTCCCCATCAGCTACTCCGCGAGGTTGCTCAGCGCTCTGGTCTTTCTCGCCGCCCACCAGCTTCGCCGCAGTTCGCTCCCGTGGCGCGTCCTGCTCTGCATAGCAAGGGACCACCCGCTCGGCACCGCAGCAGGCGGCGATGAGCTTCCGAGCTATGGCCCCGATTCCCTTGCACCATCTCAGGCCGGGCCCAGCCACTCATCTGGCAGTGCCCCATGGGATCGCCGCGAGGAGGGGGGTCCCACAGGGCTCCCCCGTCAGAGGGAATCGGAGCAGGAGCCCATTCGTCATGGCCAGTGGGGACAGAGTGGGCGAGAGGAGGTGTCTGCGGTGAGGTGGTTCAGGTTCGCCATGTGGATTGCAGGGCTGGTTGCCCTGGTCTCCTTGGTCTGGGCGCAGCAGGTTGGCCTGGCAGGGCCGGCCTCCGCCGGGTCCGGCGACACTCCGGGCAGGGCGACCATTCCTGCTGGTGACGTCTCGCTGGTGATGTGGCAGCCAAGTGAGTCCTATGAGGGCCACACGCAGGCCGACGCGCGGCTGGACAAACCGGTCCAGTTGTGGCGCGCCGGAATGCCACTTCGGGAGGTGCTCGCCGAGGCCACCCGGCAGACCGGGGTGAGCTTCGACTTCTGGCCGCCACAGGCAGAGGATGCGCGGCTGTGCGTCACGCTTTACCTGAACCCACAGCAGCCTCCATCCTTGCGCGCGGTGATGGCGCAACTGAGCTGGGTGACTGGCTGCGGGTTCGCCTACCCGGAGGGTCAGGCCGAAGCACGAGCCTACTACCTCCTCGGGACCTCTTTGGGTCAGGGCCTGGCCGAGAGGATGGCGGTGGAGTCGCAGGCGCGGAGGGAGCAGTTCGGCGGGCAGTGGCAAGAGAGGCGAGACGCGGAAAGGAAGGCGGCGGGGGCGGCGCTTCAGGAGAGCAAACGCGCGCTTGGGCTCTCGCGGGAGGAGCTGATCGCTCGCTACCGGGGGGTCAACGATGCCCTGCTGCTGAACATGCTCGACCCGCCGCGGCGGGCGGCAGTAGGCCTGATCGCGGGTCTTCCCGAGGCCGATGTGAACCAGCTCCTCAGCGGCCGGCCTGGCATGCTATCCCGGCCGTGGTCGCAGTGGTCGGCCGATCAGCAGGCCGCTCTCAGAGAGGCCCTGGGGCTGGAGCAGAGGCTGGCTGAGGAGGACAGGTTGTATGTTGTGATCGGGTCGGATGGGGGAGGGAGCATAGGCGCGTTCGTGCAGAGCGACCGAAGGCCGAGGTCCCTCGGGAGAATGACGGGATTGCTGTCCAGTGGGGTTGTGAGGGGGGACCAGGAGGTGGCGCTGCGCCGCCATCTCGGCGAGATCACGACTTCTGAGCAAGAGGCAGCGCTACGGAACCAGCAACGGGAGGCCCGTCAGGCAGATATGGCCGCTCGCCGAGAGCAGTGGGCCCAGCAGAGGACGCAGGCAATAGCTGAGGCGCGGTCTCTCTCCCCGTCGGCGGAGTCGCTGCTGACCTCTCTCAGTCTTCCTGACGCGGGTCTGGGGAGCGGCCTCTGGCAGTTGCAGGAGGCGGTGGCCAAGGCCAGCGGCCTCAACGTCATCTCCGACTGCTTCTGGCCCCCTAGGGGCGAGTTCCCCGGTCGCAGGGGGGCCGCGCGGCGGCCGGTGAGCGCGCTGGATGCCCTCACTGCGGCCTGCTCCGCGGGAGGCGGTGGATTCGGGCCACCCTTCGGGCGAGGGGGCGGCGGGTTCGGCTTGCCGTCTGGCAGGGCCGACATCGGGGACCTGGGGATGGAGTGGGGCGATGCCGGCGCTTTCCTGAGGTTCCGCAGCCAGAACCCGGAGCTGTGGCGCGCCGCGGTGCTGCCTCCCGAGGTGCGGGCCCAACTGGATAGCTGGCTGGAGCCGCACCTGGCCGCGGCCGCGAGTCTGCCGGCGGCGACTACTCCCGCCCGAGCCGGCAGGCGAGCCGGAGCTGGAGAGCGGCCCGGTGGTTCTCCGCTGGCCGGAGAGATCGAGAAGCTGAGCTGGCTGGCCGGCCGGCTGAACGACCTTCAGGTGCGGCTGGGCGGGGCCACGCCTTACGAGGATCCGAGCGACCCCAAAGCGGCGCGGCTACAGGCGATGCGGAGAGCGACGCTGGAACAGGTGGGGATGCGCCTGCCCTTCCTGCGGTTGATGGCAACGTTCACCCCCGACCAGTGGACGCGGGTGAGGACCACGGGCTTGCGGTGGGGCCATGACTTCACCCCGGACCAGCAGGCGGCGCTGCCTTCCGCGATGTTGGCCCGGGGGGTGCCAGAGGGCCGGCTGCAGGAGATCGTGGTCCAGATTGGGCAGGCCGAGGGACGGACCATCGAGTTGCGGGATGGCACACAGCAGATCATTCCGCCCGCGCCTGCTCTCAGGTTCGTGCTCGACGGCAAGGTGGTCAACGAGATCAGGTTCTCGGGCGGGCGGTGGTGAGACGCGGGCCGGCATAGGGAGTGGGAGGAGCAGGCTCCTGCCCTGGAGTCCACTAGTGGCTGGAGGAGCGGGCCTCCACGCGCGGCGTGGCGAACGCACCCAAGAGGGGCACGCACGTGAGAGGGTGCAGGCCGGCCTCCCCTCTGGACAGGTGTAGGCTTGCGGGCCTTGCTTCCGGCGCGGTCGGCTGCTAGAGTCCTGCCACGGGGAAGGCGGGATGGACCCTGGTGGAGCTGGAAGGCAGGCGGGTTGCGGTCGCGGTCTCTGAGTTTGACGTGGTCATCATCCCCGGCGGCTATGTGCCTGACTGACTGCGGCGACACCAGGAGCTATCTACAGAGTCTCTTGGATCATGGTGACAGACCATGATCCAAGAGACTCCCCAGGAGAGCGTCTGGGGCCCTTCTGAGGGGTTCTCTTGCATCAGGGCTCTTACCCTGATGCAAGAGAATCTGTAGTAAGAGGGCCTGGGTGCACTTTGAGGAGGCAGCGATGGGTACCACACGGTTCAAGATCCTTGGCCTCGCGGGCAGCCTGCGGCGGGCCTCGTACAACCGAGGCCTGCTCCGGGCGGCGAAGGAGTTGGCCCCTAAGGAGGTAGAGCTTGAGATCGTTGACATTGGGGATATCCCGCCGTTCAACCAGGATGATGAGGGGGATCTGCCTGCACCTGTCGCGCGGCTGAAGGCGAAGATCCGCGCCGCAGACGCGCTGCTGATCGCTACGCCGGAGTACAACTACTCGGTCCCGGGCGTGCTCAAGAACGTGATTGACTGGGTCACTCGCCCCTATGGCGACAGCGCTCTGCACCACAAGCCGATTGCGCTGATGGGGGCCACCATTGGTATGTCCGGGACGGCGCGGGCTCAGGCGGCGCTGCGGGATAGCTTTGTGTTCAATGCCAGCTACTGCATGCCGCAGCCGGAGGTGCTGGTCGCCGATGCCGCCAGGAAGTTCGACCAAGAGAGCAACCTGGTGGATGAGGAGACCCGGCAGTACGTGCGGCAGGCGGTGGCCGCGCTGGTGGAGTGGGCGGGGCACTTTGCCGGCAACTAGCAGGCGCCTGGCAGCCCGTCAGACTAGCGGCTGGCCCCGCGGTGCGTCACGGCTCTGAGGAGCAGGCCTGTCTCGTGGCCGCCGACAGGTGTTCGCTGCGGGCGCGGCGTAGTAATCCGATCAGTGCGGGCCTCGACGCGAGAGGGCCTGGGGAGGACGGAGCTATGGGCAAGCGGCAGCCATCGTCGGTGCTCGCGCTCGCACTTGGCCTTGCCCTTGCCGGGACTCTGGCCGTCGGCATCGCGCGCAGCGCGAAGCAGACTGCGCAGCAGCTCTGCTTCAGCAACCTGGCGCGCCTGGCCCGCGCCACCCTGATGTATGTGGCCGACCACGACGGCAAGTTCCCGCCCCATCAGGCGCCCATGGAGCCGTACACCTGCCAGTGGGGAGCGGATAACTCCAACCCGTGGCTGCGCTGGCCGGTAGTGCTGGAGCCCTATCTGCCCGATCGCTCCACCTACCTGTGCCAGGGGGTGAAGGCGCTGCCCCTGGGTCACTCGGTCGCCACCCGGCCGGCCTGGATCACCAGCCAATGCATCACTACCAAGGGGTGGCCCAACGGGCCCTGCGGGTCCGTCTGGCCGCCAGGATGGGGCGGCGCGGTCACGGACAGCGCCACCCAGGGTCTCTGCTTGGACCCAAAGCGGTTCCGCTCCACTGTGGGCTCGGCCTCCATGGTCCTGGGGGGGCTGAAGCTGTCTAGCATCAAGGAGCCGAGGCGGAGCCTGATGTGGGCGGACTCGTCGCGGATGTGCCTGAACCTGGGGTCGGTGCTGTACGCGAACGCGTGCCGGGTGGACTGCGCGACGCTGAAGGATCGGGCGGACTGGGATAACTGCCGCTGGTCTCGGGAGTGCGGCGCGGGCGGCAACTTCACGAAGAGCAAGACGGTGCGCCGGAAGTTCACGCGGCACAATGGGGGAAGCAACCTCGCCTTCGTTGATGGTCACGTCGAGTGGCTGACCGTGGACCAGATCATCCGACGCTATCGTGGAGGCAAGCTCGCCGGGGTCGCGCCGGCGAGCGCTACGAAAGGGAAGCCCTGGTACTTCAAGTGAACCGTTCGGTAGAGGGGCAACTGGCGCTGATTCGCGCTCATACCGTGGACATCCTGCCGGAGCAGGAGCTGCGGGCGAAGCTCGCTTCCGGCCGGCCGCTGCGGGTGAAGCTGGGGGTGGACCCGACGGGGCCGGATATCCACCTCGGCCACGCGGTGGTGCTGCGGAAGCTGCGGCTGTTCCAGGACCTGGGGCATACCGCGGTGCTGATCGTCGGGGACTTCACGGGGATGATCGGCGATCCCTCTGGCCGCACCGAGGGCAGGCCGCAGCTCACCCGGGAGCAGGTGGACAGGAACATGGCTACTTACCGGGAGCAGGTGTTCAAGATCCTGATCCCGGAGCAGACGGAGTTCCGCTACAACAGCGAATGGCTGGCCCAGCTCACACCGGAGCAGATCATCCGCCTCGCCTCGACGCACACGGTGGCCCAGCTCCTGGCGCGGGAGGACTTCGCCCAGCGCTTTGGAGCCGAGCGGCCGATCGGGCTAGACGAGTTCCTCTATCCCATCTTCCAGGGGTATGACTCGGTAGCAGTGCGGGCCGACGTCGAGCTGGGCGGGACGGAGCAGAAGTTCAACCTCCTGGTGGGGAGAGAGTTGCAGCGCGCCGGCCCGGCCGGCGAGCCGCAGGAGCCGCAGTGCATCATCACCTTCCCCATCCTGGTGGGCACGGATGGGGAGCGGCGGATGGGGAAGTCGCTGAACAACTACATCGGCGTCTCCGAGCCGCCCGCGGACATGTTCGGCAAGATTATGTCCATCCCCGATGAGGCGATCGAGCAGTACTTCGAGCTATGCACAGATGTCCCGGCCGACGAGATCGGCCAGATGATGGCGGAGATGCGCGCGGGCACGCTCAACCCGCGGGACGCGAAGCGGCGGCTGGCGCGGGAGATCGTCACTCTCTACCACAGCGGGGAGGAGGCCGAGCGGGCGGACGAGGCGTTCATGCGGGTGTTCTCGACCGGACGCGAGCAGACGCGGGAGGACTACGAGGCCGTGGCGGAAGACCTCGCCATCCCGGCCGAGCTGCGCGGCAAGCCGGCGTGGATCTCTACCGCACTCGCAGAGCTCGGGCTCGCATCGAGCAGAGGGGAAGCTCGTCGGCTGATTCAGGGCGGCGGCGTGTACGTTGACCAGCGAAGAGTCTCCAACCCTCAGGAGGAAGTGGAGCTGAAGGCGGGGATGCTGCTACGGGTGGGCAAGAGGAGGGTGGTGAGGCTGCTGTAGGGGGCGTACCCCGCCCGCCGTGATCTCGCACCGGGCAGGAGGCGAGCTCCTGCCCAACAGGTGAGGCCTGGTGCGCCACGGGCAGAACACGCCGGATTCTGCCCTACCGGGCCGGCAGGGGCGGCGTACGGCTGAAGCGGGGGTGGGCGAATGCCGAAGAAACCTGTGGTATGGCCTTGACAGTGCGCCGGGATTGTGGCACAATACCCTCAGATTCAGGGGAACCTTCAAAGTCTGGTGGGCGCCGAGGGGCGAAGGTTGGGCCTCTCGCTGTGTTCGCGTCTCTCTGAAGCTTCTCCGCGCTCCTTGATAACTGAACAGTGTTCGGACGGTTGTGCGTGCGAGCCGTGCGCTGAGGCTTAGGCCTCGGCGCATGGGCCCGATCCAGAGAGCTTGCGGCCGCAGTTGGCGCAGAGCATCCCCGCCGGGAGGTGGGGAGTTGGCTCAGCGCATGCGGTCCGCTAGGGTCAGGTTTCTCAACGGAGAGTTTGATCCTGGCTCAGGACGAACGCTTGCGGCGTGCCTAAGCTATGCAAGTCGTGCGGGGTGACAGTGCGGAGTTCCTTCGGGGATGAAGCGCTGTGACCGAGCGGCAAACGGGTGAGTAACACGTGAGCAACCTGCCCCGGTGGCCGGGATAACTCCTCGAAAGGGGGGCTAATACCGGATAGGGGGTGCCACCGCATGGTGGCGCCCGGAAAGGGGAAACCTGCACCGGGAGGGGCTCGCGGCCTATCAGCTAGTTGGTGAGGTAACGGCTCACCAAGGCGACGACGGGTAGCCGGCCTGAGAGGGCGACCGGCCACACTGGGACTGAGACACGGCCCAGACTCCTACGGGAGGCAGCAAGCGGGAATATTGCCCAACGGGCGAAAGCCTGGGGCAGCGACGCCGCGTGAGGGATGAAGGCCTTCGGGTTGTAAACCTCTGTTGACGGGGACGATGATGACGGTACCCGTCGAGGAAGCTCCGGCTAACTCCGTGCCAGCAGCCGCGGTAAGACGGAGGGGGCAAGCGTTGTCCGGATTTACTGGGCGTGAAGCGCGCGTAGGCGGTCTGCTCAGTCGGCTGTGAAATCGCTGGGCTCAACCCAGCAACTGCAGTCGATACTGGTGGACTCGAGTCCGGGAGAGGGAAGTGGAATTGCTGGTGTAGCGGTGGAATGCGTAGAGATCAGCAAGAACACCGGTGGCGAAGGCGGCTTCCTGGACCGGCACTGACGCTGAGGCGCGAAAGCTAGGGGAGCGAACGGGATTAGATACCCCGGTAGTCCTAGCTGTAAACGATGGTCACTAGGTGTTGGGGGTATCGACCCCCCCAGTGCCGCAGCTAACGCATTAAGTGACCCGCCTGGGGAGTACGGCCGCAAGGTTGAAACTCAAAGGAATTGACGGGGCCCCGCACAAGCGGTGGAGCATGTGGCTCAATTCGAGGCCACGCGAAGAACCTTACCAGGGCTTGACATCTGCGGAATCCTGCCGAAAGGCGGGAGTGCCCTTCGGGGAGCCGCAAGACAGGTGGTGCATGGCTGTCGTCAGCTCGTGTCGTGAGATGTTGGGTTAAGTTCCGCAACGAGCGCAACCCTCGTCCTGTGTTGCCACCAGTTCAGCTGGGCACTCACAGGAGACCGCCGGAGCAATCTGGAGGAAGGTGGGGATGACGTCAAGTCCGCATGCCCCTTATGCCCTGGGCTGCACACATGCTACAATGGGCGGAACAAAGGGAGGCAAGACCGCGAGGTGGAGCCGATCCCAAAAAGCCGTCCTCAGTTCGGATCGGAGTCTGCAACCCGACTCCGTGAATGTCGGAATCGCTAGTAACCGCAGGTCAGCACACTGCGGTGAATACGTTCCCGGGGCTTGTACACACCGCCCGTCAAGCGATGAGAGTCGGCTGCACCCGAAGTCACTGGCCCAACCCGCAAGGGAGGGAGGTGCCCAAGGTGCGGTCGGCGATTGGCGCTAAGTCGTAACAAGGTAGCCGTACCGGAAGGTGCGGCTGGATCACCTCCTTTCTAAGAGTCGCCCCAACCGCCGCCAAAGGATCCATCCGCCGCTCCCCAGGGAGGGGCGCAGAGACCTGCTGTCCCCGCGAGGCCGGTCAAGTGTGGGCCATCCAAGGGCGGCGCCGACTCTAGGTCGAGCGACCGTCCGGACACTGTTGAGTTTTCAAGGAGCGTTTCCCAAGTCGCGAGAGGGGTTCCCGCAACCCCTCTCGTAGTGTTTGAGCCGGTGCCGGCCGGGCCTCTAGCTCAGTTGGCTAGAGCGCCGCCCTGATAAGGCGGAGGTGGCTGGTTCGAGTCCAGCGAGGCCCACCAGTCCGCCGCAGGCGGACCCGTAGAGCAATAGGAACTGCTCGCGGCGCGCTCGATTGCGGCCCATTTCGGTTGCTTCGCTGGCCCGTCCGGGGCCGGCCGAAGCGGAGCGGTGCCACCGACCTGCCCAGGAGGCTTCGGGGACGAAGTCCCCCAAGCAAGGGAAGACCTTCAGGCGATACGCGCCCAGGAGGTGCCTGTTGAACTGCTGGATCACTACCCACTGGCCACTGCCCGAGACCGTTCGGAAGCACTTCTGGCACGTCTATGTCAAGACGACGTGGGGCCTTCACTGCTTGCCGCAGGAACACGACGTCGTCCTCGTCTACGAAACGAAGACTAGGCCTGTTTGCAGGGGCGAATTGTAGAAACGGCGCAGGCGTACCGGCGAACTTCTGGACGTGCCCGACGGTGTTGGCGCGATCATTGGCAGGATCAGAGTGTGCGGCACGAAGAGGCCGATGTGCGATGACGATGTGCTGCTGGACTACGGGAACCTGCGAGAGGGGGGCCGGTTCCTCTGGGAGATCATACCGTGCCATGAGTGGGATCCCGTTGAACCGCCACTCTCGAGGTACGACCTGATGAAGGCCCTCGGAAAACCCCCCGATACTCCTCCGAGGTTCCTGCGCCTCTGGCAGGTCCCGGACCCATTCGTTGCGCCACTGCTGGGGCTCATTTCGTCGCTTCGGTAGTCATCCCACTGTAGGGCTAGCATACCCACGCCAGCCTGGCGGGCATCGGTGTGCCCGCCCTGCAGCTTCCGGCCCTGACGTGGTATAGTCCTCTGGTCACGGTTTGCTTTCCGAGCAGACTGCTATGCCAGCGCATCTCACATTCGACATGCAAGAACTCGCTGATCTCGCAAGGCGGCACCAGATTCGACGCCTTGCCTTCTTCGGTTCCGTCCTCCGTGAGGACTTCCACCCTGAGAGCGATGTTGACGTTCTCGTCGAGTTCGAGCCAGGCGCTCGCATCGGGCTCCTGGGCATGGCGGCCCTGGAGATAGAGCTTTCCCAGATCATCGGCCGCAAGGTTGACCTGAGGACACCGCAGGACCTGAGTCGCTACTTCCGCGATGAGGTCGTGAGCAGTGCGGAGGCTATCTATGCGGCCTGAGGACCGGGTGCGTCTCCAGCACATGCTGGATGCTGCGGAAGATGCCGTGTGCTTTGCCTCTGGTCTGACTCGGGCCGACCTAGACGCCAACCGCATGGCGACCTTCGCCATCGTCAGAGCCATCGAGATCATTGGTGAAGCGGCAACCTCGGTCACAGATGACACTAAGCAGGCCTATCCTGACTTGCCGTGGCCCAGCATGATTGGCATGCGCCACCGGCTGATCCACGCGTACTACGATGTTGACCTCGACCGGGTCTGGGACACCGTGACGGTTGATCTGCCGCCGGTGATCGCGCAACTGCGTTCGGTGCTGGGGTCCGGGCGTTGGCAACCCGGGGCCGCGTGAGTGTTTCACTCCCAGCGAGGCCCACCACGCAGCAAGACAACAAAGGGCACGGCCAACTCGCCGTGGCCCTTTCTGTTTTGCCGGTCGCCGCTAGCGCTCTGCCGCCGCGTCCCAGCGCGCCTTGAACGTGATCAGCCAGGAGTTGACGAAGAGCCGCAAGTCCAACAGCAGGCTGCGCTGTTCCACATAGTAGAGGTCGTACCTGAGCTTGTGCGCCGGGTCGCTGAAGTAGCGCCCGTAGACCTGCGCCGCCCCGGTGAGGCCGGGGCGCACCTGATGCCTCCGAGCATAGCCGGGGATCTCGCTCGCGAACCTGGCGACGAACTCGGGCCGTTCGGGCCTGGGGCCCACCCAGCTCATGTCGCCCTTGAAGATGTTGATGAGCTGGGGAACCTCGTCGAGGGCGGTCTTGCGCAGCAGACGGCCGACGCGCGTGATGCGCCTGTCGTCCTGCGCTGCGAGGACGGGGCCGGTGTGCCGCTCCGCGTCTTTGATCATGGTGCGGAACTTGCAGATGGTGAACACTCGGCCGAAGCGGCCGACTCGCTTCTGGCGGTAGAGCACCGGCAGACCGTCATCCAGCAGCAGGGCGAGCGAGACACAGGCCCAGCACGGCAGCGAGGCGGCGAGCCCGGCCGCGGCGACGATGATGTCCGCGATCCTCTTCCCAGCATCGCGCCAGACCTGGGAAGTCGTCTCACGTGACACGCTAGCGCGCTCCACCACGACTACCTCCTTCTGCCCGCGGCGCCCGGTGACCTGCCGGGGTCTCGGTCAGCTTGACGATGGCGAGAGAGCGATGCTATGCTCGCCGCGGTTCGTCAGCAGCCACCTCGCTTCGGCGGCCGGGCCGTATCGGGTCCTGGCCGCTCCCACAGGAGGCTCCAGGGTGATCGAGGGTGTGAAGGTAAAGAGGCTGAAGGTGATCCCTGACCAGCGCGGTCGGCTGATGGAGATCCTGCGCAGCGATGACGAGCTGTTCTCGAAGTTCGGCCAGCTTTACATCACCACTGCCTATCCGGGAGTGGTCAAAGCCTGGCACTACCACCACATCCAGCACGACAATCTCTGCCCGATCCAGGGGATGGTGCAGGTCGCCTTGTACGACTCGCGGGAGGACTCGTCCACCCACCGGGAGGTGAACGTATTCCACGGGGGTGTCCAGAACCCGATCCTCATCCATGTGCCGCCGCTGGTGTACCACGGGTTCAAGAATGTGGGGTTGGAGGAGGCGATCGTGGTCAACTGCCCCACGGAGTTGTACAACTACGAGCACCCGGACGAGTACCGGGTGGACCCGTACGAGAACGACATCCCGCACGACTGGCGCAGGCGAGATGGCTAAAGGCCCGGTGGGCCGGCCCCTGGGGGCAAGGAGACGGGCGGGGGAGAGCGAACCCCATCTCAGGGGAGAGGACGCGCCTGGGAGGGCTGCTTATGAGGCTCCTGGTTACCGGCGGCGCGGGCTTCATTGGCTCGAACTTCCTACGCTACGTGCTGCGAGAGCACCGCGGCGACCAGGTCGTGAACTTCGACAAGCTCACCTACGCCGGGAACCTGAAGAACCTGGTGGATGTTGCCGAGGACCCGCGCTACTCCTTTGTGCGCGGGGACATCTGCGATCAGGCCGCGGTCGAGCAGGTGATGCGTCGGGTGGACGCGGTGGTGAACTTCGCGGCCGAGACGCACGTTGACCGCAGCATCCAGAGCGCCGGCGAGTTCATTGACACGGACATCAAGGGCCTCTATGTGCTGCTAGAGGCCGGGCGCGCGCGGGGAATCGAGCGCTTTCTTCACGTGTCTACGGACGAGGTCTACGGCAGCATCGAGTCGGGGGCGTTCAAGGAGTCGGACCCGCTGAACCCGTCGAGCCCCTATGCCGCGAGCAAGGCCGGCGGCGAGCTGATGGCGGCCGCC
>Ga0315307_1000226_pt1 | contig 23084 bp, 18 predicted proteins | sample TDP2_MG_FD_203079 | JGI IMG/M metagenome (GOLD analysis project Ga0315307, IMG submission 203079) | Freshwater sediment microbial communities from Lake Towuti, South Sulawesi, Indonesia - TDP2 | ecosystem: Environmental > Aquatic > Freshwater > Lake > Sediment | place: Indonesia: South Sulawesi...
CGGAGAGAGGTCCCCCCAGAGTATCATGAGGAAGGTTACCCAAAGAATGCCAGCTGCAATGGCGTCGATAGCTAGATAAAAGTACCATGCAAGCGTGAGCATAGGAGACATTCCAATTATAGCGTACGCCACACCTAAGGAGACGAAACCGTATATTACTACACGTTTTCGTCCAATCCTGTCAGACAGTAAGCCCGCTAAGAGTATCGAGAAACTGGCGATGACCGGGCCAACCATAAATGATAGTTGGTAGAAATCTGGACCCACGAAATCTTTCAACAGAGCCGTTTCCAACGCGTCTATGATGCAGAACATAGACCATGGCACAAGGTAAAGACTGAACGATTTATTGTGAAACACCGTTGAGAACGACAGGCGTTTGCCCGTTGCTGCGAGGTTCTCTTCTTTTGGCCTCAAGAACACCAGTACGACGAATCCGACTACTTTCCAAGCAGCCAAAATCAGGGAGTTGATGTTCAAGTCAAAAGCACTGAAGAGAATCATTAAAAGAGGAGCACTAAGATTGATGAGCAGAAACACTAAAGCACTGACTCTGCCGCGATTCTCAACAGAAGTGTTGTCCGCCAAATAAGCCAGACATGAAGGCATACCCATACCGAATGAAACACCTAAAAGAATCAAAATAATGGAAACATACGCAACCGTAACACTATAAGCTAAAGCAAACATCAGCGAAGCGACTGCCCCAAAAGCCATCCAAAAATAGATAAGGCGCAATCTTCCAACCGCATCGGACAACACCGCGCCTGCAAGGCTAGACCCAATAGTTGCCAAATGAAAGACTACTTGAAAACCAGAAAACAAGCTGGAACCAGCATGAATGCTCTCCATCACCCTGATCGTCATGTAATACCAAGTAAATCCATTAAAGAGCAGAAAAAACACTATAAACAGCTCTTTCCGAGAGATGCCAAGCCCAGCTAACAAACGCCAATTCTGCATTCTTCGCACTCGTACTCTCTTATGCAGAGGATGGACTTGAGAATTATGTAGTGGAAATCAAGATTCATTCTCATGAATTCCACTTCAAAACAAACGGTGACCCTGCCCCAAATTGTATGTGTGTACAACAAATATTATATGCAGATATATGTTCAACAAATATACAGGAATGGCATGTGAAGAAAAAAGTCAAGCTACCAGTTAGATTCTGGTGGAACAAACCGTTGTAGGCTGATCTCTCTTCGAGAAACTCTTCCAGAACTTTGTTGAAGGCGGAAGCGTAGCTTTTATCAAAAGTTCCAACTGTTGAACATTGTCATATTTAAAAGACTTCAGTTTCGAACTTGCGCCTGCCGCCAGCCTGTGCATAAGACTATGATACTGTCTCTTAGCTTTAGACTCGGAGATTGCTTCCAGTATCGTTTGGGCATCTCTTTTTCCGATCGTATCACGTAGAAGGGCGGGTCTAAGTTTAGAGTTAACTCCTGGGTCTTGCGTGCCATAGAGAATGGGCAAGGGCAAGATTTCCTGTTTTATTCGGTGGCGGCTTTCTTCTGGATCCATTAGGTCAATCCAGTCGTCTCTGAGTATTATCATCATACCCAGCGTTCTGCCAAAACGACCCATTGCTTCAATTTCTTCCTTGGAACCACCGCCCAGAACAGCGCCAATTCTCGTGTGAGCTTCTACATCAGCTGCTTTTTTCTTCACTATCTGTAGATATGTTTGGGGCAAAACGTCTATTCGGCCTCGAAGGGGCAATTCCATTGCTTCAGCATCTCCAAGTTCAAAGAACATGTCTTTTATAATTCCCATGATAAGAGGCATCTTTTGTTCGGGCACACCCCTTTCTGCCACAGTGCTCAGTAGCGAGAATCCTTTGAACAGAAGCGCATCTCCAACAAGCAAAGCCACTTCTTTGCCGAATTTTCCGTAAACGGTTCGGTATCCGCTTTTGGCTTTTGTTTTGTCAATTATGTCGTCGTGTATGCTGATGCCGCCGCTGATAAGTATCATTGGAACTCCCACCGGCGTTGTGATTTCAGGGTCTCCGCCAACCGCTTCGCAGACCATCGCCAACAAAGCTGGCCTGGCCAGATCGTGCCAATACCGAGTCATAAAGTAAGTTAATGCTTCCTTTGCCTCCCTGCATTCAATCGTTTCCTGAAGCATTTCTCTTCTTGCTATTCCGAGGGCTTTTGTTCCTCTCTTCTTGAAGACTTTCTGTATTTCTTTCATTGCAGCTTCTGGTGTTTGCCCAGGCAGCTTCATAGCATGAACTCCATAGAGTTATCTGAAGGCTATGTTGCGCAAATGCTCTTTCATGAGATCATAGTATGCGTCTAAAAGCCGGGCTCCGTCCTCGGTGATTTCGTAGATTTTCCTAGTTCGACCTTTCTGTAGTTCGCGTCTACTTGTGGCAAGTCCTTTCTTTTCTAACTCGCTTAGCATTGGATAAAGCGCGCCGTGTCTTAGTTTGACTTTATATTGCGTTTCAGTTTTCTTGATTATGTCGTAGCCCCATGTAGGTTCAGTTTTGACGAGTTGTAGTATGAGTATGTCGAGGAAGGATTTGACGAATCGTCGCTTCATTTGATCTGCTAAAACTTCAGCCGACTGGTTGTTCATTTCCAAGATTCTCCTGGTCGGTCTGGTTCCGTACATATTGTGGCTGAGGCGGCTTATTTGATTATGCGTGGTCCTTCAGGAAGTATGTGTCGATATGACCATGGTATGCGAGAATGTTTATATGGGCGTTTAGGCACTATAGAGTTTGCATATGTCTAAAAATAGACATATTGTATCTGTGTAAAACCGAACAACTGTAGAACAAATCAACAAATAAAAGGGGCGAAAAAAGTTGGGCGGACCAAAAGCAAGAGAGGTTCAGATGAAGTTAATGAGGGGCCTCCTTGACCTCGTGGTCCTTCAGTTCCTGCGAGCCCAACCCATGCACGGATACCAAATAATCACCAGCCTACGCAAACAGTTCGGCGTCTACTTCGGTCCCAGCACAATATACCCGTTATTGTCCGTGTTGGAGGAAAACGGCTACATCAAAAGCCACTGGGATCTAGAAAACGACAGACCGCGAAAAGTCTATGGCATTACAACTCAAGGCGCAGAGCTGTTAAGCTGCACCGAAGACTCTTTAACTCACATCTACCGAAAGCTGACCATAAGCGCCAACAGAATTCCTGTGACAGGCAAAAGCCTATCAATTGAAGAATTGGCAAACGGCAAGAAGCAAACAAACGGCGGCTCTCACAGACATATCTCAATAATCCCGCCGTAAAGACAGTGAGTCTTCTGGGTCATCTGCCCCAGTAAAAGGCTTACTGGCTCCGTGCGTGGGATGGGCGAATACGAGACAACATAATTAATATATTGCCTGTCCTAGCTGGAGTTGCTGGTCATCGGCTTTTGCAGGAGCCGACCTTCACCATTTCGGAAAGTAAGGAGATTGTTTCTCTCAGCCTAGAACATGAATTCTCGCTTTTGTTTCTTGAAACTGGTTCAGAATCGTTTTCAAAAATCGATAATCTCTTTATGGAGTTACTCTGCATAATAAGGACTGGTGCTCAGCTTGTTTGAGCAAATGCAGGGCGAGTCTGCGAAAAAATCGACAGCTCTAGTCCTTCCGTTTTCAGCTTCATCCAAAGATCGCACACTTCCCTTCACAGAAGAAATGGAAATGGCAGCAATCTTCATCATTACGGAATCCGACCGCAAGAAAGGCGAAGGCTTGATCCTCAAAAAACCGGCTGAAGAGCTGATCTTCATCACAAAATCATGTTACCCGATTTGGCTCGTCCCATGGAGCGACAAAACTCTAGTATTCGACGGCTTAGGCGTGTCTACACACACAATACAGTACGAGGTATTACCTGACATCAAATCGTTTATCAATGACGTTCAAGGAAGCGCCACAACCCGTCAAGCATACTCGGCAGCCCTTTTGGATCACCTCCACTATTTCGAAGCCATGAAAAGCGTTGAAGAAAAAACAGTTCTGGGCTTAGTCACGAGCCCAAACTTCGTTCAAGACTTCCAGCAATTCCTAAAAGAGGGAGAAGAATCAGAGGAACCTGAGATTAAAGAAGTCTGCATGACGCCAAACATCGATGAATCCTCCATATCAGCATCGCTGAGCGAGCTCTCAGACCTCAAAGCTACATTGGAGCTCGAGATTCGAAGCCTTCGCGACGCCATGAGACTGCTAAACAGCACCACCAAACAACATACAAACGTAATCCGCGAAGAAACCAGAGAAGTCCAGGCAGACTTGGACAAGCGAATAGCCGAGGCTAAATCCGCATCGATGGAGAAAATCCGTGTGATCCAAGAAAAATACGATGTCAGAATCCTAAAGGCATCTCAGAGATCTGAAAAGCAGCTTCAGGGGCTTCATCAGGAGCGAGTTAAGCTTGAGAAGACTCAGGAACGTGCGATAGGCAAAATGGAACGTTGTGATATAGAGATTCAAGATGCAAAAGCACGTAGGGATGCCATGGGCGAAAGAAGATGGAAGGATGAGAAAGAAACTTGGAAGAGAGAAGCTTCAACTCTTAGGAGAAGCCTCGAAGCCCTAGACAGGCAAATCGAAGATGCTGAATCCCAGAAAAAAATCGAAATCGCCAATATTAGAGCTGAGTTTGACGCTCAATCGGAGGAGGCCATGAAAGAAGTAAGAGAACTCGAAGCTACTAGAGAATCAAAAACTCAGCTGAGCCGACAAGAAATCAAAGCTCTGGACGATTCCACATCTACGATTCTTGGACAGCTTGACGCGTTGACAAAAAAGAAAAGAGGTTCACTTGAAGACTTGGGCAAAATGGGAATGAAGGAGCAACGAAGAAAGACCGCTTTAGCATACGTGGGATTTTACTTGTCCTGCGTTCGAGCTGAGGGCAAACGCAAGTTCAGAGTTTATCCGCCGTCCATCGCGGGAACCATGAAGACAACAACCAGATTGAAGGGCATGCTTGGCATGTCCAAGCTGGGGTCACTGTTTCCGCCTCGGTCAAAGGCTATAGCAAACGTTTTGAGCCAGGTGACCACCTTGGCTGAGCGTGACCCAGTTTTCGAGAAAGAACTCTACGACACTGGAGTGCAAGCAAACATACTGAAAACCACAGAATCTCGTGAAAGAATAATGAAGGGGCTGAATGACTTGAGGAATGAGGAATGGTTGTCCATCAACGAGGTTCAGACTTTGAGTACGCAGCTGAAGGCTTGATCAACGAAGAGTGTAAGGGTTTCCTTTCTCCACGATTTGGACATCTACATTGTTGAACAGCTTCTTGAAAAGCTCAGGATGCTCAGTGTGAACAGGTATAAGCCTCTTGGGCTGAACTCTGTTGATTATTCGCACAAGGTCTTTCGACGGACAGTGCCCAGACGCGTGAATTTGATGAAATCCTAAACCAAAGTGCTGCAGCCAACTGGTCATCACGTCTACGCTAATGTCCTCTTCACTAAAGGGTTCACTCATCGAATGAATGAAATGACCGCCTCTGGAGGGTTTGACATCGATCAGCTCCGTGAAACTCACAAGGTCAAGGTTGAACAACAGTTTCGACTGGTTCGCGTGAACGTAATCGTAGTTGACGGCTTTCTCAAGGAAAGGTCGCTCCCAAAGATAATAGTCGGATTCAGCAAATGCGCCTGTCTTCTTTCTTTTCTTATAGAACAGCACATTGTCGTCATTCATGACGTCTGGTATTCTCAGCACGGCATCGCTTCTCAACATACAGAGTAAATGCGCCAGCTTTATTGGGATAACAAACTTTCTGTCGTTTTCCCTTGCGATTTCATAAAACGTTTTGAACCTGTCGATGTCTCTCCCGTAAAACGCAACAATTACCAACTTAGACGGAGCACTCACCACAATCTTGTTGCTTTCAATCTTAACTCGGCTTTCAGAATGAATCACTTGCTCCTCTTCTGGACATACCCGAGTGCCTTCTGAAATCATTGCTTTTGGGGCAGTTTGGGCTGCTTTTTCAGCGAATTCATTGGTCATATGTGACATTGGTCCGTGCAATCTGTAGTCACCGCTATAGGCAATTGAGCCTTCAGAAGTGTGAATTATGAATCCGTAAGCGCCTGGAACCGAATGGTCAACGTGGATAGGCTCGACGCTCAGTCCGCCAACTTTGACACGTTTTCCAGTTCTGAACGTCTGAAATGGATGTTCGCCAAGGTCGATTCTTCCAGACTCTTGCATGGCGTCAATTATGATTTTGGTGCACTCCCCGCAGTAGACCGGTATGTTTTCATCTATGAAAGGCAAGTGTCCAATGTGGTCGACGTGGGGATGAGACAGAAAAACTGCATCGAACTGGGGTTCTTCATATTTGATGTCTGTGTTCTTTATCATGTCTTCGGCGTAAAGCCCACGCAATCTGGGTAGTAGATTGAATTCAAGGTAGTCGCCTGCTCCGTTAACGCTTCTGGGCATGAGGTAGCCGCAGAAATATTGAGCCTCATCAGCAAAGGACATACCGAAATCAAAGAAGACTCTTGTGTCTCTATCTTCTAGCAGGATTTTGTTTCCGCCGATTTCGTTGATTCCGCCATAAAAAGTAATCCTTGTGTCTTTCATTTCTACTTCACCTTTCTACAGAGGTTTGACACGGCAAGTATCACATGAGGCTGGGTAAAGATGCTGAAAACCTTAGTGTAACGTGGCGACGCCGCTTTCTTAACCGCATGTTTGCTGCCGCCTTCTTCCAAATAGCCTTCTATGAACGTTTCTGCTACGAGTTCGATCTTGTCTGTGGGCGCTAGTGGTGGCACGTAGTGCCCTGAGTAGTACAGGAATTCTGCAATGTCCCAAGTGTTGTCTCCATCTCTAGACGCTTGTTCTAAGTCGACAAAGCAGAGTTTGCCTTCTTCCTTCGTGACGATTATGTTTTCGGGCTTGCAGTCGCCCAACCCGACCCTTATCTGGTGTGCCTTGGCGATTTGTCTACCCGCCTCTTTGACGAGTTCAAGCTCTGCACGAGTCTCAGCTTCAGTTGAAAGGATTTTCTTGATTGTTTCTGACATGGTTTCTCCTTCTACGAACTCTTTGAAAATGAGACGTTGTTTTGTGCTGATATGCAGAATCCTTGGCACAGTTAAGCCGTTGCTCAAGAGATGCTGGTTCAGTGCATATTCCCGTTCTAGCCTTGATTTTCCCAATACAGCAAACCGTTTTGTGCCCAGTGACCACAACGCTAAAGGAAACCATTTGAAGCCAGTCCAATCTCTGAATTTTTTCACCACTATTTTCTGTCTTTCATGATCTTTAAGCAGGGTTAAAAGGAAAACTGAGTTCAAGACGCCGCCCATCTCTCTGGTTTCAACTTTGGCAGCTGTGGCGCCTAGAACAGCTTTCTTCGTGAATTCTTCAATGTTCGTGGCGTCTGATAGTGGGATGGGACCTGACGGTGTTGGCATGAGCACGTGACTTTTCGAATCCTCGAGTTTCAGGGCAATGTCTTCTGTTTCCTTCGCATCTGGGTGACTTCTTGTGTATATCTCTTCTTCAGCAGCTAGAGGTGCCAACATTCGCGGCAAGGCGCTGAAAACGTGTCGTAGCGCCGCTCGTTGAACAGACTTTAGAAGGGTTGGAATACGGATTTTTCGGCTCCTTATTTCGTTAACAAATTCAGGCGTAACTCTAACTGTGCCGTCTGTAAGCGTTATCCGTTTCTCTCGTGACAGCTCTTCTAAGGCGTTTCGATAGCCTTTCATCATCAATTCAACGTTTTTCTCTCTTACATCACTTCGCAGCATGTTGAGAAATTGATATGAAATAAGTGGGAATAACCTCGCTCGCTCCATCTGAGTTTCATACATGAAATACTCTTGCTTGATGGCAAGTTCATGTGAGAGTTCGGGGAACTCCATCGCTAAGCTCTCTAAGAGTTCCCACACCACCCTTTTCTTCAACGCCACTTCTTGATGCCACAAGTATTCGCCGTTGATTAAAGGCTCGTACGGGATCAGAAGCTTGTCAGCTGCGATTTCGCCGAGCCACCCTGAAGACACATCTTTCTGAAATGCGCCTTGGTCAACAGCCAGAATAGATGCGTCTCTTTCACCAACCTTTTTCTTGTATGCTTTCAGCCTAGATCCGAAGCCCTTGAGGATAAGCAACACGTTCATGCCGCTCTCTTCATCTCCATACCCACCAACAAGAGGTCCATAAAAACAGGCAGCTACTATGTAATCGTCTCTTGCAACTTCTCGACACGCATCCAGTATTTGCTCATTGGACGCATTAGTGGCAACGTGCAGCATTCTTAGCTTCCTTTCGTTTAGAGCCTTGATATAGTAGTTGACTGAACAAACTTAAAATAATGCTGTGCAGAGGTAAATACGCCAACACGCTCTGAGGTCTGGAAATTGAGTGAAGCGCCAATCGGCTTAACCATCATGGAAAAACTCGTCGGTTTACTTATGATTGCCATAGGAGCCATCACATTCTACGTGACCTACACCAACCTTAGTAGCGCTGTGAACCCAGTAATATTCCTAGCCGCAGGCATCGTTCTGATAGCACTCGGTATACTCTTGGTACTGGCTAAAGCCGAAGGAAAGTAGCAGTTGAGGGAAGTGGCGCCGCCGGTAGGATTTGAACCTACGACCAACTGGTTAACAGCTTCAGCCTCTCACCGACTTGGTTTAAAGTCAGCTGCTCAACCGGGCTGAGCTACGGCGGCAAACCCGTAATGCTGTAATCTGAGAACTCACAACCATATTTAAGTTTAGTCAGTTGAGCATCAAGGATTCCATGCATGCAGTGTTCAATAGACCTTGGCTCCATCAATATGCAGCAAGTTTTCCGTAGCTTTATTGACATTTAATATTCACGTCTAGAGCAATTAATTAGGCGGTGAGGAGCTCATTGACATCTTTGCTTGCAGACGTGTTTGACACAGTCATCGTCCGTTTCGGCGGCGAAATAGGCATTAAAGCCCCATGGACCAGAAAACAGTATGAACGCCGCTTAGCCAGCAACATCAAAGCCGCGCTGAAACACTACAACATCACCTACTCAACATTCTTAAGAAAGCCGGGTCGAATCTATATTAAAACTCTTCAAACTGAAAAAACCGCCAAAAAGGTCAGCCGCGTTTTCGGCGTCTCATCTTTATCGCCAGCCCTTGAAACATCCTCCAAACTAGACGACGTACTCGACAGCAGCCTTAGACTTGCCAAATCAAGGTTTGCGAAGGGAAAAAGCTTCGCAGTTCGTTGCCACAGAGTCGGCAAACACCCTTACACAAGCAAAGACATATGCACCCAAGTTGGAAAGCGTTTACTCACATCCCTACCAGAACTAAAGCTACGTGTAGACTTGAAACATCCAGACCAAACACTGCAGGTGGAAGTCAGAGAGGAAAAAGCCTACCTGTTTACTCACACAACCAAAGGCGCAGGCGGCCTACCACTTGGCACCCAGCCCAAACTCGTCTGTCTGCTGAAGGGCGATGTGCAGTCGACAGTGGCTTGCTGGATGACTATGAAACGTGGCTGCCCACCAATGCTTGTCCACATTGAAAAAGGCACCACCAAATTCCAGAAAGACAGCTACAATGTAAAACAAGCAGGCAGGACTTTGATGAAGTGGAACATCGGATTCCCGAAAAAGCTCAGAATAACTCGCTTTCGCAGCAACTCCCTAGAAAAATCTAAGGAACAAGCGTCAGAATTGGCTACCGTCATATGCAAGCGTCTAATGCTTCGAACAGCTCAACGCATCGCAGAAGCAGAAAACGCAGAAGGCATAGTCACAGGAGACGTGTTAGGAAAAAGAGCAACACAGGCTGTACACTCTTTCAGAATCCAAGACGAGGCTGTCAGGGGCTTTCCGATTTACCGACCTCTTGTGGGACTAGACGAGGCAGAAATCGCAGCCACGGCGAAGGCTATCGGACTAAAGGAAACGGTGAAAAAAGAGGTTGAACACACGAAACTTGAAGCTATACTAAAGCTTAAAGAAATCAAAGGAATAGAACGAAAGTTGAACACTGATAAACTCGCTGAGGAAACCATCAAATCTCTTCGAACAATCGAGCTGTAATTCCTGCAGCCAGCTGGGCAACTATGTAGAAGCTTGAATGTCCAGAACCACTTGATACCAGTTCGGCCCTGTGGAGCGCACAACCCTACCGAAGGGAACTTTGAATTCGCCCCCCATTTCTCGCATTTTCTCAGCCACTCTAACCTTCACCTTCTCCACTGGGTCCTCGTTTCTTAAGGCATGTTCAAAATCGTAGTAGTGTATCCATCCACCTGAAGGCTTCAAGGCAAAAACTGCACAGTCCAAATAGGCATAAGCCTTCCAAGGCAAGGGCATCACAACACGATCACAGATATGGTCCAGATGCTCGAATACAACTTTTTTGGCGTCGCCTAGAACGGGGACAACACGGTCTTCGACCCGGTTCAGCCTAATATTAGCATTAGCGAATCTGAGGGCAGAAGGGTTCAAATCTATGGAATAGACTCTTTTTGCTTTGCTAAATCTGGCCATCAATACGGAAAAAGTGCCAACGCCAGCAAACAAGTTAACCACAGTCTCGTTGGGCTTGACCAACTTTGCGACGCGCATTCGTTCAAAAGATAGCCGGGGCGAAAAATAGCAGGTTTCAACATCAACCTTGAATACGCAGCCGAATTCCTTGTGTTCGGTTTCGGTTTTCTTCTCCCCAGCGATCCACTGAAGTCCGCGAAGCCTAAACTCTCCTGAAACGCCGCTCGTCTGTCTTAGAACAGTCTTGACCTGTCTATGAATTCGCATAATGGCCTCGGCGACTTCTAGGCTCAACGCCTTGAGGCTGTCTGGTGTTTTGATAATCGCGATGTCACCAATGATATCGTAGCATCCGTTCAGATGCTCCAATTCATGACGCGGCAGTTTTCCATCAAGAATCAACTTCAGGCGCTTTCCCATCTGCGCTCCCATAGAATATGGCATGCCTATTCTGCGACCGCGAAGCGTTTCAACCACGTCGCCACTCGCTGGAGCTTCTTTGGCAGATACTCTTCAACAAGCTCTACGTCATGCGATTTGACGGCTCTCAATTTCACCAAAGCCAATGCGTAGGCGGCACCGCCAACTGCCACATAAATGGGAAGGAGATGCAACCTAATCACAAGAAAGTTTTCCAGAAAGTCGGTTGAGCTATGGAAAGCAATGATCCTCATCGAATCAAGAGCAACAATAGCCAAAACCATAATGGCTGACGCTGCTGATGCCTTCTTTAAAGCCTCTTTGTCAAACGATACTGGAACAAATTTCGTCAGAACATACAGATTTAGGGCTAACCCGATCACGGCAACAAGTGCTCTAGCCCACGCTGTCCCAATCATGCCTAAACCTGCATATGACAACATGAAAAAAGAAAGAGCCGCACTCAGAACCACTGAGACCACAGACAGCACTGACGCGACAGTTGTTCGCTCAAGTGTCAGAAGAATCGGACCTACAGCAATACCTAAAGTTCCTGCCATCGCTGCTATGCAAATGATCATCAATGGCTCAGCGGCTTCAACGTATTGCCAACCAGCAAACAGGATTATTGCTGGACGGGCTAAGGTAGCCAATCCGATGATCAGCGGGAAACCCACAAAAACTAGATACCTAGTAGACGCTCGAAACGCGTCTCCTAGACGATTGAGACCCTGCAACGTGTAGAGCTCGGACAGTTGAGGAAAGAGAGCCGCTAACGCAGCAGCCGAGAACAACGTTGGAACTGTTGATGCTCTGATCGCCACATTGTACACTCCCAGGACCCTCTGGGCTTCAGCAGCCCCTCCATGGAGCGCACTGGTATATGAATAGAGGATGAGCTGATCGATCCACCCTACAAAATAACCCAAAATGCCCGCAGCATACAAGGGAAAAGAAAATCTGAACAAAGGCTTAAGCTCATGTGGCTTCCCTAGGACACCCAGATTCTTGGTAACAATCATTAAACCGAGGATGGAAGCAACGGACAAACCAGCCAACCAACAGTAGACCACTGCATACAGACGCCAACCCAGATACAGAAGAAAGATGCCTACTGCGTTTTGCAGAATCGTGTACACCAACCCTATTGCCGCCAAATCGCGGATTCGCTGCATTCCCTGCAGGAATCCAGACGCCAAGATATACAGGATGTTGAAAACCGAGGTCAAGGCCAAAATGCGAAGCAACAAGGCGTGTTGGGCCGTGTTAAACAACTGCATCGACAATCCTTCTGCAGGAATGAAAAGTGCAACAAAAGCCACTGCTGAAGACAACGAACATACCTGAACCACACGTGAAACAACTGACCTCGCTTTCTCCGAATTGCCTTCCGCTATGTACTGCGAAATGAACTTTATCGCAGCCGACTGTAAAGCAAATATGCCGAAAACCTGTGGAAGATACAAGGCGAACGCCATAAGAGCGAAGACACCCATCTCCTGATCTGAAAGCGCGTGAGCCAAGGTAATAAAATAAATAAGGCCAAGAACCGCGTTGACAAACCCTTGAATGAACATGTAGGTCGTGCCGCGCGCCACTTTAGCCTTAGTTTGAAGCTCTCCCAAAGATTCCTGCACCTGTGAAAAACTTGCATGAAAGTACGCAATTAATAAACCTAGTGGACATTGAACGGCCTCCTATTTCACAATTACCAAATCTGACGAATGTAAGATCACCTCAACGCTGAGCAGACACGGTTCTATCTATAGTGTCCATCAAAGTCTGCATGTTTTTTTTCCAGTTAACTTTGGTTCTGATTGTTTGCTTAGCTTTCACGATAAGCTTTTCCCGCAGTTCTTGACTGTCAGCTAAAAGAAGGATGTTCTCAGCAAGCTTTTCAGAATTCGCTACGGGAACGAGAAAGCCGTTGATTTCATTCTGAACCCATTCCCTGTTTCCATCTATGTCAGTTACAACAGTTGGCAACGAACAAGCCATTGCTTCTAACAAGCCAGCAGAGGTTCCATCTGAAAACGAAGTTGAGACATAAATGTCAGCAGCGCTCAAATAACCTGCAACTTTCTCATGTGGAACTGTTCCAATGAACTTCACGTGTCCGCTTTCAATGAATCTCTTCATTTTCTCTTTGAAAAGCCTGGTTAGAGGTCCTTGGCCCAGGATGAGAAATCTCACATTCCTGTTTCTTTGCGTAATAAGGGGGACCGCATTGATTAAATATTCAACTCCGTAAATGGGTCGATGGTTTCTTAAGCTTACGACAACAATGTTGTCCTCTGTCCAACCGAACTCTTTTCTCATAGTGCTCCGCTGGTCTTCGTTTCTCATGAATCCGCTCAGGTTAACCCATGGAAACTTGACGATCTTTTCGGGGCCGCATCCAAGCCTGATCACGGCTTCTCTCTGAACTTCGCTGTCCACGACGACGGCGTCAGCTCTTCTTAAAGAGTAGACCACGAGCGGCTTTAGTGGAAAGTACTTCGTCGGCAGAAGCAGCACATCCGAACCCCACACAAACAGAATGAAAGGGTGAAATCTAGAGTAAGCTGAATAGAACCCATAAGTGCTTGCCCAGCAACCAATTAACACGTCGGGTTCGATGCGTTTCAAGTTTCTTCTGAAAGCCAGAGCCCTAACAGGCGTTAGAAGATGCTTACGCATTCCCTCAAAGGGATGAAGGTTCGTTGCAGGAATCAGATCTCTCATCTTAACTGTCTCAAGTCCAACTGGAATATATGATGGTGAACGGTGGAAGGTGAAAACGGAAACGTCGTATCTTTGTTCGAACTCGTTTAGGAAGAGCTCGTCGTAAACGCTTTCTCCGTCGTGCGCATACACAAGCTTGGTCAACCGCCTCACCGAGGTCGTATGAATAACAAACTGAAGCCAGCTATAATGATTGTCCATAAATGAGCCACAATGCATTTAAAAGCTCCTAAGGGAAATCCTACAAACAGGATTGTGTCCAGCTGCTGGGAAACAGCTGAGAGCTGAATTTGCGCATGCAGCCCGAAATGAAAGACTTACTACGATGGGAGTCCCAGTCAAGAGGCAGGGGAACGCCGCGAGACGAGCTCAAAAGAGAAAGACTAGTGTGGCATCTGGTTACAGTGGGTTGCATCAGCCCGGACTCGAACGTGCTTTCAGTGGGCTGTGGCACAGGATACTACGAGTTGAACGTAAGAAAATCCACCAACAACCTATTTTGCCTCGACATATCAAGACAAATGCTCGCCATATGCAAGGAGAGAGGCCTCAGGAATCTAATTTGCGGAAATGCATTGCATTTACCATTGAGGCATGATGTTTTTGACTGTGTCTACGCTCTCTCTATAACTTCAGTTGGAGGCGGTACCTCGACTGAACTCACAAGACTCAAGACCGTACAAGAGATGAAACGAGTAGCCAAGAAAGGTGGCAGGATCATAATAGGCCACCCGACCACCATCTGGAAGCAAGTCAGAAGCCTCTTGAAATACGGACACCCCAATATTGAATTGTTCAGGGTGTCCCCGGAGGAAGTTGCAGCAGCATACAGACGGAGCAACTTGAAGGTTCTGACGTCGATCATTATTCCTCCGTTACCCTACAAGGTTCTAGCAGAGCAGAAATATCGGAAGATAGATCGAATAGCGTCTCGACTGCTTCTTAATAGACTCGGACCGTATCTGTTCGTTTCGGGCGTCAAATAAACATTAAAAAGGTCATTCCACGCGGCAACGCCAGCTAAGTAACACTTAATAATACTCATGGAGGAAACACTGCTTAGTTCAAAGGTAAAAAATCTTGCGAGTTTTGTACGTTTCGACGCATTATGGCGAAGCCCAGGGTGGAGGAGGCATAGTGGCTGAGGGGCTTTCAAACGCACTTAGGAAAAGAGGTCACATGGTCACAAATATCTACTTAGGGCAAGTAAGCAAGCTGAAGTGTCGTTTGAAACCGTACTTGATGTTCTTCAAATTCGCCTACAATGCCTCCAGGCATGATATTGTCTTTACGCATTTTCACACCTTCAGCCATGTATTGATCGTTTCATACATGAGTAGCCGTTTGTTCAGAAAACCCATAATCGCCCGAATCGATGATTATTTCTACACAACACGTTTCGGATGGTTCAGAATCTTAGAAATGGGTCTGCAGAATGCGATTCTCAAGAGATGCAACAGAGTATTCACAGTAAGCGAAGAGTATGCAGAACGAATACCAATACGAAGCCTGGGGGTCATTCGCAACGGTGCTGACCTTGAACTATTTAATCCACGCTTGCATAAAGCAAGAAGCACAGCCAAAACACCATTGGTCATATTCCTAGGCGTCGCGTATGAGCACAGGGCTATATACAAGCTTGTCAAAGTGGCAGAGGAGCTTCCGAACATAAACTTTCTACTAGTTGGCGAATCTGAATTCAAGAGTGTGCCTTCCAACGTCAAGACTCGCAAGGTTTCCCATAGCGAAGTTCCCCGAGTTCTCGCTGAAGGCCGCGTGGCTATCTGTAGCTTGGAGACAAATGTGCTGAACGCTGGTTCTTCACCGACAAAAGTGGCTGAGTATATCGCTTTCAATTTGCCTATTGTGTCATGGAAAGGAAGCATCGATTCCACCATACCTTATTTTCCAGTTTCGAATGAACATGAGCTTAGGAAAACCATTGAGCGTCTCGTTGACGAAGACTTCCGGTACGATCCTCAGCTTGTGAAAGAATTCGATTGGAACGCCATTGCTAAGAGAACTGAAAACGCCATGAAGGAGTTACTATGAAACTCTGCTTCCTAATGGGAACACGACCCGAAATAATCAAACAAGGAACCCTGATAAAACGAGCGAAATCGATGAACGTTGACACCTATGTGATTCACTCTGGGCAACACTATGATTATGAAATGTCTCAGGTTTTCATAGAAGAAGCCACTGTGAAACCTGACATTTTCCTAGGGGTCAAAGAGAAGACACATGGGCAGCAGCTTTCCAAAATCATCGGCAGACTCGAACCCGTCTTGTTAAAGGAAAAGCCAGATTATTGTGTGGTTGAAGGGGACACGAATACCACCGTGGCAGGGGCTTTGGTTGCAGCCAAGGATGGCATCAAAGTTGCTCACGTGGAAGCTGGTTGCCGATCCTTTATGAGGACCCAAGAAGAAATTAACCGAATTGTCGTTGACGATGTGTCCAATGTCTTGTTTGCCCCATCAGAATTTGCCGTTGGAAATCTAAAGAAAGAGGGTGTTAGAGGCAAGATTCACAATGTAGGTCATATTTTTGTCGAGATCATAAAGAATCTGAGGGAACAAGGCCTGCTAGGAAGGAAGACTGTACTTGAAAAGCCCTCGAATTACGTTCTAGTGACCTGTCACAGATCTGAAAACGTAGACAATCCAGCAGTTCTTGCAAGAATAGTTGAAGCACTAGCTAGTTTAGACACTCCTGTGGTTTTCCCAATTCATCCGAGAACGAGCAAGATGCTGAAGCAGCATAATCTCTTAAAGAGGAAATTGCGGTCTATTCCAAATATCCGCATCGTTCCGCCCATGGGTCACGTGGAGTTTCTCAGTTTTCTCCAGGATGCCTCATTGGTCATAACAGACTCTGGAGGCGTACAAGTAGAAGCCTCTACCCTGAAGACTCCATGCGTAACAATTCGAGAACGAACAGAGTGGATGGAAACTGTGAAAGTGGGTTTCAACCTCGTAGTTGGCACTGATCCCAAGGCGGTGAAATCTGCCGTAGAGAGACTGTTGAACAGCAACTATAGAGAGGTTTTGAAGAGCAAGAGGCAGCCGTTCGCCGGTTTGAGAGCGTCTTATGAAATGATGAGAATACTAGTAATGAACGAACAAGCCAAGAAGGTATGGGCGCCTAATCGGGCGAAAATGACGATACTTGACAAGCATTCAATCCAGCATTCAGACCTAAACTGGACGGGCGAGAATTGAGAAAGATGAAAAGCTGAAACGACAAGAAAACGACGCATCGTGGTGGTCACAAAATGAGTAATGCTTTTGCCAGCGCACTTCACTTCAGCAACCGGCAAAGCAAAAGCTCGAGAAAACTGAATTTTGCTGGAGACCAATGCTCACAGAAGGAGAGTTGGAGTTTTTTTGTCTGCCAAACCTACTGAAGAACAAGATCAAACTAGAACGCGCGTCCGTGAGAGGAATAATCGAAAGGTCAGCGTTGTAATTCCTAGTAATAGGCAACAAGTGTTGACATTGAATTCATCGGAAGGAATTCCAGGCGTGGAAATTTTAATCGAAAGGGTGCCAAACGTGAGCCGCGCACGCAACTTGGGAGTTGTAAAAGCTCGGGGCGAAATCGTTGCGATCCTCGACGACGACATCGAGTTCTCAAAGGAATGGTTCTTGAACCACTGCAAATCTGTTCGGCGAGGTGTTGCGTTTTGGGCTGACCCCCCATGTATTATTTTTGTCACTAAATATGATTTCTTGAAAGCAGGAGGATTTGATGAAGCCTTAAACTCTGGTGAAGTCCAGGAGTTCGCACTGGCGCTGAAAAAGGCAGGAGTCACCCTTAGCTACATAAAGGAAGGTTTCAAGCATCTAGTGCCATCACGGAGACAGCGAACGCACGCGACGACTTGGAAACTTAATGCATTGTTTTACCTAAGACACACTCCTGTGCGCGAATGGTGGAAGATTATTCGTCGGCAGAGAAACCCTGTGAAATTGGTGGAAATAGGGTTGTGGGTCGCATGGTGGAAATTACGAGGTCTTCAGAAAAAGAAAGGATTAAAGCATTGATCGTTTCGAAACATGCGCGCGTAAGGGATGCAAAGCGTGTTGTCTCAAAACCTTCTCGTACATCGCGATCTCTTTTCTTCTAAGAGATTCAGGATCGTACTCCTCGATTAGTTTATGCTTAGCTGCCTCGCCATACCTTCTTGCTGACTTGGGATCGTCCAGCATTTTTAGCACAGCCTCTGCCAGCTTTACATAGTTTCTGTTTTCAACCAACAATCCATTAACTTCACTCGCAATAAATTCGCGGTGCCACTCTACATCAAAAGCCACAATGGGTGCACTAAAAGCGGCTGCTTCGAGCATAACATACCCAGACATGGGAATCCAGACGACTGAAGCGACGCTCAAGAAAGCCCTTACCACATCTATTGATTGATAGCCCAAGAAATAAACCTGGTCAGCCACGCTTAGAACCTCTGCCTGTCTTCTCAGCCATTCAAACAAAGATCCATCGCCAATAAATACAAACTGTGCATCTGACTTTCTTCCTAAGACCAATGGAATCGCTCGTATCAATATGTCCACTTGTTTCTCAACTTCTAATCTACCCACATACAGAATAATGGGTTTCTCCAAGTCCAGATTGAATCGTATCTTTAATCGGTTTAATTCATTTCTATCCACATTCTTCTCCAAAAAATCCTTTTTCAGCATCCAAGGGATGACTGTAATTTTACCCTGGTTAACCTTTAATGAAGTGGCGTAGTCTTTCAGATGTCTGCTTGGTGCAACGATAAAATCTGCATTTCTAATGACGATAACTTCCACTAGCTCAATAAAACTGCTTCTTAGTGCTTCCCACAGACTTAATCGGTTTCGTCTGAAACGAACGTTTAACTCTCTCAGCAATTTGGTATCTTGACCGAGCGAAATTATGAACGGTATTCCCAACAGCTTACCAGTCAAGAGGCCGAGGAACCCTGCCAAACCAGCTGACCTAGCACGAACTACAGAGATTCTGTTTCTTGCTGCTATTCTCATGACCTGCAAAAAGAAAAGGAGAACGTTTGCAGGGTGCCACATTTTGTTTGCGGCTCTCTTTAGCACGTGAACCTTTATCGTTCTGTTTTCGATTTCGATACTGGAATCTTCAGGGAAAAAAGTTACGTGATGGACTTGCTCAAAAAAGTTTTCCGGATTGTACAATTCATTCACATAGCCCAGATTTCCCTTCTTTTTGAAAGCAGTAAGTGAGCTATCCACCATGTTCAAGGCATGAAAAACCCTGTTCTTTGAATAGAGTCGATTGTTCATAATCAAACACAAGTTTTTCCATCACGTATACTTTTCGTTTGCTTTTAAGGTGTTACTGATGGTCTCCAGTCTTCTGTATATTTCTTGTGTTTTCTGTCTATCTTTCTCTGTTAGCACATGCCCTCTTTACAGTAGTTTCGCGAGATCTTGTATGATTTCTGGGCATATAACTGTGGAAACTTCTTTCCAGTAGCCACCCCCGGGCGGATTTCAACATCTGATAAATGGGGGTTCAGGAAGCCTTTTTTTAATTTTATCCTTCCGTTTTCAATATGAACTTCGCCCACGAGATAGCTGAGAATTGAAATATGTTCTTTGAGCAAACCGCAAACTAAATAAAAAGCTCTACAATCTTCATGGTGAAGAGGAAGCGTAATACATGAATAGAATCCGAAAGCTGTTCAACCGAGAGAAGATCGTCAGCGGACTCAGACACCTAGGTGATCTGCGCGTCAAAATAACTCACGCCACCCTGCTTGAATTGTCACTTCTCATCCTCATACTAACACTCGCCTTTACAATCAGGCTGCTTCCAATGCGCTGGGGATACTATCTTTCCGAATTTGACCCCTATTTTCAATATCGACTGACAAAGGACATGGTGAACAACGGCTTCTTGCACTGGAGCGGCTGGCGAGACCAGCTGAGCTGGTGGCCATGGGGCCGAAATGTGGGCACCACACAATTCCCAGGCGTAGCCTTTACTGCAGCAACCTTTTACATAATATTTAACGCCCTTGGAGTTCCGATGGTTCCGTCCTCTCCTAGTGCCAACCCGCTTGCTTCCGATCCCGTTTACAACTTCGTCGTGATCTTTCCAGTGATAATGGCTATATTAACATGTTTGGCAATCTACTTCTTCGGAAGAGACCTCGGAGGGAAAGAGGTAGGCCTTTTCGCAGCCTTCTTCCTAGCTCTAAATGCATCCCACATAGGACGCACATCCCTCGGTTTCTTCGACGACGAAACTGTGGGAATCTTTGGAATGATTCTGTTCTCATTGTTCTTCCTCAGATCGATTGATAAAGAGAGATCAGCCAAGGCAAGCTTACTTTATGCTGTTGGAGCAGCTCTGTCGCTTGGTTACCTTTTTGCTTCATGGGGTGCCGCCAGATATCCAGTCGGATTGCTACTCCTTTTCGTTCTATCCTTGCTAGTTTTGAAACGCTATTCGTCGCGCTTGCTCATGTCGTACGGCGTGACCACGGGGTTCGCTCTCTTAGTTGCTTTCAATGTGCCTAAACTTGGAGGTTTGACATTTCTCAGAGAAGGCACAAACATTGCTGTGTACGGAGTCTTCGTTCTTCTGTGCGCATTCGAACTCAACAGCCGGATTAAGACTCCAAGGACGAAAAGGTTGTTTGTTGCTGCCATAATAGTTGCTGGCATTGCAGCTTTCGCATTTCTCTACGTGCGTGGCTACATCGCAGGTTTGGAGCCAAGATACGAATCAATCCTCAATCCGTTTGAGCGTCTTGCCTCGCCAGCTGTAGCCTCGGTTCAGGAGCACAGGCCAGCATCATGGGGGAGCATATATTACGACCTTGGAATTGGAATCCTCTTTGTTCCAGTTGGCTTCTACTTTGCAGCTTCGAATCCCACAAACCGCAATGTCTACCTCATCCTGTTCGGGTTAACCTCCATATACTTCGCAAGCGCCATGGTTCGTCTAATGTTGATCTTGGCTCCCGCGCTATGCTTGCTTTGGGCATTGGCTTTAACTCGAGTTCTTAAACCGTTCATCACGCTTCTGAGGGAGAAACCAGTTACTTTCCGAGGCAAGAGAAGCGTGGGAACACATGTCGGAAGAGAGTTCAGTGCAGCCTTTCTCATATTGCTCTTTCTGCTGTTAACCTTCACTTTTCTCTTTCCCAGCCCAGAGTCCCGCGCATCAGGCGGAGACCAATTTCCAAGGGTTATCAATCAAGCATACGTGCCCACTACAATTGCAGCTGCAAGCTTACCAGTTAAGCCCGATCAACCCTTGCCGGACTGGATTGACACTTTGAACTGGATGCGATACAACCTTGAACCAGACGCAGCTATAGTGAGCTGGTGGGACTATGGTTACTGGATTACAACAATCGCTGGCAAAATTTCATTGGCGGACAACGGAACGATAAACTTGACTCAAATTAAGAGAATTGGTTCGATGTTTATGTCCCCTGAAGCAGATGCAATTAAAGTCATCGATGAGTTTAACCAGTATGGTCAGAGCCGCAAATTTACAAACAAAGTCGGCTACGTAGTTGCTTTCTTCACTTTTGACGGTTCAGGCAACGATGTAGGGTATGGGGAAGAAAGCAAATGGCGATGGATGGCAAACATTGCAGAGGACAACTTAGACGCCCACAAAAAATACGGTAACTTCACTTTAGGAAAAGACTGGTCAGATACAAACAACGATGGAAGCCCTACGGCAGATGAATTGATCGATAATCCTCTTGGACAAAGCACTCTTCTGTACAAGATGATGCAGTATGGAAAGAGCAAGAGAGTAGATCTCTCGGAAACCCCAACCGCACCAATCAGTTTTGACCTTATTTACTGGTCTCAAAAAGATAAATCATCAGTAGTCACCGCAGGCGGCATAAATGCACTTGTTACTTTGTGGAAGGTGAAGCGCCAGTAAAGTGGTGAGCTAAATGGCTGATCCTCAAAAAACAAGTAATGAACCTGGCATAGCATATGAATGCGTAAAATGCGGCGCCGTAGTATCATCCGAAGAGCTTGAACTCCGCGGCGGCGGAGTCAAATGCACCTATTGCGGATATCGCGTTCTAAAGAAGATTAGACCGCCGATAGTGAAGCGCATAAAAACGCAATAATCTTAGCAAGTCTTTTATGATTGCGCTAACTATCCAATTAAGGCGGAGGGACGGAATTTCAAGCGTAAACTGATGGACATTTTGGCTTGCCCAATCGACAAGTACTACCCACTAGACCTACATGTTTTTCAAGAGAAAGAGGAGATAGTTGACGGAGTCATAGTCTGCCCAAAGTGCATGCGCTGGTACCCAATCAGAGACGAAATTCCTGAAATGTTGCCAGACGAACTCAGAGAGGAAAAAGATGACGTTCCCTTTATGAAGAAATGGAAAGACAAGTTCCCATCAAAGATCGTCAAGGAAGGCAAACCCTTCAACCTGAGCAAATAGAGCGAAGACAGCAAACACAGTCTATAGAGGATTAAGTTTCACCGCTGCACCTATCCGTGCCGATTTCAACGCTGCCTCGGCTATCTGCAAGGCCTTCAAACCGTCTATACCGGTGATCATCGGTTCTCTGCCGTCTAAAATGCTCTTGGCAAAATGCTGCAGTTCCAGCTTCAAGGGTTCCTTAACTTCGTATCGTGGCGCTAGTGTCTGTCCAGCAGTTTCCATCGTTATTTCCTGTGTCATGTAGTCCAGTGTCATTATTGCTTCGCTTCCGGTGACTATCAGTTTTCTAATCTTGTATGGTGTCAACCAGTTAGCCTCGATAAAGGCGGTTTTTCCGCCTTCAAACGTGACCAGAATCTGGGCGTGATCTTCGAATTTTTTGTGGCGGAAGCTACCCGCCTTTGCATAAACCTCGACTGGTTCGTCATCGAAGAGGTGTCGCGTGATGTCTATGTCATGTATTGCCAAGTCTTTAACCACGCCAACATCGCCGATGCGTTCAGGCCACTGCGAAACTCGTCGTGCTGTAGCGTAAACCACCCTGCCGATCTCGCCTTTATCTACAGCCTGCTTGATGCGTTGGACGCCCGGAATGAACCGCATCAGAAAGCCCACCATTAGACAACGTTCCTTGCTTTTCGCCAACTCAACAATTTTCTGCGCTTCCTTTACATTGTTTGCCATTGGCTTCTCAACTAGCACGTGCTTTCCTGCTTTCAATGCTCTCATTGCTTCTACTGCAAGGTTAGTGGACCAGGTACAGATAGTGACGGCTTCCACATCCTGCCTCTTGAGCATCTTGCTGCTGTCGCTGTACGCGTCAACTCCGAACAGTTCAGCTGCTGCTTTCGCCTTGGTTTCATCTCTGTCGCAGATGGCTACTAAACGTGTCTCACTCAGTTCCTTCAAGTTGCGAGCGTGATTGCGGCCCCAAAATCCAGCCCCAATAATCGCTACGTCTAATCTTCCCATGAAGCTCAC
>Ga0315307_1000227_pt1 | contig 23038 bp, 28 predicted proteins | sample TDP2_MG_FD_203079 | JGI IMG/M metagenome (GOLD analysis project Ga0315307, IMG submission 203079) | Freshwater sediment microbial communities from Lake Towuti, South Sulawesi, Indonesia - TDP2 | ecosystem: Environmental > Aquatic > Freshwater > Lake > Sediment | place: Indonesia: South Sulawesi...
CGCCGCGGGAGAGGAAACCGATCATCGACCCGGTGAACCTCGGTTTCATGCTCACAGGGCTGTTCACCTTCGGCCTCCTTCTTCTGATCTTCCGCACAACGGGCCGGCCTGTCAAGAAACCGCCGGCCTGAAGAGGGGAAGGACTTGGAGGGGCGAGGGCATCTGGCGCCAGAGGGAACCTACGCAGAGCTCGCCAGAAAGATCCTCAAGGGCCACAGGTTCGAGAGCGACTCGATCGTCGCCGGCAACGCCCGGATAGGTTTCCGGCCAGCGGCAGTCGGCTTCGACATCTCCCTTGATGGCCGATCGCTCGGCAACACCACCGACAACTACTTCTTGGTCTACTTGACCGAACTGTTCACGGACCGCGATCAGCAGTCACTTGAACGCATAGGGCGCTTGGCCAAGGACGCCCGAACGCTGCAGGCCACCGAACTCCAGCAGAGCGTGGCCCGGGAGGCGGAGGGATTCAAGATCGGCAAGCAGCGGGTGACCTACTCGAGAAGGTATTTCCAGTGCTCCTGCGCGGACTGGAAGTATCGGAGGCGCCTGGGCGGCTGCAAGCACATAGCGGCCTTGAGGCTGCTCGAGGCCTAGCCGTCGTTGGGTTCCGAAGAGATTTTTAACGCTTGGACCGACCTTGGCACCCAAAGCATGTGGTCCCATGTCTAGGTTCGACGATGCGACCAGCCTCGCGCTCAGAAGGGCGATCTTCTACCAAGCATCCGAGATCTACTCGTCGGCACCCTCGGGCTTGTATGACTTCGGTCCGCATGGCCAAGCGATAAGAAGGAACATCGCGGCGTTCTGGAGACGGCAACTAGTCCAGCGCAATCAGATGCTTGAGATCCAGGGCGCCCAAATCATGCCCAAGGCAGTCTTTGAGTCATCCGGCCACCTGACCGGCTTCAGCGACCCGCTGACGCAGTGTCAGAAATGCCACGCGATGCACAGGGCGGACAAGATAGTCTCGGACGCAACCGGGCTACAGGTTCCCGAGGGCACCCAGGAAGCCAAGCTCGACGAACTGATCGCGCAAGAGGGGCTGGCCTGCCCCTCCTGCGGAGGCCAGCTCTCAAAAGTCAGGAGGTTCAACCTCATGATGGGGGTGATGCTGGGACCTCTGCAGGACCAGGTCTGCTATCTGAGGCCTGAGACTTGCCAGTCCATCTTCTGCGGCTACCTGAGGCTGACCAAGACGATGAGGGTGAAGCCCCCCTTCGGGATAGCCCAGGAGGGCGCATCCTTCAGAAACGAGATCTCGCCCCGGAACTTCCTGATCAGGCAGAGGGAGTTCGGGCAGATCGAATGCGAGATCTTCTTCGACCCGGAGATGATCGACGAATCGCCGGGGATTGAGAAGGTCGAGGACATCTCCATGAGATTCCTGACCCTCGGGTCCGACGAGCCGGTCGAGCTGTCCACATCCGAGCTCGTAGAGAAGGATCTTGTGAGCGGGAAGCTGATCGCCTACTACCTCGCCGAGGTGCAGAGGGTCTGGGAGGCGATGGGCTTTCCACACGAGTCCCTCAGGTTCAGAGAGGTTGGGAAGGAGGAAAGGCCGTTCTACTCCAAGGAGACATGGGATTTTGAGGCACTGTCCGACAAGCTCGGATGGGTCGAACTGGTAGCCAACAACTACAGAATGGACTACGATCTGGCTGGGCATCAGAAAGGTAGCGGGGCCGATCTGAGATGGACGCGGGAGAACGGGGAGAAGTTCATACCCCATGTCTGGGAGATCTCGGCCGGTCTGGACCGCACTCTCATGTGTCTGCTGGAGGTTTCCCTGAGGAAGGAGGGAGAGCGGACCTATCTCTCCCTACAGCCTCAGATCGCTCCCTTCATCGCCGGGGTGTTCCCCCTGGTCAACAAGGGAGGACTCCCCGAGATCGCACACAGGATAGTGGAGGACCTGAGGGCCAACGGGCTCGCCTCCTCCTACGATGAGTCCGGCTCGATCGGAAGAAGGTACGCAAGGGTTGACGAGATCGGCTGCCCCTACTCCCTGACCGTCGATTTCGACTCGCTGAAGGACACGGCGGTTACGATCCGCGACCGGGATACCACAAAGCAGGTCAGGGTCGAGATTGCCCAGCTTCCCGTTGTGCTCTGGAGGCTCCTCAACGGAGTGGCGACGTTCAACGACTTGAAGCCGGCAGCAGGGCCCTCAGCAGGTCAAAGTCCCTGACGACGCCCACCAGTTCCCCCTCGGGCGCCATGACGGGGATCTCCTTCAGGTCCGTTGTGACCATGACCTTCGCGCAGCGCTTGATGGGCGTGCGGCGGCCGACCCCGATCTCCTTGGTCATCAGGTCTCCGACCGTCTTGTCCTGCGGAATCACGAGGTTCTTGCTGACGACGTAGAGCAGGTTCTTGCCCTCCAAGGACCACATGTCGCCCTCGGTCTCGGTAGTCAACATGTCGGTGGCCGTGGACTCCTTGATCTCCGAGGCCCGCATGATGTCCACATCGGACACGATGCCGACGACCCTGCCTTTGGCGTCCAGCACGGGCACCGTGTGCGACTTTGACGCGCCCATGATCACCCAGGCAGCCCGCAGCGGCGTTTCCTCCCACACAGCGGTGACTTGCTCGCTGAAGACGTCCCGAACGAAGATCTCCAGATCCATCTCCATGACCGCGCGGCTGAGTACGTCCTTGACGGTCACGATCCCGACCAGCATGCCCTCGAAGACCACGGGAACGTGCCGGATGTCCTGCTTGACCATTATCTCGCACGCCTTCCTGAAGTCATCGTCCGGGTCGACGGTTGGGACATCCTTGCTCATTATCATGGCTACCTGTTCTTCGTCCGGGTTCCTGGCCACGTCCTTGAGGGTGATCAGCCCGACCAGCTTCCTCGTCCCCTCTTTCAGCACCGGAAGGCCCGTCACCCTATGCTTCTGAAACAGAACCAGCGCGGCCTGCCTCGTGCTGGGGATCTCGATGAACTTGGGCTCCGGTGTCATGACCTCCCTTATCTTCATCGGGGCATCCCATTATGAGGAAATAGGGATATATGTCTTTCTTCTCGTTACTTTACCGAGCAAGAACTCCCAAAAAGTAATTCTGGCTTCCGGAATATGCAGAACAGTTTGGTGTCATCCGCGCCAGGATGTAGAACTTCCTTCCCTTCCGGCCCCGAGATCGGCAAGGGAGCCGTCCAAGCGCAGCGAGCAACGGAACGGAGACATCCCTGCATCAACCCGAAGAAAGCCCCCTGGCCAGACGTGTCCCTCTCCCCGCTGGACAATGGCGTCCCCGTCGACAAGGCAGCACCGTTCCACGTCACAGATATATCGATACGGACTGACTGGTCCTAGATGCACCACTACTGCCCGGTCTGCCGTATGTGGCTGCCTGACACTTTCGAGAAATGCCCCGTCTGCAACAGCCGGCTGCAGAAGAGGAGGACGACCATGGAGAAGATCTTCTACGTCGTCCTCGGGGCCGCCATCATGCTCCTGGTTGCGGCGGTCCTGTTCCCCGGGCCTGTGTTCAATTTCATCCAAGCCATCGACGTTGAGTTCGTTGAGATAGGAAACGGCAGTGCGGCGCTGCTGGCGAAGCTGGGGCTCTCGAACGACTCTCGGGCAATTGCAGAATGGGAAGGGAACCTCTCGGCACCGATCCTCCAAAACCTGGACTCGGCGGCAGTGAAGAGAGTGGTGGACCCCCGGACCAAAAACAAGGACTACCTCGAGAGGATCGACATCCTCTCGAACTTCGTGACCGCAAGCACAAGGTACAAGAGTAGCAGGAATTACACGAACGTCACGGACGTGCTCTCGAAGTACTCCGGGGACGATAGGTCCCATGTCATCGTGCTTGCCTCGATGTTCAATTCAAGCGGCATCCAGTTCAGGATCGACCTGGTCGAGGACAGCTCCAAGGGGAGCCGCGGATTCCACTACCGAATGTTGGTGCTCGTCACGACAAGCGAAGACGAGGTTCGCAAGATCGTCATCAACAGGATAAGGAAGAAGAGGTCAGGACTGGGCGGCGTGAAGGCAAAAGTCTGGTACGTGAAGGAGGGGGAATTCCGCTGGTACGTTGTCGATACGACCGGCCAGACAATGAAACGGAGGAACTCCATGGTCGATACGTCGTGGATCTTCCTGGGCTCATCCCATGAGTACTACGATGAGAGATCCCACTACAACTTCACCCTTCCGCTTGCCTGATTCATGATCCCGCGTCCCCTGCAAGGCGACCTTCCAGACCAAGCATCCCTCCCATCCGGTTGAGCTGAATGCGCTCAGCATGACGAAAGGCCGCGCCGAACCCATGGAAGCAGAAAGAGAAGGAGCCCCAACCCAAGGCCTTCATCGATCTGCTCCATGAGGGTCAACGGGTATGCACACATGAGCTCCGCTGAGGCGTAGTTGCCCTGTTGGAACAACTCCCTGGCCCTCGCCATGAAGAGCTCGTGCCTTGTAGTGTCAATCCCAAGCTCCTTGGCCCGTGCGATTGCCCTCTCGGCCGCTGCCACGTATGCCTCCGCCTTCAATCTTGTGACGGTTGCCTTTGCCTCCGAGATGGTGTGAAGGAGGCCAGAGAGATTGCTTCTTACCTCCTCGGGATAGTCCGAACCGAGCTGGTCGGCCACCGCTCGATAGTATGTCACATTCGCTCCGATCGCCTCAGCGGCGGCTATGAGGTCCTTGAGTCCCTGTACCTCCACGCTCACCGCATCCAAGAGCGGCACCGATACCGGCTCCGGACCCAGAAGTATCGCCCCCGATCGCGGACCCAGGGTCACTTGGCTTACGACCTCGCCCTCGACGTTCCTCATCGATCCGTCCACCTCGAATACCGTGGTCCGTGTGAGGGAAGGGTTGACGTAGACCAGCCCGTTGGTGAACTGTCGAACCCAGAAGTCGGGCCCAACCCTGACTCTGTCGGCGACGGGCATGCCAAGCTCCACTCCGAAGATGCTCGCATGCTCCTCAAGTTCCAGGGAATAGATGTCGGCCTGGTAGCTGCTCAGATCATAGGGCGCATCGGGCGACAGCGCAGGGCTGCCCATTGGGCAGGGCTGGAATGTCCCGCTATTGCTCTTCTTGCCCAGCAGGTAGGTCGCCACCAGATACTCAAGCTCGGTGGAGTTGCCGTAGTGATACCACCCCTGGGCGATGTAGGGCTTCTTCTCAGCCGTGTAGGTCTCAAGGTTCTGCACTGCCTGTTCCCACCTCGCCACGTTGTTCTCGCCGAAGGGAAGGGAGGAGTCGTATGCGAGCCAATCCTCCCCCCACACGCCGTCGAGATGCGCCTGCTGCCAGGGCTGGAACACGTCGTCAACAACGAGGCAGTGGTGCGGCGTCCGGGCCAGGTCAAGGAACCGGATGATGGCGTCGTTTATCTCCTGGACCGAGCGGTATCCCGACAGGTTGGAGACGCTGGGATAGTAGACGCCGTTCCAGGGAACACCGTCTATGAAATAGCCATCAGCGCCCATGTAGTCCACCCACATGTTCGCCCGGTCCCGGAAATAGATGGCCCAGTCCGGATTGCCGATGTCCATGACACGGGTGTTTCCAAAGCTCCAGAGGGGGTTGGCTGCCTCGGCGCCATCCTTCGTGCGTAGCACCCAGGATTCCATTCTGCTTTCATTCCAGCCGCCTACGTTCAGCCAGGTGTGGTTCGCCTGGTCCAGGATCATGGGGCAGAATGTGACCATGAGGCAGATCGCAGGGTTATAGCTCCGAAGGACCTTGGTGGATTCCGGCGTGTAGTAGAAGCCGTGGTCGTAGGAGAAGATGTCGAACTGTGTTCCTGCGAACCGAAGCCTCTGCTCATCGCTCCAACCGTCGAACACCCACATGTACGCGCCCAGCCGGACGGTCTTGTTTGTCCGTATCGGCTCCTCGCCACGGTCGGGGATGATCCTGCCCTTCCATGACCACTTGGCGGCCGATGCAGCGATCGGAAGGCCAAGGATCATCAGGGCGACTAGGACTGGCACACCTGTGAGTGTGAACCGCCGCGAGAGCATTGTCTACCAACCCGCGCGACCGCCTAGTACCGCGCAACTGGTTCTTTAATATCAGCATCACCTAGGAATCGGACGTTCGCCGCCCAGCATCCCTGGGATTGGCGGCACAAGCACTTTGGCGCTCTTGGAGTCAGATTAATCTTCGGCAAGAGGTAGCCAGGGCCGATGGCGAGGGAGTTCAAACCGTCCTACCTCGGCCTCTCAAAAGCCGAGCTTGCCGACCGCGTCGAGGGGGCGATGCCGCTTCTCTCGCCTTGCATCGTCTGTCCGAGAGAGTGCCGGGCAGATCGATTGGCTGGCAAGGCCGGCGTGTGCAAGACCGGGAAGGATGCGGTAGTCTCAAGCTTCAATGCCCACTTCGGAGAGGAGGCACCTCTCGTGGGGCGGGGTGGGTCTGGCACGATATTCTTCACCCACTGCAACCTGAGGTGCATTTTCTGCCAGAACTTCGAGATAAGCCAGCTGGGGGAGGGAGAGTCCGTCGCCCCTGAGAAGATTGCCTCCGTAATGCTCTACCTCCAGAGGGTGGGCTGCGAGAACATAAACCTCGTCAGCCCCACCCACGTTGTTCCCCAGATCCTCTCCGCCCTGCCGAAGGCCGTCGAGCGCGGCCTGCGTCTGCCCCTGGTCTACAACACGGGAGGATACGACTCGATCGCGACGCTCAAGCTCTTGGACGGAATCGTCGACATCTACATGCCCGACATGAAGTATGCGTCCAACGCAACCGCAAAGCGGCTTTCGGGCGTTGATGACTACGTCGAGAGGAACAGGGCCGCGGTTCTGGAGATGCATCGCCAGGTCGGCGACCTTCAGATGGACGAGGACGGGGTCGCCACTCGCGGCCTGCTGGTGAGGCACCTGCTATTGCCCGAGGGATTGGCAGGAACGGACGAGACGACGAGGTTTCTTGCCCGGGAAGTATCGAAGGACACCTACATTAACTTGATGGACCAGTACAGACCCTGCTACAAGGCCGACACCATCGGCGCTCTCACGCGGGGGATAACGAGACGGGAGTACGACGAGGCGGTCGAGACCGCGACCAGGAATGGGCTCTGGCGTTTTGACAGCCCGTCCAAGAGGTTCCTGTTGTTCTAATCTGCCGGCGTGTCCACCATGCCGGAAGTGCCAAACCTTTTTCAAGCCAACCATGGAGGCCGCCCCGGTGGACCGATGGAACACCAGGGCAAGCCCATCAAGGAAGGAAAGGCCAAGATCCTCTACGCAAAGGACGAGAGAACCCTTCTGATGAAGTTCAAGGACACCCTGACCGCCCTTGACGGCTTGAAGCGCGACGAGATGCCCAGCAAGGGGAAGTACAACTCCGTGATCTCAGCACGGTTGCTGCAGGAGCTCACCAACCACGGCGTCCCGACTCACTTCGTCTCATTGCCTGAACCGGGGCTCATGGAAGTGAAGCGGGTCGAGATTATCCCCGTCGAGGTGGTCTGCAGGAACATCACGATGGGCAGCATCGTCAAACGCCTCCCGGTGAAGCAAGGAGTCAAGCTGAAGACCCCGGTCATCGAGTTCTACCTGAAGAACGACGCCCTGCATGATCCATGGATAAACGAGGACCACATAGCCCTGCTCAACCTGGCCACGGAGGATGAGATGAAGGAAATCAGGAAACTCACCTCGAAGGCCAACAGTGTCCTGAGCAAGTTCCTGTCCGCAAGGGGGCTCCTGGTCGCGGATTTCAAACTGGAGTTCGGGAGGCTGAACGGGGGCCTCGTAGTCGCGGACGAGATAACCTGCGATTCGATGCGTATCCTGGACTCCCAGGCCTTCAGCCAGGGTAGGCTGGTCGAGTACGACAAGCAAGTGTTCAGAGATGGTGGGGGCCCTGACGCCATCAAGAGGGCCTATGACGAGGCCTTCCGAAGGATAGTCGGGCGCGAGCCGAATTTCTAGATTCTGGACCCGGTAGCGACGCGATCGCGAGATCGCGAGGTAAATTATTTATCCTGCAGGGCTAGCCGGGCCACCATGGCGCCGAAGCTCAAGATCCTGGTGTGGGAATCGGAGCAGGCCAAGGAAGAGCCGATGTTGGATGTGACCATTCCGGTCTACCTTGCCAAGTGGATTCCGCGGATGATGAAGTTTGTGCCCAGGAAAACGCGCGAGGACATGTGGGGCGAGGACGTGGACTTGAGCGAGTTAAACCTCGAGGAGCTGATCCAGCAGGCCATAAACAGCGGCGAATCCGAGATCATGCAGATCAAGGCCAGGGACCCGCAGAAGGCCAAGAGTATGCTGGTCAAGATCTTCTTGGAGAAGTAGAGCCTTGACGATCAAGGTGGATCTCGGCACCGTTTTCCCAGGCGTAATGCTCTTCCTCATGGGGATTCTGGTCCTGCTGGCCTGCGGCTTTGCCTTCTTGATCTGGCTGTTCGTCCGCTACGAACTCTCGGGCGTCCTCATCCTCGTATTCTTTGGGCTGGCTCTCGTCGGAGCGGGGCTATACCTCATATTCAGAGGCTCCTCCATCCTAGCCCTGATGCGGATGAGATAGGTCCGTCCAGCCTCGCCGAAGGCTTTTCCCCCGGGTACGTGACAAGAGCCCTGAGGGCTCTCCTTCCCACTCTATTGGCCTTCAAGATACCGCTGGGCGTCGATCGCCGCCATGCAGCCCATGCCCGCCTCCGCGATCGCTTGGCGATAGCGAGAATCAGCGACCTCGCCGGCCACGAAGACCCCGTCCACGCTGGTCCCGGTGGTGCCCCTGGACACCACATAGCCTGCCTCATCGAGTTCCACCTGACCCTTGAAGAGGGAGGTATTGGGCGCGTGGCCGATCGCCACAAAGACCGCGTCACACGCGAGGGTGGACTCCTCTCCGGCATCGACCCTGCTGATCCGTATCCCCTCGACCCTGTCCCTTCCCAGGATCTCGCTGACGGTGCTGTTCCAGACGAAGGCGATCTTGGGTTCGCGCTGGGCCCGTTCCTGCAGGATCCTTGAGGCCCGCAGCTTGTCCCTGCGGTGGACGACCTTCACATCCCTTGCGAACTTGGCGAGGGCCAACGCCTCCTCCATCGCCGAGTCGCCTCCTCCCACCACGACCGCGCTCTTGCCCTCGTACAGGGCGGCGTCGCAGGTCGAGCATGTGGAGACGCCCTTTCCAGTCAGCCTCCTCTCGCCCTCCACCCCAAGCCACTTCGGCGACGCCCCCGTCGCGATGATCACGGCGCCCGACTCGTAGGTCTTGCCTCCCGCCACCAACCTGAAGGGCCTGGATGAGAAGTCCACGCTCGTCGCGTCTTTGAAGAGGAACTCGGCACCGAAGCGTTCGGCCTGTTTCCACATGCTCATCATTAGATCCGGCCCTTGGATGCCCTCCCTGAAGCCGGGGAAGTTCTCCACCTCGGTTGTGAACATCAGCTGTCCGCCCCATGCCTCCCCGGCCACGACCAGCGTCTTCAGCCTGGCCCGGCTGGCATAGATGGCAGCCGTCATCCCGGCTGACCCCGAGCCTATGATCAGGATGTCGTACAATTACAGACCCCGAAGGCAAGGGCCCCCCGTTCATAATAAGGATAACGAATCCCGGTTCGGCTCGCCTGCAAGGGACATCTTGCGTCAGCTCTTGGTGGAAAACCGAACCTAGCCTTCTGTTCGGACTGCTGGCGCTATGACGACTTAGAGGAGCCAGTTAAGAGTTAACGTCGTTTAGATAGCATCGTGTATGCGACCTCCTCGGCCTGCATAGACTGCGGGAAATGCCTCCGCAAGTGCCCAGTCGGTGCCATCAAGAGAACCGAAACCGGCTACTACATGGCATGCATCAACTGTGGAGAGTGCGCGAGGATCTGCCCGTCCAAGGCAATCAAGACGAACGCCAGGGGAGGCTACTATGTGGACAGATCCAGGTGCACGGGTTGTGGACTGTGCGCGATCGCATGCCCCATCAATATCATCAGAATGGAGAACGGCCGGCCCAGGGGGATCTGCATGAACTGCGGTATTTGTGCAAGCGCGTGTCCAGCTGGCGCCCGGATACAGATCGCGCCAATCCAAGTTCCTACGGTCCGCATGGTCCGGAGACAGAAGAACGAGCCCGAGGAAGAGGCACCGGCCCTGAGCCCCGTAATCGAAGCCGTGTGTCCCTAGTTCGGGCGACCTGGCGGACTCGCGCCCGATGCGTCCGATGGGCGCTGATGGCGAAAGGATGGAAATGTCAAGCGGGACTGCCCGCAAAATGCTTAAGAACCGTGGAGTTGCCGTTATCCCCCGGGTGAGCATCGGTTGACGGATCCCATCCTCCAAGTCATTGCCGTCACCGGGATGCTGTTCGCATGGATGCTTGCAGTCATCCACGTCTTCTCAAGGTGGGTCTTCAACTGGGTTCGGAAGTTCCCAGGCGTGCCTGCCGAGTACGTGGGGCGCAAGGTGGTCCACTCCCTGGGCGGCGGCCTGGTGACGCTTCTCATCCCCCTCTTCTTCGAGGGGTACTACTGGGTCGTGGTCGTCTCGGCATTCCTGCTGGCCGGGTATGTGGCCTTCAGGCGGAGGTGGAGGATGATGTACTGGTTCCAGGTCAAGGAGAACGCGTACGAGGTGCATTTTGCCCTGGCCTACGGCGTGGTTCTCCTGGTCGGCGTCCTCCTTGGGAACGTGTGGATCGGGCTGATCCCAATGCTCTTCATGTCCTTCGGGGACTCGGCCACGGGGCTGGTGAGGGCCTGCACCCAGAGGAAGCACGTCAAGTCCTGGGACGGCACGATCGCCATGTTCGGCGTCTGCGCCCTGTTTGGCCTGTGGAAGCTGGGTTGGTATGGCGTGCCGCTGGCCGTGGGCGCCAGCCTCGTGGAGAGGGTGCCCGGTGTGGACGACAACGTCACCGTGCCGGTTCTGACCGCAGTCTTGGTGTACCTGAGGGTAGTATGGCTTTGACCCAGGGGAAACCACCCCACCGAGGTCCACGCAGCGCGTTGATGGCGCCAACCTGCCCTACCCAAATGCAACTAGCCCGGGTGCGGAAGCTTTGCCAGCACTGGTATGATCTCATCATCGTGCTCGGGAAACCCGGATTCCAAGTCGGGAGCACCGTACACCTTAAGCAGCCTGAGACCAGCGAGCCGTGCAAGGAGCTCAATGTCGTCCACGCTGTAGGCCCTCTGCTTGAAGTCCTCAACTATCGGCTGCAACCCCTTGCCATCTTGCCATCTTTCGACCTCGATGATGCGGTGAACGATGTGTCCTTCCGGGCAGACTCTCCGTGTTCCCCTTTGAACAAACCTGACCCTGCCGTCATCGTATCTGTACTCGGCGCGGCTCCTAGAACCTGTTGACTTCGCCGGGTTTGAGAACTGGAAGACGAACACGCCACCTTCCACCAAGGATTTGTTGATTCCTCTCAGCGTGGATAGGACATCGTCATCTGTCACAAGAAGGGGGAAAGTGTTGAACCACATGTACGCCGCATCAAACTGCTCTTGGAAGGGCAGACATCGCATGTCCACAACTTCAAAGCAGACTGGAGCGTCGGGAGAAGCCTTTCCTCTGGCCACCCCTATCATCCCCTCGGAAACATCGATCCCCGTGACCTGGTATCCCCGTCTTGCGAGCTCGATGGCATGCCGCCCTGTCCCACAGGCAATGTCCAGAAGCCTCCTTCCATGTGTTCTGGAATGCTTGCGGATCACGGCCTCGATGAAGTCGCACTCCCGGGCCGTCCATGATTTTCTATAGCCAAAACGATCGTACCAGTCGGCGTAGTCTGGCGGGTGAGCCTCCCGCGTGGTCAAGGATATCTGGCCTCCCGATCACCGCCCTCAAAGAGATGCGCCGCCAGGGCGTCCCATCGTCAGCCCAGAGCTGCCGTCACGGAAAAATTGTGCCCCGATGGCCATCCGCTCTTCTACACGATGGGCGCTGGAAGACTGAGCGGGGTAGGCTAACACATTTCTTGCAGGCGAGACGCTGCCCTCGATCACAGGAGCAGGCAAAGCCAGATAGGCCAAGCCAATCGGACTAGGTACAACAAAGGGAACTGCATCGGAGGTCTGTGAGAAAGGAAGCAAGGTGTCTGAATGGCTGATTTCCGTCTTGAGTCTTCACCTCTGTGCAAGCCAGGCAGATGGATCCGGGGAGGGTTCCATTGCCACACGGTGAAATCGGATGGAGGCCTCACCCCCGACGAAACCTTAGCCCGGTACCGGAACGCAGGATTCGGCTGCGTCGGAATAACAGACCACAGGAAGGTGACTCCGATAGCTCGGTTCTCAACCGATTCCTTCGTGGCCATAGACTCGATAGAGGTGGGAGCACAGCCGGATGCAATCGGCGTGGGGGCGAAGAGGCCCGTCGACCAGCAGCTTTCCTTCTGCGACAAGGTATGCGGCCTCGCGCAGCAGGGGGCCTTCACGATCGCAGCCCATCCGACATACTCGGCTGCGACGCCAGAGGTCTACTTGGGCTGCCCAGGCCTGATGGCGATCGAGATATTCAACGCCTACTGCGAGGAGGCCTATGCCAACGGTTACGCGACTGAGCTGTGGGACATCGTCCTCGGCGCTGGCAAGAGGGTCTGGGGCGTTGCGGCGGACGATGCCCATCTGAACGCTAGGAAGAGGTACTACTCCGACATCGGCCATGGCTGGGTCGAGATCTGGACCGAGCATACGTCGGCGTCAAGCATCCTCGATGCCCTCAAGAAGGGCGCCTTCTACTCAACACAAGGGCCCAAGTTCAGGTCATTCACCGTCGAGGAATCTGAGATAGCGATTGAGTGTACGCCGGTCAGACAAGTGCGCTGGCGCACAAGGGGAAAATGTGGGTACGTTGAGTACCCTGCGGGGCCCGAAGGACTGACGCAATCCTCCATGCCCAAGTGGTTCGCTCCAAGGGGTTATGTGCGAATCGAGCTCGTCGACATCGCCGGGCTCAGGGCATGGTCGAATCCGTTCTTTGCGGAACGCGAGACGAGCAGCAAATCGTAGTCCAATTTATTAGAAAAGGGACAAAGCCCCGCCACACCCAAGGAAAGTGTGGGGAATGGAGGAAATCCAAGCGACGAAGAGGTCAATAAGAACGCTCCGCATCCAAGGGGCGCGCAACGTCGCGGCGGCCGGGCTTGAATGCCTGAAAATCGCAGCGCGAAAAGCGCCCGCGAAGACGGCGCAAGATCTGCTGGGGACGATGTCCAGGATTGCCCGCGAGGTCTCCCTGATAAGGGTGACCGAGCCCATGCTCAGGAACGTCCTCGCCTCCGTCCTAGTCGCGCTAAGGCAACGCAGCGAACTTGGCCTGCCCCAGTTCAGAACATTCGCCGTCTCCACATGTGACGAGCAACTTGGATTCATGAACGCAAGCATTGCCAAGGTCAGGGAGCACGGAGCCCAGGTCATCAAGGACGGTTCCGTCATCTTCATGCACTGCCACAGCTCCAGCGTCACCGGCCTCATCATATCCGAATCCGGGAAGAAGGACATCAGGGTCATCTGCACGGAGACCCGGCCCAAGTTCCAGGGAAGGAAGACGGCCGAAGAGCTGGCCGGGAGCGGCGTCGAGGTTTCCCTGTGCGTTGACTCAGCAACCCACATGTACATGGCCGGCGCTGACCTGGTACTGATCGGGGCGGACGCGATCGGCGGAGGCAGGCTGTACAACAAGATAGGGTCCTACATGGTCGTCCATTTCGCAAAGGAGCGGGGCATACCCGCGTACTCGGTCTGTGAAACGCAGAAGTTCGATCCGCTGGTTGGGATCGGGTATGTTCAACCCGTGGAGCAACGTCCCGCATCCGAGGTGATCAGGGGACGCGTGCGGTTCAAGATCTTCAACCCGGCGTTCGAGACCGTGCCTCTGGAGATGTTCACGGGGCTGATCACCGAGGACGGGATCATCCCGCCTAGCGAGGCCGACCGGATCACGGCAAGGTACCGCCATCTTGTGCCGGAGCTGAAGAAGTTGGTTGAGTGGGACAACTGGAAGGAGTGAGGAAGTTGAAGCTCAAGACGAAGTTGCTGGACATCCACACCGGGGAGAGCCTCGTCGCAATCCTGAACCAGGATGACGCGTCGGAACTCGGGCTCATGGCAGTAGACAGGATCAGGCTCTCCTCAGCGGGAAAGGAGATCGTCGCGATCCTTGACGTCGCGACCAAGACCGTGAAAAAGGGAGAGGTGGGGCTGTATCAGGAACTGGCCAAGGTCTTCGGCCAGCCGCAGGAGATAGAGGTCATGCCAGCCGTCAAACCAAGGTCGGTCAGGTTCATTACTGATCGTATCAGGGGCAGGATGCTCCAGCCGGCGGAGCTAAGACAAATAGTAAACGATGTCGTCGACAGAAGCCTCTCCTCCCTTGAGATCGCGGCCTTCATAACATCCCTTCAGATGAGGCCGGCGAGCATGGACGAGGCCGAGGCGATAACGAGGGCCATGGTGGAGCTTGGCCAAACGCTCGAGTGGGACAAGCACCCGATATACGACAAGCACAGCATCGGGGGAGTGCCGGGTGACAAGACCACGATGCTCCTGGTGCCCACGGTCGCCAGCCTTGGGCTCACCATACCCAAGACCTCATCCCGCGCCATAACCTCGCCTGCCGGAACCGCAGACAGGGTGGAAACGCTCTGTCCGGTGGAGCTCACCATGGAGGAGATAAAGGAGGTGGTGGCAAAGACCAACGGCTGCATGGCATGGGGGGGCGCGGTTGACCTCGCCCCCGCCGACGACCTGCTCATCCAAGTCGAGTACCCGCTCTCCATCGATCCGCTTTACCTGCCGTCCGTCCTCGGCAAGAAAAAGGCCGCAAGCGCGGACTACGTGGTCATCGACCTGCCAACGGGGAAGGGCGCCAAGCTTAGCACGGTCGACGAGGCCAACGAGTTCGGCAGGGACTTCATAAGGCTCGGAAGAAGGCTTGGGCTTCAGGTCCAGTGCGGGATAACGTTCGGCGAGCAGCCAATCGGCAACAACATCGGCCCGGCCCTGGAGGCCAAGGAGGCCCTGGAGACCCTGATGGGCAAGAAGCCCACCCCTGACCTGGTCGAGAAGGTCGCATCGCTCGTGGGCATCCTGCTCCGGATGAGCGGCGATGTGGAGGGGAAGCGCAAGGCCCTTGAGGCCATGAGATCCGGCAAAGCCGAGCGCAAGATGAGGGAAATAATCGAAGCCCAGGGCGGCGACCCCAAGATCAAACCCGAGGACATTCCGCTCGGCGAGCACACCCTGGAAATCCCGAGCGAATGCTCTGGGGAAGTCATATGGATCAACAACCATCAGATCGTGAGCATCGCGAGGAGCCTTGGGACGCCCAAGCATCGGGGGGCCGGCCTGTGCATACCCAGGAAGATGGGAGACAGGGTGAAGAAAGGGGACACCATCCTCAAGCTCTACGCGGAGAAGGCAGATGACCTGGCCGCGGCAGAGAAGCTCCTGGAGGATCTGGAGCCGGTCATGATCGCGGAGAAGCTGGCTGACCGGGTTCTGATAAGGGAGGTAGTCGAGGTCCCAGAGGTACCGTTCACCATAGAGAGATGATCCCGCGCCCGTGCCGGCACCAAATAAAGAGTTAAGAAAGCCGGGGCGAACCCCGGGCCAGGATACCGATGACCAAGATGTCAGATATCTACGACGTCAAAGAGGGCAAGGTCAGCAAGAAGAGGCAGGAGTGCCCGAGATGCGGGGCCGGGACATACATGGCCGAGCATGAGAACAGGACCTCCTGCGGCAAGTGCGGCTACACCGTCTTCAAGAAGAAGCAGTAGGCCAGGGAAATGCCTCCCTTGGCTGTGGGATGTTGTGCCCGGGCCCGGAAACGTTTATGAGCTGTAGGACCGGCCAGCCCCTTGGCTATGTGGTCCTCGGCATCCCCCCTTTTCCCTGACGGTGCCACCCTGCCTCGCCTGGGTTGATTCAGATGATTTGCCTGGGAATAGAAGGTACGGCCCACAGCCTGGGCGTGGGGCTGGCGGATGACTCCGGGAAGATCCTTGCGAACGCGAAGAGGGAGTACGCCCCCAAACAGGGAGGGATCCACCCCCGCGAAGCGGCCCAGCATCATGGGGAGAACCTGCCGGAACTGTTATCCGAGACGCTAGAGAGGTCCAACCTGTCCTTCGACGACCTCGGGCTCATAGCTTTCTCACGGGGGCCTGGCCTGGGCCCGTGCCTCAGGACCATCGCAACTGCGGCGCGCGCCCTCGCCCTCCACCTGAATCTCCTCCTTGCTGGGGTGAACCACTGCATCGCCCATATCGAGATCGGCAAGATAACGACGGGCTGCGCGGATCCCGTGACTGTGTACGTCTCGGGGGGAAGCAGCCAGATACTTGCATTCGTGGGGGGCCGCTACCGAGTGTTTGGCGAGACCCAGGACATAGCCCTCGGCAACGCGCTTGACACCTTCGCCAGGGAGGCCGGTATCGAAGGGTTCCCGGGGGCGAAGAGGGTCGAGCAGCTCGCGCTTGGGGGAAAGTACGTACAGCTGCCCTACACCGTCAAGGGTACCGACTTGAGCTTCTCCGGCCTAGTCACCCACGCCCTGGAACTCCACAGATCGGGACGATCGCTTGAGGATCTCTGCTTCTCCATACAGGAGGTCTCCTTCTCGATGCTGACCGAGGTTGCCGAGAGGGCTCTGGCCCACACCGCCAAGGCCGAACTCCTCTTGACCGGCGGGGTCGCCGCCAACAAGCGGCTTCGTGATATGCTTGCTACCATGTGCCGGGAGAGGCCGTGCCGCTTCAGCGTCGTCCCCTTCGAGTATGCCATGGACAATGGCGCAATGATCGCCTGGAACGGCATCCAGATGTACGGGGCCGGAGCTACAGTCGAGCCAGCGGAGTCGCACGTCAAACCAAGGTGGAGAACTGACCAGGTCGTGGCAAGATGGGTGAAGGCATGACGCTCATAACCAAGGGGGCCGAGGGCGACATATACTCGGCGAAGTTCTCGGACGTCTTCTTCCAGTCGCCCCAGTTCTCCGAGGTTATCATCAAGAGGAGGATACCCAAGGGTTACAGGATACCGGAGCTCGATCTGCAGTTGAGGCGGCAGAGGACCATCTGGGAGGCAAAGATAATCCATGACTCTCGAGCCGCCGGGGCCAATGTGCCCATCATCCTGGGCGTGTGGACGGACACATGCACCCTTGTCATGGAGAGGATCGAGGGCATCCGGCTCAAGGAGCTGCTGAACCAACAGGGGGAGAAGGATGGCGCGGAGGCCTGTCGCAAGGCGGGCCGGCAGATTGCCCTGCTCCACAGACATGGGATAGTGCACGGTGACCCCACCACCTCCAACATGATATTGAGGGGAGAGGATGTCCACCTCATAGACTTCGGCCTGGCCGAGTACAGCGACTCGGTCGAGAAGAGGGCGGTTGACCTTCACCTCATGAAGACGGCAATCAAGAGTACGCATTACCACCGCTTCAGGCCCTACTATGCGGCCGCGGTGGAGGGCTACTGCGCCGAGATGGGGGAGGGTGCGCAGGCGGTGCTTGAGAGGTCCAAGCTGATCGAGAAACGAGGGCGATACGTTGAGAGATAGCATCTGCGTCCTCTCGGGCGGCACGGGAACCCCCAAGCTTCTGCAGGGACTGGTCAAGCTTGTGGAGCCCGGGCAGCTCAATATCGTGGTCAACACCGGGGACGACATCATGGTCGGTGACATCTACGTCTCGCCCGACATCGACACCGTGCTCTACACCCTTGCGGGGATCGTTGATCAGGAGAAGTGGTACGGGGTCGCCGGGGACACCTACTCCGTGTACGAGGAGCGGCGCAGGAGGGGGCTGGTCGACATCCTGAGGGTTGGCGACAGGGACCGGGAGAACGCGGCCTTCCGTACCCGGCTCCTTCATCAGGGATACCCGCTATCCTACGCCGTCGAACAACAGCGGAAGAGGCTCGGCATACCCCAGCAGGTTCACCCGATGACCGACTCCAAGGTCACCACCAAGGTCGTCACGCCCGCCGGGGTCAAGGAATTCCAGGAGTTCTGGGTGAGGGATCAGGGCAGGGACGATGTGCTGGGCGTCGAGTTCGAGGGGATCGATGGGGCAATCCTGTCCAACGGGGCAAGGTCCGCCCTGGACAGCGCGAGGCTTGTCATCATAGGTCCATCCAACCCGATAACTTCCATCGGGCCGATAGTCAGGACCTCGGGTGTGGCGGAGAGGCTCGAGGATACCAAGGTTGTCGCAGTATCGCCCATAAGGGGCGGTGCGCCCTTCAGCGGGCCGGCGGGGAAGATGCTGACCGGCCTGGGGTACGAGGTTTCCCCCGTCTCAATCGCCGCGATCTACAGCCGATTCCTGGACGAGCTCATCATCGACCGGTCCGAAGCCCACCTCGCACAGGGGATTTCGGACCAGTTCGGATTGAAGGTCCGCCTTGCCGAGATCGAGATGCGAACAGCTGAAGATAAATTTAAATTGGCCCGGGCAGCGTTGGCCGGAGCAACGGAGGGGGAGAAAGATGGGCGATGAAGCTGAAGAGGAACCTCAAGCATCCTTGGAGGAGAAGTTGGACATCGTGCTGGCCCGCCAAGACGAGCTGTCCCGGGAGCTTCTCAAGGAGTCGCTCGTGGATGCCGATGTCAAACGCCTGATCAAGGTCGTGCTCTACCTCTTCATCCTGGCGCTTGTCCTGTACATAGTCAAGTCCCTCCTCACCCCCATCCTGTCTTACATCTAGAGTTGTGAAGGATCATGGGCGGAAAACGCCTAGCGATGCTGGTAGTGTGGTTTCTCCTCCTGCGAACGAGCCCCTGTCTTGCGGAGGACCTGGCCGAGATAACCAGCATCAGCGGCACGATCACCGTGCAGAGCAACATGTACTCCCTCGAGGAGATCCGCATAGCCTACAGGGGCATATCGGGATCGGTGCTCGGAGATGAGTTCAGGATCCCGGGCGAGGTATCCGGCATGACCGTGAAAGACTCCGAGGGCGCGCTGGACCATTCCAAGAAGAAGGTGGGCAATCTCACCGTGGTCAGGTTCTACTTCAGATCCAGCCTGCGCCCGGGCAAGGAGCAGGAGGTAACGATGAGCTACACCAGCTCCAACTTCACGTCAAAGTCCGGGAACATATGGAAATACTCCACCACCTTCCTTGCAGGGTCGGCTGTCAAACATTGGTCCTTGAGTCTTGAGCTTCCCGGGGATGTGGAAGTCTACCCGCCCTCAGGGGGCGCCCTGACAGGCCTGCGACGAATATCCCACGATCGTGGGCTGACGATCTGCGAATGGGTGGCGGAGGATTCCGACAGCCTTCCGATCGCCATAGGGTGGGCCCCTGTGGAGGAAACGGCTCCCCCGAGGCTGCTCGTCTACCTTGCCATTGCCGGGGTTGTGCTGGTCGCCGCCGTGGCTGGGTTCCTTCTCCGAGCCCTCATGCCGCCCAAGAGGGTCCCAAAGGCCGTTGAGATCGCCACCAAGATCCTTGAGGACCGCGAGAGGCGGATCGTTAGGGAGCTGGCGGGCGGGCAGAACCTGACCCAGATGGAGCTAGTCAAGGCCACCAAGCTCTCCAAGGCAACGGTGTCCAGGGCAGTCGTGGAGCTTGAGAGGCGCCGGGTCGTAACCAGGGAGAGCAGCGGGAGGGTCATCAGGGTCAAGCTGCAGGACTGGATATTTGAGACCTGAGAGCGGGGCAAATCGTTAAGTAGCTTTGGCCACGACTAGATTGGCGTGCAGATACTGTTCGACCTCCTGATATCCAGGGGGATCGATCCGGCGGCCCTCGACAAGCACAAGCGATGCGAGATCTGCAGAAGCAACGGACCTCAAGTGCACCGGAACTACGTCTGCAGCGAAGGGGTCTGCCGCGACCTGTGGGGGCACCTTGCTGATCTGCACTGGGCAAAGACAGGGAAAAAGAGGAAGAAAGATATAAAAGAAGTTTTCCGGGACGTAGCCGGGACTCTTCTCGAAAAGACTATGGGGAGAAAGCAGCCATGATCAGACCCTTCGATGTTCTAACGCGCTGCCTGGGCAAGAAGGTGCTGGTGAAGACCAAGGACAACAAGCTGTACGAGGGAGAGCTCAGGAACTACGACGTCAACATGAACGTGACCCTCAGCGAGGCCAGTGAGATAGAGGACTTCGAACCGGTGAAGCGCTACGGCACGCTGATCATCAGAGGCAGCACCATAGTCTGCCTCGGAACCCGAAAGCCCAGCCCCCAGAGCCTATAGCCGGGGTAGACGGTCGGCCTTGGGATGCCGCCTCTCTGGGAGATCATTGCCCCGTACCTCAAGCTCATCTTCCTCACTGCCCTGCCCTACATCGAGCTCCGAGGCGGGATCCCGCTCGGCATCGGCCTGGGCATGGATCCCCTCTGGGTCTTCATCGTATGCACCTTGGCCAACATTCTGATCATCTTCCCCATCTTCCTTTTCCTTGACCTGGCATTCGAGCGCTTCTTCAGGATAGGATGGATCCAGCGGCACGTCGCAGACAAGGTTGAATCGGTGAGAAGATCCGGCAAGCGTGCGGTCGACCGCTACGGATTTCCGGGCCTTGCTGCCTTCGTCGCCATACCGCTGCCCGGCACAGGTGCCTACGCGGGATGCCTTGCAGCCTACCTCTTGGGCATGGATCGAAGGAAAGCCGAGATGGCAATAGGCCTGGGCGTCGTTGGGGCGGCGATCATGGTCACCTTTGCATCACTCGGATTCTTCTCGGCCGTGCGCAACCTCGGGTTGGGGTGGATCGGCGGCATTACGATCCTTGTCATCCTTCTGGCGACCCTCGCCTACTTCTATCTGAGACGGAAGAACGGTCGCAAGTCCCTGTAAGATCGGCAAGACCGGCGTGGGAAGATCGTTCACTTCGGACAAGTCCCTGGGACGATCCCTTCTAGGGGGCAGAAGACCTTCTCCTTTGATCAGCGCCTGCTCCGGGTAGCGTTAAGCCAGCGTACCGCGAGGGCGGCAAGGCAGGTCAGTACCACAACCACCCTGGGCTCAACGATCTTGAGCTGTACCTTGTCGATGTGGAAGCCCCCTTTGAGCGGCACACGGACTCGGATGAACGCGATCGGCTCGCCCGCAGAGTTGAACTGGGACATGATGCAGGCGATGGTGGGTGGTGATTGCACCTGACTGTGGTCAAGACGGAAGCGTGCCCGCAGGTCGATGTGATGTGGCGTCAGCAGTCTCCCTGCTCATGTGACCGGATCACCACCTCGGTCACGCTAGCCATATCCTCAGTTTCCTCCCTTATGCTATCCATTCTAGCTCGGATCTCCTGGGCCTTGTGGGACTTCAGGAACAGCCTGAGACCCTCCTCGAATGCCTCTTTCTTGGTCTTCACAACCCCCTTCTCTACCAATTGTTCTACCTGGGCCACAAGCTTCCCATCGAGCTTTACATTCACCCTCACAGCCATACCTGTGCCCCCTAGCTAGCTCGGCTGGTCTGAGGCCCTCTCATCCTCTCGACTGTCATTGCGTATACTCATTGTAGATATCGGCTTACATAGCTTCCGTCTCTCGTCTCTCGGCGGGCCCACCAAGGATTGGCCACGTAGTGTGGCCCGGAAGGGTGGGACGTCGGCCCTTCCGCTCGACGGGATTCGAAGGTCTCGCCAAGGCCCCCAGCCCGGGCCGGTCCGGTCCTTCCAGATAAGATATTTGAGGCGCCGTACATTTTGTTTGCCGATGGTAACAAAATTTGATCCCAATGGCAATCAAAATCTCAGCCTGGGACTGAGTACCAAGGAGCGGAAGCTTCTGTCGATCCTGATCGACCGGAGGAAAAGGGTATTCTCCCTCGAGGATCTGCGCCGTGCCATCCCAACGTCATACGCCAACTCCAAAGTGTTGGCCGGAAGGCTTGTGAAGAAGAAATGGGTTGTTCGGCTTTCCCGCGGGAAGTACCTGGTCGTTCCCCTGAGTGCTGGCCTGAAGGGCGACTTCACCGAGCACGAATACCTGATAGCATCACACCTCGCCAAACCCTACTACATCGGGTACTGGAGCGCCATGAACTACCACGGACTGACCGAGCAGGCACCCTCTAGTGTCTTCGTTGCCACAACAAAGGTGCTGCGGCCCAGGCGGATCGCCGGGGTAGACTACAGATTCATCAAGCTTGTGGACAAGAAGTTCTTCGGCTTCAGGCAGGTGGCCGTTGCGGAGTCCCATGCGTACATATCCGATCTTGAGAAAACGCTGAGTGACTCCATAGACCATCCTGAGCACTCGGGGGGCTTGCCGCAGGTCGCGAAGGCGCTTGTATCCTCAAAGGACCGCGCCCGCTTCGATACCGTTGTGGACTACGCCCTGAGGATGGACAACAGCACGATTCTGAAGCGACTGGGTTACCTTCTGGACTTGCTCGGAATTCAGCTTCGCGATGAGACGCAGGACTTAGTGAGGAAGAACCTGAGAAAGGGATACTCTCTTCTTGACCCACTCGGTCCCAAGACGGGCACCCGAGACATCTCCTGGAGGCTTCTCCTCAATGTGGGTGAGGAAACGTTGATGGGAGGGTTGCACCCGCGATGATTTCCGCGGACGAGATCAGAAAGATCGCCCGGGAAAGAGAACTTCCGGCCGGGATCGTTGAGAAGGACTACGCAATGACATGGCTTCTCCATGGCCTGTACCACGCTAGGTCGCCACTCAGGGGGAAGCTCATCTTCAAGGGGGGCACGGCAATAGCGAAGGTTTACTACCGAGGAAAATGGAGGCTTTCAGAAGACCTGGATTTTACACTCGACCGACCTCTCGAACCGGAAGCGCTGACGAAGGCGTTTGAGGAAGTCTTCAATCTCCTGGGCGAGATCTCGGGAATGGGATACAGCCTTTCGGACTTCAACGCCACCTCGAGAGCAGTCTTCACGAACGTTCAGTACGTCGGACCGTTGGGAAGCAGGAACAGGATAGCCCATGACATCAGCCGCACGGAGAAGCTGATCGAGGAACCCCAGGAACACCGCATCCGACCTGACTACCCTGATATCCATCCCTTCAGTGTGAAAGTCTACTCTCGGACCGAGATCCTGCTCGAGAAAATGCGGAGCATGTTCCAACGCGCAAGATCCAGAGACTACTATGATGTCTGGAGGCTACTCCAG
>Ga0315307_1000230_pt1 | contig 22930 bp, 23 predicted proteins | sample TDP2_MG_FD_203079 | JGI IMG/M metagenome (GOLD analysis project Ga0315307, IMG submission 203079) | Freshwater sediment microbial communities from Lake Towuti, South Sulawesi, Indonesia - TDP2 | ecosystem: Environmental > Aquatic > Freshwater > Lake > Sediment | place: Indonesia: South Sulawesi...
GTTCAGAAGTAACTCGTAGATTTGATTCCAAGTGGGAACTTCAAAGTCTGGCTCCGAGCTCAAGGCGCTTTCTCTCCGGAGAAGCAAAAATAAGTGAACTGTAGAAGCGATTTAAGCCTTGTCGCCTTAAATGCTCGAAAAAGGCTTACTTTTCTGTGCTTACAATTTTTGGGCGCATGAATTTGGCGCAGTTGGAGCATTTTCGTCGGGAGAGCATTCGTACCTTGGGGTAGCCCATGGACTTTAGATGTGTTTTGGAAAGGGATTCTCTCCATTGGTTCTTGCAGAAGGGGCACTCCAGCAACGCTGACACCTCCTCGACTACGGCAACTCTTTCCCTTCTACCCACTAGAATTGCCACGCCTCCAATGAGCAAAACGAACCCCAAGACAGTGTAATAGATCGGTTGCAATCCCAGCCATAGATCGGTCGTGAAAAGAAAAGTGTTTAGAGCTGAGAGAACGTCTGAAGAACTGTAGACTTCATTTTCCCATGTCTTCCATATCACGATAAGTAACATTAGGGCTCCTATGATACAGAGTGCAAGGGCGATGGTGTAGCCGGGTTTCTTCTTTAGGATGGTTAGTCCCATGTGGCATCAGACATAGTTTAGTGAGATTGATTTATTTGTTTTATGAGCAAGTGATAATAATCTACTTCTGAAATTCTAGCGCCCGGTGATTTCGGTCATCCTTTCAACTGCTTCGCGCGCCTTTCTCATTATCGGTTTGGGCACCGTTACCACCGGCTCTTCATTTTTTAGTGCCAGATAGATTTTCTCCAGCGTGTTGAGTTTCATGTTGCTACAGATGGCCTCTGGGTACGCTGGTATGTACTCTTTTCCGGGCAGTTCTCTTTTCAGCCGGTCAATTAGCCCGATCTCGGTTGCGATTACCAACTCCTTTTTCGGTGATTCTTTTCCGCGATGATACATCTGGCTTGTGCTTCCTATGAAGTCGGCGAGGAGCTGTACCTCTGGGTTGCACTCTGGATGTGCCAAAACCTCGGCGTTCGGATGTTGTTCCCTTGCGAGGAGGATGTCTCCCTCTGAAAAAAGCTTGTGAACGTAGCAGAACCCGTGTTTAGGTATGGGAATAATTTCTTTGTTAGTGCGCTGCTGGATGTACCACGCTAGGTTGCGGTCAGGACCAAATATAACCCGTTCTTCGTCTAAGCTGTTGACAACCTGAACAGCGTTTGCTGAGGTGCAACACACGTCGCACTCTGCCTTTGCCTCGGCCAGAGTGTTCACGTAGAGCACCACCGCCGTGTTCCGATGTTTTCTCCTCGCTAACTTGACATCTTCAGCCGGGAGCATGGCTGCCATGGGACAGAGGGCATTCTTGTCTGGAATCACCACTTTCTTGCTCGGGTTCAGAATCACCGCGCTTTCAGCCATAAAATCTACTGTTGAAAAGATTAGGAGACGGGCTTCTTTCTCTTCTTGGGCTTTTCGGCAGAGCCCGATGCTGTCCTCCACGTAGTCGGCGATCTCCTGTATCTCTGGGCGTTGATAGTTGTGGGCGAGTAGAAGAGCCTTTTTTTCTTTTTTCAGCTTGAGGATTTTCTCTGCGACTTCTCTGTGTTCTTTGTTCATGGACAGCCACTTCAAAGTATCAGAGTTGAAGCGTCTGAGAGTCTATTAAAGTTTACTTTTGGAGGCTAGAATGGCTGCTTAGATGTCTCCAGAAGAGTATAAGCGAAGATGATGGTTGAAACTCCACGCGATTACGCCAGTTCTTGCAAAGCCCTCAAGCGCTTCACTATGTTTGGGTGTGACGAAAGAACTTCCGCTACTCTGTCAAGTGTGGTCACTCTTCTCCTGAGAACTTCCTCCACAAGTTTCTGATCAGCCATGAAAGCTCTCGCTTGTGTAATGGCTGCTGTGTCTAGTTCGGCGTGGTCCGGATCTGCGATGAAGAGGGATTTGAAGGAGCTAAGGTTGCCGGTGTCTCGACGTGTTCTCCTCATCCTCCCGGAGGAGTGCGCTATCTTCGCGAGACCTTCGGAGAGCTTGCGTGGGCCTTCTTCGACGATGTTGGCGCTGTGGCGGTCAGCGTAGTATTCGCGCAGTCGACTCAGGTAGAGGGTGAATATGTAGAGAACCCAGTAGACGAGCATACACGCCATGCCTATGAGGGCGGCGACTCCGCTGCTGCCTCTCTCGTCTCTTCGCCTGAACATGGAGGAAAGCATTATGGAGTAGCCGATGAAATAGAATACCGCGGGTAGTAGGGAAACGAACATCATCACTTGGACGTCTCTATGCTTCAAGTGGCCCAGCTCGTGTCCGATAACTGCTTCAACTTCTTCGTCTTCCAGTGTTTCCAAGAGCCCCTTTGTGACCGCAACTCTGGTTCCGGCGACCGGCGAGCCGTAGGCGAAGGCGTTGGGTACAGGAATGTTTGCTATCATGACCCTTGGCATTTTGATGCCGCTTTTTTGACTAAGTCTTTCTACCATTCCATGCAGTTTTGGATCATCGGATTTTGACACTTTTCGCACACGGTACATGAGGTCTATGAGGTAAGGAGCTAAGAGCCACTGGACTATGTTGAAGAGCACGACGAAGATGCCTAGGGTTAGGAAGTTGAATGCTTCGGTTAGGCTGAGAAGGACTGTGAAGAAGAGGGTGGACAGCCCTATGATTATGGCTAGGGTTCCAAGCATGGAGAATCGGAGTTTCCATATGCTCATGGTTTTGTCCTCAGAAATGAGGACAGCGGAGAATCACTATATATTCTTTACTGTTTCTGCTTAGCCATCTGTTGCTATGACTTTTCTGCATCTGAAAAACTTATTTTTTAGCTCTTCAGAAACCCTTTCCTCATAATCAAACATGAGTTGCCACTTATCCTACGTCCATGCCTCCACAAGACAAGCTTAGGTATAACCATGTTGAATCCTTGATTTTGGCGCCAGACATATTGTCTGCCTCATCAATACTGAAAGTTTAGTGAATATTCAACGGGTGGGAATGAACCTCATTAGGCTTTGTCCCCTTTTTTCTGGTTAGAGAGTAAGGAGAAGATGGGAAGATGAAATTGCAGAAAATTATTACCATAGTTGCTAACGTTTTCTGCGGTTTCATAGTTGTCCTGGTAGGTTTGAGAATGCTGTCATTCCCTTTCAACTTGGTGTGGGGCACTCTCAATGCTTGGTTGTGGATAGGGGCTCCCACAGCAATCCTATGGGCTAAGAAAAAAGAAGACGAGAAGAGGACTAAAGACGACTTGACGATGAATGTTAATAATAACTAGCCTTCATCATTTCTAAGACAATTTCGTAGTGAGAAAATACGCTGTTGCAATGGTTATTAAGTCGTATATCCCTGCATCAAAGCCGAAGCAGTGGTGTTTCCAACAGTCCGCTGTCACGCACAGCCAAAAACTAATGGCAAAAACCGGAACAATCGCTACAGGGTGTTAAGACCATGCACAAGCCTTTACTTTATGTTCCAAGGTGAATAATAGGGTACGACTCTGAGGCTACGCTAATCCAGTGGGTAGGAGCGAAATCATGGAGTGGTTTGTGCTTGCTTTGATTGCTTCGGTCTTATGGGCTGTAACTGATGTTTTGGACAAATACATTTTGACTGAGCATATCCGAAACCCTATCTCATACCAGCTTCTCTTGCTATTTACGGAAGTCCCGATTCCGTTCTTGCTGCTAGCACTAATGCCAATCTCCTTCTGTTTTCCTTGGTCTGCGTTGAGCATGCTTGCCGGTTTGATTCTCTGCTCGTCTTTCCTGCTATATTACAGGGCTATGGCTGTTGAAGAGGCTTCGAGAGTTATTTCTCTCCTGTATGTTGGCCCAATCTTTGTTCTCCCATTGGCCTTCATGTTTCTCGGAGAAAGCTTGGGCATATCCCAATATTTAGGAGTCGTGCTCCTTGTTTCCAGCACCGTGCTGGTCTCTTATCGAAAGGTTAAGGGGAAAAAATCCTCGGCAATCTCTCCAGCGCTGGGATTTATGTTGACATTTGATCTATTTCATGCGGGGTACGCAATTTTAGCAAAGTACATCCTTAACTTCATCAACAACTGGCACTTTTTGTTCTGGTGGCTTATCGGTCGTTTAGTTGGAGGATTTCTGCTTTTTTGTTTTCCAAGATTTAGGAGGGATTTTTTAACTGATTTTCCTACGATTGCTAAGAGTGTTTTCTTCTGGAGAAGCTTTGGCACCTGCTTGTCTTTTATCGGTGTGATTTCTTACTATACTGCAGTGTCGGTTAAGTCCATCTCGTTGGTGGCTGCTGTACCGTCAGCCGAACCCTTCTTTGTGTTGTTATTTACGGTTTTGCTCAGTTCTATCATGCCCGGGATTTTGGAGGAGGAAGTGAATAGACGAGCATTTGCTCTAAAAATGTCGGCAATTGTTTTCATTGTTCTCGGAGCATGGTTAATAGCAAGATAAGAACCACACATGTAGGAATCAACTTCGTTAGGGGTCGGTTCAGCATAGCGCCGCAACAAGTTCCCGCAGTTTTTCTTTAACAGTCTCAACCAACTTTTCGGTAACCAGCCCCTCCTCCGCCGCCTTCTCTAGTTTCTCCTCATCCAACTTCCTAACCGTGCCGTTCGGCCAAACGCAAACGTCAACCTCCAAATCCACGTAGCGAATTCCATATGGATACAGTTCTATGGGCGTGTTTAAATTAGCATAAGTCCCCTTGTATCTTCCATCCCTCGAAAAGTACTGGGTTTTGAAGTGCCAATCCCCAACCTTAGCTTCGGTAACCGCGCGGTCACCAGGCTCTTTGGTGGTCCCGAGACCGTCATAAACTCCCTTCGTCCGAAAAACTCGGCTTAGTTGAAGCAATGACTGTTCGCTATCGAATGCTTCTACCAAGGCTTCTCCCAAGTGAAACATTTTTCCGTCAAGTTTCACGTGTTCCATCCCTATCACGGACCCCTCAATGGGAAACTCCGCTTCAACGGTTTGTCTAAAAAGGTCTTCCACCTCTTTAGGAGAGCCGCCCTTTTCCAGCAGTTTCTCCGCCATGTCCAGCGCCGATGAGACGCGCCTTCCACAAGCCTTGTAGAAGTGATGCCCCTCTATTGTCGGCGCAACACACCTGCGAAACTCGTCCATCTTCTTCTTCGACAAGGCGGGAAACTCCACGTTCACAAAGCTTCCTCCTTCCCGCAACGTTGCGGGAGCCTCCACACCATCAGCTTGCTTCATGACAGCTCGTCCCTCTTCGGCGAGACGAGTGACCTCCTCCTTCAACACCTCAGCCGACTGATCGGCAGCAGCAGTGCGCCAGAGAATGCCCCAATCTGGAAGAATCAACTCCTCACCAAGTTTTTGAAGTCTAGACCTCGCCTGGAGGTCTCGAATTTTCAAGCTGACCTTAACCCGACGCTCAGGTATCAAAATCGCATATCTGCCAGGAATCTTTATCCTCGTGGTTAAAACAGGCTTTCCGGCTCCCACCCTCCTCCTCTCAACCTGAACAACCATCTGCCTCAACTCAGGATTCAAAACCTCTTCATCTGCGATCTTGCCAACTGCCGGCCCGATGTCAACCAAAAAAGAGTGCGTTATAGGGTCAGCGCCCTCTATCAAGCCCTTGTAGATTCCATCAGCAGTAACTGCCCACCTTCTGACTATGATGTCGTCTAGGTGTGACTGCAGGATGGAGCAAAATGTGTCGATGAACTCTGCTTTCCCAAAGGCTTGAACTCCCTGTCGATCGCGTCGGTCATAGATGTCAAGGTCAGGGGACTCGTCGTTTTCTTCTAGTCCGAACCTTTCCCTCATAACGATCGAAGGTTGAACAATGTCGAACCTGTGGTAGAGGAGAAGCTTTGTTAGGGCTGTTGAATAAACCCCTCTAACCCGAGCTCTTGCCAACAATGCTCCCTCCTCTGCTACACTCCAACCTTCTCAACTCGATAGAGATTGCCCACTCCAGTAACCTGAAACTCCACTCCAAGAATCTTCTGGGTAAGCCACAGGTTTGTGTCCAGATGTTCAGTCATAGAACGGGCGAGATAGACGGAGTTGCCGTCAGCCAAAGCAACGTAGGGGACCAGCATGTCGGCGAGATGCATGTCCACTGTAGCCTCAGCCCTGACCTCCTTGAAGAGATTCTCTGCAGCGTCACTGCCGACCACTTCGCTGGGCTTACGAAGTTCGCCGATGGCGTCTCCTCCCAAGAGCACGCCCGTGTTGCTCTTTGCCCACAACACGAGGGAACTTCCCTTCTGAAGTGGGTTAGATGTGTCGTTAACCACCATAATGTTCGCTTCAAAACCGTGAGCCCCAAGGCATTTGTTAGCAGCATTGGCTTGGCGCTCTGCAACCTTCCGATCTGCTAGGAAGGTGCACACGGACACTCCGCTCAGTTCCTCTATTTTTCCGAATTCTTCAAGGCACAATGGATCAAGCTTTTGGCAAGGCTGAATCTCCATCGAAACCTCACCCATGCCCTTAGGGTAGTAACCATACTTTTCGATGGTTAAGGAAGCTTTCAAACCCATTCGCTCAAGCGTGGGAAGAAGCAGGTGTTTCAGATAGTTTATAGTGGGCGCATGACGAACGTCAGTGCCACCCTTAACCACGCGAATTTTCACGGCGCGTTTGGCAAAGGCACAGAGGGGCAGAATGGTCAGAAGAAGCATCGAAATGCTGCCAGCGGTTCCGATCTCAGCACGTATCTCGCCGCCCTTGATCTCGCTTGGTCTAAACCAGAGTTCGCGGGAACCAAGCGCGGCACCTTCAATCTCAGCGTCGCAGAGTCTCGCAGCTGTTAGCGTAGCTTCAAGATGCTGGGGACGTAAACCTGGCTGGCTTCGCCTTTCACGGATGTTGTAGATGTGCAGTGGTTCGCCGAGGATGCCAGCTAAGGCTATGGAAAGGCGTAGGATTGTGCCGCTGCCGCTCTTTTGGCTGCCGTCAACCTCCAGCACTCTTGAACCTCTAAGTTGAATCATTCTTGACCTGCTTTAAAGATTCTTCTACGCCTCAGCAAAATAACTGCTTCTCAGTTTTCAAGGACGCTGTGCGGCTGTGAAATAAATTATAAGGAAGGAAAGAAGAAGAGTAGTAGGGAGGCCTGTTCATGAGCGAAAAGAAGCTAAGCGGGGAAGAGTTGCTTCGGCGAATCGACGAGCTTCTCAGCGTTTTGAACATGATCTCCAGAGACCTCGCAGACATCACGAAACAGTTGAGAAAAGTTGGCGCCCCTGCCGTTGCGCCCGCTGAAGAAGCGCGGACAGTCGAAAGCGTTAGGGTGTTGTTTTCCGAGGAATTAGAGGAAATGCTAGGGTTTGAGGAAACGGGGGACTACATTGTGATAAAGCCGCGTCAATACCTGGGATCGGAAAACTTTGCGAAGATCGCGTCTATTGTCCGTGAGGCAGGCGGAGAATACATCAGTGCAGGGAAAGAGTCTCATTTTCGAGTTCCCAAGAAGTGAGCAATGGACGGTTATTTTTCCCTTAAATCTCAAGAGCCCTTAACAGATCCCTCAGAGCCGTCTTGCGATGAGGAAACCTTACCCTAATAGGTGTAACTGAGATACATCCTTCTCTCTTTACGGTGTAGACATCTGTCCCAGGCTCATCTTCTGAGTAACTGGACAGAACCCAACCAGCAATCTTGTACCCTTCTCTTCGCTCCGTGTAAATGTCGCCGTACCCCTTATATGACAGAGTTGTTATCTTCACTCTCCCGGATTTGACGCCCTCTGGCACGTTTACTGAGAGGATATCCACATTGGGGGGCATCCCTCTTTTCAGCACATATTCAACCATTTTTTGAGCAAGAATAGCGGTTGGCTCCAGTTCCTCCGACGTGACTTTCTCTTTCCAATGCGGCTGGCCCGGAATCTTTTGTTTGCAGTAAGAAACTGCTATGGCTGGCACCTGGTGAATGGCGGCTTCCAAAGCAGCGCCAAGCGTGCCAGAGTTTAACACGTCATCGATTCCGAGGTTTGGACCCAAGTTTATTCCAGCTACAACCAAATCTGGAGGACGCTTCAGAATCTTGTTCATCCCTAAAAGGAAGGCTTCGGCCGGTGTACCAGTTATAGCATACGCTTTTGACCCATCTCTTAGACGCGTCTCCATAATTTTGACGTGTCCGTAGGCGGTCAAGGCTTTTCCAATGCCGCTTCGCTCCTTTTCTGGGGCGACAACGATGACCTCGCCAAGCTTTTCTAGTCGCTTCTTCATGACGAGCAAACCGATGGATTGTATTCCGTCGTCGTTGATCAAGAGGGTGATGGGCATGGCGTATCCGCTCATTTTGAATTGCCCTTGAGGACGTTTTCCTCTAAGATAAACCTTTGCGCACGAGTAGACCGTGTTAGATTATGCGCATGTATCCGTAGCGCACCCTGAAGCCTCTGAATTCGCCAGTGTAACGCTCCCACCGAACCTCAACATTTGTCACCTTGGCTCCTGGAGGCCCTCTTCTGCAAAACTCAATCAGCCTCTCCACATCATCCCTTTCTCCCTCAAAAACAGCCTCCACCCTTCCATCTGGCATGTTTCGCACCCACCCACTAACATTTCTTCTGCTTGCCTCGTCTTGAGTTTCCGACCGGAAGAAGACGCCTTGAACCATTCCACTCACAAGCACGTGAGCCCTAACCTTCGCCAATCTTCATCATCGTCTTTAGATTTTAAGCGCTAAAACCTTAAATATTTGTCACCTCTAGAAGTTGAGTCTCTACTCGCTCAAAAGTCGAAAACTTCCTAAACCGTTTAATTGGTAGTGGCATATCCTATAAGCGGGGATCGTGTTGACTAAGGTTCGCACTCCTCTCATCATCGTGAACTTCAAAACCTACTCCGAAGGCACCGGGAAGAGAGGTCTTGAACTTGCCAAGATGGCGGAAAACGTAAGCTCAGAAACCAAAGTTTGCATAGGCTTAGCCGTTCAATTCGCCGACATCGCGCCCACAGCACGCGTTGTGTCCCTTCCAGTTTTTGCACAGCACATTGACCCGGTGAAACCCGGAAGTTACACGGGCCACGTTCTCGCCGAGTCGGTTAAAGAGGCTGGTGCCGTGGGAACGCTAATCAACCACTCGGAAAGGCGGTTGAAACTCGTTGACATCGAAGGGGCCATCGAAAGAGCCCGTGAAGTCTGTTTGGTTTCGGTGGTTTGCACTAACAGCACAGCTGTGAGCGCAGCCGCAGCCTCCCTCAAACCAGACATGATCGCTGTGGAACCGCCTGAGTTGATTGGAACGGGGATACCGGTTTCGAAGGCTAAGCCCGAGGTGGTCACGAGCGCAACTAAGCTTGTTAAGCAGATAAACCCCCATGTTGTGGTCCTCTGCGGGGCTGGACTAACGGCGGGCGAGGATGTGGCTGCCGCCCTAAGACTTGGAACAGAAGGAATTCTTGTGGCGAGCGGCATTGTGAAGGCAAAGGACCCCCGCAAGGTATTGCTAGAGTTTGCCGAAGCCATAACAAAGGCGTAGAGAGGCTTTTGATTGAAAGTTGAGGCTGAGTGTGCCCACTGTGTTCTTCAACGAGGCTTGTTAGAAGCCGAGAAGGCAACGAGCGACCCCTCCCTCCAGTTTAAAGCCATGTCCGCTCTTCTGAATTTTCTAGTCAGAGAATTCAAGCCCACAGCGGTTGCAGCCTACCTTGGCACAGAAAGAGACAGAATAGTGAAGAAGGTAACTGGCAACCCTGACCCCTACGCAAAAGCAAAGCAGATAAGCAATCAAAAGGCTATGGAAACTCTTCCCATAGCCAGAAAACTGGTCTTGAGCGAGTCTTCGGCGGAGTCTAGGTTTAGAAGGGCTTGTCTGTGCTCCATGGTGGGTAACATCATAGAATTCGACATCCCCGACCACGTGTTCAAATTCGAAGACATGGAAAAGCTGATTGAAAGAGCTGAAGAAGACTTAGCAATCGACGAAATTCCAAAGATTTTTGAGGAAGCGAAAATGGCGAAGAGCGTTTTGTACCTAACCGACAACGCTGGAGAGATAGCGTTTGACAAGTTGCTGGTTCAAGAACTGAGAAGACTTGGGACGCGTGTTACGGTGGCGGTCAAGAGTAGACCAGTCCTTAACGACGCCACCATGGAAGACGCCAAATACGTGGGAATGGACGCTGTTGCGGATGACGTAATCACTACTGGGACGGACTCGGTTGGTCTGGTTCTTGAGGAATGTTCCAGCGATTTTCTAACTTTCTACAACTCGGCTGACTTGGTGGTGGCGAAGGGTATGGGATACACCGAGACACTCACAGAACACACCCTGAAAACCCCCCATGCATTGTTGTTAAGGACGAAATGTCGACCAGTTGCCAACTTCTTTGGTGTGGGTAGAAACACAAATGTTGCTAAAATGATGCCTTGACCTGAAACCGTTATTAACCAAGAGAATTCAATGGTGAATGATGAATATGGAGGCTTTCTTGCCCAAACTTCACCTTGGACCAGACACTCTTTCGGATTTCAACAAAGCAATTCAGATGGAGTGGTTGATAACCAACGGTTTAGGCGGGTACGCGTCTTCCACGGCTCTTGGAATTAACACACGAAAGTATCATGGTCTCCTGATTGCTGCTTTCAATCCGCCCTCAGACCGGACGGCTCTCCTCACCAAACTGGATGAAGAGGTTCACATCGGAAGCAGATCCTATCACATCGGGTCGAACGAGTTTGACTATGGCATCCAACCCGAGGGTTATCGTTTTCTCTCCAGTTTCTCACTCGAACCGTTTCCAACCTACAAGTACGCCATAGAAGAGGTTCAGCTTCAGAAAACGATGTTCATGCCGCATGGAAAGAACGCAATTGTAGTGAGCTACGATGTTTTCAACCCCCACAATGATAAGATGTCTATCCGCATTTTCCCACTAGTCAGTTCTAGACATTTCCATTCCGTCATAGATAGAGACGAGTTGGGTTGGGAGTTTGTTCAAAAGTCCTTTGAACGAGGAGTAGTTGTCTGTCCGTCCGTCCCACTGTCAACTTTAATCATTTGTTCAAGCGAGGGACAATATTTCGCGGGAAAAGGAGAATGGATCAAACGTGTATACTTCCGAGTGGACGGCTCGCGTGGAGAAAGCTGCCGAGACGACAGCTTTCAACCTGGATTGTTTGAGTTTAACGTGGGTCCTGAAGAGAAAAAGAGGTTTTCGGTGGTTGCGACAGGGGGAAAAACAGAGGATGAAGCCAAGGGCGTTCTTTCGTCGATTTATACAGACATAAATGCTCTGCGTGATCAGGAGTTGAAGTACCGAGAGAACCTGCTTGCAAAGTTTCAAGAGCGGTACAGAGACATCAAAATGGAGGACTGGCTGAAGTGGCTGGTTTTGGCAACAGACTCCTTTATCGTGAGCCGAGAGTCAACCAAGACAAAATCGGTGATCGCTGGTTATCACTGGTTTGAAGACTGGAGTAGAGACTCATTGATTTCTTTGCCCGGGCTAACACTGGTGACTGGGAGGTTTGAGGACGCGAGGCAGATCTTACTGACTTTTAAGCGCTATTGCCATAAAGGTATTATTCCCAACAGGTTCCCAGACCACGAAGGAGAAAAACCGAACTACAACACGGTGGACGCAACTCTTTGGTACTTCAACGCGGTTCTTCAATACCTCAAATACACGGGAGACTATGATTTTGTCCATCAACAACTGTGGAGTCTCTTAGAGTCCATTGTTGAACATCACCGTCAAGGAACCTTGTACAACATACACTTGGACGAAGACGGGTTGATTGAGCATGGTCCTCAATTGACATGGATGGACGCCATGGTAGGCAACGAGTTTGTTACACCGAGGGATGGAAAGGCTGTGGAAATCCAGGCGTTATGGTACAACGCCATAAAAACCATGGAAACGCTCGCAACACACTTCAACCAAAAGAAGCAAGCGGAGGAGTATTCTGCCATGGCGGAGAAGGCTAGGAAGAGTTTCGTGGAGAAGTTTTGGAACCCGCAGACGGGTTGTCTCTTCGATGTGATGCACGGTGAGCAAAAGGATGCTTCTTTGAGGCCAAACCAGGTGATTGCGGCTGCGTTGGACTTTTCCATGCTCGACAGGGCGATGGAGGAGAGGGTGGTTGAAACTGTTTGGAAACGGCTTTTCGCCACCTACGGGCTGAGAACTCTGGCTGAAGACGACCCGAAGTACATCGGAAAATACTTGGGAGACTGGAACCAACGCAACAGAGCTTATCACAATGGGACCGCTTGGGCTTGGCTTCTCGGCCCCTTCACCACAGCCTTCTTGAAGCTGAAGAACCACGAGGAGTACTGGCGCGTCTTTGCCCTCAACACCTTTTTACAGCCACTTTTTCAAAAGGAAACATTTCAAGCCGGCCTTGGAACAATAAGTGAAATATTCGACGGTGACCCGCCTCACACACCTCGGGGGTGCATAGCGCAGGCTTGGAGTGTGGCTGAACCTCTGAGGGCTTTTGTGGAAGACGTCACGTTGAAGAGGCCGCCATACGAACGAAAAATCTTAGGAGGTCCCTGTGTTTAGTTATCTAGCGTTAACAAGAAATAAATACGGGACCTAATTAGATGCTTGTTCCACCTTGAAGGAGAAGCGTGTGCGTGACTGACATCTGCCTCATGTTTGAGGTCCACCAGCCGCTGAGGCTAAATCACAACTTTCACTTAGACCTACTGAGTCGTCCCCAAGTGAGGAAAGGGGATCTGATTGAGCTCTACTTTAACCAGAAACTGAATCGCCACGTTTTTGAAAGAGTTGCCCGAAAGTGCTACTTCCCGTCCAACAACGTCATTCTGGAACAAATAGACAGATACAAACGAGATCGAAAAAAGTTCAAGGTGGCCTACGGCATATCCGGCGTACTCATTGAACAGTGCGAGCGCTGGAACCCAGACCTCCTAGACTCTTTTAAGCAACTCGCAGAATCCGGCTGTGTCGAGCTTCTCGATCAACCCTACTACCACTCCCTCGCCAGCCTATACGGCATCGATCGAACAGAGTTCGTTGAGCAGATCAAAATGCACCGCCAAATTGTGAAGGACCTCTTCGGTTACGAGCCGAAGGTAGTAGAGAACACCGAGTGCCTGTACAACAACGCCATTGCCAAGACGGTTGAAGGCCTAGGCTACGAAGCCACGGTTACAGAGGGCGTTGAAAGAATTCTTGGTTGGAGAAGCCCAAACTACGTGTACAGGGCGAAAGACTCTTCCCTCCGTGTTCTCCTTCGCAACTACCGTCTCTCAGACGACATAGGGTTCCGCTTCTCATCCACCTGGTGGGAGGAGTGGCCGCTAACCGCGCAAAAGTACGCCAGCTGGCTGGCCGCAACTATAGGGCGGGTGATCGTCCTTTTTGTTGATTACGAAACCTTTGGTGAGCACCATTGGCCAGAGAGTGGAATCCACGATTTCTTGAGGTGGCTGCCTGGAGAGGTGATGAAGTGGGATCATCTTGAATGGCATACGCCATCCGAGGTTGTTCAGAGAAACATGCCTGTTGGGGAGATTGATGTCCAAGATTTCAACACGATTTCTTGGGCAGACCTTGAAAGGGACCCGAGTGCTTGGATCGGCAACCCGATGCAGATGCTCTGCTTTGAAACTCTGAAGAGGCTGGAGCAACCCGTTAAGGCAACAGAAGATGAAGACCTGATCAGACTGTGGCGTTATCTACAGATGAGCGACCATCTTTACTACATGAGCGTCAAAGGTGGAGGCCCTGGAGACGTACACTGCTACTTCAACCCCTGCGGCAATCCCATCGAAGCTTTCGCCATCTACTCAGGGGTTCTCTCCGACCTCGAGACAAGAGTCATGTCAGAACTGGAGAAACCTGAACTCTCAGCGAAAAGGATAATGCGGCGGCTTCCGGCAAGAGTAGGTTTCACCTTTTTCAACAAGCTTGGCCAACCCACAGACTGGACCGTTCGCAGCCTAGATGAGTTTTACTCAGCTCTTAAAGGCGTTAGTTTCAAGTCCATTCAATTCCATATGAGGCGGGGAGACTTTGGGCACTGGCTCCGTCAAGTGGTCGGAGAAGAAAAACTGGCAGACGAGTTAGAGAGCATATCGAAAGAGAGATTGCCCAGCAATAAGCTCCGTGAAATGGTTCTCAGCGCCGTTGAAGCTAGAATCAAGGAACTAAAAGGACAGTTCAGTTGAAGGGTTGTAGAAAACTCTAATAAACGTGAGAACCGTGAAGACAATGATTACGAACCGTCAAAAGGAGAGCGGTGCGCCCTAATGAGAATTTGCATCTTAACTTGGGAGTTTCCACCCAGAATTGTGGGAGGGATTGCCCGCCACTGCGAAGGCTTGGCAAGGGCGCTCGCTCACATGAGTCACGAGGTGCACGTCTTCACCTTAGACTTTCCCGGCGCACCTGATTACGAGGAGCTTGACGGAGTTAAGGTTTACCGCGCCGTCACAGAGCTTGGACACCCAAACTTCCTCACATGGGCTCTATTGTTTAACCACTTCTTGGAGAAGAAGTTGGGAGCCGTAAGCCAGCAAGTTGAGTTTGACGTTCTCCACATTCACGACTGGTTAACCGCTCCAGCCGGTGTCTCCTTTAAGTACCGCGTGAAGAAGCCTATGGTTCTCACTGTTCACAGCACAGAGATCGGTCGGGCTCAGGGTCTCCATAATCCAGATTCATTTGCCATCGACGGGATGGAGTGGTGGGCAACCTACGAGGCGAGCAAGATTATAGTGACCAGCGGCTCCATGAAGGGAGAACTCTGCGGCCACTTCCACTTACCAGGCGACAAGATCAAGATAATTCCAAACGCCATCGATTTAACAAAGTATAACGCGTCCATTGACCGACAGTGGGTTAGGCAGCGTTATGGAGTGGGTCCCAACGAGAAACTTGTCCTCTGCGTTGGTCGCTTGGTTCCTCAGAAGGGAGTAGAACACCTAATCCACGCAGTTCCCGCCATAGCGTGGCGTCATCCAGAAGCAAGATTCGTCATCGTGGGCGAAGGATGGTTAAAGGGTCACCTAGAGCATCTCGCAAGTTCTGGCGGACACGGATGGAGAATACGCTTTACAGGTTTCCTCCCAGACTCGGAGGTGGTAGCCCTCATGACTAGCGCTGATGTCTTGGTTATTCCGTCCATTTACGAACCCTTTGGGATAGTTGCGCTGGAAGGGATGGCGGCTGGTGTTCCGGTGGTGGCAAGCCAGGTCGGAGGCTTGGCAGAGGTGGTAGAACACGATCGCACTGGAATTCTTGTCTATTCCAGAAATCCTGAGTCAATCGCTTGGGGGGTCAGCCGGGTTTTGTCTGACCCCGGCCATTCTCAGTGGCTGATTAAAAACGCCCGAGAGATGGTGCAAAAAGCTTATAGTTGGGAAGGGATTGCTAAGAAAACCGTGGAGGTCTACAAGGAGGTGGAGTAGCGAAGTGTCACAGGAAGTGACTGAAGAATTTCGCCTCCTCTGTATGCTGCATAACATAGGTGCAACTAAACTGGAAAAGTCGCTGTCCATTCAAGAAATCTGCGAGTGGACCGCCATGGAAACTTCATCAGTACAGTTTCACATTCAAAAGTTAGTTGAACTCGGATACGTTCAACCTACTGAGGCTGAGGGAACTGGCAAGTACCACCTTACTCCTAACGGTATTAGAAAAGTACTGACATTATACAGTTAGTCGTCAAGCCCTTGTTGCACGACCTCTTCTTCTTTCTGAACCGCTTCCCTAAGGTTTTCAGCAGCATCCTCGGGTGGTACAACGTTTATGAACATTCCAGTGGTCTTCTCAAAGCCAGCCCAGATGGTTAACTTGGGATAAACTTCCAAGTGCCAATGATAGTGGTCGCTGGTCTCTTTACTTGGCGCAATGTGAAAACCGAAGTTGTACGGGGGGTCCCTTAACAAAGATTTTAGCCCACCAAGACAAATTCTCAAAGCCATAGCCAAATCTTCTATCTCAGCCTGTGACAAACCCAGCAACGTTGACCTGTGTTTTTTGGGGAATATCCAAAACTCGAAAGGATCAATGCTTGCCCATGGGGCGAAAGCGACGAAGCCATCGTTTTCCCAGATAAAGCGGGGGCTGTCCCTTTCTTTTCTTAAGATTTCGCAAAACGTACATCTCTTATTCTTCGCCCAGAACCTTCTGCTCGCCTCCAATTCTTCACCCACAATTTTTGGAATGAAAGGAGTTGAAATTAGTTGGGTGTGGGTGTGAGAGAGGGACGCGCCAGCGTCTCGCCTGTGATTTCTAAAGATGGAAACGTATCCTGTGTAGGGCTTTGCAGAAACCTCTTTCAGTCGGTCAAGATACGCATTTACTACATGAACCAATTGTGGAATCCTAGCCTCACCAGGATGCTCATCATGGTGAGGCGACTCAACTATGACTTCGTGATGGCCAATAGCCTTTGTAAGCACGGTATCCTCTTTAATCTGCACCTTCTCTCCTTGGTCTATAGGAGTGAACGCTGGGTAGAGATTTGAGAAACATCGTATTAACCAGCCCTTGTGGCGAAAGCCGTTTTGATCCCTCTCCTTTCTGATGCCTCCGTTGGAAGCGACATAAACGAGGAAGGCGGGCGGAGTCATATGCTCATTGCCCGGACAAAACGGGCAAACAGCAACCTTTTTTTCTTCAACTTCTTTCACAAAATCGGTTGGTCGGCGTTTCCTCTCTACCGCAATAACAGCCCAACGGTCTAGCACGTAGTCCTTCCGCAACTCATTTGCTGTCATAGAGTCCCTTCCAGATACAACAGTAACGAGACGCTATTTTTGGGGTTTGAATTATAAAAGCTGTTTGTAAAGCTGAATGGTTCTTTTAGCGACTGCGTCCCAATTGAATCTTTGAAGAACTATTTTTCTCCCGTTTTGGCCAAGCCACTCTTTTCGTTGAGGATCTTGAACCGCGTTGACGATTCCCCATGCAATGTCAGCTGGGTCTTCTGGGTTGACGTGGAAGCCGCATTGTTCTGGACCGTTCGGAACCACAGACTCTCTCATCCCGCTAACGCCAGCGGCTCCCACCACAACTGGCTTTCCCATACTCATCGCCTCCAAAGCAACGATTCCGAAGGGTTCGTAGAGGCTTGGGAAAACCGCTACGTCGCACGCTGCGTAGTGGGCGATCCGCTCTTCTTCAGGCACGAATTCGAAACAGAATTTCACAACGTCTTGAAGCTTTAAGGTTTGAACCAGCTTTTCCAAGTATTCCCGCATCTCTCCGAGACCGAGAATCACCAATTTGACATTGGGAACCTTTTGTAAAACGTGAGGCATCGCCCTGATCAGTCTGTCCACCCCCTTAACCCAAACAAGTCTGCCAATGAAAAGCGCCATCAAGTCGTTGTCTCCGAGACCATATTTCTGTCTAACTTCCCTCACCTTCTCCGCAGTCACCTGTTCACGAGAGTATTTCTCCGGATCTACTCCGTTGTAGCACACCTGAATCTTTTCCTTTGGAAAGCCGAGTTCTGCCATTTCATTCTTCATAGCCTCAGAAACAGTGACGACCATATCAGCCATCTGCGCACCACGATATTCGATGTTGCTTACGACGTCAGATCCGTTGCCCAACGTTCGGCCCTTTTCCGTGGAGTGGACGTGAAAAACAAGGGGCAAGCCCAGTTCTCGTTTAATCGCTATCCCTGATATAGCTGAGAGCCAGTCGTGCGCAGCGACTACATCGTATTTGAACTCATCCCTCTTAACGAGTTCGTTGATCAGTTTTGATGCGCTCAGATAGTTGTACACCAAAATTTTGGAGAAGAGCTGAATGCCCCTCCCCCACTTTTTCACGTCTTCCGCGATTACGTCTGGGAGAGAGTCGGATACATCGATGTGGACAGGTCGGTGGATCTCAATTCCCCGCCACAGTTCCCTCGTTGGGAGGCTTCCATCGTCGTCGTTCATGGTGAAAACGGAAACGTCATGATCCTGCAGAACGAACTTTCTTGTGATTTCAGCGGCGTAGGTTCCTAAGCCTCCGACTATCTTGGGGGGATACTCGTAAACCAGCACAGCAATTTTCATTCCTAATTAGCTCCTGAAAGATGTCGCCTTTTTCCGCCAAGTGAGCAGTAACATCACCATTATAGCCTTCTTGTATTCAAAACTTTTTCTTCTTATTCTTGACATATGGAAATAGCTGGAAAGGCTTTTTAATGTAACGCATAACTATAGTACGGGGTGTCCTATGCAGAAACCTGTCGAGACGAGTGGGGATCAGGCTAGAAGGAAAATTTTAGAAATTTTGCGGGAAGCCGGGAAGCCGGTGAGGTCGTGGGAGATAGCGGAAAGGATGGAAATAAGCGTTCCCTCAGCAACCATGCACCTCCTCAGGCTCATTAAGGCTGGATACGTCTCTACCCCCCAGAGGGGCCACTACGCCATTACGGTTCACGGCAGAGAGGTTTTAGGCCTACCAAAGATTGATAGAGAGCAAGCCGCACACATCTTGAGTCCAGTACCTTCAGAAAAAGCCTTCCACTTTTACAGAGGGATGGATCAGGCCCTACAAGTCTTCGCCGACAGCATAGACGACTTCTGCGGAAAAATCCAGACAGTCGACATAGAGTCCGTTGAGTTTCACGTACCACGCAGAGACTTTGAACTCTGGTTTCAAGACTTGGGAGACTCGGAGCTAGTCAAGAAAATGGAGGAGATCAGAATGATGGGCTTGTCTGGGGAAAACCTTCGAAAGAAGGTTTACGAGACAGTTAAGTCTCGCTGCGAGGAATTGAAGAGTCTGTTCTGAGTAGTGGTGGGCGTCTCATCGGCGGTTACTTCTGACCCGGCAAGAGTAGGTTAGGCTGGCTTAAACCTAGCCTCCAACTTTTTCAAGACCTCGGAGAGAGTAGTGTACTCCATGACCTGTGAGCTTAGTCTGGCGGGCTCGAACTCGCCCATCCGACGCAGAGTAGCCGCGTATTCAACAGCCTCACGACGAGCCAGATCAAAGGCAGGATCATCAAACAGGTCGCTTATCATGGGAGCTCCATCGTTATCGCTAGCGATTTCGCTGTGGGCAATCTGGAAACCGAGAGCCACGATTCTTGGTGGGCCGTCAAAGGCGGTGCATCTGCTGTCCTTTAGCCCCACCGGCATCAATGGTCCCCAGTGACTGCCGCGCATCCAGCCCTCAACAAAATAGCTGTGCATGAAGGGCACAAGAATTTCTCCAAGTGCAGGTAAGCCGTGCTGAGCCCTCACAATAGAGACAGGATCATCCTTCCCGACGTATCTACCTGCTATTAATGTCAGCCTTGTTGTGCTCGTTACTGCACATAAAAGATCGTCCCTCGCTCGCCACACGCGCGAAACCACGTTACGTCCAGGCGTCCCAATCAACGCAATAAGTTCGTACATTTCTTCAGGGCACTTCAGCACAACCTTCTTATTTTCAACTGTGTCGAAAACCTCGAACTTGAAACCTCCAGCCATGTTAGGGTCGATAACCAGCCCTGCAGTGCTGGTAGGATCAGCAAATATGCGAAACATTGGGTAGTTGAAGGCACCTGGCTCGGTCTTGTCAGCGGCAAAGACAACGATGGGGTCTGATTGCCGCTCCTCGATTTCCATCTCAGCTACTCCAGGGCCCATTCCACGAACATTCCCGCTAAAGGCTTCCTTCAAAAGGTCTTGCCCAGCACCATACAGCTTAAGACTTGCAGCCTTCTTCGCACCTTCTTGAAAGATTTCCCATGCCAGCTTGTGGACGTCGCTGTTGTCCTCCCCTTTTGTGTGAACCATGAGGAGTTCAAGATCGTCTCCGGCGTGAAACACGTAGTAGCTGTTGATGAGCCCCTTTTTCTGCGCCTCTTTTAAGCGTTTTTCCCCAATATCCAGTATTGGTTTAGGCACGGTGTGATGCCCAGCTAAGGAACCTACATCACACTTGATTACGGATATAGTAGTTTTTTCTGGCATTCTATCTATCCCTCTTTGATTTCCGATGTATTTGTCAGCTACTTTTTTTAAAAGATTTCCTCATAGAAGAGAATAGAAGGCGCGAAGTCTGGAGAATAGGCGTTTGAGCATGGGAGTTTCGCTAATCTTTCTGCAGATTCCATACTTCAATTTTATCTTTGTTTTCTTTCAGAAAGGTTTCGAGAGTAGATCTGTCAGGGGCGGATTGGGCGCCCTCTTCCGTGCATTTTAGCGAACCACAGGCGTTGCCATACATAACCGCATCCTTCAAAGTTTTTCCTCGGAGGATTGCGGCGAGGAGACCCGCATCGAAGGCGTCGCCCGCGCCAATAGTATCTTTCACTGCCACCTTGAATGGTGAAACTACAAAGTCGCCGTTCGGTGAGTACGCCAAAACGTTTTCCTTACCACCCTTGATTATGTAAGTCTTGTCTTCTCCGATCTTCTTCTTCAAGTTTTTAGCTACATCTAGAATTTGTGCGTTATCTTCGAGGCCTAACATGACCTTCGCTTCGTGGCGGTTGACAATTAGGGTGTCGACGTTTTTCAAAATAGGTTTTAGCTTGTTGAGTCCTAACTCTGACTTTTTTCTTCCTGAATCAAAGGACACGGTTACCCCTGATTCCCTAGCTATTTTGGACGCGTGTATCAAGGCTTCTTCGTTTATGCCGCTCATGTGAAGATGTCGAGTCTTTTGTATGTAGTCTTCACGAATCTCTTCCGAGAGTATGGGTTCACTTGCTCCGATCATCTGGGTGAATTCTGGAACGCCCTGCTTATCGACTATAATAAGGGAAACTCCGGTCGGATTCTTAAAGTCTACAAGTATGTGGTCAGTGTTGACACCAAGGTTGCGAAAGTTCTGGACAACGTACCAGCCGTATTCATCGAAGCCCACTTTCCCAATCATACCCGTTTTTAGCCCTAGTCTTTGGGAGTTCACTGCCACATTGGCTGCCGATCCTCCCCCACTGTGCCTTAATCGACCAGCCATTATACTCAGCTTATCTGGCAACGGAAAGTTGTCGACGTAACATCGAATATCGTAGAGCACATGCCCCAGACATACCATGTCAAGCTTCATTTTCCTTCATCCTCTAGGGACGACTTGAACCTCCTCGCTAGAACCACAAACAAACGCACTTCTGTCTCGCAACTCTTGTTCAAGCTTTTCTGGTGTCAAAAATTTTTGTGTGTCTCAAACTTTTTCGCCCAAACCCGAAAATGCACATATTCGACAGTCATTGTTTTAAGTCGTTCATTCAATACTTGTGTCTGGGTGAAAACATGCTAGTTACGAATAAAGAGATCATGTCCGTTGCCGTGGCCAAGAAATATGCTGTTGGAGCCTTCAACATAAACAATCTAGAAACTTTGCAAGCCATAGTTGAAGTAGCAACTGAAGAAAAATCACCCGTTATCGTTGCGGTAACTCCTAGCGCCATCAAGTATGCAGGATTAGAATATTTGGCTACAATGGCAAAAGTTGCGGCAAAAGCTGTTCCACAACCAATGTCTCTGCACCTTGACCACGGAAAAGATGCGGAAACAGCAGAAAAATGTATCAATGCAGGTTTTACTTCTGTGATGATTGATGCCTCCCACCTCAATTTTGAAGAGAATATTGCTTTGACAAAGAACGTTGTAGATTTAGCTCATCCAAAAGACGTGTCTGTTGAGGCAGAGCTTGGAAAACTAGCAGGCATTGAAGAATCGGTGGTTGAGGAGAAAGAAGCTGTACTAACTGATCCAGACTCGGCTAAAGAGTTTGTAGAACGAACTGGAGTGGATGCTTTGGCGGTTGCAATCGGCACCTCTCACGGAGCCTACAAATTCAAAGGAGAGCCAAGATTAGACTTCGAAAGACTGAAAGCCATCAGAAGTAAGGTGGACGTTCTATTGGTCCTGCACGGAGCATCGAGCGTTCCGCCGTGGATAGTTGAAAAAGCCATAAAGTACGGAGCACAACTGAGCGGAGCCAAAGGAATTCCAGAAGAACACATCAAAAAAGCAATATCATTGGGAATCTCAAAGATAAACATCGACACAGACCTAAGACTGGCTTTCACCAGCACAGTCCGCGAAGTCCTGGCCGTTTCGCCCAAAGAATATGACCCAAGAGAGATCTTAGGCCCAGCCAAAGAATGTATGAAAACGGTTGTCAAGGATAAAATGCGTCTGTTTGGAAGCTCAGGTAAAGCCGCCTAGAAAGGAATTCCAAGCGAAAGCAAAGCTTGATGGTTAATGTTTTATTATCCCAGAAAAGAGTAGGTATTTGGGGAGTTATCATGGAGAAACTAACAGTGGTGTCCGCCAAGATTCCTGAAGAACTCTACAAGGAACTGGTTCTCCGCGTTCCTGAAGGAGAGAGAAGCAACTTCATTCGCGAAGCCATCCTTGAAAAGCTTCAGAGCGTCCCCAGACCCGACAAGATATTTGAACTGGAGCAGAAGGTCAATAAGCTGGAAGCAGACCTTTCCGAGGTCAAAAGATACCTGGTCGAGCTGGAAGTCCTCACCTACGAGCGGGGCAAGATAAATCCACACACCTTTTGCATCGATGACATTGACCACAAAATCGTGAATCACCTTCTCCATTACAGAGGAGCCACCACCACCGACCTTGCAGAATCCATCGGAGTCAACCGATGGCTGATCCTCAATCGCCTCAGGAAAATCGAGAAGCGTTCCAAGAAACAGCTGGGGAAGTCCATAGTTGAGTACTGCCCCGGAGAAAGGTCAGGGAAAAGAAAGGCATGGTGGATGAGCGAAGAGCTCGTTGAGGAGTGAACCCCCTCCACTTTTCCTCAAAAATGATCGAACCACTAGCGCAACGATTTTAATGCACATCAACACTGATGTTGGTGGTGAGGGGCCCGTAGCCCAGTCCGGATTAAGGCGCCGAACCGTCCAAACCCGAACGGTGCGCAGGCCTCCGGACGAGGGGGAAAGCCGGAGAACCGGGGTTCAAATCCCCGCGGGCCCGCTAATAGGTGAATATTGAGTGATTTCCGCTAGGCCCTTCAAAGAGTTTCGCGACGAGTGTGAAATTGCCCTACGGGAGGCTTTGAAG
>Ga0315307_1000232_pt1 | contig 22881 bp, 22 predicted proteins | sample TDP2_MG_FD_203079 | JGI IMG/M metagenome (GOLD analysis project Ga0315307, IMG submission 203079) | Freshwater sediment microbial communities from Lake Towuti, South Sulawesi, Indonesia - TDP2 | ecosystem: Environmental > Aquatic > Freshwater > Lake > Sediment | place: Indonesia: South Sulawesi...
GAGGACCTGATGCACCTCGTGAGGGCCGTCGACTGGGTCGCTGACTGGGCTCGTGAATCCGGCAGGATACTGACGGTAATGCTGCCTCTTCCGGCCAACTTCATTGAGAACTTCAGTGGTGTCTGCAGCAAGATGGCAGAGGCCGTGCAGAACTGCACGGAGGCTCTTCGAAAGTGCATAGGCAATCTCGGAGTGGACTCAAGACAGGCCCTAGCGGAGTGCGATGAGGTCGAGAGGGCCGAGGAGCGCGTTGACGAACTCTATGAGAACGCGCGGTTGGCATTGGCGAAGGCGCGGTATCAGGAAGGGCAGGTCGGATGTGTAGTCCTCTTCGCTCAGTTCCTCGATGCTATTGAGATGGTAGCCGACTGGTGCGAGAATACTGCAGATGAAGTGAGAGTGCTCTCAGTCCGAGGAAAGTGACTGATCTCATCCTTGGAGGCTCGTAGATGACTGATTTCAAAGTGGATGCGTCCGATCTAAAGAGCAAGGAACTCGAAGAGCTAGAGCAGCAACTGAAGCAGTTCTTGGGGACGGAGGTGGAGAAGGCGGGTCCTCTGCTCATAGCAAGCGTCACAGAGGAGGCTCAGATCGACCGTCCGCGCTTCAAGACGCTTCTGAAGAGGTTCATTCATTCGAGAGGGCTGAAGGAGGACTTTCGGGTTATCTCGTCGGGCCCGGATCAGTTCAAGATAAAGAAGCGCAAAGTCCGAAGCGAGTAGTCATTGCCCTGTCCGCAGGGATCTCTGAAACAGCTCTTCTTGCACTGCAGCTATGATGCTTCTGCATTCTGAGAGTTTTGCGTAGCAGGCTCGAAGGTCGTTTGTGTGTTCAATGGCTTGCATGACAAGGTCATGTGCGACCGTCAGACTCGGCCCTAAGTCCGAGCTCCGTTTCCTCTGTCGTCGTGGACGTGTACTGATGTAGTTTTCTCCTAGCTCCTGAGAGAGGAGGAACGCTACATGCTCCACTTCCGAGGCCGCCCTGAATATTGAAAGGTCGAGCTCCCTTTCTTGGTTCTCGATGAGTTGTTGAAGTGCATCTTCCAAGTGGGAGAGGGTCTTCTTCAGCGACGGCTCGAACTCGACTCTCGACATCTCCGGCACCTATTCTTGAGTTGGCGCTGTCCTTTCTTGAACCTTCTGAAGCAGCTTCGGTACTTACCGCGGATGAGGTCAGTCAAGAATCTACTGGACGGTGACAGACTTTGCGAGGTTTCTCGGCATGTCTGGATTGTATCCGCGCATGAGGGAGAAGTAGTATGCAAAGAGTTGTAGAGGTATCACGTAGAGGATTGGGTTCAGGAGTTCGTGAACGCCGCGTGGAATCTCTATGTGTTCGGCGGACAACTCGGCGACTTCTCTGTCGCCCTCTGAGTGGATTGAAATGATCTCTCCGCCTCTTGCCCTCATTTCCATGATGTTCCCCACGATCTTGGATCGGGTGCCATCGCTGGGAGCCACAAAGATCACCGGGTATCCTTGGCCGACAACAGCGATGAACCCGTGCTTGCTCTCCCCGGCGGGGAACGCGAGTGAATATGTGTAGGCGAGTTCGAGGAGCTTGAGCCTACCTTCCATGGCCGTGGAGGCGTTAACACCTCTCCCGAGAAAACAGAAGCTCTGATTACCCTTGTATCGCTCTGCCAGCGTTCTGGCCCTGCGTTCTGTGTCCTTAACGACTTGATCTAGCAGTTGGGGTAGCTTCTGCATGGATTCCTCGATCTCTCGAACCTCTTCGTTGCTGCCGGTTTTCCTTATCCTTGCCAAGGCTGCGGCTAGGCGTGCGAGGACTGCAAGTTGGCTGGTGAAGGTTTTCGTGGCTGCGACGCCGATCTCGGGTCCTGAGCGCTGGCATATGTGCGTGTCTGCGAGTCTGGTCAGCGTTGAGCCTATGACGTTGGTGATCGCTAGCGTCTTTGTGCCTTTTCTTTTGGCGCAGCGGACTGCGTTTAGTGTGTCGGTGGTCTCGCCTGACTGGCTGACGGCGATGACGACCGCGTCTCCGTGCAGTGCATCCGAGTATTGCTCTGGGAACTCGGAGGCGATGACGGGTAGGACGTGGATATTTGCGATCTTCGAGAAGATGTAGGATGAGGCTAGGCATGCGTAGTAGGAGGTTCCGCAGGCGACTAGGAATATTGAGTCGGCGTTGTTGATCTGCCTCGCCACTTGGTCTATCTCGTCTTGTGGTATCATTGAGGCTCTTTTGATCGCTTCTGGCTGTTCGTGGATCTCTTTGAGCATGAAGTGGGGGAATCCGCCTTTCTCGGCCATCTCTTGGGTCCAAGTTATTTCGAATGGCTCGCGTCTGATCTCGCGCAGGTCTTTGGAGAAGATTGAGATTTTGTCGGCGGTGATGGTTGCTATCTCGTCTTCGTCCAGTATCAGGGCCTTCTTCGTTAGGGGGAGGAATGCGGAGACGTCTGAGGCGCAGTACATCGCTCCTGACCCGATCCCTAGGACTAGTGGGCTCTCCTTTCTGGCGACGATTATCTTGTCCGGTTCTTTCGATGAGAGGATGGCCAGCGCGTAGGATCCTTCAAGTTTCAGCAAGGTTCTTTGGACGGCTTCTAGGAGTGAAGCTCCTTTCTCGATTTCTTCCTCGATAAGGTGTGGGATCGTCTCGGTGTCGGTGTTTGATCGTAGCTTGTGGCCGCGAGTGGTCAGCTCCTCTCTGAGGTGGCTGAAGTTCTCGATTATTCCGTTATGGACGACTGCGATTGTTTCGGTGCAGTCTAGGTGTGGGTGGGCGTTTGACTTTGCAGGTATTCCATGTGTTGCCCATCTGGTCTGTCCGATTCCTATGTTACCTATGAGGGAGTCCAAGTTGTACTTGCTGTGGACTTCGTCGATCTTTCCTTTGTCTTTGATGACTAGGATGTGGCCGTCGCTGATGGTGGCTTCTCCGACTGAGTCGTAGCCTCTGTATTCGAGCCTCTTGAGTGAGCTGTGAATGATGGGTGCGACTGTCAGGTTTGTCGAGGCGCAACCGAAGATTCCGCACATGTTGAGTCGCCGTCGGCGGAGCGATGACGAACCGATCCATTTCAGCATGTAAAAGCAATTTCTGAAGTTCTGACTTTACCAATCAACGCAAAATGGTAGGCAAATGGCTTCTTCGATCGGTGTCAGACCGCGTTAATGATGATGCTGTTTCCGTTCGTTCCGTGGCTGGGAAGAACCTCGGCGAGGTAACGATTGGGCTTGCCTATAAAACTTAAATCGGATAGGTAAAAGGAGTATTGTAGTGGTATCGTTGAGCTCTTACGTCGTCGATGTCTCAAAGCAGACGCGGGCGATTCCCACCAGGGTCCTGACCGATCCGCGGGCGGCTAGAAAGGTTCTCCAGCCATTGCGCTGGGAGATTCTGAAGATGCTGATGGAGGCTCCCAGCTATCCAAGGGAGATAGCTCGCCAGCTCAAGATGAGCGAGCAGAAGGTGCATCACCACATCAAGGCTCTGCAGGAACTCGGCATGATATCTGTGGTGAAGACCGAGAGTAGACGTGGGGCTTTGGCGAAGTACTTCTCGGCCGACAGGGCGGCGTTGTCCGTTCTGCCTGATGGGTTTGAGAAGGCGTTGCCTGCTGAGTTTCTCAGATTTCGGGCGGCCGATGTAGATTTGCGAAGGGCGAAGGTGCAGAGGTTCATCCCTGTGGACGGCGTGAATTCGGTCGTTGTGGTCGGCAGTCCGGACATTCACGGAGAATATCGTGCGAGGGCTCGGGATGGGCACTACGCGGTGGACTTGGCTCTCTTCTTCGGATCTCTAGGTGATGTTCCCGTCCGACCGGGAACGAAGTTAGACACGGAGGTCGCCGAAGATGATCTGAAGAGGAACCTCCTTCTGGTGGGAGGGCCGAGGGTGAACACGGTAAGTGCGAGGATCAATGGGGAGCTGCCCATACGCTTCCAGTTGACTGAGAGGAGCGCCATAGTGTCGCGTGTCTCAGGCAGATCTTACTACGAGGAGGAGACGGGCGTGGTTGAGAGGGTTGCGAACCCTTTCAACTCGGCTTGTGAGATCCTGCTCTTGGCTGGGAACAGTATCTTGGGGACGAAGGCTTCGATTGTTGCTATGGTGAAGCGGCTGGACGAGGTCTCTCGGGGGAATGCTCTGAATAGAGAGGTGGCGGCCAGGGTCGTTCAGGGCCTGGACCTCGACAGTGACGGAGTCGTCGATGATGTGGAGTTTCTGGAGTGAGTTCTGCTGGCTCTAGACCCAAAAGCCCTCCAATTCGGCCAAGCCTATTTTTGCCAAGCTCCGTTCCAACAGACTTGACCAACGTCGTTACTTACATGAGCAAAACAAGTAAGAAATTGACCGAACAGGAAAAGAAGGGGAAGCTGATCGATAAGTTGAGGTTATCTTCCCTTCCCCGGCGTGGGTATAAGGCCGAGTTGCTGCATCAAGCCCAAAGTATCATACCTTGACCAGCCTTCCACAATCTTGCCCCCTGCGACGCGGTCAATCTGGATCTCCCACATCGTTACCTTCTTGTTGGTAGGAGGGATGCCACCAAATGCACCTTTGTTTGTGCCAGTCACTGTAAGGCGCACCGCTACCTTGTCTCCTTCCGCGACCACGTCATCAATGGTGAATTGAACGTCGGGAAAAGCGCTGTAGAACTCGCTGACATGTTGTTTGTAGTCCTTGATGCCGCGTATATCCCTGCCAGTGCTACTGTGATAGACGATGTCAGTGGCGTATAACTCGTCCATTACGGCCAGGCCCGCCGCCTCCCCCTTGTTGTACTTCTCATACAAACGACGCTCGAGTGCCTTAATTTCTTTTGCTGACATGACAAATCACCCTCTAATTGCTACCAACTTATGGTTATACATGATTTCCTTGGGCGTGGTTGAGCGAAAGGGGTTGGTGAGGCTTATCCCAATGGCTGATGTGGCTTCCAGAACGGTTCTCCGCCGCCTTTTCAAAACCTCTAACTTGGAGGACGTCGAAGCCTTCCATACGGCTGCAGAAAAGGAAAACGGGCTTCACAGGGCGCTCAGACGTGTTGACGTGCCTTCTGCCAAGGTATCTCGAAAAAGAGGAACGGAAAAAATAGGCCGCTCTTTTGCTCTCCCGGTAGACTGGGAATGTTAAACTAAATCGGTTCTGAAGTTTAGGTTACTTCAGCATCATCTTCGGCTGAGAGTGGCTGCGGCCAAGATCGTGGAGCCCACGATGGCAACTATGAACGGCAAGCTGGGGAACACCGCGTAGAGGTTTCCTCCTATGTATGGCGCCACGAAGGCCGCTGACATGCTCATGCTCTGGCAGAGGGCTACCCATCTCCATCTGGCTTTTTCGGGGGCGATCGTGCTTATCGTCGCGTTCATCAGAGGCCAGGGAGCATACGTGGCGCCTATCATGAAGGATGTGGGAATGAGGATCAGAAGGCTGGAAGATAGCTGCAGGAGCGTAAGCGATACCGCGCCGAAGGCCAGAGATAGGGCAATTGCGACCTTGTTTCCAGCGCTGTCGCCTATTCTGCCTATCAGGACTCCTAGGAGTGCAGAACCGGCGAATGTTATGGAGCCGAAGATGCCTATCTGGAATTCGTTGAAGCTGTAGGCGTCCTGTAGGAGCGTCGGTATGAAGGGTCTCGTCAATACGTCGACGAAGAATATCAACGCGAAGAACGCTGTCCAAGCGGCGATGTGTCTGCGTTTTACAGTTGCTCTCTCGCCTCCTCTCTCTAAGTGCCGCTCTGTGGTTCCTCTCTGCTCCTCGATGAAGAATAGTATGATGGTGGCCATCAGATAGAATAGAAGAACTAGTCGAAAGACGATTCTCATGCCCACAGATGCAGCGAGGTATCCTCCTATGGTTGGGGAGAAGATGTATCCTATCGACCAGGATGAGGAGAGGAGCATGAAGGTTAGAGTTGTCTTATCTCTTCTTGCTGATGAGGCGATGTAGGCTGTCGTCGAAGGTGTGCCTATGAAGACGCCGTAGAGGATCATGGCTGGGAACAGCTGATTCCAGTATGTCGCGTTTGAGAGTAGGTATGGTACTGGAAGCCAAAGGATCCATGAAAGGATCATCACCTTCTTGCGGTCAAACCTGTCCGCGAGTATCGCTCCTGGCATTGGCGTAGCGGCGGAACATAGGAGCAGGACGGCGTACAAGAGTCCGATGTCAACAGATCCTGCGCCAAGTGAGTCTCGCAGGTAGGTTGGAAGGAGATAGGCGTAGAGTCCGTCTCCAAAGGCGCCTACAAGGTTGGAGAGGTATAGTAGTCTCAGATTTTTGTCTAGAGGAGAGAAGATCTGTTCAAGACTTCGTAGAATTGCTTGAGTTATCGGCGTGGGTTCCCTCCCCTTTTTGTTGGCTAGTTTACAGTGCGCTACGCACGGGACTCTCGAGTGTGCGAGGCCTCTTCATACCTGCTTTTCAAGGCTATTATACTGAGACTGTGCACAGCCACAATTGGGATGTCCTCAAGGCAAGTTGGACAGTCGGGTGGGCCGCGGTTCAACGCTTCGGAGGCGAGCGCACGCAGGTGAGGCTCTATTATTCAATGATGCTCTTCAGTGCTTCTTTGGCGCCGGTTAGTAGGCTCTCTCCGTGGCTCACGTAGATCTTGTCAAAGTCCAGCACAAGCAGTCTCTTCAGCTCTCTACGCGCCATCGCGACATTGTCGCAGTACATTTCGGGAGGTGGAGTAAATCTGCCCTGCTCGTCGGCGAAGACTGTGTCACCTGAGAAGAGAGCCTTCTCCTTCCTTATGTAGAGGCACAGGTTTCCGGCCGTGTGGCCTGGCACTTGGATGAATTCGATTCCTCCGCACTCGTCGATTACGTCGTGGTCGCGCATCTTCATGTCCACTTGGACGCCGGATATTTTCTCGATCTCGCGCGCTTCGGCTTCATGGGATACGATCGAGGCTCCGGTTGATTCCTTGATTCTACGGAGGCCGAGGGTGTGATCCTCGTGCCTGTGCGTCAGGATGCAGTACTTGACGTCGTGTTTTTTTCTTCCCAGCTCCCTGACTTTCTCGAGTATTATGTCGGCCTCTTCGGCTGAGTATCCCGTGTCAACCAAGACTAGCTTCTGGCCGCACTCTAGGAGGTACGATTTGGAGACTGAGAGCTCGATGGTGTGGACGATCAAGCTAGATCACATGAGGCTATCGATTGGATTCGGGATGTAATTAATTTGTTTGGCAGTTCGTGTGTGGTGCCTGATGTAGCGTCGGAGATTATTGTGGGCGGGGGCGAATTCTCCTTGTGAGGGGAATGGTCGCCGTTATTGCGATCGCTCCTACTATGAAGCACTTCCATATGTCGAAGTAGCTGAGTATGGCGGTCATTAAGATGGGTCCTACCACCGCGCCTGTATCAAAAGAGGTCCTATAGAGACCCATGGCGGTTCCCCTGATGGAGGGCTCGCTGACCTCCGCGGTGAGTATGGGAAGCATGACCATTACGGTGCCTCCAGCCGCTCCTGTCATGACCATCACTGGGAGCAGCTGGTAGAAGGAGCTGAGGAAGATGAAGAGAATCATGGCTGACGCGTCGAGAACCAGTCCGGCGAATAGGACCGGTTTCCGGCCTACTCTGTCGCTGAAGAAGCCAGCGAGGAGTGTTGAGAATATGAAGCCGAGCGATCTTGAGCTGAGCAGTATGCCGATCTTGATCTCGTCTATTGAGAGGTACTGCTTGAAGTATATCGGGACTATAGCACCGATGACTCCGTTCTCTAGGATGAATTGGGAGAAAGCGACGCAGTAGATTATCTGTAGGCTGCGGTCGATCGCCGCTCTTCTGGACGATTCGATCAGAGGCACCTTGTCGGAGCGGACGTCTCTCCTAGAAACGGCGAACTCCTTGAGATCTCTCGAGAAGTATGTGGAGATCAGAAGCAGCAATAGGACCAGTGAGTAGATGAGAAACGGGGTGTTGTATCCGAGGAGTTCCACTGCGAACCCGCCCGCGAAGGCCCCTAGGAAGCTGCCTGTCCACTCTATTCCTTGAAAGGTTCCGAGCGCTTTGCCTCTCATCCTCGCCTCGAATATGTCGATCATCAGGAGCGAGCTAGTTAGGAAGAAGAGGCTGGTTCCGAGGCCCCAGAGCGCCCGTCCGAGGACGAGCTGGTACGGGTCTCTTGCGAGTCCAGTGACTGTGGTGGCGGCCAAGGTTAACACGATGCCGCCGATGATGGGTGTCCTCCTGCCTATTCGGTCTGAAAGGAATCCGGAGGGTAGCTCGAAGAAGATTCTTGAGATGAAGAAGCTGGCCACCACTACGCCGATGAAGACTCCTGTCGCTCCGAGGCTCTGGGCGAAGAGGGGAAGGAAAGGGTTGATCATCCCTCCGCCGAACATGGTGAGAATCCCTTGGAGGAGGAGGATGTAGAAGATTCTTGGGTAGCGCTGCATCAAGCCGTGGTCCAGCCGGATTTCGTGTCTGATCGGGAGGGGCGGAATTAAGTCTATCCATAAAACTTGGGCGAATGACGTATTGATGGATGTGATGGTCAGCTGAGTTCAGGTCATACGATTGTAGGCGGATCTCAGCCAAGGATACATCCAGTCGGGCACGTATCTCCAGACTCCTCCGCGATACCATACATCGCGTCTCTTGAACCTGTATGAGACCGAGCTGACGTCAGCCCCGGCGATCTCTGGGTCGATGTTTCCGAGGCCTGCCTTCTCTGCGAGTCGGAGATGCTTGATTTTGGCTGGATCAAAGCCCATGAGCCTTGCCTGCGTGGAGTCGACGGCGACCGGATCTCTTCCAAAGAGGAGGACGCCCAAGTTTCGCGGGGTGCCCGTGGTGACTCCTTCGAGGGCGACTATTCCGTCTGCAATGCAGAGCTCGCACGTGATGGCTCTGTTCAGGTCTAGGATGACTTGGTCGATCTTCTTGTGGAACTGGCTCTTTGCTTGTGTTGGGAGGCATCCGAACTGGTTCTTCATGATGCCGGTTATCGTAGTAAAGCCGTGGGTCTTAATCTTGGAGATTGAAATGTAGGTTCTCTCGCCTAGAAGTATGGTTGGAAGCTCGACTTCTCGGAAGAATGCTCCGTCGAGCCTGACATTCGTTGTAGGCTCGGCGGTTAGGTCGAGGCATTTCACGTCTTCGCCGAGCTTGCGGCGATCTTCAGCTAGTCTATTGTATCCGAGCTTCTCGAATGCGCTCTTCGCGGTCTTGGCTACGCTGTCGGACTCGACGATCCTTATGGGATTCGAGTGTCCGGTCCTTCTCAGGTTTTGGATGAGACCATCGACGACCTCGACGTTGGTGTTTGCTCCGTTTGTGGGGTCGGTGTCGATGCAGAGGTTCGGCTTGATTACTATCGGTTTGGATGGGTTCTCGACTTGGAGGCCGCCGATTAGGTTGAGGCCTTCATCTATTGCTTTCGTGCAGTCCTTGTAGCTCTTGGCCTTTGTGATGGCGACGCGCGTCAAGTCATTACCCAGCTATTGTTATGCCTACCGAGCTCAGATCACTCTTTACTACTTTTTCATGGCGTTCACTCGCAAGAACACATCGTTCGTAGGTGTTCTGAATTCTAGAAATATATCAAAGAGCGGCCCAATCTAGGCTGGTGAGTGCATGGTTTTCAGTAGGGCCAAATCGATCTACATAGCCTCAATACTGATCGCTGCAATCATTCTTTCCGCCCAGGCCTACCTCAGCTTCGTCGCGGCCGAACCCTCGTCGGATAATGAAGGGCCGAAGGGTGTCTTGTACAGCTACTACGATGGCGTCGGCCTTTTCCTCGAAGGCATCCACGTGGTTGCGACCGACGCGAACCCTGTGCAGGGCGGCCAGCGATCCCCCGTCTATGATTGGAGGGAGCTGTATCGATGGAGGACATCTGTGGCGAGCGAGACCCAGTTCATAAGCCTTCTAGTTTCTAGGGGAGATGAGCCGACTGGCGGCTTCTCCATAAACGTAACCTCCATGGAACTCTCGGGGAAGCAGGTCCTCCTCTCAGCCGAGTTCGTAGATCCGGGCGAAGGTATCATAGTCACGCAGGCTTTCACGAATCCCACGGCTCTTGTTCCATTGGGTAGGCTGCCGCCTGGAGAGTACTCGGTGAGGCTCCACGTAGATCTCTTTCACCTCGTCGCGAGGGAGGGCGGGGTGATCGAGAAGGTTCCTATACTGACGTTCATGGAGGTCGTCTGGAGGGCGAACTTCACAATCCTACCGGCTGGAGAGCTGCCGGGTGAGGATGAGGCTGCATGGATAGCGACTGAGTTATTGAAGAGGACATCCACATTCCTATTCGACGGCCTCGAGCACACCATCAAGGTGGTAGATGTCCAGAAGCTTGTGCATGAGCCGGGTTCCTCTGCGCCTAATGAGTACTCGTGGGTCGTGACGATTGACTTTGTTACCGCGCATCCTGGCCACGGAGACAGGTCGGGCAAGGTTCTTCTACAGGTATTGACGAGCCACCGCGCCGTCATAACCGTTAGCGAGTTGGGCGTTGTGGAGAGAGCGGTCTGCGACGGGGTCTGGGATCTGGTCAATGATGTTGAGGTGCCAAGCCCTTCACCCGCTGCGGCGCAGTTCGTGGTGGTTGTGAATGAAGGTAGGAAGTTCGACCTATCGGTGGATGTGGATGTCAGTGACGGGATCTCGAGGGAGGAGGCCGAGGTCATCGGCGAACGGGTCTTCGTGGCCGTGCTGGGATCTGAGGTTCTCAGACGCTTGGACTCCATAAGCTTCGAGAAGGACCTCGTGACGATCCACTACACGTGGGGCTACAACGAGCAGGATCTCGGGCACTTCCTCGAGGCCGTAGTTGATCCTAGCTCTCTCACAATCAAAGTGACGCACTGCAGGTAGGGTGCGAATCTGAATAGGCACATTCTCCGCTTATACCTCAAGGAACCGCAGAGCCGACTTGCTTACGGTCGATGCTATGAGGGATTCGTAGCGAGTCATCAACAAAGGTGAGGCCTTTGGTTCGAAGACCTAGTCTCTGTTAGCTAGGATTTTGGATTCGTTTGTTTTGACACGTTGATGTTCGCTGCTAGCGAACATATAAAAAGCCGAGCGAACGGCAGAGGTGTCTTCGATCGTCAGATGTCGATAGGTTCCAAATAAGGGGCCCTTGATCTGAAGCCCACGTCTGCTGAAATCTTGGCGCTTGAGAACTCTTCCTTCTTGGTTGGTCTGGATCTTTTCTGGGTTCTTGCGCCAGAAGATGTCTCGCAACAGTTCCTGCTGGGGTCTTCCCTGTTATTGATCTGTTGTAGATTGCCAAAGGGCGGTGTTAAATATCGGTCTTCAACTATCGGACGGTTCTCACCGTATGCGTGGCTGGAGAGTGATGATCCAAGGCGGCGTCCTTTACGGGCTCGGAACCATGTTCGGCTTCGGGCTGGCCGACTTCCTCGCCAAGAAGGCGATCGGCAGGTCTGGATACGTCGCTGGAGTGTTCTACATCCAGCTGGCGGGGCTCGTTCCGCTCCTGCTCTATCCGGGTGGTTTCGGGGGTCAGCAGGTCGACGCCCCTTTTCTGGGAGCGGCCGTCATCGTCTCAGCGGCCTCTGCCTTCACTACGCTCACCTTCTTCAGGGGAATCGAGGTTGGTAAGCTCTCGATAGTCAGCCCCCTCGGCTCAGCCTGGCCGCTTCTCGTCTTCCCCTATGGGATAGTGATCTTGGGGGAGCTGTTGACGATCTCAAAGGTCTTGGGCGCTCTCCTCGCGACCGTGGGGATACTCATGACGGTCTTTCGGTCGGGTCAGAGCTCCGTGTCGGGCGGTGAGAGCGGTGCGAGGTATGGGCTGCTCGCCTTGGTTGGCAGCGCGGTGATGTTCGTCTCGATTAAGCTCTTTGTCCGCGACTTCAATCCGGTTCTTCTGGCGCTGGCTATGAGGCCGCTGGCGGCGGCTATGATCCTCTGCTACGGTTTCCTCTCCGAGAGGGGAGTTGGGGTGCAAGACTTGAGGACAGGGATACTGCTAGCATTTGCAGGGATGGCTGACGGCTTTGCGTTTCTGTCTTACAGTCTCGGGGTGAGGACGCAGGATATATCGCTCGTCGCGCCGGTTGCGTCATGCGCGCCCCTAGTCGCGATTTTGCTGGCGAGGATATTCTTTGGGGAGAGGATCACCCAGCTCCAGAAGGTCGGCGTGGCTTCGGTGGTCGCGGGGATCGTCGCTCTGAGCATAGTGTGATTGTTGGTGGCGCCCGGCTGTATCTGCCCGTTCGATGGGGAATCTAGGCGGTCAGTGGCTCGTTGGTTCGTGACGGCAGATTTAAGTATTAAAGTGAATATTTTTAATACGTGGCTTCCGGCTTGGCTGTCACGGTCACCACGAGGGTTGAGGAGGAGCTTGCAAAGGCGATAGATGAGGTGGCGCGAGAGGAGGGGATGGACCGGTCGACGGTCATCAGGAGGTTCCTCTCCAAGGCCATGAGAGACTGGTTGATCGAGAAGAGCTTGGCCGGGTATGGGGAGGGCAAGATGACCCTCTGGCAGGCGGCCGAGAGGTGTGGTCTATCCCTCTGGGAGATGATTGAAGAGGTCAGGAAGAGGGAGGTTCACGTGCCCTACACGCTGGAGGAGCTGAGGGAAGATCTGAAGGGCCTCTAGATGAGCCCCATCGTCTCTAACGCCACACCTCTGATCTACCTCGCCAAAGTCGGTAGATTGGATCTGCTGAGAAAGGTCTTCAGAGAGGTCTTCGTCTCCGAAGAGGTGAAGGCCGAGGTCATCGATAGAGGGAAGATGCTCGGAGAGAAGAACGCCTATGTGGTGGAGAAGGCCGTGAGCGAAGGGTGGCTCAAGGTATCCAGTGCAGAGCCATTGGAGACTTCGATCAAGCTGCAGCCTGGGGAGGCCGCGACTCTCTCCTTGGCGAAGAAGCTGGCGATAGGCGAGGTCTTGGTGGACGAAGTTTCGGCCAGAACCGCGGCTAGACTGATGGGTTTGACGCCTCGAGGCACAATCTTCGTGCTGCTCAGGGCCCTCGAAAAGAAGGAACTGGACTTGGACGGCTTTCTGGAGCTCCTAGGCAAACTCATACAGCATGGGTTCAGGCTGAAGGAAGAGGTCTACGTTGAAGCCGTGAGGAAGGCAAGAGAGCTGGCCGAGAAACAAACTAGATCGAGATGATCGCCAAGTGAGCATATCGAGCGGAATAGGACTTTCAGTCCTTCCGAGATCGGGCTTTCGAATTATGGTTAGACGTTCGAAGTGTGCAATTACGTCTTATTGAGAGAGTTCAAGCAATGCTACTTTGAACGGACTGGGGTCTCATTTGCGATCCTTAGTGGAGTATCTGTAGCCTCTGCCCGCCCTCACTCTGGAAAGCACACCCTTCTGTGTTAGCTCTCCCAGTACTGCACGTGTCCACGACTCCGAGTATCCGTATCTCTCCTTGACAGCGTTGGCGATCTGGGCTGATGTCTCGTTCCCCTCCAAGATGATCTTGGTGAAGGCTCTCTTCGCCACCTCTAGGTCTGCTGACTCTATCAAATCCTTCGTGATGGGTGATTCGATCCCGTATCTTTCCTTAAGCTTGATCAAGTTGTTGACGAGGAGATCCTCCCAGATCCTCCGTTTCTCTTGTAGGAGGCATTCCTACTTGATGATATTCCAGTCGAGACCCTGTTCGAGGAGTATCCTCATGTCTTCGAGGTCCGCCTGCCTCTCGGTGACGCCCTTCAGGAGGAATATGTCCTCAGCGGACATCAAGCGAATCTCGAGGTTGTTAAAGTCCTTGAAGGCCTGGGCTCTCCTCTCCATCCTCTCCGTCAACTCCAGTCCTCTGCACACTTGCCTATGAAAGAGGTCGAGCTGGAAGCCCCCTCCATCTCTCATAATTGCAGATGCGCCAAGCCGCTTATACTCTTCAGGCAACCTGACGATTTCGTGGAAATCCATAGCCTTTAGGGTCTCGACGAGGTGCTTGAGCTCCTCCGCAGAGGCTAGTACGAGGTCCACGTCTTTCGTGGCGAGTTTCTGTCCTCTGAGTACCATGGCGCAGCCTCCAATGAGGTAGGCCGTGACCTTTCGCTTCAACGCCCTCCCTATCCTCTCCAGCCATCCCGTCAGCTGCCGCTCATCGAACGCCCTTCTTCCGCTCATGCCAGTCCATACTCCTTGGCCCTACTCACGTACTCTCGCCAGCTGGGGAAGTGCTCGGGCCTGACTTCTCCCTCTGTTCTCCGGTAGCCTTCGAGTCTCTCAATCACGTCTCTCAGCTCGTATTTCTCGGCTTCTTCACTCAGATATTCTACGCTCAGCCATTGCTTGTTCTTCTCCCAAAGCAGCAGAACTGAGAGGATATTCCTTGTGCTGTCCCTGTCTAGAGCTAGGGTGTGGAGGATGATGTCCTCTACTCGGAGGGTGCTCCTGTAGGGTGAGTGGAAGTAGTAGCGATGACGTGGAAGGAGCAGCTCTATGCCGTACTGGTGGAAGACTGGTGTCGCCGTTGGGAAGAAGTTTCTCTCACTCTTTTCGGCTTCGGTTCTGATGATGAACTCCCTCTCCCGCTGCCATAGGATTACGGAGTCGGCGGCGAATCTCTCTGCCGCCTTCTGGTTCAGGTATGCGGTGAACTCAGTGATGAACTCGCCCAGCAGCCTGAACCGCTCACTCAACGCGTATCGGAATCTCCCCTTCGACACGATGACGCCGACGGCCCTCAGCTTCCTCAGAGCGACTTTCACCGTCTTGTCGGATAGGGATGATCGTTCGGTTAGCTCCTTCCGACCCAGCGGCCCGTCGAGAATATGGGACAGGACTTCGAGGGAGGAGTCCGAGAGGACGTGTTCAAGGTTCATGTGGCCAAACTCTGCTAGGAGCCTCCTGAAGTGCTGCGCATGCTTCGTATCGGAGAGTGAGACACTCTTCGAGCGACCCGTTCTGGATAGGTTGACGAAGCCCTTTCCCGCTAGGGATGCGACCACCCTTGAGGCGACGGGGTAAACGCTGCCGAGGGCTTGGGCTACATCGCCCACATGCCTCTCTCCACTGCGAGCAATGGCCCTGAGCGCCGCTATCTCCTTCTCCGTCAGCTTGAGTTCGGACATATGCGGGGTATTCTAGATTAAAAGATATTTAAGCATTTAACAAATTTTACCCTGCATGCGGCCAACGGTGATCTCGCACCTGATGTTGACTCCGAGATCGTCTTGAGAGAGCGGGAAGCTGGTCGGCTACCCGGAATATCGGTTGAGGAGTCGCATCGCTAAGCGCTTGGAGAGTGGAGATCTGGCTGTCTCAGAGGACGGGTCCTATGCAGTTGTAAGACGTAATGCGCAGTCCGAGAAGTATTGATACGCTGGCTTGCCGGGAGACTAGGTTGTTTTGAGGCTGTTTTGAGGGGGATGTGTGATCTGCAATAGTTCTCCTTTCAGCATTTTGGGCTCGGATTGAGCTTTGTTTGTGACGAAATCTTGCACCCCCAACCCCCGGGCAGCTCCTCGCTCTAAGCGGAGGTGACCATTGGTTTGACGAGGCTCACTTACGGTGCGTACTTGTCCGTTTTCGGGTGGTTCGTGGTGGCTGGTTTCTTGTGGAGTTGTCGCCTTCGCATGCTTCGAGGTAGATGCAGTCTGGTGGGCATTTTTCTGCGATCTGGGGTTCCTTGCGTTGGTCGACGATGGCTTGTTTGGTGTTGCGTTCTTTGATCCATTGGCTGCGGAGGTCGTCGTTGATGTAGAAGAGGTCTTTCTTTGTAGCGAGGCTGTCGCCTTGGAACTGCAGGTAGGAGACGCAGCCGATGTCTACGGGTGTCTCGTAGACGCTTTCGAGGACTATTGCGTGGCCTGTTGGGGTCAGTCTGTGCCAGTCTTCTTCCCAGCCGAGTTTGAGGTCGAAGACGATTCCTCTCAGGTAGTCGTAGCAGTCTATGTGGAGGAGTCCTAGGAGTCCGAGCCGTTCTGCTCTGAGTCTGTGCTCTGCGAGGAATGGGATTGCTGTTGCGAGGACGCTTCTTCTGGAGGCGTGGGGCTGCTCGCTTGAGCGGATTCTTGTGTGTCTCTCGCATTCGGTGATCGTCTGGTTCCAGGCGGTTCTGGACTTCTTTCTTATGGATTCGTAGATGGTGCTGACGCCGCGGCTTCGGAGGGTCTCCTCATACCATGCGTCGAAGGCGGGGAGCTGCCCTTCCAGAAAGCTGTTGATTGCGGCGCCGACGACGCGGTGGAGCGCCACTCCAAGGATGAGGTTCTCGTTGGTGGATGGAGTCGCATTCCTAACTCTATCTAGATAGATGTCTCTTGAGGTTGGGCAGTACTTTGAGCAGACGGAGTACATCGGTATGGGTTCTCTGTAGAGTGGCTTGAGGGGTGGGTTGCGCCAGTTCCAGCCCCGGAGTTGCTCCGAGATTCCTGCTTGGCGGGTTTGGGGGAGGATCTCTCCAATCAGCCTCTTTCTGTCCGTGTCTGAGAGGAAGTACATGAGATCACCTGTGTGGTGGCTCTATTTTCTTTCCTTCATGATGTGGCGGTTTTGGGGGGGGTCGCGTGGGTTTGCTCTTTTGATGGGTGATCCTTGGATATTAATCAGCGGTGAATCTCCTTCGGAACTAGCCGAGATTTCTCCATGTGCGTTGGCAGGAAAGAGCGGCCCTATCGAGGAGAGAGATGGTGTTTAGATCATGGTGTCAAAGGAGCTTTGGAGCGCGCGCTTTCCGTCGCTCCCCCAAGTCTTAAGTGGCCGCCTTACGCTCACGAGCGCGTGATGATGTCGAATGGCATCGAATGAGACGTCTTTCTTCATTGATCCAGAGAAGGCGCCCAAGATCATGCCGATGCCTGGGCTTGAGACGAGGATCCTCACGGGGTTGCATGGTGAGCGTATGATGATGGTTCTCAGCGCGACTCTCCCGGGACACGTGGTTCCGGTCCATGCGCATTCGCAGGAGCAGATTGGAGTTGTCTATTCGGGCCGGGCGAGGCTCCGTATCGGTGACCAGGAACGCGTTGTGCGTAAAGGAGACTTCTATCGGATTCCTGCGAATATCCCGCACACGGATGCCTGCGCGGGCGATGAGCCCTTTGTCATGCTCGATATCTTTTGTCCCATCCGTGAGGATTTCGTGGAGGAGCTCAAAGGAAAAGGCTGAAGCTGGTGCCAAACAGATGACACAAGGTATGAAGTATCTAGGTTTGGTCTATGTATTCTCTCTTCTTTTCTATGGTAGTTTGGAGTGGTGTTCGCAATCAAGCGAAAGGTGTTCGAGATCAAGGTTGGTGGATTGATAAGATGGAGAAGGGTAAGTGTCAAACGTGTGGAAAGGAAACGACGCTGTGGCAAGTCGGGGTCCGTGGCAAGGATCTCGGAAATCTTTGCGAAGAGTGTTCGTTAGATGCAGCTCGCCAATACCAAGCAATGAGAGCAATAGTAGTTTTCGATACGCGATACGGCAGAACGGAAAGGATTGCAAGATCGCTTGAGACGGGGCTCAAGAACGCTGGCATTGAGACCCTCTGCGTCAATGCACGAGATGTGGATCTGAACTCGCTAAAGCAATACGACCTGATTTTGCGCGCCTATGGGGTTCGCGCTTACCTGGGCAGGGTAGTGCCTCGAGGAGCGGTCAGCCCTCCGCGATAAACTGGCCGGTTCACCATGCTTCTCTGAGGATCTGATGCGCGCGCTGATCATACAGAAGTCTTATGGCTTTGGCGTCATGTAGTCGAGGGGCTCTAACCCTAATGCTCCGACTGGAAAAGGCTCGTGGAGAACGTTGAGGCTGATCCAAATATCTGATCTTCACTGCGGTTCAAGGTTCAGGGGAGATACCTTACAGCAGGCTAGCGAAGAGATAAACTGCCTTGACCCTTCCGACTCAATGCCATAGAATAGAAATTCCATGCAGAAGTGCTAGCGGGCGCATCTGAGTATTGGTTATCCGGGGATGATGATGACTCGGTCGGGGATAGTAGTGGAGGATAACGGAGTATATGGGAGATGGCTGAGCAGGTGGGGCGGCTGCGCTGTTCGCCCTATAAATACGGGGGGTGGGGGTTCGAAAAATCGAACGCTTGCCGAGGTTGAAAGCCTACCGGGGACAAAGAACGCTCCTATCGGTCTTTCCTGTTTCTCAATGGAAAACCACAAGATACCAGTACTGAAAGCTTCTTCCTGTCGGAAGACTTGAGCGTGCAAGCGAAGCCTTCCCTAGCTATCCCTGTGAGAATAGCCTCCCCTGAGATAAAGGCCCGGAAGAGACTCGGCATGGCCTTCCCATCCGCAGGGGCAGCACCTATCTGCATCGCGATGCGTAGCTCAGAAATTTGCGGAGAGAAGCTCGCCGAGAATGTCTACTAGCCGAAATAAGCGCGCTGCGGGCTTCCTCAAGGTCATTAAAGTATGGCAAAATACCAGATAATTCTCAGGCGTCTCGAGGCGATTCTCATCTCAGAATTTTGCGAAAAGTCTGCTGAGCCGGTCTGCCAGACGAGATAGGCTCGACCCAGACTTCTTCAAAATCAGTAAACCGTCGGCAAACAGCGACCCGACACAAGAGGTTCGAGATCAGGTTAGGGCCCCCGCTGATCGACGCACCAACGCCAGAAAAAATTGCTGGGGATCACTGCAGCCCCTTCCGGCCCTCCTTGATGACCTCGGCAATTCCAACGGCCTCTTCGAGCGCCAGAGAAAAATTTCCAGAGCTAAGCCGAATCCGAGCCTGATTCAGCCAAACGCGACCGTTGCAAGCTCCATTGACAGTCCGAAAATGCAACATTGCATGGACAAAGTTGCAGGATTTCATGAATGAAAATGAAGATCCTGATCAAACCACTACCATGGCCTTGCTCGCAATCTCGTCCAGTATCCTCGCCCATCATGCTCCGTCCCTTCAGAGGAAAACCCCATGATATGGTGATTGAAAGAGCTACTTGGCTTTGCATGCCTGCTTGCTGTCAGCCTGCGCGGTTGCTTGCAAGCCCAAATACACGGTGTGATATATATCTGAACATCATACAAAATGTGAGGTTGTGATATGAATGAGAATGAACCTGTTGCTCAAGAAGCTCCACCTGGAGAACAGGGAATTCACAACATCTGCGGAGCTCAAGGGATACTGCAGGTCCATGGAGATCGACTGTGAAACGGCGATCAGATACCTTGCTGCAAGGGGCCACCTAGTGAGGATCTTCAGGGGAATATTCTACGTGAAGTCTCTTGAAGAGGTGGAGCTGGGAAGGAGCAGATACGACCATCTCGGGCTCGTGGCGAGAGGTTTGGAGCTAAAGAAAGTGAGAAAATGGTACTTCGGCCTGCACACTGCGCTCAAGCTCAACAACATGACTCACGAGCACTTCACGGTCGAAGACGTGGTGAGCGATGTCTTATTCAGGGCAGCGCCCACAAGCATAGCAGGCTACAGATTTAAGTTCTACAAACTCTCGCCCTCGCTGCTCGACTTCGGTGTAGAGAGAAAGAACGCTGCCGTCAGATATTCTGACCCCGAAAAGACCGTCCTCGACTTCATCTACATCTGGAGATACAACGGTATGCCTGAAGACAAGATAATCGTCGACATCAGGGAGTGGGCAAGAAGAGCTTCGGAGGAGAAGCTGATGAGCTACGCAGAGAAGTATCCGAAGAGTGTGATGCGCATTGCTGAGAGAGTGATAGCGTGAGGCTTGACTTTGTAAACGAGATCGGCAGGACCCTTAACATCATGAGGAGAGACTTGATTGAAAAGGATCTCATCCTCCACCAGATACTGCTCGACCTCTCGAAGAACGAGTTCTTTGCATTGAACTTCCTGTTCAAAGGAGGAAGTTGCCTGATAAAGTCCTACTTTGGCTATCTGAGATTCTCCGAGGACATCGACTTTACGTGGAGGGACCAGAGCGTATTTGACGGAAAATCGCAAAAAACAAGTCCGAGCCTTCCTGTCCAAAGTGATCGACGAAACCGGAAGCGTTTTTGAGGGCATCGCTGCTCGGAGAGGCTTGGATTTCAAGTACGACAAGGGCGACACCGACTACATCGAGTTTGGCGGAGGCAACAAGACGTGCACACTCAAAATCTGGTACGCCTCTGAAATAACGAGGCACCGCAGCTTCCTGAAAGTTCAAATCAACTTTCCAGAAAGCATGTGCTTCCCTTCGAAGAGGAGGAAGCTGAGAGGGCTACTCACGAATGGACATGCTGAACTCAAGGCGCTGTTTCCAGAGTACGGCGAATATTCCAGAAAGATAAGTTTCGACGTTTATGACGTCCGCGAGATACTCAGCGAGAAAGTCAGAGCCCTCCTTACGAGAGAGGGAACAAAGGCAAGGGATTTCCTGGACATCTACCTCATTCGGAAAAGGTTCGGCATCACACCAGCAGATGTAGAGAGTTGCATAGTTGACAAAATCAACTTTGCCCTCAGAATCTACGGGAAGTACCGGACCAATCTAAAGGAGAAGATGAGGCTTCTGAGTTCCGGAAAACTCTTTGAGTGGGGGCAGGAGCGGGATTTGCTCCTGTCTGAGATAAATGAAAGAGATTTCTACACGTTCCTCAAAGAGTTCCAGGAGTTTCTAAGTACGAAAATCATCAATCAACTCAACCAAAGACCCTAGCATTGAACAAGTCGAGTTGAGGCATAACATCAAATGATTGTCAAGTCTACCCATCAGCAAGCAGGTTGGGCTGGCTCTTTGAGATGGCCTCGCTTTGAAAGGAAGGTACAAGGAGAAAGATGCTTAAGACATCCACTTCCTCCTGAGGATTCATATTATCCCGCTTGGAAGGGGCCCTCCGATCTAGGGGCTTCTGAATTTCTCTCTAATCTCATCTAGAGCTTCGATGACCGTAGGCTCGTTTATGAAGCTGAGCATCTGTTTGGCCTCTCTCTCTGGGTCTCCTTTTTCCAGCTCCCGAGGACGAAACGACAAGGGAAAGGGTTCAGGGAGAAGCCTTCGAAACGTTAAACTTGTTCCTCCAAGGTCTGGGCTAAAACTATCCCTGTAGTTCATATAGTATCCTCAAAAAGGATAGCGCACCTCGTAGCGAGGCTATCCGCCGTGACTTGGCAATCGAAGACCCCATAATGCGAGGACTGAAACAGGATCCAAGCGGCGTGAGCACTCGCCTCCATGTCTCCCCTGCTTTCTAGGCGAGGTGGGATCCCCTCGGTCCAGTCTTCAATCCGTTTTGAACGCCTCGCTGACGTTGAGGCCTTGACCGGCAGCTCCACCGTGGGCTTGCCAATAATCTCGTCGAGCATCCCCGGCCACCAAGCCCCGTCGAAGCCATTATCAGCTACGGGCGCACCATGAATATGATAGTACCGCAACCGGACAAAGGGTGAAAAAATGAGTGTGAAGGAGATACCGCTGGACAAACTCAAGCCATCACCGTTCAACCCGAGAACAGACCTCGGAGACATAGACGAGCTGGCCGCGACGATGAAGCAGATAGGCGGCGTGATCGAGCCCATAACCGTCCGACCCGCACCCGGCCTTGAGGGAGAATACGAGGTCGTCGTCGGCGAACGCAGAGTCAAAGCCGCCAAGAAGGCCGGACTGAAGACCGTCCCCGCGAGGGTGAAGAAGATGTCGGACGAAGAGGCGATGGGGCTGCAGATCGTTGAAAACCTGCAGCGAAAGGAGCTAACTCCTGTGGAGGAGGGTAAGCTCTTCCGAGAGCTCCAAGACAGGTTCAAAATGCCCAAAGAGCGGATCGGCGCAATCATAGGCAAGAAAGAGCAGTACGTCAGCGAACGAATAGCACTACTGGGACTCCCCGAAGAGATCGCCACCCGCGTCGTGACAGCTCCCGGAGGCGAAGCACAGCCAACAACCATGACCTTCACAAAAGCCTTGGAGCTAACCCGCCTAGAACCAGAGAAGCGCACCGTCCTCGCAAGAAAGATCACGGAAGAGGGCATGACAACCGAACAACTTCGCTCAACCGTACGCAAGGCCAAAGAAGTCGAGACGATGATCGCACAGGTAAGGAGAAAAGAACTCCGCGAAAAGCTCGAACAAAAGTACCTCCCACGAGTCTTCGAAGCAAGCGTGATGCCCAAAGAAGTGGACACAGAGATCAAGACCGCCCTCGGAATGCCGACCGGACCTAGGCCAGCGGAGCAATGGTCCCAGATCGAGAAGCATGTCGGAGCGCTGCAGAGATCCTACATGGATAACAGCACCTTACGAACCTGGGAGAGCGGAGACAGACGGTTCATCCAGCTGACCGTATGGATGGACGTAGGAGCCAAGATACCAACACTTGTCAGAGAGGATCACCCGGAGAGCAAGTTCATAGACTTCGCGGAGGCCGACAACTACGCAAAAGAGCGCGGCGGATACTGCTCCGGCATAGTCGAGATAGCTGGCAAGAGATACTGGGCGACATACGTCAAGGAGAAGGGCAGGTGACCCTCAAGCTTCAACGGATGTCAGCTACCACATGATTTTCTCTAGTCGGATCACTGAGGGAGAACCATAAAGAACTGGTTCTTCGATTTCAGAGGAAAACCCCAAGATACCGGTGTCATGAGAGCCTCCCACCTTTCAGATGAGTGCCCGGGGTCGGAATGGAACTTAACCCCCTTAAGTACAAGCTTGATCTCCGGCTGATCGTCGAACCTCGTCCAAGAACAAGAAGTCGTGCAGATGGCGACCGAAGAAAGCAGCCCGGTCATACAACATTACGAATTCCGTTCCCCGAAGGTTTGCGCTATACTGTATTGGCAAGAGCTCCGATCGGCGGTCAAGGAGGGCCCCTTCGAGACCTCTCTTCAGGTATCGAAGTCTGCGCCGACGGTCGACCCAAGAGACCACCTCTGAGAGAACTTCCGTCGTAGAAGGCGATAGCTCCAAGACGAGCAAATGAACCTCGGACAAAGGCCAAGCCGGGGTAACGTCAGATCTCCGATCTTCGTAGAAAGGAGCACTGTCCAAAGGTGAGTGGAGGGTATTACGAAAAGTGGGGGGAG